>JAEEGL010520931.1_pt1 | contig 104625 bp, 109 predicted proteins | sample 9134231 | NCBI WGS metagenome assembly JAEEGL01 (sample SAMN16246548, study PRJNA631951) | gut metagenome | biome: gut microbiome; feature: rumen; material: fiber-attached | host: Bos | place: Iran: Karaj | collected 2018-10
CGACGCTTTCGGCGTACTGCCCCCGGTGAGCATCCTCACGCCCGAGCAGACCAAATACTACTTCCTCTCCGGCTTCACCGCCAAGTTGGCCGGCACCGAGAGAGGCATCACCGAGCCCACCCCCACCTTCTCCGCCTGCTTCGGCCAGGCCTTCCTGGAGCTGCCTCCCACGAAGTATGCTGGGGACCTGGTCAAGAAGATGGAAAAGAGCGGCGCGAAGGCCTACCTGGTCAACACCGGCTGGAACGGCACCGGCAAGCGCATCTCCATCAAGGATACCCGCGGCATTATTGACGCGATCCTGAACGGCGATATCAACAGCGCGCCCACCAAGACCATCCCCTACTTCAACCTGGAGGTCCCCACCGAGCTGAAGGGCGTCGCCACCGACATCCTCGATCCCAGGGACACCTACGCCGATCCCACCCAGTGGGAGGAGAAGGCCAAGGATCTGGCCGGCCGCTTCATCAAGAACTTCGCCAAGTACGAGTACAACGAAGCCGGCAAGGCCCTGGTCCCCGCAGGCCCGCAGCTGTAAGAAACAAACAAGAAAAACGCCTCCCCGCGAGCGATCGCGGGGGGCGTTTTCGACTTTGGAGGAATGTGTGAAAAAGCTGAAGTATATCGTGCCGGTTTTGCCGCTCGCCCTGTCGGCGGGGCTTTTGCTGGACCTGCTTGAACATTATGAAGCGCACATGGATGCGGGTTTCGGTGCAATGCTTTTGACCGGTTTTTGTGCGGCTGTCAGCCTGATCATACTTGCGGTATGCGAGGCGAAAAAGCGGGAGCGTCCGTATAAGATCGTGTGCATCACGTGCTTTATACTGTGCGCTGCGCTGGTAGCGGTCGCTTCCACTATTCCAAACTGCCCTGTATGCGACGGATGGAAAAACGAAGACTTCCATCTTTTGTCCCACTGGATCAAATCGGACCTCTGAACCGTGCAAAAATGCCGCACGCAGGCTGTTCTGCGTTGGCCGTTTGGCTTGCGGCTCCAAAAACAATTCCGGGATCGGAACGCTCCGCCGCTCATCCGGCGAGGGTTCCGATCCCGGTTTTTGATCTGCCGTATATGCGGTCATTTCTGGTCCTGCGCGAACAGCTGGCTTTTGCGGTAGAATACCACCAGCAGCGCCGAGCACAGCACCCAGCCCATGGGGTAGGCAAGAGCGATCACCAGGCGGTCGCCCGGGAAGACGCGGGTGAATATAAACAGGAAGATCTGCCGGAAGACAACGAAGCTTGACAGCATGATCACGGTGGGCGCGGCAGTGTTGCCGATGCCGCGCAGCGCGCCGGCGTAGATCTGGTTAAAGCTGATGGTAAAATAGAACGGGGTGATGACGGTCACGAAAAACTGCCCGTATTCCAGCACCTCCGCCTCCTCCGCCTTCACGAAAAGGCCCAGCAGGGGCCGGGAAAAGACCATCACCATCGCCGACAGAAATACCGTAATGCCCAGGCACAGCGTGAGCGCCCTGTTCACACCCTCCCGTGCCCGCTCCTTCAGGTCCGCACCCCAGCACTGGCCCACGAAGGTGGTGGAGGCCATGGCGATGGCCTGCACGGGCACCACCAGAAAGGCGTCCAGGCGGGTGTAGGCGGTCCAGCCTGCCATACCGTCGGCGCGCAGGGAATTGATGTACGCCTGCACGAAGACATTTGAAAAGGAAGTCACCGCGCTCTGCACGGAGGTGGGAAGGCCCAGCGCAAGCATGCGCCTCAGGATGTCGCGGTGGATGCGCAGCCCCGAAAGGGTGAAGCGGTAGGGGCGGTCCGTCTTCATCAGGACCGTCAGCACCATCACGGCACTGATGAACTGGGATATGATGGTGGCGTAGGCCACGCCGTCCACGCCGCGCTTTAGAACGAGAACGAATACCAGGTCCAGCGCGGTGTTGATCACGGCGGAGATCACCAGAAACAATACGGGCCTGGCGGAATCTCCCACGGCCCGCAGGATGCCCGTGCCCATGTTGTACACCAGCAGGCCGCTCACGCCCGCGAAGTAGATGCGCAGGTAGGTAAGCGCGTCGTCCATCACGTCGGGATCGGTGTTGGTAAGGTTCAAAAGCGGTCTGGCCGCGATGAGGCCGATGGCAGTGCCCAAACCGCACAGGATGAACGTGACGCCCATCGTGGTGTGCACGGCGCGGGAGAGGCGTTCGTCGTCGTGGGCGCCGAAGGACTGGGAAATGATGACGGACGCGCCCGTGGCCAGGCCCGCGAAGGTGCCCACGATGGTGTTGATGATGGGGGAGTTGCAGCCCACCGCCGCCAGCGCGTGCTTGCCCACGAACTGGCCCACCACCAACGCGTCCACCGTGCTGTAGAGCTGCTGGAACAAAAGCCCCAGCGCCATGGGCACCGAAAACCGGAGAATCTGTAGCCAGATGTTGCCCCGGGTCATGTCGGTATCTGTTTTTATGCGCATACCCGTATCCTTGTCCTGCGTTTTATGGATTTCAATATACACGCGGAATATTGATTTGCAACAGACGCTGTGTGAAGAATTCAAAAACATAAGGCAACAAATGCCAAGGTGCGCTTCAGAGCGCTCAGAGCGCGGACTGGGGCATATGTTGGGCCGCTGTGCGGGCAGTTGGGTTCTTAAAGAAATAACACAGTTTTGACCTGCCCGCCCTGTGCGAGTGTTGACAAAGCCGGACGTATTGGCTACAATATATCACGCACAGTCATGTGCGCGGGTGTAGCTCAATGGCAGAGCTCCAGCTTCCCAAGCTGATTACGTGGGTTCGATTCCCATCACCCGCTCCACATACAACAGCCACTGCTATCGGGAGGACTGATTACCATGGGAAAAGCGAAATTTGAGCGTACGAAGCCGCACGTAAACATCGGCACGATCGGCCATGTTGACCACGGCAAGACGACCCTGACGGCGGCGATCACGATCGCGCTGTCACAGCAGGGCAAGGCGACGGCCATGCGTTACGACGAGATCGACAAAGCGCCTGAAGAGAAAGCGCGCGGAATCACGATCAACACGGCGCACGTGGAATACGAGACTGACAAGCGTCACTATGCGCACGTGGACTGCCCCGGCCACGCCGACTACGTGAAGAACATGATCACCGGAGCCGCTCAGATGGACGGCGCAATCCTGGTGGTATCTTCCGCTGACGGCCCGATGCCGCAGACCCGCGAGCACATCCTGCTCGCCCGTCAGGTAGGCGTGCCCTACATCGTAGTGTTCATGAACAAAGTGGACCAGGTGGACGACGAAGAGCTGCTCGACCTGGTTGAGATGGAAGTGCGCGAGCTTCTGAGCGAGTACGGTTTCCCGGGCGACGACATCCCGGTGATCAAGGGTTCCGCTCTGAAGGCGCTGGAAGCGCTGACTGCCGGCGGCGTAGCGAAAGAGCTGCCCGAGTGCCAGTGCATTTTCGAGCTGATGGACGCTGTGGACTCCTACATTCCGGATCCCGAGCGCGACACGGACAAGCCCTTCCTGATGCCTGTTGAAGACGTGTTCTCCATCACGGGCCGCGGCACGGTTGCCACGGGCAGGGTAGAGCGCGGCATGGTGAAGATGGGCGATCAGGTTGAGATCGTGGGTCTGACCGAAGAGAAGCGCACCACCGTCGTCACGGGCGTCGAGATGTTCAGGAAGCTTCTGGACTTCGCCGAGGCGGGCGACAACATCGGCCTGCTTCTGCGCGGCGTACAGCGCACGGAGATCGAGCGCGGCCAGGTGCTGGCGAAGCCCGGCAGCATTCATCCGCACACCCACTTCATGGGTCAGGTATACGTGCTGACGAAGGAAGAAGGCGGCCGTCACACCCCGTTCTTCAACGGCTACCGTCCGCAGTTCTACTTCCGCACCACCGACGTTACCGGCAACATCAAGCTGCCCGAAGGCGTTGAGATGGTTATGCCCGGCGACAACATCGACATGGAGATCACCCTGATCACCCCCATCGCCTGCGAGGAAGGCCTGCGCTTCGCTATCCGCGAAGGCGGCCGCACGGTAGGCAGCGGCGTTGTGACCAAGATCATCGGCGACTAAGTCAAAACGGTACAAATGCGGGCCGCAGCGAAATACGCTGCGGCCCGTGCTTTCCCCCGAAACGGGAGGGGGAGTGTGGAGGTAGGAGTCAGGAGTTAGGAGTGCTGAGAAAAAGTGTGGAGGTAGGAGTCAGGAGTCAGGAGTTGCGGATGAAAAGCCTGGCGGCTTTTCTTTGAAGGAAGGAGCTTGTTTTGTTCCGAGGCAGATTCTTTGCCCGCCCCGTCACTCTTGAATCAAAAGAAATGCCGCAGGCATTTCCACCTGAACTCCTAACTCCTAACTCCACACTCCTAACTCATTCTTCTATCTCCTAACTCCTACCTCCACACTCCTAACTCCATACGAAAAACGGCGCGCCGATGCGCGCCGTTTTTCGTGGCGTTTCTCCCTCAGACGGAGTGCTTCACGCGGTCGGCCTCTTCGGCGCGCTTGGCGTTGTTCCACTTGTCCATGGTGCCCACCAGGTAGCCGGTGATGCGGCGGATGCGCTCGAAGTGCACGTTGCCTTCGTTGCGTCCGCAGGAGGGGCAGGTGTCGCCGATGATGCCGTTGTAGCCGCACACGGGATCGCGGTCCACGGGATGGTTGATGGAGCCGTAGCCGATGCCGCTCTCCTTCATCACGCGCACCAGCTTCTCGAAGGCTTCGAGGTTCTGGGTGGGATCGCCGTCCAGTTCCACATAGGAGATGTGGCCGGCGTTGGTGAGGGCGTGATAGGGCGCCTCGGTCTGGATCTTCTTGACGGCGGAAATGTTGTAGTATACCGGCACGTGGAAGGAGTTGGTGTAGTAGTCCCTGTCGGTCACGCCGGGGATCACGCCGTACTTTTCCCGGTCGATGCGCACGAAGCGGCCGGAAAGGCCTTCTGCGGGCGTGGCCAGAAGCGTGTAGTTGAGGCCGCGCGCCTTGCTGGTCTCGTCCATCTTGCGGCGCATGTAGGCGATGATGTCCAGGCCCAGGTTCTGCGCCTTCTCGCTTTCGCCGTGGTGCTCGCCGATCAGGGCCTTGAGGGCTTCGGCCAGGCCGATAAAGCCCATGGAGAGGGTGCCGTGCTTGAGCACCTCGCCCACCTCGTCGTCCCAGTCCAGCTTCTCGCTGTCCAGCCACACGCCCTGCCCCATCAGGAAGGGGAAGTTGCGCACTTTCTTTTTGCACTGGATAGCGAAGCGCTCGGTGAGCTGGTCGATGGTCAGGTCCATCATGCGGTCCAGTTCGCGGAAGAACAGATCGATGTTGTGGTTGGCGTTGATGGCGATGCGGGGCAGGTTGATGGAGGTGAAGGAAAGGTTGCCGCGGCTGTAGGTGATCTGGCGGCTGGGATCGTACACGTTGCCCACCACGCGGGTGCGGCAGCCCATGTAGGCGATCTCGGTCTCCGGATGGCCGGGCTTGTAGTACTGCAGGTTATACGGCGCATCCTGGAAGGAGAAGTTCGGGAACAGGCGCTTGGCGCTCACGCGGATAGCCAGTTTGAACAGGTCGTAGTTGGGCTCGCCGGGGTTGTAGTTGATGCCTTCCTTCACGCGGAAGATCTGGATGGGGAAGATGGGCGTCTCGCCGTGGCCCAGGCCCGCCTCGGTGGCCAGAAGCAGGTTGCGCATCACCATGCGGGCTTCCTCGCTGGTGTCGGTGCCGTAGTTGATGGAGGAGAAAGGCACCTGCGCGCCGGCGCGGGAATTCATGGTGTTCAGGTTGTGAACCAGGGCCTCCATGGCCTGATAGGTAGCGCGGTCGGTCTCCTTTTCGGCCTTTTCGTGGGCGAAGGACTGGATCTTGTCGGTCTCTTCTTCGCTGACGCCCATAGCCAGAAGCGCTTCTTTTTCTGCCTGGTCGAAAGCGTCGTCCTTGACCAGGGTGGGGCGCAGGCCCTTTTTCTCCAGTTCGTTCAGATAGGCCTTTACGCTGTCCAGGGCGTTCTCGGTGCCGCACAGCAGCTCCAGCGCCCGCACCACGTTGTCGCGGTAGCGCTTGGCGAAGGTCTTGCGCACGCCCACGGCCATGGCGTAGTCAAAGTTGGGCACGCTTTGGCCGCCGTGCTGGTCGTTCTGGTTGGCCTGGATGGCGATGCAGGCCAGGGCAGAATAGGAAGCGATGTCGTTGGGCTCCCGCAGCACGCCGTGGCCGGTGGAGAAGCCGCCCTCGAACAGGCGCACCAAATCGATCTGGGTGCAGGTGGTGGTCAGGGTGTAGAAGTCCATATCGTGGATATGGATGTCGCCTTCGTTGTGGGCGGCGGCATGCTCGGGCTTGAGCACGAACATGGTGTTGAACTGCTTGGCGCCTTCGGAGCCGTACTTGAGCATCGCACCCATGGCGGTATCGCCGTTGATGTTGGCGTTCTCGCGCTTGATGTCGCTGTCCCGGGCGGACTTGAAGGTGATGTCGTCGTAGATGCGCATCAGGCGCGTGTTCATCTGGCGCACGCGGCTGCGCTCGGCGCGGTACACGATGTAGCTCTTGGCGGTGTTCACAAAGCCGTTGTCCAGAAGCACGCGTTCCACGATGTCCTGGATCTCTTCCACGGTGGGCGTGCCGATGGATTCGTCGGCGTTGATGCGCGCCACCACCTGATGGGCCAGCTCCTGGGCTACGGAAAGACTTTTGGCGCTGCCGCTGGCCTGAAACGCCTTGTTGATGGCGGAACTGATTTTTTCCTCGTTGAACGGCACTTTGCGGCCGTCGCGCTTGATGATCATTTCTATCATTTTTTCAGTTCTCCCGGCTGTATTTTTCGTGAGAAATAGAGCGCGCAGACCTCTGCGCGACTTTCTGAGCATATTATAGACCGGCGTCAAAGGCAAAATCAAGACAGCGCAGATGACAGACGTATGAATTTGACTTACCAGAAAATTGATTGATTTGTCACATGTAAATAACACAGCTGCTCATTCGTTGCATTTGTAACAAAACAGTTCCTTGGGTGCCAGGAGGCGCCCAAAAGCGCATTTTTTCTGCGATAAACGGCCCTGTGCGGTTGACAGATAAACACGCAAACGGTAAAATGCATCATGGAAAGATATTGAATTGCAAGGATATCAGCTTATGAAGATCGTTGTTCTGGACGGCTATGCGGCCAACCCCGGCGACATTTCCTGGCAGGAGACGGAGGAGCTTGGCGAGCTTACGGTATACGAGCGCACCAGGCCCTGCGACATCGTCCCGCGGGCAAATGACGCAGAGGCTATACTTACCAATAAATGCCGCATCACCCGCGAGGTGATTTGCGCCCTGCCGCGCCTTCGCTACATCGGCGAACTGGCTACAGGCTACAACAACATAGACGTCGCCTGCGCTTCGGAAAAGGGCGTGGCCGTGACCAACATACCCGCCTATTCCACCCAGAGCGTGGCCCAGCACGTGTTCGCGCTGATCCTGGAGGCCGCCTCCCGCGTGGGCGAACACAGCCGCCTGGTAAAGGAAGGCGGGTGGGAGCACTGCCCGGACTTCTGCTTCTGGCGGCATCCGCTTACGGAGATTGCAGGCAAGCGCCTGGGCGTGATCGGCGCCGGCGCGATCGGCAGCCGCGTCGCCCGGATTGGCCGGGCTTTCGGCATGACCGTGACGGAGTACTCCCCATCCCGCTGCCCCAGGGAAACGCTGGACAGCATCATCGAAGAGAGCGATATCATCTCCCTCAACTGCCCCCTCAAAAAAGACAACGCGGAGATGATAAATTCTTCCGTCATTGCCCGCATGAAGCGCGGAACCTGGCTGGTGAATACCGCCCGCGGCGGCCTCGTGGACGAAAGCGCCGTAGCGGAAGCCCTCAAGAGCGGGCAGATCGGCATGTATATGGCGGACGTGGTGACTGAAGAACCCATACGGGGAACAAATCCCCTGCTGGGCGCGCCCAACGTGATGCTCACGCCTCATATCGCCTGGGCCCCCTACGAGGCGCGGGTGAGGCTGATGGATACGGCGGTAAACAACCTGAAAGCCTATCTGGAAGGCAGGAGGCTGAACCGCGTAGATGGATAAACGCCTGAAAGGATCATTGCTGGTATTTTTGTCGGCGCTGTGCTGGAGCTTTTCGGGCGTGCTCGGCAAGGACCTTGCCTGGAACGGCCTGTCCAAGGGCGGCGTCAGGTCCATCGTAGCGGCGGCGATATACGCGCTGTACCGCAGGACCCTGCGGGTGAAGCTCGCCAAAAGCACCGTGATCGGCGCGCTGGGCGTAGCGTCAACAAGCACGCTGTACATGCTGGCGCTCACCATGACCACCTCGGCCAACGCCATCACCCTGCAGTATTCCATGCCCCTGTACGTGGCGCTGATCAGCTTTCTGTTTTTCGGCGTCAAACCCGACAGGCGTCAGCTGATCGCGCTGCCCCTGCTGATGGCAGGCATGGCGCTGTGCTGCCTGGGAAAGGGCGTGGGAAGCACTCCCCTGCCCCGCCAGGGGCTGGGAAACGCGCTGGCACTGTTGTCGGGGCTCACCTTCTCGCTGGTGTTCGTGGCCTCGCGCATGAAAGGCGCTGACCCGCTGGAATATACGTACCTGGGCATCTGCCTCACGATGCTTTTGAGCCTGGGGCTGCCCTTTGACGAAAACGTGCGCTGGGGCGCAGGCGCCGCTTCTGACTTTCTGAAGGTGGCGGCGATGGGCGTTTCGCTGGGGCTGGGCTACCTGCTGCTGGCGCTGGGCCTGAAGACCGCCTCCCCCACCACGGCGGCGATTTTGGAAAACCTGGAACCTGTGCTCAATCCCGTATGGGTATTCCTGTTTCTGGGGGAGCGCCCCGACGCCACCGGCCTGATCGGCTGCGCGCTGGTGCTCGTCACCGTAACGGTGTACTCCTGCCTGCCCCAGGGCAAAAACGACAACGAAAACGGAGAAACGAATGGACACTGCGAAAACGCACGGATCGGACGCGCCGACCGGCGAAGTGAAGAAGAAAAAAAGATCGGATAAGACCCTGATCCCGGCCCGGACGAAAAAGGCACGGAAGACGGCAGCGTCCAAAAAGAAAAAGGCCGTCTCCCTGTTCGGCGATGACATCATGCCCGCCGCCAAAGCGAAAAAGCACGCCAAGCGCAAAAGCAAAAAGTCGAAACGCGAAAAGTACTGCTGGTGGGCCCTGCCCGTGAGCTGCCTGTGCCTTCTGGTGGTGGCGGTCGTGGTCACGCTGGGCATACGCGAAAGCCAGAACTACGATCTCTTCAAAACCATGAAGACTGCCGTGCTCTCGGACGCCTTCTACGACGGCATATACATCGAAAGCTACGACGTTTCCGGCCATCAGCTGGACGAGATCCGGGAATTCTGGGCCCGCAACGTGGAAAAGCCCTATCGCGAAACGAGCATCGTGTTTGAGGTGGAAGGCGAAAGCTTCTGCCTGACCGCGGAGGAGCTGGGCTATTCCAGCGATTACGAAAAGGTGCTTCTGACCGCCTACAACTCGGGCCGTCTGGGCTCTTTGGAAGAGCGAGCCCGGGTGATCGGCGCCAGGCGCGAAAACAACGAACGCTTCAGCGTAAACCGGCAGCTGTACGATCCGGAGGTTTTGCGCTCCGTCACCGATTCGATCGCCGAAAAATGCACCCACGAGGCCAAAAACGCCTCCATCGCCGATTTTGACTTTAACGCCAAAACCTTCACCTTTTCCAGCGAGATCGCGGGCACCTACGTGGACGCCGACGATCTGTACCAAAAGGCCAGCGCCCTGATGGAAAGCGGCGGCGGCCTGCTGAAGGTGGACGTGGATATCATCGAGCCCACCACGGAGCGCGGCGAACTGGAAAACGCCTACGGCATGATCGCCCAGGCTGTGACCAACGCCTCGTCCTCCTCCAAGAGCCGCCTGAACAACGTGAACCTGGCCTGCATGTCCATCAGCGGCACCTGCGTCGCCCCCGGCGAGACTTTCTCCTTCAACGACACCGTAGGCAAGCGCACCAAGGCAAAGGGCTACAAGATCGCCACGGTATACCAGAGCGGAGAGGTGACCGAGGATATCGGCGGCGGCGTCTGCCAGGTATCCACCACGCTGTGGAACGCCGCCATGAAGGCCGACTGCGAGCTGGTGGAGCGCCACGAGCACTCCCGCCCCGTGGCTTACGTGGACAAGGGCAAGGACGCCACGGTGAGCTGGGGCAGCCAGGACATGAAGTTCAAAAACAACTCCGACGAGCCGATCTACATCGTTGCCTATCTGAACGAGAAGAAGCGCGTGGTGGTGGAGATCTACGGCAAGCTCTTGGAGGACGGAAAGTATATCGAGATCACCCAGAAGGTGACGAAAAAGTATTCCCCGCCGGAGGCCGTGCGCATCTACAATCCCACCCTCGCCAAGGGCGAGGAGGTCGTGGTGAGCGAAGCCCGCACCGGCTACCGCGCGGTTGCCTACCGGGTATACTACGACAAGGACGGAAACGTATTGGACACGGTGGAGCTGTGCCGCTCGTATTATAAGGAAGCCGCGGCCAGGATCGAATATGGCGCCTGACACGGACATAGAGATGCTGCTTGTGCGGCATGCGCGCCTGTATCCCCTGATGCAGGCGCAGGATTTTGCAAAGCTCCTGTTTCAGCGTTTTATGGGGCCGGGGCACCTGGTGGAGAGCTATGAAACCGCCCTTGACGGCATACGCGCAGAGCGCCCCTCGGGCGAAAACGGCGTATGGCTCGAAGATATCGGAAACGGCCTTTGCCGCTGCCATATGGCGGGCGGCCGGATAAAGATGAGCGACGAAGCGCTGGCGGAGCGCTTTTTCCGCACGGCCGCGCATTTCGTACCGGACAAAGCCGGCCTGATCGAGGCGCTTGATCACCTGCCGCGTCTGGCACAGGCGGGCCTGCTTCCGCTTTCACCTCAGGCTGCCCGGCGCTTCACAGAGGAATACACATCAGCAGGCTGTCCCATGACGCGACATTCTCAGGTCTATCGGGACGCCTACCGCCCCATGTACAGAGTGATTTTTCTGGAGGAGAACGGCCATGAGTGAGGAACAACGCATTTTTGAAGGCGTGCTGTTCGCGCCGGGCGCGCAGGAGCTGAGGGACATCAAGCTTCGCGCCCACAACCTGGACACCGATTACAACCACACCTACGAATACGAAACGGAAAAGCGCGCCCGCATCCTGAAGGAGCTTTTGGGCGCCTTCGGCGAAGGCAGCTTCATCCAGGGTCCCATCGCCTTCCACTACGGCAAGCATACGCGCATCGGAAAGCGCTTTTTCGGCAACTTCAACCTCACCGTGCAGGACGACGCCCCCGTGACCATCGGCGACGACTGCAATTTCGGCCCCAACGTGACCATTGTCACGCCCGTGCATCCGATGAAGGCGGACGAACGCAGGGTCATGCTGAACGAAAACGGCGAGCCGAAACACGCCTGCTACGCCCGTCCCGTGACCATCGGCGACGACTGCTGGTTTGGCGCGAACGTGGTGGTGTGCCCCGGCGTGACCATCGGCTCCCGCTGCGTGATCGGCGCAGGCAGCGTGGTGACGCGGGACATTCCGGACGACTCCTTCGCCGCGGGCGTGCCCTGCCGTGTGATACGCCCCATCACGCAGGAAGACAGCATGATGAACAGGCCGGAGCTGCTGGGCGGCTATGCGGCCATGCCAGAAGACTGATATGCAAAAGGTGCTTACCGCCGCCGAGATGCGGCAAACTGAACAGGCGTATTTTTCTCAGGGCGCGTCTTCCCTTGCACTGATGGAAAAGGCCGCTTCCTTTCTGGCCGCCGTAGTGTGGAGCGCCATGCCGCCGGAAGGCAAGACCTGCGCTTTTGCCTGCGGCTGCGGGGGAAACGGCGGCGACGGTTTTGCGGCCGCGCGACTGTTTGCCGAAAGGGGCGGCCGCGCCATCATCGTTGCCTCCGGCGAGGTCAGAAATCCGGACGCGCAGCTGTGTTTCGAGCGTGTCCGGGAGAAGGTGTTCGCCTGCGTCAAAGCGGACGAGCTCGAAACGCTGCCCCGCCCGGACGTATGGGCGGACTGCCTGTACGGCATAGGCCTGAGCCGCGCGCCCGCCGGAAGCGAGCTTAAGCTAATCGGGCGCATGAACGCGGACCGCGCGCTGGGCAGCCGCACCGTGGCCTGCGACATCCCCTCTGGCCTTGACGCCGACACCGGCGAAATGCCCGGCGCCTGCGTGCAGGCGGACCTAACGGTGACGTTTCAGGCCCTCAAGCGCGGACACCTGCTAGGCCGGGGCATGGAGATGTGCGGCGACGTTCGGGTATGCGACATCGGCATACCGGACGAATTCCTCCCGCCTTCCCCCATGCGCCTTATCGAAAACGCGGACGTCGGAACGCGCCTCCCCTCCCGCCCCCGCGCTGCGCACAAAAACGATTTCGGGCACCTTCTGATCGTGGCAGGCTCCCTCGGCATGGCCGGAGCGGCGGCCATCTGCGCGGGCGCGGCCCTCAGGACCGGCGCCGGCCTCGTGACCGTAGCCTGCCCGCAAAGCATCGTGAACATCATCCAGACGCTGGTCCCCTGCGCGATGTGCGTTCCCCTCAGCGATAAGGACGGCGCCCTGTCGGACGGCGCAGCAGAGGAGCTCCGCCTGGCCCTGAAGGGGAAGACCGCTTTGGCCATCGGCCCGGGGCTTTCCCGGCGCGCTTCGGCCAGGTGCATACAGGCGGCGCTGGAAAGCGGCGTAAAGGCCGTGATCGACGCGGACGCCCTGAACATCATATCGGAACAGGCCGATCTCAAAGCCCTTCTGCACCCCGGCTGCGCGCTTACGCCCCATCCCGGCGAGGCCGCCCGGCTGACCGGACAGACCGGCCTCAGCCAGGCGGAATATGCCCTGGCGCTTCAAAGCACAGGCGCCGCCGTACTGGTAAAGGGCGCCTCCAGCGTGATCGCAGGCAGCGGGCTGTACGTCAGTTCTTCCGGCTGCGTGGGCATGGCAAAGGGCGGCAGCGGAGACGCGCTCACCGGCATGACCGGCGCCCTGCTGGCCCAGGGTACGGAACCCTTTGAAGCCCTGTGGGCGGCCAGCCAGCTGCACGGCCTGGCGGGCGAAGCAGCTGAAAAACGCTTCGGCAAAGCGAGCATGCTGGCCACGGACCTGGTGGACTGCATCCCGGAGGCCTTCAAAGCGTGCGCAGGATAGACGAATACAGGGCGGCGCTCAAGCCCCTGCTGCCGGAGGGCGCCTTTTTGCGGGCAGACCGGAAGGACGCCCTGTTCGTTACCAACGCCCCGATCTTCGATCCCGGCTTTTTCCTGCCAAAGGAAGCATGGACGGTGCGAACGGAGGGCAGGATCATGCGCGTCACCCCGGTGTACGAAGACGTGCCCGCCGGGGAGGAAGCCGCCTGCACTATGTTTTTAAAATGCCGCGGCGCGCAAACGCAAAAGCTGCTTCGCCAGAAACTCGCCCTGAGCATGCGCCTCAGGCAGGGCGAAAAAGCAGCATTCTGGAAAGCGCTTCTGGCAGAAACGGAGGATATCGAATATGAAGCTTGAATGGCTGGGACACGCCTGCTTTCGGATCACCACCGGGCAGGGTCTTACGGTCGTCACCGATCCATATGACGAAAGCGTGGGCTACGGCCGCCTGAACGTGCAGGCGGACATCGTCACCATGAGCCACCAGCACCACGACCACAACTGCCTGGAGGGTGTACACGGCTTTCAGAGGACTTTTGACGGCCCCTACGACGAAGACCTGGGCAGCCTGCGCATCCGCGCCATCGAAAGCTTTCACGACGGCGAAAACGGCTTAAAGCGCGGCAAAAACCTGATCTTCCGCTTTGAGGCGGACGGCCAGTCGGCGGTGCACCTGGGCGACCTTGGGCACATGCCGGACAAAGCCCAGCTGGACTTCATCTCCTGCGCGGACGTGCTGCTCGTTCCCGTCGGCGGCTTTTACACCATCGATACCCCTGCCGCGCTGAAGATCGTGAGCCTTTCAGCCCCCAAAGCCGCTGTGGCCATGCATTTCAGGAACGCCTGCTGTGCATTTCCCATTTCTACGGCGGAGGGATTTGCCCATGCGCTCAACGCAAAGTCCATGTCCGGGGAAAACGAGATCGGCGAACTGCGCGGCGCTTACGTGCCTGAACTGTAAAAAGCCCCAAAAAAGGTTGTCCCGCCTGCGCTGTGTTTCGCGCGGCGGGACAGCCTTTTTTGGGCCGATTCAGTTTTCGTCGTTCAGGCCGGCGAAACCTTCGCCGATGGCCTCGTGCGCTTCGGTGACGAACATGAAGGCGCTTTCGTCCACCTGCCGGACGATCTGCTTGATGGTCATCACTTCGTGGCGGGCCAGCACGCACAGCACCACGGGGCGCTCGTTTCCGGTATAAGCGCCCTTGGCGCTGAGCAGGGTAACGCCGCGGTCCATCTCACCCATCACCCGCCGGGAGATCTTCTCCCAGGCGTCGGAGATGATGAAGCACGCCTTGTTGCCGCCAAAGCCAATCATCACCGCGTCCACCACGCGGCTGGCGATGTAGATGTTGATCAGCGCGTAGAGCGCCTGGGTGACGCCCACCACGAAGCCCGCCGCGATCACCACCATGAAGTCCACGCCGAAGAGGAACGAACCCACGGTGATGAACGGGAGCCTGCGGTGCACCATGCGCGCCACCATGTCGGAGCCGCCCGTGGTGGCGCCGCCCCGGAGGATGAGGCCAAGGCCGATGCCCAGCAGCACGCCGCCGAAAAGCGTGCCCAGAAGCGGATCGTACGTCATGGGGCTCAGGGGCAGTATATCGATAAATACGGAAAACAGAACCGTGGCGATCAGGCTGCGGAAGGCGAACACGCCGCCGATGGAACGGTAGCCGATGATGAACAAAGGCACGTTCAGGATCAGCGACACCGTGCCGACGGGCCACTTGAACAGGTAATTGAGGATCACGCCCACGCCGGTCAGGCCGCCGGGCGCGATGTTGTTGGGCGTCATGAACAGCGGGTAAGCTGCGCCGCCCAGAACGCATCCCACCGCGATCTGCGCGTACGCCCACAGGCGCTCGTTATTCTTAAGCTTCAGCTTCAATCGATCTCACTCCCGTCCGTCTGTACATCCGCCGGGTGCGGACAGAACAGTATGATACGCCCGCAAGGCCGCCATGTCAAATTATTTTTCGGTTCGCCTTTCCGATGCCCTTACTTGAGGGGCTCTTGCACAGCCCCTTTCGCTCCGCTCCTTTCATACCGAAATACTACAGACTTTAGTCTGTTTTATGTCCGGTTTAACGCGCAGCGCTTGTTTTTTGCGCTCGTTTCCGCTATAATACAAATTGAGGAAATTTATACCCGGAGGTAAGACCTTTGACCTGTCCCAAATGCGGCGCCACCATCAAGGCGTCAATGAGCAAATGTGCCAAATGCGGCCTGCCGCTTACTTATCAGGATAAAGTCAGCAACGAGGAAAAGCTGCCCTTAAAGAGCCTGCTTCTGCGGGCGCTGGCGGTGCTCGCGGCGGTGGTGGTGACGCTGATCATCATCCAGCTGATCGAGGAGCCGCTGCGCATACGCCGGCAGAACAAGCGCATCACCGAGCAGTATGTAAAGCAGACCGTGGAGGCGGTGACGCTGGAAAACGGCATGCGGGGCCACGCCCTCACCTTCTTCGGCGAGGACGGGGACTGCGTATACATCGAGGAACTGGGCGAAAGCTATATGTTCGTGGGCGGCATCGCCCGCGTGGAGTTTCCCGACTACATCTGGTTCGAGGATGATCCCACCACGATCGACAACGCCCTGATCACCTTCTCCCCCGTGTATGTGGCGTCCACAGGCAAAAAGACGCGCATCCCCGTGTTCTCCATCAAGGTGGACGTGCCCGAGGCGCCCGTGACCATCACCGAGCCCAAGCAGGACCGCGTCACCGTGATCACGGCCCAGACCGGCCTCAACATGAACGTGGTGTACGGCAGCCAGGTGATCATCAACGGCGAAGACGTGTCCGGCAAGGTGGACCGCAGCGGAAACCTGAGCCTCACGCTGAACATCGAACCCATCGGCGACAACAACATCTCCATCATCGTGCGCACGGCCAACCACAAAGAGGCCCGCCGCGACATCGTGTTCTACCGTGAAGTGATGGATATAAACCTGGAAGTCGCTTCCACCGTGCAGTACATCAGCCGCCTCAATTACATGACCATCAGCGGCAAGACCGAGCCCGGCGCCACCGTGACCGTGGATACGGATTACGAGCGCGGGAGCCTGCAGCTGGATCAGTCTACCGGCAAATTCTCCTTCCGTGCCCGCTTCTCCGCTTACGGAAAGAATCTGGTGTCCTTCCGTGCCAGCATGGACGGCAGGCGGGACAGCGCCATCAGCTTCTACGTGGATTATCTGCCCGCCAAGGCGGAATACACGCGCAACGCCTGGAAGATGGACTACGCGCAGCTGCGCCTGTACTACGAGCAGTGGAACGGCCGCGTGTTCCTGTGCATCGGCAAGGTGGTGGACAGCTACACCGAGAGCGGCACCACTTACGCCATCATGAACGTAGGCAACGACGCAGACGTGAAGCTGGTGGCCCTGGAGAACCAGTCCAACGTGGGACGTCTGCTGCCGGGCGAGGAATACGCCCTGTACGCGGACGTGGCGGGCCGCCTGTTCTACGACAGCAACTATATCCCCTATCTCATAGCCCGCTACTCGCGGGATTAGCGCCCGGCGAACGGATTTCAGGAGGACGTTATGTGCACAAAACGGCTGTGTCTGGTTTTGATCCTGCTTTTCTGCCTGAGTGCCCTGGGGGAGGCGGGTTTTGACGGAAGCGTCTACGCCGCCTACGCGCCCGTATACGACGAAAGCGCCTTGAGCGGCATGGAAGTCATCACCTTCATCGAACCCTCCGGCCTGCTCTTAAGCGCCTTTGCAGACACCTGCGAGATCAGCGTTTCGCTGGACGAAGCGGAGGATACGCCCGCCCGCCTGCTGGAAAGCCGCGTGCGGGGCGTGAACCGCTACGGAAGCATAATAAACCAGACCGCCGTGACCGCCTGCGGTTTCGCCGGCTATTCCGAAGGCGCCTGCGTGAGCTACTCCTACCGTTCCCTGCGGGACACGGGAAGCGGAGACGTGTTCACCGTGGATATGTACGCGGCCCGGGTTTCCGCCGAATACATGCTTGTCGCCAGCCAGACCTCCTGGGGCAAAGAGGCGGAGCGCGAGCGGTTTTCAAACAGCTTCATCCCCTCGCTGTCCTTACGGCAGCGGCTGATCTCAACCGCGTGCCTGGCATTTCTCAACGCCTGCGAACAGCGCGACGACGGCATTTACCTCACCATCGATTACTGCCAGATCGAGTATGAAAAGGAGTTTGGCCTCCCCTACGCCGTGAACGACGATCCCCGGCAGTACACCGTGAAGCTCAGCCCGGACGCGGACGTGTGGCTGCCCAATATGCGCTCCGCGCTGTATACCCTTGAGCGCAGCGAGCCGGACGCCGCCCAGATCTCTGTGGCCATCGAACAATACTACAACATCAACCAGGTGGAAGCCATCTTTACCGTGCTCTTCGGTTCAAACGGCGAAGTGGTCCGCCTGCAGCATTACAACGCCCTGTAAACGGAGGAAGACCTTTGGCAACGCAGCTTGATAAGATCCGCAATTTCTGCATCATCGCCCATATCGACCACGGCAAGAGCACCCTGGCCGACCGCCTGCTGGAAAAGACGGGCGTCATGGCCCTGCGGGACATGACCGACCAGGTGCTGGACAGCATGGAGCTGGAGCGCGAAAGGGGCATCACCATCAAGTCCAAGGCCGTGCGCATGCCCTATAAGGCGAAGGACGGCCAGGAATACGAATTGAACCTGATCGACACCCCCGGCCACGTGGACTTTACCTATGAGGTCAGCCGCGCCCTGGCTGCCTGCGAGGGTGCGATCCTGGTGGTGGACGCCACCCAGGGCATCGAAGCCCAGACGCTGGCCAACGTATATCTTGCGCTGGACCACGATCTGGAGATCCTGCCCGTGATCAACAAGATCGACCTGCCCAGCGCCCAGCCAGAAGTGGTGAAAAAGGAGATCGAGGACGAGATCGGCCTGGACACCGAAGGCTGCCCGCTGATCAGCGCAAAGCAGGGCGTGGGCATCGACGAAGTGCTGGAGCAGATCGTCGAAAAGGTGCCCGCCCCGAAGGGCGACGCCTCCTCCCCCCTGCAGGCGCTGATCTTCGACAGCTATTACGACAACTACCGCGGCGCGATCTCCTCGGTGCGCATCAAGCAGGGCACCGTGAAGGTGGGTGACCGCATACGCATGATGGCCTGCGGCAAGGAATTCGACGTCACCGAGTGCGGCGCGTTCATCCCCGGCGGCTACCAGCCCACGGGCGAACTGACCGCCGGCGACGTAGGCTACATCGCCGCCTCCATCAAGGACATCGCGGACATCCGCGTGGGCGACACCATCACCGGCGCGCTGAATCCCGCGTCTCAGGCCCTGCCCGGCTACAAGCCCGTGCAGCCCATGGTGTTCTGCGGCATCTATCCCGCTGACGGCGCGGATTATGAGACCCTGAAAGACGCCCTGGAGCGCCTCAGGCTGAACGACGCCTCCCTGTCCTTTGAACCGGAGACCAGCGTGGCGCTGGGCTACGGCTTCCGCTGCGGCTTTCTGGGCCTTTTGCACATGGAGATCATCCAGGAGCGGCTGGAGCGGGAGTTCGACCTGGACCTGGTGACCACTGCGCCCAGCGTGGTATATCACGTAAAGAAGACCGACGGCGAGATGGTATCCATCGACAACCCCACCAACCTCCCCCCAATCAACGAGATCGAGCACATGGAGGAGCCCTTCGTGGACGCCCACGTGATCACGCCCGCGGATTACACCGGCGCCATCATGGAGCTGTGCCAGGAAAAGCGGGGCATCTTCCGCGACATGAAATACATCGACGGCGGGCGCGTGTCGCTGTCCTACGATCTGCCCCTGAACGAAGTGATCTACGACTTTTTCGACACCCTCAAAAGCCGCACCCGGGGCTACGCCTCCTTCGATTACGAGCTGAAGGACTATGTGGAAAGCGACCTGGTGAAGCTGGACATGCTTTTGAACGGCGAGCCCTGCGACGCGCTTTCCATCATCGTGCACCGGGACCGGGCCTACGCCCGGGGCCGCTCCATCGCCGAAAAGCTTCGTGACGCCATCCCGCGGCAGCTGTTCGAGATCCCCATCCAGGCGGCCATCGGCGGCAAGATCATCGCCCGCGAGACCGTGAAGGCCCTGCGCAAGGACGTGCTGGCCAAGTGCTACGGCGGCGACATCACCCGCAAGAAAAAGCTGCTGGAAAAGCAGAAGGAAGGCAAAAAGCGCATGCGCCAGGTGGGCAGCGTACAGGTGCCCAGCGAAGCCTTTATGGCCGTGCTCAAGATGGATACATGACCCCAGCCGTATACGTACACGTCCCCTTCTGCGCAAGAAAATGCGCCTACTGCGATTTCGTTTCCTATCCGGGCCGATTGGAAGAGGCAGACGAATACATTTCACGCGTGTTGGATGAGGCCCGCGAGCGCAAGCAGGAATACGGCATCCAGAACATCTGCAGCCTGTACCTTGGCGGCGGAACGCCCAGCCTGCTCACAGCGGACCAACTGAGCAGGCTGACGGATGGGCTGACCCGGCTGTTTCCGCCCCTGCCGGACGCGGAGTTCACGCTGGAAGCCAATCCCGGCACGCTGAAGCCGGATTTTCTAAAGACCGCCCGGTCCCTCGGTTTCAACCGCCTTTCGCTGGGCGTGCAGGCAAAGCAGGACAGGCTGCTTGAGATGCTCGGGCGCATCCACCGCTTTGACGATGCCGAGGAGGCTGTAGAGCAGGCACGCGAAGCGGGCTTTGAAAACATCAGCTGCGACGTGATGAACGAGCTGCCCGGCCAGACAGAGGAGGATATCACCGAAACGCTGACGGCGGTCATGTCCCTTGGCGTAAAGCACATCTCCTGTTACGGGCTGATCCTCGAAGAGGGTACGCCGCTTTTTCAGCGCGTATCGTCCGGCGAGCTCCGGCTGTCCGACGAGGAACAGGCTCGCCGCCTGAATCTTTGCGCGGCGGACGTGCTGGAAAAGCACGGCTATCAGCGCTACGAGATCTCCAATTACGCCCTCCCGGGCCGCGAATCCAGGCACAACATCGTATACTGGACGGGCGGCGACTACCTGGGGCTGGGCTGCGCGGCGCATTCTTTTATGGATTCCGAGCGCTTCTCCAATCCCGTTCTGGACGGATACCTTAAGGGCAAAACGCGGACGGAAGCGTACAGCGTGGATGAAAAGGGAAAGCTGGAGGAAACCATCCTGCTTGGCACACGCATGGTGCGGGGGATATCTCTAAGCGATATTGCGGCGTGCTACGGCATACAGACAGAGCAGGTGCTGCGGCACAAGGCGCAGGAGCTGAAAGGGCTGGTAAGCATCGATGAAAAGCGCCTGAGCCTTACACGGGAAGGTTTGCTGCTGCATTCAGCGGTTGTGACTGAATTAGTGAACGCAATAGAGGATCTTTAGGTATGGAAGCATATCGGAGGACGGAATGCATACACTTCATGCGAGTAATTTTGAATTGAAAATAAATGCTTCAATTGACGATATCGATTTAATACCTATCATTTCAGCAAACACGGAAGCACATGTTTATGTTCAAAGCGGCGCTTTTTCGGGAGCGGCAGAATGGACTATGGACGCTGTTGCATTAGCGGAGTTTTCAAACGAACTCATGGAGTTATATACCCTTCTGTCCGGAAGAGCAAAGCTCACGGCACTGTACCGTGAAACAGACTTTATTGAATTTGAAGCATTAAAGGGTGGACATATCAAAGTGCATGGCTATCTGAGTACCGCCTGGGAATGCGAACAGAGTCTGACATTCGAAAACCATATCGATCAGACATACCTGAAATGTTTCGCAGAAGGACTATTTCATGAGTTCAGCTGCTATTTGGATAAAAAGTATACAAAGCATCGTTTTAAAAACATGAAAAATAGGAGTAGGCAATTATGAAACTGTTATATCTCGGCACCGCCGCGGCGGAAGGTATCCCGGCATTGTTCTGCGAGTGCGAAGCATGCCAGAGAGCGCGTGCTCTCCGCGCAAAGGGCGTGCGCTCCCGCGCGGGCGCAGTGGTAGACGGCATCCTGAAGATCGATTTCGGGCCGGATTCCTACCGCCAGATGCTGGACAACGGCCTGGAGTACGCCAAGATGCACTCCGTGCTGATCACCCACGCCCACGAGGACCACCTGGCACCGGACGAACTGGCGTACCGGCGGGGCGTGTTTGCCCACATCGTCACCGAGCCAAAGCTCATGACTGTGTACGGGAACGCGCGGGTGGGCGAAAAACTGGCGGGCAAAACGGGAGAGATGTTGGCCTTCGAGCCGTTTTCTTCCTTCGAAACCAAGCAGATCGAGGGGTACCGCGTGACCGCGCTGGAAGCCGCCCACTGCTTAAGCGAAGACAAGCCCACCTTCCCCGTCACCTGCCGGGGAAAGGAATGGCACCGCAGCGAAGAAGCATTTATCTACCTGATCGAGAAGGAGGGCAAGCGCCTGCTCTACGCCCATGACACGGACGAGCTGAGCCCGAAAGACCTGGAGTACCTTCGGGGCAAAAGGCTGGATCTGGTGTCACTGGACTGCACCAACGGCGTGCTCGTGTCCCGCTGGGTGGGACACATGGGCGCGGACCTCAACCGCAAGGTGAAAAACGATCTGCTGTCCATCGGCGCGGCAGACGAAAAGACGGTGTTTGTGGCCAACCATTTTTCCCACAACGGTTTTCCGGGCACGGAAGAGATACAGGCACTGCTGCCGGACTTCCTGATCGCTTACGACGGGATGGAAGTTGAATTTTAGTTTGGAAAACAGGAGGAAATATGAGCGAGATACTGGAGATCGTCATGCTGGTGTGCTTCGGCGCGTCCTGGCCGCTGAACGTGATCAAATCATACAAGTCGCGCACAACGAAGGGCAAGAGCCTGGGTTTTTTGATTCTGATCATCGTAGGCTACATCGCCGGCATCGTTTCAAAGCTACTGAACGAAAGCTATATGAACAGCTTTTCCCAGAAATGGTACGTGCTGTGCTTCTACGTGCTGAACCTGGCCATGGTGAGCACGGACCTGGCGCTGTACTTCCGCAACAGGCGCATCATGCAAAAGGAAGGCTGACAGTATAAACCTGGCGGCAGCCAGATGCAAAACCGGGCAGCGGAACTAGTCCGCTGTCCGGTTTTGTATTCTTCAATGCTTTAGTAGTTTTCCGCGCTGACCTCGAAGTAGCTCTGGGGATGGGCGCAGGTGGGGCAGATCTCGGGGGCCTTTTCACCCACCACGATGTGGCCGCAGTTGCGGCACTCCCACACCTTCACGGTGCTCTTTTCAAACACCTGGCTGGTCTCGATGTTCTTCAGCAGCGCGCGGTAGCGCTCCTCGTGGTGCTTCTCGATGGCGGCCACCAGGCGGAAACGTTTGGCCAGATCGCTGAAGCCTTCCTGCTCGGCGGTCTTCGCGAAGCCTTCGTACATGTCCGTCCATTCGAAGTTCTCCCCGTCCGCGGCGGCGGCCAGGTTTTCGGCGGTGGAGCCGATGCCATCCAGCTCCTTGAACCAGAGCTTGGCGTGCTCTTTCTCGTTGTCCGCCGTCTTCAGAAACAGTTCGGCGATCTGCTCAAAGCCTTCCTTCTTGGCCTTGGAAGCAAAATAGGTGTACTTGTTGCGCGCCTGCGATTCGCCCGCGAAAGCGGCCTGCAGGTTCTTTTCGGTCTGGGTGCCGGCATACTTGTTTGCCATGAATGTGTCCTCCCGTCTATTGATCGCGCCTTGAAGCGCGTGATCGCTTACTGATTGCCCGACTGCTGCCGTTTGGCCGCCTGTTCGCGGTCATAGGCTTCCCACAGCGGACGGTACTTATCCACGTTCCTCTGGTGTTCCTCGACGGTTCGTGCAAACGCCAGCGCGCCGCTGCCGGGCTCCGCCGCGCAGAAGAACAGAAAATCGTTGTCCAGGAATTCCTGATCCGGCTCCATCGCCGCCAGCAGCGCGCTGCGGCTGGGAGAACAGATGGGCCCCACCGGCAGCCCGCTCACCAGATAGGTGTTGTAGGAGGTGCGCCGCGCCAGGTCGTTGCTGGTAAGGGCCAGGCGCGTGATGCCCGTAAGGTACTTCACCGTGGGGTCGCTTTCCAGCTTCATGCCCAGGGCCAGGCGGTTGTAGAACACCGCGCTCACCCGCTTCATGTCGCCCGGGGCAGAGGCTTCCTTTTCGATGATGGACGCCAGGATGAACACCTCGTCGTCGGTCAGCGTGACGCCCTTGGCGCCGATGGGCTCGGGATCGCTGATCTTGTTGCCGTTTTCGTCGTAGGTGGCCTCGCGGCTGAACATGGAGGTATATACGGTATCCATCTGCCTTACCAGCGTGTGCACGATGGAGGCGGCGTCCGCGGTCAGATAGATGCGGTAGGTATCCGGGGCCAGGTATCCCTCCAGCGGATAGGTGCGCGCGCTCAGGTCGGCGTGCTCGGCTGCGTTGATCAGCGCCAGCGAGTAGCCCATATAGTTCTGATAGCGGCGGCATTCGTCCAGGAAATCGCTCTTTTTGCTGATGGCGCCCACGTTTACCAGATACTCCGCGATGTCTTCCACGTTCCAGCCGGGAATGATGCGTATGGTGCGCTCGTTTGTGCCCTTGCCGGAAGACAGCACGTTTGCCACCTCAAACAGGTCCATGCCGTGGCTTAAGTCGTACACGCCGCTCTGGAGCTTGTTGGTGAGGCCCTTGAACTGCACGTAATACTTGAACATGCTGTCGGACTGGATGAAGCCCGCCTCCTCCAGCCGGCGGCCGATGGTGCTTACGGACTCGCCGCTGTTGACGGTAAATGCGTAGGTGGTCACTTCACCGGCGGCTGTGGGGGCGATGAGCGATGTGTACAGCCGCTTCCACGCCGTGGAGAACAGCCCCGCCACCACCAGCAAAGCGCACACCACGCTCAAAACGCGCCTGAGCACCTGCCAGAGCCAATCGTACCAGAACAGGCCGTATTCCCTGTCCCGGTGCACGGTCTGCCTGGTATAGCGGCTCGCCTTGAACAGACGGTTGTAGCCCGCTTTGTCGTAGCGGTGTCTTTCGTTTTGTCCGGCCATAGCTCTGTCCTCAGGCCTGCGTGAGCGCGTCGATGTCGATGCCGGCCACGTCGCCCAGGATCTTGTAGATGTCCGCGATCAGCTTCTGAAAGCGGAATTCCGCCACCAGGTACGCGCTGGCATCCTGGTTGAGCTGCAGGAGGGAGCTGATGCGCATGAGCTTTTGCATGTCCTCCCCGTCCGGTTTTTCGCCGGAGGCGGCGCGGGCCTGCATTTTGAACTGCATGCGCTTGAGCTCATCCAATAGCGCCTTGTTGGTGCCGTCTTCGTAGGCCAGCTCCTTCAGGCGGTGATACTCCCGGTATTCCTCGGTCTCCTTCAGCTGGCTGGCCAGCAGGTTCGCGGTGTCGTAAACGTTAACTGCCATATGGGCTCCTTATGCGATGATGGTCAGGATCATGGGGTCGCGGTGCGTGGTCTCGTAGATATAGCGTTTGAGCGCCTCGCGTACACCCTCCTTCAGGGCAGACGTGGAAAGATACTCGTAGGAGCGGGCGTGCAGGAGCTTTCTGACCGTTTCCTTGGCGCCTTCCATCAGCTCTTCGTTTTCCTTCACGTATACAAAGCCGCGGCTGATGATGTCCGGGCCGCTGATCAGCTCGCCCGTTTCGTGGTCGAAGCACAGCACCACGATGAGCATGCCGTCCTCGGACAGGTGCTTTCGGTCCTTTAGCACGCTCTCGCCCACATCGCCGATGCCTAGCCCGTCCACCAGCAGGTCGCCGGAGGGCACGGTGCCCGCGCGGCGTATGGAGTTTTCGGTCAGCTCGATCACGCTGCCCGTCTGGGGGATGAGCACGTTTTCTTCGGGCATGCCCAGCGACTCGGCCAGACGCGCGTGGTGGTACAGGTGCCGGTATTCCCCGTGCACGGGCACGAAGAACTGCGGCCTGGTGAGGGAATGCATGAGCTTGAGCTCCTCCTGACGGGCGTGGCCCGATACGTGCACCTCGGCCAGGGCCTCGTAGATCACGTCCGCACCGGTGCTCACCAGCTTGTTGATGACCTTGGAAACGCTCAGCTCGTTGCCGGGTATGGGCGTGGCGGAGATGATCACCATATCGCTTGGACGGATCTCCAGCTTTTTATGTTCCGAGAACGCCATGCGGCTTAAACCGCTCATGGGTTCCCCCTGGCTGCCGGTGGTGAGCACCACCAGCTCGTCGTCCCGGTAGCGGTCCAGCGCGTCCACGTCCACCAGCAGGCCCTCTGGAATATTCAGATAGCCCAGGAGCATGCTGACTTTAGCCACGCTGAGCATGGAGCGGCCCAGCAGGCAAAGGTGGCGCTTGTGCCTGACGGCAGCGTCCGCCACCATCTGGATGCGGTGCACGTTGCTGGCGAACATGGCGATGATGATGCGCCCCTCAGCCTTCTCAAACACCTGGCCGAAGGTCTCCCCCACCTTGCGCTCGCTCATGGTGTAGCCCGGGCGCTCCACGTTGGTGGAATCCGCCAGAAGCAGCCTTACCCCTCCGGCGCCGAGGGCCGCCAGCCGCTGAAAATCGGTGGTCTGACCGGCTACCGGGGTATAGTCGATCTTGAAGTCACCCGTGTGCACCACCACGCCCACCGGCGTGTGGATCGCCAGAGCGCATGAGCCCGCGATGGAGTGGGAGACGTTTATGAACTCCACGCCGAAGCAGCCCGCCACGATCGTATCACCCGGCTCCACCTCCACCATTTCCACGGAATTGGCCATGCGGTGCTCCTTGAACTTGAGGTTCATCAGGGCGCAGGTGAGCCGCGTGGCGTACACTGGCGCGGGGGCATAGCGCAGCACATAGGGCGCGGCGCCGATATGATCCTCGTGGCCGTGAGTCACGAAATATCCGCGGATGCGTCCGGCATTTTCGCGCAGATAGGCGATGTCGGGTATCACCAGGTCGACGCCGGGCATGTCGTCGTGGGGAAACATGGAGCCCATGTCCACTACGATGATGTCTTCGCCGTACTCGAACACAGTCATGTTCTTTCCGATCTCCCCCAGGCCTCCCAGGGGTATGACTTTCAGCACTCCCTCGGGAGCGCTTCGGATATCAGATTTTTTGGACATTCCTTCCTCCTTTCATCGGTTTGGGTGTCCTTGGGTTTCCTTAGGTATCCTTGTATAGCACCCTGCGGCGCGACGTCCGGCAGGGATCGTTTCAAATCTGTGTTTTCAGTATAGCACGCCTATGGAGCGTTTTGAAAGCGCGTTAGATGACGGGCGCGTTATTTTTTCCGTAAACGGGCCGGGCAGCCCAGTCTTATGGTATAATGAATGCAAAGAGACTCTGCACTCATCCGCTTTTTTCTTATGATAACACGGCTCAGGAGGCAACGCATGAAAGAGCTTTTCAGAAACGCACCGTGGCGCCGCCTCGTGTGGGCCGCATGGCTTCCCATTTATCTGTCGGTGTTTTTTGCCGCCGAGGCGCTGATGCCGGGCGGTGAGGAGGGCTACTGGCTGTCCACCTGCGCGTGGGACAGCTATATTCCCTTCTGCGAGGTGTTCGTCGTCCCCTATCTGAGCTGGTTTTTCCTGCTGTTCGGCGTCGGGGTGAACCTGTGGTACTGCCACGAAGGCCCCTTCAAACGCTATATGATACTGTTCTGCATTTCGTTTTTCAGCTGCGCAGTGTTCTGGATGATCGTGCCCAATATACAGGACCTGCGTCCGGAGACCTTCCCGCGCGAAAATGTGTTCACGTACGCGGTGCGCTTTATCTACGGCTTCGATACGCCCACAAACGTTTTCCCTTCCGAGCACGTGGTGGGCACCATGGCCGCGCTGTTTGCGCTTGTGGACAGCGGCTGGATGAAGCGCCATCCCCTCGGTGCCCTGCTGTTCTGGCTGTGGGGCGTGCTGATCATCGCTTCCACGCTTTTGATCAAGCAGCACGCTCTGCTGGACGTGCCCTCCGGTATCGCGGTGGCGCTTTTCTACGGCGTCATCGTTTACCGCAGGCGGCTGTTCAGTTCAAAAAGCAGGGCTTAGTTCTGCCTTTCCAGTTCCTTCAGGATGCGCCGGGCGGCCAGGACGGAGGCTTCCCCCGTTTCACATGAGCCCAACTCTTCGTGATGGCGCCTGACGGCCAGACGGTACGCTTCTTCATCAAAACCGGTAATGCTCTTTTCCAGTTCGTCGTTGCTCCGGGCCAGGGGATAGGGCCAGGTGTGTATGTCCGTGTAGAAGTCCCGGCTGAGCGTGTACGCGTCCAGATCCGGGCAGTACAGGAACACCGGCTTCCGGGTGAGCGACATATCCCACATGCAGGAGGAGTAATCCGTCACCAGCGCGTCCGCCGCCAAGAGCAAAAGCTGCATATCCGGATACGCGCTCAGGTCCTTCGCCTGCGCTGCCTGCCCGCCCTTTACGAACACGTGCCCGCGGTACACCGCGGTCCACTCGCCGCCGAAGCGCTGCTTCAGCGCCGCCGTGAGCCGGTCTGTGTCCAGGCCGTGGACGTCGTTTTTCAGATCGTCCCGGTAGGTGGGCGCATACAGCACCAGATGCTCACCGTCCTTAAGGCCGATCTCCCGGCGCACGCGCGCAAGCTCCGCTTTATCGATGCCCCGGATCAGGATATCGTTGCGGGGCATGCCTTTTTCCATCACTTCGCCTGTAAAGCCGAAGCTTTCGCGTATGGTCTGCTGGGTAAAGGCCCGGCTGCTCGACAGGTACAGCGTTGCACCGGACAGCTGCTGCTTTATGCCCAGGCGCTTGAAAAACGTCAGTTTTTCCCGCATCGCCACCCGTTTGTATGCCCCGCCGCCGTGCCAGGTGCGCATCTGCATCTGGCCTTTCCGGCGCGGCAGGGTGGGCTTATAGTAGGTGTTCACGCACACCACCCGGGCCGTCAGGGCGTATCTGACCGCCTCCCACGAGCCCGCCTTCAGCACGCGAACGCCCCTCTCACGAAGGAAGGCGAACTTTTCCGGCTCGCGGAAGCTCCAGGCGATCTCGGTGTCCTTCGGGCAGATCTTTTCAAGCGCCTCGCAGATATACTTAGGATTGCAGGCGTACTGCTTTTCCCGGTAGCTCTGGAACAGCACCCGGCGCGGGCGTATCTTCAGAAACGGCAGGCAGAGCGTAAGCGCCGCCCGGCTGAAAAGCGCCGTGAGATACCTGAATCCTTCGCCCATGCTGTTTCATCTCCCTGCCCGCGCCGGTCAAGCGGCGCATTTTTCGTTTTGGGCGGCTTTGCCGCCGCGTTTTGCGTCAGTTTTCAGACGTGCACAGCGCCTGTACGTATCGAAAGCCCTGTTCCAGTTCGGAAAAGGCGTCCGTCCACGCTTCCTGCTCGGCGAATATCACCTTGACGCCTGCGTCCCGGCAGGCAGAAAAGGCGCTTTCAAAGTCGATCACACCGCTGCCCACAGGGCACAGATTTCCCGCCGCGTCCCGGTCCTTGAAGTGCACGGCGTCCACCCGGCCCGCACAGGAACGGATGAAGGCCGCCGGATCGAACCCGGCGTCGTAAAGCTGGCACACGTCCAGGGTGAGGCGCAGCTGCGGCAGAAGGTCCATCAGCCCTTTCAGAAGCGCAGACGGATCGGTCTTCACCGGGTGGAGGCTCAGCGCCAGGCCCCGAAGGCGCGCGTCCGCATACAACTTTTCGAATATCGGTGCAAGCTGGGCAAGGGAATACGCACCCGCGCCGAGGCCGCTCACGCACATATCCCTGCCGCCGCTGAGGGCGCACAGGTCAAGATAGTACTCTTCGTCCTCCAATACCGCCGCCAGCCTGTCCTGGGTGCCATGGGAGAATATGCCCGCGCGGGCGAGCAGCTCCGATACGGTCCGGGCGGGGATGCGTCTGTCGATCCACTGCAGCTGGGTACAGCTGCAGCCCATGCCGCGCATGCGGAAAAGCACCTCTTGCAGACCGTCTACGTCGGTCATGAGAGGTTTGAAGCTCGATATCTGTATGCCCGCTGTCATGGTTCTTTTCCCGCCGAAAGCCCCGTCAGGGCTTTACGCCCCGGATCATCATGATCAGGGAAACGCTGGTGTCCCACTGTTTTTCGCCTTTAGCCAGCTGCTCAAAGCGCAGGGCAAACTTTTCTTCCAGGCGCTTATCCATGCGCCCAAGTTCATCCGCCGTGAACAGCCCCGGCAGCGTGCGGGAAACGGAAGAAAGGCATTCTTTTTTCTCCCGGTACACGGCCTCGATCATGCGCCGTGCCATGCTGCCGGAAAAGCGGGGATCGTCCGGGGTGAGCGGCACCACCGCATAGTCCGTTTCCACCTGGCCAAAACCGTATTTCTCCATAGCCGCGGGCAGCTGGCTTTCGTTCATGGGATAGCGGCACACGGCATACTTTTCAAAGCTGTCGTCCTTTTCAGCCGCCCGGCTCCAGAAGCTGCGCTCGAACTCGTCGTCCTTCAGGCAGTCGGCTTCCGCATGTATGCCCCTGCGGGAGGAAAACACCGCGCACACGCCCCCGCTTTTCAAAACGCGGAACTGCTCGCCGAAAAAACCGTCCGGCTCCACGTGCTCGCTCACGGTGTTGGAGATCGTCAGGTCAAAGGACGCTTCCTCAAAGGGCAGACGGCGGGCGTCTCCCTCCATAAAGCGCACACCCGGCACGTTTTCCTTCGCGAAGGCCACAAAGGCGCTGTCCCGGTCGAGACCTGTGACATCAGCCTTTGGGTACCAGCTTCTGAGGGCAGCGCACAGCGCGCCGGGGCCGCAGCCGACCTCCAGCGCATCGAACCCGGCATCCACGTCCAGGCGCAGAAAGCGGATGTACTGTTCCCTGAACGCGTGGTCAAAGCGGAGCGCGCGGCTTAGGTACAGCGTGTCTGTCCCCTGAACGAAATCAGACCATACGGTGTTCATGCTTATTCTCCTTGCTTCAGTTCCCCATCCGGATAAAGCCGGCGCAGCCGATACGGGACAGCTCCTGAAAGCCCAGCGACGCGTAGAAGGCGCGCGCCCCGGGCGTATCGTCCGCGGTGAGCTGGATCTGCCGCACGTTTGGAAAGCGCTCAAGCACCGCGCGCACGAGGGCGGTGCCGATGCCCTTCCGGCGGTATCTGGAGAGAACCAGGATGTCCTGGATGAACACGACGGTGCTTCCGTCCCCTACCGCACGCAGGATGCCCGCCAGCTCTTCGCCCGCATACGCCGCGTACGTGACGAGCGAAGCTTCAAAGCCCCGGCGCAGGGACTCAGGATCGTTCGTATAAGCCGTCCAGCCTGCGTCCCGGTACAGGTTCATGATCTCGCTTTCGCGGTATGCGGTATACTCACGTATCTCCATCCGCGCCTCCTTTGGCCGCCTGCAGGCGCAGCTCATACACGGTCTTCAGCCAGTCAGGCCAGGTCTTTGCTTCCTCCTCCAGGCGCGCAAGGCTCCTTGAGCCGGTCCGCCTGTCCAGCAGGGCAAACATCTTTACGATGGGGTCTGGACTCTGAAGGGAAGCCTGGATATCGCTCTCCCGGTACCAGCGAAGCGCCCGGGCAAACTCCTGGTCCGTATATTCCCCGCGCTGCTCCATGGGAAAAGCGCTCATCAGGTCCCAGAAGTCCTTCCAGTAGTCTTTCGTATCCATAGGCCGGAGCTTTACGGAGTAGCCGCGGTCGATGAACCAGCTGTTCACCGCCTCCCAGCAGAAGCGCTTGAGCAGCTTTCCGTCCATGTATACCTCAAACAGGCCCTTGTGCGGGCATTTGTACCTTACCCTGCCGCGCAGGGCTTCGGCCAGCATGTCCTTTTCCAGGTACCTGCGCATGCCGCTGAAGGAGCCTTCGATATTCGCCATGTGTGCCTTTTTCAAAACCTCTGATATACAAAGATGGCGCGGGAAATCCTCCCGCGCCGATTATCTTGTCAGCCCTGCTTCTGCTTGTGCTTGGGATTCTCGCAAATCACCATTACGTGACCCTTGCGCTTGATGATCTTGCACTTTTCGCAGATGGTCTTTACGGACGGTCTTACCTTCATTGTGTGTTCCTCCTTTCGGGATCACTGCTTGCTGCGCCAGGTGATGCGGCCGCGGGTGAGATCGTAGGGCGAAAGCTCGATCTTCACCTTGTCGCCGGGGTAGATGCGGATGTAGTTCATGCGCATTTTGCCGGAAACGTGGGCCAGGATCTTATGGCCGTTGGGCAGCTGCACCTCAAACATAGCGTTGGGGTATGATTCGGTTACAACGCCTTCGACTTCGATAACGTCAGATTTGGACAATGCTACTCCTCCTTGTCGGACAGCCACTTACGTATTTCGTGATCCTCCACCCCGCCCTGTTCAAGCCTTTGAACGATGTGGGGCTGAGGTTCCTGTGAGAGCTTCAGATGCTTGCGCTTCTTCTTTTTCGGCTTTTGAACCTTGTGTGTCCTGCCGTCGGAGATGAGCACGTACTCTTCGTCCAGCGACGCGATCACCAGAAAGGTCCGTCCTTCGTCCCGGCCGGCTTTGGATACCACCACCGAACCCACTTGGACAGGCGGTCTACTCATGAAGATGACCTCCTACCCTCGCGCCCGGCAGGGAAAGGATCTCCGGTTCGCCCTCCGTGATCAGCACCGTGTGCTCGTAGTGCGAGCAGGGCCGATTGTCACGGGTGACAGCCGTCCAGTCGTTGTCGGTGATGAACACCTTCCAGGTGCCCAGGGCGATCATGGGTTCGATGGCGATGGTCATGCCTGCGCTCAGGCGTGTGCCCCGCCCGGGTTTTCCGTAATTGGGCACGCCCGGATCTTCGTGCATTTCGCGTCCGATCCCGTGGCCGCAGTAATCGCGGATCACACCGTAACCGTGTTTTTCGGCGTGCTGCTGTACAGCCCAGCCGATATCGCCCAATCTGTTGCCCGCTTTAGCTTGGGAAGCTCCCCTCCAGAAGCACTCCTCCGTGACCCTGATGAGCTTTTTGAGGTCATCGGAGACATTGCCTACAGGAGATGTAAATGCGGAGTCCGATTGCCAGCCGTTTAAGATCACGCCGCAGTCTATAGAGACGATTTGGCCTTCCTTAAGCGGCACATCCTGGGGAAAACCGTGCACCACCTCACTGTCCACGGAGGCGCAGATCGAAGAGGGAAAGCCTTCATAGCCCTTGAAGGACGGGATCGCTCCCGCGCCCCGGATGAGCTTTTCGGCTGTCTGGTCGATCTCAAGCGTGGTGACGCCCGGCTTGATCATGAGTCTCAGCTGCTCAAGCACCTCATGCAGCAGCTTGCCCGCTTCGCGCATGAGTTCGATCTCAGCGCTGTTCTTTGTGTATATCATCTCAACACCCTAACGCGAGCAAAATCGCATTCGTAACTTCGCCCGGCTGGGCCGCGCCGTCTACCCGGCGCAGCTTGCCCGCGGCGGAGTAGAAATCGATCAGCGGCGCGGTCTGCGTGTGATAAACACTGAGCCTGTTGGAGATGGTCTCGGGGGTATCGTCCTTGCGCTGGATCAGAGGGGCGCCGCACACGGGGCACACATTCTCATTTTCCAGGGTGGAAATGTGGAAGGTGCCGCCGCATTTGGTGCATACCCTGCGGCCCGTAAGGCGCTTTAAGAGCATATCGTCCGATACATCCACGTCGATCACCAGGTCCGGCGCCTGGATCTCGTCCAGCGCCGAAGCCTGATGTACCGTGCGGGGAAACCCGTCCAGCAAATAACCGTTAGCGCAATCGGCGTTTGAAAGCCGTTCGCGAACCATCTCGATGAGCACCTCGTCCGGCACCAGCGCCCCGGATTCCACATAGGCTTTCGCCTTCAGGCCCGTAGGCGTTTTATTCGCGATGGCACTTCGTAGCATATCTCCCGTGGAGATGTGCGGGATGGAAAGCTTTTCGCAGATCACCTGCGCCTGCGTTCCCTTGCCCGCGCCGGGAGGGCCAAGAAATACTAACTTCATGGGACGCCTCCGCTTTCTTACTTCAGGAAGCCCCTGTAGTGACGCATGAGCATCTGGCTCTCCAGCGTGCGCGCCGTCTCCACCGCAACGCTGACCGCGATCAGCAGGGAGGAACCGGCAAACGCCAGCTGCACGCCGGCTACCTTATACACGATGTTGGGCAGCAGGCTCAGGAAGGCCAGGAACAGAGCGCCGAAAAGCGTGATGCGGCTGTTGATCTTGGTGATGTAGTCCACCGTAGCCTTGCCCTGGCGGATGCCGGGGATGAGGCCGCCGTTGTTCTGGATGTTCTCAGCCATCTCCTTGGGATTGAAGGTGATGGAGGAATAGAAGAACGTGAAGCCCAGGATCAGCAGGCAGTTGATGGCGATGTACCACCAGGTGCTGGAGCCCAGGTGATCGCTCCACCAGTTGGAAGCGCTGGAGGAGAAGAACCCCAGGATGGTCTCGGGGAACTGCATGATGGCGCTGGCGAAGATCAGAGGCAGAACGCCGGAGGCGTTGAGCTTGATCGGGATGTGGGTGGACTGGCCGCCGTACATCTTGCGTCCCACCATGCGCTTGGCATACTGCACCGGGATGCGGCGCTCGGACATGTCTACCAGCACAACGCCCACGATGAGCGCAAGGCTGATGATGACCACTGCCAGGGTGCCCAGGATGCCGGTGATGTTGCCGGAACCGATGTTGTTGATGAAGTTCACCACGCCGCCGGCGAAGGAGGTGGCAAAGCGGGACACGATGCCGGCGAAGATCAGCAGGGACACGCCATTGCCGATGCCGTTTTCCGTGATGCGCTCGCCGATCCACATGGCCAGGGCCGTGCCTGCCGCCAGGCAGAAGCCGATGGTGATGAGGCTGAAGAAGCTGTTGGAGGCGTTGGCCTTCAGGCCGATCGTGAGAGCCACAGCCTGGATGAAGCCCAGGGCCACCGTGAGGTAGCGGGTGATCTGCGCGATCTTCTTGCGGCCTTCCTCGCCGCTCTTGTTGAGCTCCTCAAGCTTGGGGATCGCCACGCACAGCAGCTGCATGATAATGCTGGAGTTGATGTACGGGGTGATGCCCATGGCCATGATCGTGAAGTTCGAGAAGTTCGAACCGGTCATGATCTGCATGTAGTTGAGGATGCTGATGCGGTTCACCTGTTCGGCGATGTAAGAAGCGTCTACGCCGGGGGTGGGGATGAAGCACAGGAACCTGTACAGGAGCAGCATGCCCAGGGTGTACAGCAGTTTCTTGCGCAGCTCCGGGATCTTCCATGCGTTTTTGAGCGTTTCAAACATGTCAGATCACCTCGCAGCTTCCGCCGGCGGCTTCGATCTTCTCCTTCGCGGTGGCAGTAAACTTGCTGGCCTGCACCGTAAGCTTCTTGGTGAGTTCGCCGTCGCCCATGATCTTCAGGCCGTCCAGCATCTTCTTGATGATGCCGTACTCCAGAAGCTCCACAGGGCCTACGACCATGCCGTCCTCAAAGATGTTGAGAGCGTCCACATTGATCGCTTCATACTCTACGCGCCACTTGTTGGTAAAGCCGCGCTTGGGCAGGCGCATGGTCAGGGGCATCTGGCCGCCTTCGAATCCGGGCCGCTTGCCGCCGCCGGAACGGGCCTTGGCGCCCTTGTGACCTTTACCGGATGTTTTGCCGAGCCCGGAGCCGATACCGCGGCCCAAACGCTTGGGGGCCTTCGTGGATCCGAATGCGGGCTCAAGTTCATGAAGTTTCATGTCGGACCTCCTTAGTCTTCGATTTCCTCAACCTTGACCATGTGCTTCACCTTGAAGATCATGCCGCGCACAGCGGGCGTATCCTCGCGGACCACGCTGTCGCCCACGTGCTTCAGGCCCAGGGCCTGAATGTTGGCGATGTGGTTCTTCAAGCACGCGATGGTTGACTTGGTTTGCGTGATTTTCAGCTTCATTATCGTGCCCTCCTCAGCCCAGCAGCTCTTCCACGGTCTTGCCGCGGAGTCTGGCTACCTTCTCGGCGTCCTGCAGGCGCTCCAGACCGTTGAGGGTGGCGCGCACCATGTTGATCGGGTTGTTGCTGCCGATGGACTTGGTGCGGATGTTCTTGATGCCCACCGCTTCGATGACCGCACGCACGGGGCCGCCGGCGATAACGCCGGTACCTTCGGGAGCGGGCATGAGCAGCACCTTGCCGGTGCCGAACTCGCCGGTGATCTCATGCGGGATGGTGGTGCCGTCCATGGCCACGTTGATGAAGTGCTTTTTGGCGTCCTCGATGCCCTTGCGAACGGCCTCGGGGATTTCAACAGCCTTGCCCATACCGCAGCCGACCTTGCCCTTTTCATCGCCCACGACCATGAGCGTGGTGAAGCGGAAGTTCTTGCCGCCCTTTACGACCTTGGCAACGCGGTTGATATAAACGAGCTTCTCTTTGTATTCGCTGACGGGTCTTTCTCTGCGCTGCATTGCGTTATCTCCTCCCACTTAGAAGTTCAGACCGCCTTCGCGAGCGCCAGCAGCCAGCTGAGCTACACGACCGGTGTAGATATATCCGCCGCGGTCGAACACGACTTCGGTGATGCCGTTGGCCACAGCGCGCTCGGCAACGATCTTGCCTACGAGCTTGGCGGCGCCCTTCTTGTCGAGCTCGCCGATCTGAGCGGCGATATCCTTTTCCACGGTGGAGGCGGCGCAAAGGGTGTTGCCCTTCGTGTCGTCGATGATCTGAGCATAAATGTGCGCGTTGGAACGGAACACACACAGGCGCGGACGCTCGGGCGTACCGCTGATCTTTTTGCGTACGCGTTCATGGCGTATCACGCGGATCTCGTTTCTATCCGTCTTTTTGAACATTGCGATACCCTCCCTTAATTATTTCTTGCCGGCCTTGCCTTCCTTATGGCGCACGAACTCACCTTCATAGCGGATGCCTTTGCCATGATAGGGTTCGGGCTTGCGGATGGCACGGATCTCAGCAGCGATCTCGCCCACGACCTGCTTATCGATGCCGCTGACCACGATGTGGTTGGGGTTGGGCGTAGCGAACGTCACGTTCGCGGGCGCCGCCACGATCACAGGATGGCTGAAGCCGATGTTGATGGTGAGCTGAGTGGGGTTGTCCGCCTGGGCGCGGTAGCCGACGCCGACCAGTTCCAGGGTCTTGGTGAAGCCGGTGGTTACGCCGGTGACCATGTTGTGGATCAGCGCGCGGTACAGGCCGTGCATGGCACGGAATTCCTTCTCATCGTTGGGACGGCTCACAGTGAGTTCGCCGTTCTCGATGGCGATGCCGATTTGGGGATTCACGCTCTGGGTCAGGGTTCCCTTGGGGCCCTTGACGGTGACGACGTTGTTTTCAACCTTCACGTCTACGCCCTGGGGTAATTTGACCGGAAGCTTACCGATTCGAGACATTACAGTAGCACCTCCATATTACCAGATATAAGCCAGAACTTCGCCGCCGATATTCTGCTTGCGGGCTTCCTTGTCGATCATGACACCCTTGGAGGTGGAGATGATCGCGATGCCCAGTCCGCCCAGAACCTTGGGGATTTCCTCGCTCTTGGCGTACACGCGCAGTCCCGGCTTGGAGATGCGCTTGAGTCCCTTGATGACGGACTCTTTGCCTTCGGCATATTTCAGGCCGATCTTGATCAGACCCTGCTGGCCGTCATCCACGAAATCCACGCTCTTGATAAAGCCTTCGTCCAGCAGGATCTGAGCGATGGACTTCTTGATGTTGGAAGCGGGAACCAGAACTTCGTCATGTCTGGCGATCAGACCGTTGCGGATCCTGGTGAGCATATCCGCGATGGGATCGTTTACGAGCATAAATGAACCTCCTTCCGATTACCAGCTGGCCTTGCGCACTCCGGGGATCTCGCCCTTGTAGGCCAGATTGCGGAAGCAGATTCGGCAGACACCGTACTTGCGAAGCACAGCATGGGGACGGCCGCAGATACGGCAGCGGGTATATGCGCGGGTGGAGAACTTGGGTTCTCTTGCCTGCTTGTTTTTAAGACTGGTCTTTGCCACGCTTGGTACCTCCTTGCATTACGCCTGGAACGGCATGCCCAGCTGGGACAGCAGTTCCTTCGCCTCTTCGTCCGTCTTTGCGGTGGTGACGAAGATCATTTCCATGCCGCGGATCTTCTCAACCTTGTCGTACTCGATTTCAGGGAAGATCAGCTGCTCGCGAACGCCCAGGGCATAGTTGCCGCGGCCGTCGAAGGCCTTGGCGGAAACGCCGCGGAAGTCGCGCATGCGGGGCAGCACGATAGAGATGAGCTTATCGGCAAACTCGTACATGCGGTCGCTTCTAAGGGTCACCTTGGCGCCCACGTTCATGCCCGCGCGGACCTTGAAGTTTGCGATGGACTTCTTGGCCTTGGTCACGAGGGGCTTCTGGCCGGAAATGGTAGCAAGTTCGTTTACGGCCACTTCCATGGCTTTTGCGTTGTCTTTGCAGTCGCCCAGGCCCATGTTGATCACGATCTTTTCCAGGCGGGGGACTTCCATGATGTTCTTATAGCCGAACTTCTGCGTGAGGGCAGGAATGACTTCGGAACGATACTTTTCTTGCAGTCTGGTCATTTGTTATTCCTCCTCAGCCCTCGATGGCCTTATTGCACTTCTTGCAGAAGCGGACCTTTACCTGCTTGCCGTCCTTCTCGATGAAGGTGTGGGCCAGGCGGGTGGCCTTTTTGCACATGGGGCACACAAGCATGACCTTGCAGGCGGGGATAGCGGCTTCCTTGTCGATGATGCCGCCGGGCACACCCTGTCCGCGGGGCTTCTGGTGTTTCTTGACCATCGCGACGCCTTCCACGATGATCTTGCCGGTAGAAGGGAAGGCCTTCTGGATCTTGCCCTGCTTGCCCTTGTCTTTGCCGGAGATCACGACTACGGTATCGCCGGTCTTTACGCCGAGTTTATTCATTGCCATATCGCGATCCTCCTTTTACAGTACTTCGGGAGCGAGCGAAACGATCTTCATGTAATCCTTTTCGCGGAGCTCTCTGGCCACGGGCCCAAAGATGCGGGTGCCACGGGGCTGCTTCTGAGCGTCGATGATGACGGCGGCATTGTCGTCGAAACGGATGTAGCTTCCGTCGGGACGGCGATACTGCTTCTTGGTGCGGACGATAACGGCCTTTACGACTTCGCCCTTTTTCACGGCTCCGCCGGGTTGCGCGGACTTCACGGAGGCGACGATGATATCGCCTACGCTGCCGGACTGACGGAAAGAGCCACCCAGTACGCGGAAGCACATGATCTCCTTCGCGCCACTGTTATCTGCAACCTTCAATCTGGTTTGCGGCTGAATCATAGTGGTTTTCCTCCTGAATTACTTCGCCTTTTCGATGATCTCGACCAGTCTCCAGTGCTTTTCCTTGGAGAGCGGTCTGGTCTCCATCACGCGCACGGTATCGCCGATGCCGCACTCGTTGTTCTCGTCGTGAGCCTTGAGCTTGGTGGTGCGGTTCATGATCTTGCCATACAGCGGATGCTTTACACGGGTGCGGATCGCGACGACGATGGTCTTGTCCATCTTATCGGAAACCACGACGCCGATGCGCTCTTTGCGCATGCCTCTTTGCTCGGACATTGTACTCTCCTCCATTAGTTCTTAGTCAGTTCACGCTGGCTGAGAACGGTCTTTATGCGGGCGATGTCCTTTTTGCAGGCACGTACCGCTGCCGTATTCTGAAGCTGACCGGTGGCCAGCTGGAAGCGCAGGTTGAACAGCTCGCTCTTTTTGTTCTTGAGTTCGGTGTCGAGCTCCTGATTGGTCTTATCCTTGAGGGTGTTCATGATATCGTTCTTCATTGCTCTTCACCACCCGCCTGAGTGTCCTTGGTAATGATCTTGGTCTTGATAGGAAGCTTGTGGCCGGCCAGGCGCAGGGCCTCGCGGGCGATGGCCTCGTCGATGCCGCCCATTTCGAACAGCACGCGGCCGGGCTTCACAACGGCTACCCAGTACTCGGGCGCGCCTTTGCCGGAACCCATTCGGGTCTCAGCGGGCTTGGCCGTTACAGGCTTGTCGGGGAAGATCTTGATCCAGACGTTGCCGCCGCGCTTGGTGGTACGGGTCATGGTCTGACGGGCGGCCTCGATCTGATTGGAGGTGATCCAGCCGGGCTGCTCCGCCACAAGGCCGTACTCACCGTATGCCAGGAAATTGCCGCGCTGGGCCTTTCCCTTCATGCGACCGCGCTGCTGCTTGCGGTGCAGAACTCTCTTGGGCATCAGCATTGCTTATTTCCCTCCTTCTCTGGGTTCGCGGTTCTCGCGGTTTTCACCGCGGTTTTCGCGGTTGGGACGGCCGCGGCCGGGGCCGAAATCACGGCCGCCTCTGCCTTCGCGGCGGTTGCCGCTGGCCTTGACGGATCTGGGGGCATAGCCCTTGCCCAGGAACTCGCCCTTGTAGATCCATACCTTCACGCCGATACGGCCGTAGGTGGTCTTCGCCTCGGCGAAGCCGTAGTCGATGTTGGCGCGCAGGGTCTGCAGCGGGATGCTGCCCTCGTGGTAGCCTTCGGTGCGGGCGATGTCCGCGCCGCCCAGGCGGCCTGCCACGCTGGTCTTGATGCCCTTGGCGCCGGCCTTCATGGAGTGCTGCAGCGCCTGCTTCATCGCGCGGCGGAAGGAGGTGCGCTTTTCGATCTGCTGGGCGATGTTCTCGGCCACCAGCTGAGCGTCGCATTCGGGATTGGAGACCTCGAGGATGTTGAGGTTCACGTTCTCCACGGGCTTGCCCGCGAAGTCGGCGATCTCCTTCTTGAGGGTCTCAACCTGCTCGCCGCCCTTGCCGATGATGATGCCGGGCTTTGCGGTCCATACATCCACCTGCAGCTTGTCAGCGGGGCGGGCCAGATCGATGTGGGAAATGCCGGCGGCGAAGAGCTTGTCTTTGAGCCACTCGCGCAGCTTGTGATCATCGATCAGGTTCTGGGAAAAATTCTTCTTGTTGGCGTACCACTTGGCGCTCCAGTCCATGATGACACCGACGCGCGCGCCATGAGGATTAACTTTCTGACCCATTGTGTTTCCTCCGTTACTTCTCGTCGAGCACGACGGTGATGTGACTGGTCCTCTTCAGGATCACGTCAGCGCGGCCGTGGGAGCGCGCCCAATAGCGCTTGTAAGTCGGGCCCTCGTTTGCGAACACTTCGGCGACGTAGAGATTGTCCCGGTTTTTGCCCAGGTTGTTCTCGGCGTTGGCGATGGCGCTTGCGAGGAGCTTTTCCACTACGGGAGCAGCGGCTTTGGGGGTGAACTTGAGGATCGCCAGGGCGTCTTCGGCCTTCTTGCCACGGATCAGGTCGATGACGATTTTGACCTTGCGGGAAGAAATGCGAACATTCTTCACAGTAGCGTGGGCGCGGGTGTCCTTATTGGCCTGACGCGCTGCGGCTTTTTCTCTGATGCGGGTTGCCATTCGTCAATAACTCCTTTCCGTTACTTCTTGGCCGTGGATTTCTCGCCGGCATGGCCGCGGAAGGTCCGGGTGGGAGCGAACTCGCCGAACTTGTGGCCTACCATGTCTTCGGTGATGTATACCGGCACATGCTTGCGGCCATCGTGGATGGCTACGGTGTGGCCGATGAAATCCGGGAAGATCGTGGAAGCGCGGGACCAGGTCTTGAGGACCTTCTTCTCGCCGCTTTTATTCATTTCCTGAACACGCTTAAGCAGCTTTTCCTGGATAAACGGTCCTTTCTTAACGGATCTGCTCATGAATCGTTTTGCCTCCTTGTATCATGTGCCGCTTACTTCTTGCCGGCCCGCTTGACGATCATCTTGTCGGAATACTTGCGATGCTTGCGGGTCTTGACGCCCTGGGTCTTCTTGCCCCAGGGGCTCATCGGGGCGGGCATACCTACGGGAGAACGGCCCTCACCACCGCCATGGGGGTGGTCTACGGGGTTCATGACCACGCCGCGGACGGTGGGACGGATGCCCATGTGGCGCTGGCGGCCGGCCTTACCGATGCGCACGTTCTCGTGCTCAACGTTGCCGACTTCGCCGATGGTCGCCCTGGCATTGATGGAGACCTTGCGGACCTCGCCGGAGGGCAGGCGGACCTGCGCGAAAGCGCCTTCCTTAGCCATGACCTGAGCGGAGGTACCTGCCGCGCGGACCATCTGGCCGCCCTTGCCCACCTTGATCTCCACGTTGTGGATCAGGGTGCCCAGGGGGATGTTGGCGATGGGCAGGCAGTTGCCGGGCTTGATGTCGGCCTCGGGGCCGCTCATCACGGTGTCGCCGACCTTCAGGTCGAGAGGCGCCAGGATGTAGCGCTTTTCGCCGTCGGCGTAAAACAGAAGGGCGATGAAGCAGCTGCGGTTGGGGTCGTATTCGATGGCCGCGACCTTCGCGGGGATGTTGTCCTTGTTGCGCCTGAAGTCGATGATGCGGTATTTGCGCTTCGCGCCGCCGCCCTGATGGCGAACGGTGATCTTGCCCTGATTGTTGCGACCGGCCCTTTTGCGAAGGTCGGTGGTCAGGGAGCGCTCGGGCTCTTTCTTCGTGAGCTCTTCAAAGGTCAGTACCGACATGAAACGCCGGGCGGGCGAAGTCGGCTTGTAGACTCTGATTCCCATGTGCTTACCTCCGTATTACTGCGCCATACCCTCGAAGAATTCGATGGGCTTGGAATCCTTCTTCAGGGTGACATAGGCCTTTTTGATCTCGGGCGTCCTGCCCTGAGTACGCCCCTGGCGCTTGATCTTGCCGTCGGTACGCAGGGTATTGACGGATTCGACCTTTACACCGAAAATCTTTTCAACAGCGGATTTGATCTCGCTTTTGTTGCTCTTCTTGTCCACGACGAAGACGTATTTCTTGTCCGCGATGGTGGCGTAGGACTTCTCGGTGAGCACCGGACGAATGATGATATCATACTCGCTTTTCATTATTCGTTCTCCTCCGTTTCGGGCTCTTCGATATACTGATCGTTGTACATTTCCTCGATGCGCTCCAGAGCGTCTTTGGTGACGATGAAGGAGGTGTACTTGAGGATGTCCACCACGTTCAGCATACCCACGTGGCTTACCTGTACGTCCGGGATGTTGCCCGCGGCGCGCTGCACGTCGGCGTTGGAGTCAGCGGTCACGATCATAGCCTTCTTTTCGGCGCCCAGCGCCTTGAGCATGGCTACAATCACCTTGGTCTTCACTTCGTTCAAAACGAGGTTGTCCAGCACGATCAGCTCGTTCTCGGCAGCCTTGGTGGTGAGCGCGCTCTTCATGGCCAGGCGGCGGACCTTGCGGGGTACGCTGATCCTGTAGGAGCGGGGCTTCACCGCGAACACCATACCGCCGTGGGTGAACTGGGGGGCTCTGCGGCCGTGATGGCGCGCGTTGCCGGTGCCCTTCTGGCGATAGATCTTTCTGCCGCCGCCGCGCACTTCGGTGCGGGTCAGAGCGGACTGGGTGCCCTGGCGCTGTGCGTTGAGAATCGCCTTGGTCACCAAATGCATGGCGCTGACGTTCACTTCGGCGGCGAAGACATCTTCGCACAGCTCGTAAGTGCCCACAGTCTGGCCCTGCATGTTTTTCACATTAACAGTAGGCATGTTTTGCGTCCTCCTTCCGCTTCGGTCAGGCCTTGATGGAATCGCGGATCACGAGCAGGCTCTCGTTGGCTCCGGGCAGGGCGCCCTTGATGAGCAGGAGATTGCGCTCGGTGTCTACGCGAACCACTTCCAGGTTCTGCACGGTCACCTTTTCGACGCCGTACTGACCGGACATATGCTTGCCTTTGAACACGCGGGAGGGATCGGAGTTCGCGCTCAGAGAGCCTACGCCGCGATGATACTTGGAGCCGTGGGCCATGGGGCCGGTATGCTGGTTCCATCTCTGGATGGCGCCGGTGTAGCCGTGGCCTTTGCTGATGCCGGAGACATCTACTTTATCGCCTTCGGCGAACTGGTCCACCTTGATCTTGTCGCCCACGCTGTAGGCGGAGATGTCGTCAAAGCGGAATTCGCGAAGGTAACGGGTTGCGGGCACGTTCGCTTTTGCGAAATGGCCGAGCTCGGGCTTGTTCTTCAGTTTCTGAGCACGCTTCTCGCTGAGCTCTGCGAAACCGACCTGAACCGCCTCATAGCCGTCAGTTTCGACCGTCTTCACCTGGGTTACGGTGCAGGGGCCGGCTTCGACGACCGTGACCGGGACCAAACGACCGTCCGCGAGGAAGATCTGGGTCATTCCGATCTTTTTGCCGAGAATTGCCTTTGTCATAGTTGTTCCTCCTGAATGGATTACAGTTTGATTTCGATCTCTACGCCGGCGGGCAGGTCGAGCTTGGTAAGGGCTTCGACAGTCTTGGGCGAGGGCTGAAGGATGTCGATCAGGCGCTTGTGGGTGCGCAGTTCGAACTGTTCACGGCTGTCCTTGTGCTTGTGCGGGCTGCGCAGGATCGTGACGATCTCCTTTTCCGTGGGGAGCGGAATGGGGCCCGAAACGCGGGAGCCGGTGCGCTTGGCGGTCTCTACGATGCGCGCGGCGCTCTCATCGATGAGGGAGTGCTCGTAAGCCTTCAGCTTGATTCGGATCTTCTGGCTTGCCATAGTGGTAGGTATCCTCCTTTTTGTGACTCATGCACACGCTGCCGGGCGTGCTCAGTATTTAATTCATTCGACGGCGCATGAGCCGTCGCCCGATTGTCGGACTGGTCCCCGGAAATTACCGGCGTAAGGCCGCAACCTCCCGGTTCATCCCTGTGCCGCGCCGGACGTTTTGTGCTGTGCTTACCGGCAGATAGGCATAGCTGTCCATACGCGAGCGCACCAATTATACACGCATCCTCTGCCGTCTGCAAGATTTAAGAAGGTTATGTTTATATAAAGATTATATAAATTCATTCATGCCAGCCTATCTCTCATACCGTCAACGTTTTTTCACCGCGCACGCCGCCTGTTTTTTGCGCCGGCGCTTGCCATGCGGGCCAGCGCATGGTACAATGATGCCATATTAAATATGAAGTGATACGGAGGTCGCCATGCGCATACATCATTGTCTGGTCAACCATCTCACCGATCCTCTGGGATACGAAATGACCCGAACGGTCTTTTCCTGGCAGGCGGATCAGTGCTCCGGCAAACGCGTTGAGGCCAGCCGGCTCGTCATTTATGAAGAAGGAAAGCCCCTTCACGACACTGGATGGGCGGACAACGATCCCCTGGGCACAGAGCTCACGCTTCCCCTCAAGCCCCGCACACGCTACACCTGGACCGTGAAAATGCGCACGGACGCGGGCGAGGAGGCCGAAAGCGGCGTAAACAGCTTTGAGACCGGCAAGATGAACGAATCCTGGACGGGCCGCTGGATCGGCTGCGACAGTGCCGAAAAGCGCCACCCCGTGTTCTCAAAGCCCGTTTCGCCCCGCAAAGAAGTCGCACGGGCACGGCTGTACATCTGCGGCCTGGGCCTGTACGAGGCTTTCTATAACGGTCAGCGCATAGGCGACGAGTTCCTTACGCCCTACTGCAATAACTACTACGCCTGGGTTCAGGCGCAGACCTACGACGTGACTAAGCTTCTGCAGAGGCCGGGCGTGCTGGAGGTGGCTCTGGGCAACGGCTGGTACAAAGGACGCTTCGGCATCACCGCCCCCACCGGCAAGCCCTGCTTCAGCGGCGACTGGAAAATGATCGCCGAGCTCACCCTCACCTACACAGACGGCACCGAGGAAACAGTCGGCACCGACGACAGCTGGCAAGTGACCCGCAGCCGCGTGACCTTTTCCGATATCTACGACGGCGAGCACCGGGACGACACCCTGCCCGACCTGCCCCCGGAGAAAGCCTTCTTTGCGGATGCGCCCGCGGGTAAGCTGACCGACCGCCTTTCCACGCCGGTGCGCGCGTATCAGGAACTCGTCCCCCAGGAGCTGATCGTTACCCCCTCGGGCGAACTGGTGATCGACGTGGGCCAGAACATCACGGGTTCCTTCCGGCTGCGCGTACACGAGCCCAAAGGCGTGCGCATCCACCTGCAGGCGGGCGAGATCCTGCAGCACGGCGACTTTTACCGCGAAAACCTGCGCAGCGCGAAGGCCGAATACTGGTACACCTCGGACGGAAACGAGCACGTGCTCAGCCCGCAGTTCACCTTTTATGGCTACCGCTACATGAAGGTGGAGGGCGTGCCGGGCCTGAAGAAGGAAGACTTTACCGCCCTGGTGACCCACAGCCTTCTGCCCGAAACGGGCCGCCTGGAAACCGGACACAAGCTGCTCAACCGCCTGATCCTGAATGCCCGCTGGGGCCAGATGGGCAACTTCGTGGACGTGCCCACCGACTGCCCCCAGCGCGACGAGCGCATGGGCTGGACGGGTGACGCCCAGGTGTTCGCCAACACCGCCTGCTTCCAGCGGGACTGCTTCGCCTTCTATAAAAAGTATCTGCGCGACATGGCCACCGAGCAGGACGCCCGGAACGGCATGGTGCCTTTCGTGGTGCCGGCTTTCCGCTTTGAGGGCTGTTCTGCCGCCTGGGGCGACGCCGCCTGCGTGATCCCCTGGGTCACCTACATGCACTACGGCGACAAGAGCATCCTGAAGGACCAATTGCCCTATATGCTGGCCTGGGTGGATTATATGGACAGGCTGGAGCAGGACGGACAGGGCTGGCGGGATCATTTCCATTTCGGCGACTGGCTCGCGCCCGACGGTCCCAAGATCGGGGACGGTTCCATGGGCGGCACAGACAAGCCTTTCATCGCCCTGGCCTACTACCACATCAGCGCGCTGCTCACCGCCAACGCGGCCCGGGCGGCGGGAGATGAAAAAGCCCTTGCCCACGCCCAGGAGGTGGCGGACAGGGCGCTCAAGACCCTGCGGGACGAATACTTTACCCCCAGCGGCCGCTGCGCCGTGAACACCCAGACCGCTTACGTGCTGGGCATATACTACGGCCTGACCGGTAACGCCCGGCACGCCGCCGAAGTGCTGGACCATCTGCTGCTCTTCTCCAAGGGCCGCCTGCAGACGGGCTTCGTGGGCACGCCGTACCTGTGCAGCGTACTGAGCCGCAGCGGCATGGAAGACCGGGCCTTCCGCCTGCTTCTGAACGAGGACTGCCCCGGCTGGCTGTACGCGGTGAAGCTGGGCGCCACCACCGTGTGGGAACGCTGGAACTCTGTGCTTGCGGACGGCAGCGTTTCGGACACCGGCATGAACAGCTTAAACCACTACGCCTACGGCTGCATCGTGTCCTGGCTGTACGAGGAGGTGGCCGGCATCATGCCTCTGGTCCCGGGCTTCAGACGCGTACGCCTGGCGCCGCGCCTGTGCAAAGCCCTGGGCCGGGTGAAAGCGTCCTACGCCTCGGCTTCCGGCGAGTGGAAGAGCGCCTGGCGCATCGAAAAAGACGGCAGCGTGTTTTACCGCTGCACGGTGCCCTTCGGCTGCACGGCCCAGCTCGATCTGCCCTGCGGCGGCCCGAAACAGGAGCTGGAATGCGGCATGTACGAATTCCGCTATACGCCGGATAAGCCGCTTGCGCCCATGTACTCCTCTGCCCTCAACGTGGCGGAGCTCATGGAGAACTCCCGTACCCTGCCCCTGCTGGAAAAGTACATCCCCAACGTGGACGATCTGCCCAGCTACCTGAAGATCGTGCCGCTGGACGAAGCCTGGGCCCAGCGGCTCAAGGGAAAGGTCAGCGAAGAGGATATGCTTTCCCTTAACCGGGAGCTGTCCGCGCTGGACGAGGAATGGCTTTTGCCCGAAGAGGATGAAGAAGCATGAACGCGTACCTGAAGCTGTTTGAGACCAAAAAGCTCGTGCTCATCATGAGCCTGCCCCTGAACCGGCCCGAGCTGTGCCGCGCGGCTTTCGCCGCCGGCGCGGACGCCGTGAAGGTGCATATGAACGTGGTGCACCACGCCAGCGGCACCCATTTCGGCTCCCTCAGCGAGGAAAGGCCGGCCTTTGAAGAGATGCTTTCTTCCGCCCCCGGCCCCATGGGCATCGTGCTGGGCGGCAGCCTGCCCAACGCCGAAAAGGACGCCCGCGAGGTGCTTTCGCTGCCCTTCGCGTTCCATTCCCTGTACGCCCACCACGTGCCCGCCTGGTTCCTGTTCAACGGCACGCCCCTGCAGGCCGCCTGCGACTGTACCTACGCCCCCTGGGAGATCAGGCGCATGCGCGCGGCCCTCGGCGCGGAGCTGGTGGAGGCTTCCATCGTTCCGCCGGACGAATACGGCCAGCCTCTCTCCATGCGGGACCTGATCCGCTACCGCATGGTGGCGGAAGAGACAGACGTGCCGGTGGTGGTGCCCACCCAGCGCGCGATACGCTGCGAAGACGTGAAGAACCTGATGGCAGCAGGCGTAAAGGGCCTGATGATCGGCGCCGTGGTGACCGGACGGGAAGAAAGCACTATCGTCCGGGCCGTGGAAAGCTTCCGCAAAGCCATCGACGAGGCGTAGCATGCGTATCGTATGCATTCCCATCGATTCCAGGCCCTGCAACACGCAGTTCTTAAAGCGCCTGGTCTCCTGGGCGGGAAGCGAGATCGCGCTGCCCGCTCCGGAGGAAACTGACTTTTTCCGCCGCCCCGCCGATCACGCCGCCGAGCGCGCCTTTCTGGAAAAAGAGCTTGAAACCTGCGATTCCGCGGTGATCAGCCTGGACCACTGGTGCTACGGCAGCCTGCTGGCTTCCCGCGAGGAGGACGTGAGCCCCGAAGAGGCGCTCCATCGCGCGGAGGAACTCAGGCGGATGCTCGTGCGCTTTCCCGGCGCTGCCGTATACATGAGCAGCGTGATCCTGCGTTCGTCTATATCCGCCTTCGGCATGGGCGACCTGGACGCGTACAACGCCGTGACCGAGTATTCCGTGTACACCGACCGCTTTGAGCGCTTTGGCCTGGAAGAAGACCGGAAAAAGCGGGACGAAGCGCTCAGGCGCATACCGGCGGGGATACCGGAAAAGATCCGGCGCGTGCGGGACAGGAACCTGCGGGTGAACCTGGCGGCGGCAGACATGGCCGCAGACGGCATCGTAACGTCGCTGTGCATCCTGCAGGAGGACACCCAAAGCTACGGATTCCCCCGTCGTGACCAGCGGATGATCGAGGAGCACCTGCTAATAAGGCAGCCGGCAAACGTCTTTTTGCGCAACGGCACCGACGAAGCCGGCGCGCTCCTGGCGGCGCGGGCACTCCGGGAAGGCCGGGAGGACCTGAAGGCGCATATCCTGTACCTCGGCGACGGCGGCTTTATCGCCCCCTTCGAGGACAGGCCTTTCCGGGAAAATATGGAAAGCGCCTGCCGCCAGATCGGCATCGTTCCGGACCCCGCCTCAGACACCGTGATCGCCGTGTGCTGCCCCGAAAAGGGCGGCCGGGGAGACGCGTATCAGGGCATGGACGGCGGGCACCTTCAGTACCTTGCCGCGGAAGCGGACCGCCTGATCGAGTCCGGAAAACGGGTATATCTGCTGGACGTGGCGCGCGCGAACGGCGGCGTGCCGCTCTTTGGGCATATGCATGCCGCAAACGAACTGTGGGGCTATTCCGCCTGGAACACGGCCTCCAACGCCATGGGCACGCTTCTCGCCCAGGTGCTGACCGACCGCTTGAACGGGCGCCCCAACCGGCAGTATTTTATGGAAAGGCTGCTGGACGACTACGTATACCAAGGCACCGTCCGGCAGCGCCTGCACGAAGAACTGCTGGCCGCGGGCGAAGATCCCTACTGCATAAAGAACACGCGCATGGCGCAGAAGATGCTGGAAGACCTGTTTGAACGCTTTATGCCGGAGCTTTGGCCGCTTGAAAAGATTCCACCATACCGCGTGAGGCTCCGCTGGAACCGTATATTCGAGATCGAAGCGGAGACGGGCGGGGCGTAGAAGCCCCGCCGTTCAGCACCCGGGACGCTTTTCGGCCGGCATTGACACCGGATGGCTTTTATGATATGATACCGACCAAAAACGAAGTGCCGGTGCGCTTGCCGCCCGGCGCAAAGAACATAAGGAGGAAAGTATGGAAATCGCAATCGCCGTTGTCGTGATCGTTTTGCTGATCGCGATCTGCTGCTACCGCAAAGCGCCGCCGAACGAAGCCCTTGTCATCACGGGTGTGGGCCACAGGGAGCCCAAAGTGGTCACGGGCCGCGGCGCCATCGTGCTGCCCATCCTGCACAGGAGCGACCGCCTTACCATGCGCATGATGAAGCTGGACGTAAAGACCCCCGCCACCGGCGTAAAGACCAGCGAAGGCGTGCCGCTGTGGATGGATTCCGTCGTCACCGTGCAGGTGTACTCCAGCAGCTCCACCCTCACCGACGGCGAAGTGGAGAGCCTGGGCTGCAAGACCCGCGAGCAGTACATCAAGGCGCGCCAGCAGGCCGCCATATCCAACTTCCTGGGCATGGACGAAGTGCAGATCGATTCCAAGGTGAACGACGTGCTGCAGGGCAACCTGCGCGAGATCGTGTCGGAAATGACCGTGGACGAGCTGCTCACCAAACGCAAGGAATTCGCCACCCGCGTGATCGAAAACGCCCGGCCCGACCTTGCCAAGGTCGGCCTTGAGGTGATCACCTTCAACATCCAGGACATCCAGGACGCGCAGGACGGCTGCGGCAACACCCACGGCGTTGTGGAGGCCATCGGCGTACAGCGCGAAATGGAGGTCAAGAAAGCCGCCGAGATCGCCCGCGCCGACGCCGAGCGCGACATCGCCCTGGCCAAGGCAGTGGCCGCCAAGGAAGCCAACGAAGGCCAGGTGGCCGCGGATACCGCCATCGCCGAGAACAACAACAAGCTGGCCCTACGCCGCTCCGCGCTGAAGGCCGAAGCGGACAAGGCCGCCGTGGACGCCGAAGCCGCCGGTAAGATCCAGGCCCAGATCCAGGAAAAGACGCTGCGCGAGCGCGCCGCGGACGCCGAGATCGCCGCACAGGAAAAGGCCATCATCCGCACCGACAAGGAAGTCGAAGTGCAGAAGCGCCGCTTAAGCGCCGAGATCAGGGAAAAGGCAGACGCCGACAAGTACGCCGCCAACGCCCGCGCCGACGCGGATAAATACGCCGCCGAGGCCGCCGCCATGGCCGACCGCGTGCGCCGCCAGAACGAAGCGGACGCCAGCCTGTACGAGACCCAGAAGGAAGCCGACGCCCGCAAGGCCGCCGCCGAAGCCTCGCGCTTCGCCGCCGAGCAGGAGGCCGCCGGTATCCAGGCCAAGGGCGAAGCCGAAGCCGAAGCCATCCGCGCCAAGGCTCTGGCCCAAGCGGAAGGTATCGAAAAGAAAGCCCAGGCCCAGGCGCTCATGGGTGACGCCTCCAAGCTGGAAATGCTCTACAACGTGCTGCCCGAGGTGGCGCAGGCGCTGGCCTCCAGCCTGAACGGCGTGGAGAACCTCACCATGTACGGCACCGACGCCAACAGCGAATACATCGGCAAGATCACCCAGGCCATGAACGGCTTTTTGAAGGCCATGGCCGACGGCACCGGCATACGCCTGGGCGCGGGCCTGGCGAGCGCCCTGCCCGGCGTAGCCGCCCCCGCCAAGACCGAGGAAGCCGGCAAGAAATAAACCCGGCAAACACCATATAAAAATCGGGAGGGAACGCGTGACGCGTTCCCTCCCGTCGTTTGCCGATTTGCTTTACAGCTCGCAGGCAAACCCGTGGCCTTCCTCCGTGGCGCGGAAGAGCAGGTCGATCACCCGCATCACGCGCAGGGACTGCTCGGGCTTTACGATCAGCTCGGCCTTGCCCTCCAGCACGTCGCAGATGTTGTTGTAGTAATCCGACCAGTCCACGTGCACCTCGGGCAGGGGCAGCTGGTTCATGGTGTACTTGGGGCGCGGGGCCATGGTGCGGGTGGGGCCGGCCTCGGTGTATACGATGTCCTCGTCCCATTCCATGGCGGCGTCCGCCTTGAGCTGATACAGTTCGCCCTCACAGTTCCAGTCGCGGATGCACAGGGTGCCGCTGGTGCCTTCCACGTGCCAGCGGTAGGAATTGATCAGGCACATGGTGCTCATTTCCAGCACCGCGCTCATGCCGCTTTCGAACAGCAGCATCAGCTTGATGTTGTCGTCCACGCCGGGTGTGTAGACGCTCAGCAGGTGGCTGTCCACCTTGACGATCTTCGATTTGTCCAGCTGCATGATCTGGTCAAGCAGGTGCACGCCCCAGTCCAGCAGCATGCCGCCGCCGTTCTGCTTGTGGCCGCGCCAGCCGTACATGGACTGGCGGGAACCCTGCACCTTGCTCTCCACGAAGGTGAGGTCGCCCAGCAGCCCCTGGTCTTTCGCGGCCTTCACGATGTTGAAGTCCTTGTCCCAGCGTCGGTTCTGGTGCACGCTGAACAGCTTGCCTGTTTCCTTCTGGACGGCGATGATCTCCTCCAGCTCGGCGCTGTTGAGGGTGACGGGCTTTTCACACACCACGTTCTTGCCGGCCCTCAGCGCTTTGATGGCGGTATCCTTGTGCATGTCGTTGGGGATGGCGATGGTCACCAGGTCGATCTCGGGATCGCCCAGCAGCTCGTCCAGCGAGCCGTATGCCTGAATGCCCAGGCGCCCGGTCTTCTCCAGCGCCTCGGGACGGATATCGTATGCGCCCTTCACATGGATGCGGGGCACCTTTTTCTGGATGTTTTCCACGTGCCAGGTGCCCATGCCGCCCAGCCCGATCACCGCGCTCGTAAATGCCATAAAACGTCAGCTCCCATTTCTGTTTTCGCGGGCATTGTAGCACACCGCATGTTATGAAACAAGGAAAAATCAGAACGCGAAATATTTTTTGAGCAGTTTCCTGACCCTGCCGCTCATGGCAGCAAGCGCACTGAGCGCGTCCGCCTTTTCCTCTTCGGTGCCCGTAAAGTACTGCTTGAGCAGCCGGCCCTCCTCCGCCACGGCCTCGTCGTGGATCGGAAAATAGTTTTTGAGCAGGAAGCAGCCATAGCGCACCAGCCGCATCTCCCCCACCAGGCGGAACTCCTTGCTGATGGTGTCCACCGCCACGGAGTAATACCCCTTCACGGCGTCCATCAGCGCCTTCCGCTCGCACGCAGGCGCGAAGATGATGGTGGAGCAGATCAGGCCATTGCGGTTGTTCGGGTTGGAGGAATGGCTGTCCGTGGAGCCCACTACGGGATAGTTGTGCCCCCTGGCCCGGTCTTCGTAATAGCGCACGGTCTGGTAGCCGTTCTGCTCAAAGTAATTCTCGCCGCCCAGCACCTCGAAGGCGTCAAAGACCTTGTTGTCCACCATGAAGTCCTGCATTAGGTCCGGGTTGTGGAACACGTCGTGCACCCAGGTGGGATGGGGCCAAATGGCCAGGCCTCCCGCCCGGCGGATCTCGTCGTACGCCCACTTGACGCCGGCGGCGGGCACCCGGTCCAGGCCCTCCGGGATATCCAGGCCTTCCATCGTTTTAAGGATCGCTTCTTCATACTGCGCCTGGTCCATCACCGGCGGGCAGGCGCCGAACAGCGAGCGCTCCGAAGGCTCATGCGAGGCATCCGGCACGTCGTCCCGGGCGATCATGGCGTTTACGGAGTATTCGCCGCCGATGTTGATGATGTGCGGGTCGATAAACTGTCCGAACGCCTTGGGCAGGTGCACCTCCTCACCCGGCAGCACCGTCATCTCCGTGGGCAGCGCGCTTATGGCCCGCATGGCGTGCAGGGACGGGTAATAGCGCCTGTGATCGGTGAGGGCGATAAAATCATAGCCCCACCTGCGGTAATTGGCGCACACGGTCTCGGGCTTCTGGTTGCCGTCCGAGCGGCAGGAGTGGGTGTGCAAATCCCCGATAAAGGGATACCGGCCCGCCAGCTCTCCCTCCACGCAGTATACGCTGAAGCGCTCCTGCGCGTTCTGGCCACGGTGGTTCACGTAGTATACGTCCACAAAGTACTGCTGTTCACGGGTCAATATGCAATCAAAGCGCAGCGCGCCATCCGGCCCGCACAGCGCCTGGTATTCACGAAATTCGGAAGCGACGGGGAAGTATTCGGGCTTTCCGCCCGAAATGGCTTTGACGACCACCTGATATCTCTGTCCCGGATGGAACTGCTCCCGGGCGCCCAGGGGACGGATGGTAACGGCGGCTTCTTTTCCCGCCGGGATCACCTTGGGATAGATGTCGTAATCGAACAGGTTCACGTTATCGAACTGGAAGGACATACACGGTACCTTTCCGGCGCGGCTGCCGGATCAAGGCGAAGCGCCGCCGCGGAATTGGCGCGTCGCAGCCATATCGCGGAATGCGGAAGGGATCAGAATGATTCGGGCATGGATGAGGCGGGGGAAATCCTTCCCCCGCCGCTTATGGAACAATGGATTATTTGGCGTGATACCACTCGTTGGCTTCTTCGGTGATGATCTCGCCGCCCATGGAGTACCACTGGGCTACGAAGTCGTCCCACTCGTCCAGGGGCTTCTCGCCGCGGATGAACTGCACATAGGTGCCCGCACGATAGCTCTCCAGCGCGGTCCAGTACGTCGGGTTGGACGCGGTGACGGTCTTGAGCTGATCAGTGTAGCCGTGCTGCTTGAACTGGTCCAGAGAGTTGACCCAGTTGTAGCGCGCCGGATCGGCGGTCATCTTGAAGTAGGGATTCTGCAGGGTGTTGAACATATTGGTGTGGGTGTTGTCGTCAGCGCGGGTGTACTCGGGGTCCTTCTTGACGAAGCCGAACAGATCGTCGTACTCGTAGGCGTCATCGTTGAGGTCCCAGTTCCAGACGCGCACCCAGGTGTCGTAGTCGCTTCCGATGGTGTCGATGATCTCGCAGATCTTGGCCAGCTTGTCGGGATCGTCCTTGAGCTTGTAGCTGAAGCACACGGCTTCGGCGGTGGTCAGCGTCCACTGTACGCCGCCGTTCTTGCCGTCGGGGCCGATGGGGTTGTAACCGATGGCCACGTCTTCATAGGGGAAGGACAGGTTCCTCATGGTCTTGCCCAGCTGGAAGGATCCGCCCTCGCCGGTCTCCTCGTTCTTGGGGCCGTCGAAGTCAGGCTCGAGCTGATAGAAGGCGCCGGAGGAGCTGAAGCCCAGCGTGCCGTTCTCGAAAGGAATGGACAGGGACCAGTGGCCGCCCTGGTTCTCGCCGGTAACGAACTCGGGGTCTACCAGGCCGTCGGCATACCACTTGGCCAACAGCTCGAGGGCATCCTTCATGCCGGCGTACACGGCGCCGTACTCCAGGTTGCCTTCCTCGTTCACGATCCAGCGGTCCGGCAGAGCGCCGAAAGCGCCGAAGATCGGCAGGAAGCCCGTGTTGGAGATGGCGTAGGTATCTTTCACGCCGTTTCCGTCGGGATCTTCGTTGGCGAAGAAGTAGAACACCTCTTCGAACTCTTCGATGGTGCGCGGCACGGTGCCTCTCTCATAACCGGCCTTCTCCAGCCAGTCGGCGCGCCAGAAGGGCGCGTAGGGGAACTTGGCGTCCAGGTTCACGCGCGGCAGGCCGTAGTTCGTGCCGGCGATGGATACCATGTCGAAGCAGTCAGGATCGAACTCCATCAGCCACTGATAGCTGTTGGGCAGCAGCTCCTTCACCTGCTCGATGGGGAACTCGAGGCAAACGCCCTGGTTCACGGCTTTGACGAACAGCTCGGTCTTCTCCAGCCAGAACACATCCGGAACTTCGTCCGCGGCCCAGCGGGTGGCCAGCAGTTCAGCGGCGTTGTTGCGCTCGATGAACCATACGTTCAGCTTGACGTTGAACTTCTCTTCGAGCCAGGCAAGCACCGTATCGCCCTCAGAGATGGGGTCGGTGTCGTGGCCGCCCAGCCAGTCGATCACGATGGGCTCCGCTTCGGCGGAGGCAGTCATCGCGAACATGCCCAGCGCGAGCACGAGCGCCAGCACAAGGGACAACAGCTTTTTCATGTAATGACCTCCTTGTAATGTATTCCATACGCTTCGCGTATCGAAATCAGGTTCATAGGGTCCGGAAGATCAGCCTTTCAGCGAACCCACCAGCACGCCCTTCACGAAGTGCTTCTGCAAAAGCGGATATACGCTTATGATCGGTATCGTGGCCAGCATGATGGAGGCAGCCCTCAGGGTGACCGTGTCGGTTGACAGCTGGTCGGCAGCCTCGCCGGCAGACGTCATCTCTTTGGAGTCGGTCTGTATGATGCGGCGCATGATGATCTGCAGCACGTACTTGGACGAATCGGTGATGTACAGAAGGCAGTTGAAGTAGGCGTTCCAGTTGCTTACGATGATCCACAGGCTGATGGTGGCGATCATGGGGCCCGACAGGGGCAAAAACACCCGTATCAGCACCTGGAAGGAGTTGGCGCCGTCTATGATCGAGGCCTCCTCCAGCTCCTGGGGCAGGTTCATAAAGTAGTTGCGCATGATCACCAGGTGGGACACGCTGATGCACTGGGGCAGGATCACCGCCCAGTAGGTGTTGCCCATGTTCAGCGTCTTTCTGACCAGCAGGTACGTGGGGATCATGCCGCCCTGCAAAAACATGGTGGTAATAATGATGCCCGTGAACAGCCCTCTTAAGGGCAGCGTCCTTCGGCTTAAGCTGTAAGCGCCCAGAATGTTCAGGCTGATGGACACGCTCCAGGCCATCGCTACCACGATCAAAGTGTTTTTGTAGCCCGTCCACAGGGTCTTCGTCATGAACATCTGTTTGTAGGCGTCCAGCGAAAACACCTTCGGCCAAAGCTTGAAGCCTGAGCTTTGAGCCACGTCGGGAGAGGAGATGGACGTAACGAACACGTGCCAGTAGGGGTAGATGAAAGTTACGGACATCACCACCATGATGAACACGATGATGCCCTGAAACAGCCACTCTCCCCGTGATTCATACACGTGAACGGTGTGCATCCTGCGGGGCAGCTGCTCTTTCTTAACGCTCACGTCCCTGCCCCCTTTCTACCAAAGTCCGTATTCGCCCACGAGCTTGGAGATCTTGTTCGTGGATACCACCAGCACCAGCGATATCAGGTTTCGGAACAGCTCCAGCGCGGTGGAGAAGCTGTAGTCCAGGTTGCCGATGCCCTGGCGGTAGATGAAGGTGCCCAGCACGTCGCCCACGTTGTTGATAACGCCGTCGTTCTGGAGGTTGAACACCTGGTCGAAGTTGTCGCTCACCAGATCGCCCGCCGCGAAGATCAACATGATGATCACCACGGGCAGCATGCCCGGCAGCGTCACGTGCCATATGCGCTTGAAGCGCCCGCAGCCGTCCACACGCGCGGCGTCGTAAAGCTCTTCGTTGATGCCGCCCAAGGCCGCCAGATATACGATGGAGCCCCAGCCGATGCCCTTCCAGATGTTGGTGATCACCAGCGTAGGCCTGAACCAGCCTGGATCGCCCAGGAAGAAGATCGTCTTTAGTCCCAGCGCCTTGAGCACCGCGTTGATGGGGCCTCTCGACGGGGACAAAAGCTCCATGAATATGCCCGCCAGGATGACCCAGGATATGAAGTGCGGCAGATACGAAAGGGACTGGCTGATGCGCTTGAACACCTTGCCGCGCATCTCGTTGATCATGAGCGCCAGGATGATGGGCGCGGGAAAGCCGAAAATGAAGTTGAGCAGCGCCAGCACGATGGTGTTTTTGAACACTCTCAAAAAGTCCAGAGAATTGAACAGGCGCTGAAAATTGAAAAAGCCCACCCAGGGACTTTCCGCGATGCCCTGCAGGATGCGGTAGTCCTTGAAGGCCAGAAGGATGCCGTACAAAGGCAGATATTTAAAGATGATGAACTGTGCCAAAACGGGCACGATCATCACCAGATGGAGCTTGTGCTTCCTGACGGCGGCCAGAAAACTGCGCAGGCGTTTGTTGGTTGTGATCCCGGCGGTTTTCATCATAGCGCGTATCACCTGCTTTAGTTGGCATCGAACGTCGATTCTTGGGACGAGTATATAATATAACAAACCGGCCTGTAAACCAAGAGCTGTGGTGTAATTTTTGTGTTATATTATTAATGTCGCTATTTGATTGAATTAACATTCGGGTATAATATAGACACAGCACCGCTTTAGGAGGATGAAACATGCGCTATCAGAAGTTCGATCCAGCCCTCATGGCGAGGCGCAGCTACAACTATCTCACGCGGATGGTGGACGAAAAGGAGGACAACCTCCCCTACTGGCTCATCCTGCCCAACAAAAAGCCCGCCGAGGCCGCCCACTGCCGCGTGGACGACGCGGAGCTGGTGGGCTCCTGGTACGAGGGGCTGGACAGCGCGGTCAGCATGCTGTCCTCCCTGGGCGAAGACGTGAGCCGGGGCCGGGAGGTGCTGGAGAGCTTTAAGCGCCACCTGCTTTCGAGCTGGGGCGAACACGGGCTGCGATTTCATAAAAAGTATCCCTGGACGCACACCATGCATTCGTCTTTTCACGAAATGGGCTACATCCTGCCGGCCATGAACCGCCTGAGCGAAAAATTCCCGGATGATCCCGAGATCGAAAAGCGGATCTCCGGCCTCGTCCGGGGCCTTAGGAGCCTGGTGATCCAGCGGAAGGTGCGCACCTTCTGGAGCGGGGACATGGCAGAGCCGGAACCTTTGTACGAGTACCCCAACGACGTATATCTGATGGGCGGGGGCTTCGACCTTACGCGCCACACGGGGCGCGGCGAGCAGTCCATACGCAACGCCATCATGCTCCACGCGCTGGTGAAGCGCTACGAGCTGAAGGGCGACGAAGAGGCGCTGGACCTAGCAAAGGGCATGGCCAACTTCGTGCTGGGGCCGAGCCGGTATTTTTCCTACGACTGCCAGTTTTTCGGCCACGTGCATTCCGCCATGTGGTTCGCCAGCGGCCTGGCCCGGCTGGGGCGCGTGACAGGCGTCGACCTGTACGTGCAGAAGGCCCGGGGCATCTACTCCTTCGTGCGCTCCCTTTCCTCCTCCTTCGGCTGGGTGCCGGAATACGCCCGCTGGCATCCCATGGAGGAGGAGCACTGCGAAAGCTGCTGCATCAAGGATATGATCGAGTGCGCGCTGGAGCTGATCGGGCTTGGTTACCGCGAATACTGGACGGACGTGGTACTTTTCTCCCGCAACCAGCTCGCGGAAAACCAGATCTCCTACGCCGGCTACGTGACTGACGACAACGCCCGCCCCGACGCAAACGGCATCACCTACCGGGACATCTCTTCCCGCATGATCGGCGGCTACACGGGCGGCAGCCTGCCCAACAGCATATCCTTAAGCAAGTTCCGCTCCATCGCCGGCTGCTGCGCGGGCATCGCCCCCGTGGGCGTCAAAATGGTTTGGGACCGGGCCGTGGACGACGAAAACGGCACGCTCACCGTGAATATCCCCATGGACAAATCTGCGGACGCTTACACGCTCAGCAGCGATTATCCCGAACGGGGCTGTGTATCCCTTACGCCCCGCCGGGACTGCGACGTGGCCTTCCGCCTGTACGATTTTATGGGGCACGAAATTTCATTCACCCTGGACGGAAAACCCGCGTCGGCAGAAGAAAAAGACGGCCTCGCCGTCATCCGGGGCGTAAAAGCCGGCCAGACCGCCGCCCTTCACCATCCCCTGCGCAGCCGCTTTAAAAAGGAAGTGTGCGCCGGGCGGGAATACAAGGCCCTGTGGCACGGTCCGGACGTGGTGGACATCCTGCCCCGCGGCGAGCACCTGCGCCTGTTCCAGCGCGACCTGAAAAAAGAACAGTACCTGCCCAAGCCCGAAGACGTGACATACACCGGCGCCGCCAACTACGGCCCCACCCAGCAGAAGAAATAAAAAACCGTGCGGCGCAGTCCCCTTCCTGCCGGGGCTGCGCCGCACTTGCCCGGATCGCAAAGAAGCGTCTGTCCGCTACCGCTCATCCGGCGGCAGGATAAGGTCCGCAAATTCCGTCGCGCGCTGCACAAGGGCATCCTCATCGGGCACGCCTTCTATCGCGTCGGCCCGCGCAAATACCATAACGAGAACGCTGACATCTTCTCCCGTAGCCACATACATGATCAGCTGCCTTTTGTACACGGCAGCCGCCTGCGGCTGCGAACCTTCCGTTTCCTCCTTGATGCCAGTGCAAAAGGCGTGCCAGTCCAGGCCGCTGCGGGTGATGCCCGAGAGGGTCGTTCCGTTTACCACCCGTTCCCCGGCTTCGTTCCGGTCCGTGTAAATCGATTTCGCCCTTTCGACCATGAAATCAGCCGGAAACGCGACACCCATGACGTCCATCATATATATCGGATCGCCCTCAGCGCCGGCGTATTCCCACATGCTGACGGGCCCATCATCCGACGGGTCTTTTGTGCCGAGCGCGTATTGGTCCGTTCCCGGGAATCTGCCGACCGAACGGTATACCTTGCCGGCTTTGCTTTCTATGCCTGCAACGATATCGTCTTCGGCAAAGGTCTTTTCCCCGGCAGGTTCCCGCGCAAAATAGATGTCCATGATGGAATCCAGTTTGGCGCTTTCGTACCTAAGCCGCGCAGAACCGTCTTCGCAAAGGCAGAGCGTGAGATCGATATCGCAGGCATTGCCGGGATCGATCCGGTCCAGTCCGAGAAAACCGGATATCGTCACGCCGATGACCTGATTTGAAAAGGGCCTGGCCCGGAGTTTGCCGATCAGTTGTCCGTCAGAAAACTGCCAGTCTGCGTGCCATCCGTTTAAGGCGGCTCCGTATATCCCGCTTTCGTCTATTGTAATGCTTCCCGACCGTACAGATTCCTGCTCGCCTGCCAAAGCTGCTGTCAGGGACCTGATAGGCACCCTTTGTTTTTCGTTCAGCACCAGGGTCTCCCATAACCACGTGCCGTAGAATTCGCCTGCGTCTGCAGCTGACCGCATGGCCGGCAGGGGCTGAGCCTCCTCCGGGGGCTGATGCCGGAAGCGTATCCTCCACTCGGGGAACCCGGTGCCGAGGCCGGCAAAGCTGATGCCGAGGGTAAGCTCCCCGCCGCCAGATTGCAGGCTGAAAACAAGCATCGCTTTGAGCTGCGCCTTCATTTTGCCGATCGTTTCTTCATCCAGTTCCTGAGGAAAATCCTGAAACGCGGTCTCAAAATACTCTTCCCACCACTCTTCCGCGGGATATGCAATTGCGCCGTCCGCGGTCACGCGCCAGATCAGGCTCATGGACTCCATCAGCGTTCCGGACCGGTCAAGCGTACCCGCGGCGCCGTACATCACGGCACTGCCGTCGGCGTTCAGAAGAAGAAAACCGTCGCCCGCACTCAGGCCCAGATCCGCGGCGCTCATGGTAATGCCATACATCTCTGCCTCATAAACATACCACATTCCGCCGTAGAGCGCGTAATCTTCCCCGGCAGGCAGCTGTCCCGCCGCATACGCGCCGGCACCTTCACTATAGCCGGCAGAAAAACCGAGCAAAAGCGCCAGCGCAAGGAACAGTGCGATCCGCTTGTTCATCATCGGCATCCCCTTCCGTTTGCATGATCGTCATATACCTATAAGACAATTCAGGTGCACCGCATGTGACACCCATTTCGTTAATTCTCCGAAAATTATCCAGGCAGGCATGCCTGCGGATACAGCAGGAGGCTGTTGCATAAGTCAGAAGAATCCGCCGGATGGTCTGGAGGGGTTTACCCCTCCAATTTCAATCCGCAGGGCCAGCTTTGCCGGCCCGAGGAGCGATTTTTGCGAAGGCGAGCTTGCCCGCCGAGAGCAAAGAATCGCTTCATTGCAGTTTTTTCGCCCGGAAATGCCTGCAGGCATTTCAGAAAAAACTGAAAACCTGTTGCACAACCGTGAAATCCCTGGCGTCGTTTTGACCTAAATATGGCTGCCGAGAACAAAACTCACCGTTCAAAATGAAACTTGTTTCATTTTGAACGAGGGGCTGTGCAACAGCCCCTTTCACGATCGTTTTCAGTCGACGACTTCGTAGCCCGCCTTGGCTACGGCTTCCTTCAGCTGCTCCGCGCTTACCCCGGCGGGGCAGGTGACCTGGGCCAAAGCGCTTTGCAGGTCCACTTCGGCCTTCACGCCGGGGATGGATTCCAGCGCCTGCTTCACGTGCGCCACGCAGTGCATGCACATCATGCCTTTGATTTTCAGTGTCATATCGTTTTTCTCCTCCTTCGGGATATCCAGTATCAGTTCCTGGGGTGCTTCCTCCGCCTGGGACGGCGGCGTCAGAAAGGCAAAGCGCCTGAGCCGCAGGGCGTTGGTCACCACGAACAGGCTGCTTATGCTCATGGCGGCGGAACCCAGCATGGGGCTTAAGCTGATCCCGAGGCCGCTGAGCGCGCCTGCCGCCACAGGGATCATGAGCACGTTGTAGAAAAACGCCCAGAACAGGTTCTGTTTGATGTTTTTGACCACGGCGCGGCTCAAGCGTATCGCGTTCACCGCGTCGGCGGGGTCGCTGTTTAGCAAAATGATGTCGGCGCTCTCGATGGCAACGTCCGTGCCCGCCCCGATGGCAATGCCCGTGTCCGCCGTTTTCAGCGCGGGGGCGTCGTTGATGCCGTCGCCCAGCATCGCCACGCGCCGGCCTTCAGCCTGAAGGCGGCGGATCTCATCCGCCTTGCCGCCCGGCAGCACGCCGCTCACCACGCGTTCTACACCGATCCTGCCGGCGATGGCTTTGGCCGTGCGATCGTTGTCGCCGGTGAGCATCACCGTTTCCACGCCGTTTTCCTTAAGCGCCTTTGCGGCATAGGCGGAGGTGGGCTTCACGGCGTCCGCGCAGCTGATAAAGCCCGCAAACATGCCGTCCACTGCCACGAGCAGCGGCGTTTCGCCCCTGTCCGCCAGTTCGCTAAGGGTTTCCTCCGCGCCGGGCAGGGATACGCCGCTTTCCGAGAGCCATTTAAAGCTTCCGCACTCCACGGTCCTTCCGTTTACCTTCGCGCGGATGCCCCTGCCGGGCAGCACCTCCACGTCTTCAGACGCGTATACCGCCGCCCCGGAAGCCTCCGCGCAGCGCGTAACGGCCTTCGCCAGCGGATGCTCGCTTTTCTTTTCCGCCGCGGCGGCATAGGCCAGAAGCTCCGCCCGGTCCATGCCCGCGGGCAGGATGCGCGTGACCACCGGCATGCCCTGGGTGAGGGTACCGGTCTTGTCCGCCACCAGCGTATCGGTCTTGCCGGCATTTTCCAGCGCTTCGCCGTCCCGGATCAGGATGCCCTTTTCCGCGCCCCGCCCGGTGCCCACCATGATGGCCACGGGCGTGGCAAGGCCCAGCGCACAGGGGCAGGACACCACCAGCACCGCCACTGCCCGGGTGAGCGCCCAGGAAAACTCCCTGCCCAGGATCAGCCACACGGCGGCGGTGAGAAGCGCAAGGCCCATCACCACGGGCACGAATATGCCCGCGATGCGGTCCGCCAGCCGGGAGATGGGCGGCTTGGACGCGCCGGCTTCCTCCACCATGCGCAGGATGCGGCTGAAGGACGTGTCCGCGCCCACGGCGTCCACCCGCATGCGGAAGAACGAATCCGTGTTCACGGTGGCGGTGGTCACCTTGTCGCCCACGCCCCGGAACACGGGGATGCTTTCGCCCGTGAGCATGCTCTCGTCCATGGACGCGCCGCCTTCGATCACCGTGCCGTCCGCCGGCACGCGCGCGCCGGGCTTTACCTGAAGGATGTCGCCCTGGCGCAGCTGCTTTACCGGTATCTCCTCCACTTTGCCGTCCCTTTCGCGCAGGGCGGTCTGCGGAGCCAGCTCGGTGAGGCGCTTCAGGGCGTCGCCTGTGCGGTTTTTGCTTTTGGCCTCCATGTATTTGCCCAGGTCCACCAGCGCCAGGATCATCACCGCGGCCTCGAAGTACAGATCCCCCGCCAGGGCGTGGGCCGCTTCGAAGCTGCCTTCGGCCATGCGGGCGTTGATCATAAACAGCGAAGCGACGCCGTAGGCCAGCGACGCCGTGGAGCCGGTGGCGATCAGGGAGTCCATGTTGGGAGAAAAGCGGAAAAGCGCCTTGAAGCCCCGGGTGTAATACTCGAAGTTGACCAGCGCCACGGGAAGGCAGAGGATGAACTGGAGCAGCGCGAAGTTCGCCGGGTCGTGATGGCGGGACAGCGCGTCCGGTATGGGCAGGCCCAGCATATGGCCCATGCTGACGTACATCAGGGGGACCAAAAGCACGAAGGACCAGATCAGGATGTGCTTTTTGCGCTTCTGTTCCTCTGCGCGCGCATCCTTTTGGGCTTTGGGCGCAGGCTGCCCGCTTTCGCCTTCATCCTTCGGGAAGGCGCCGTAGCCCGCGTCCGTGACCGCCTTTACCACCTCGTCGTCCGTGAGCGTGTCGCTTTCCAGTGTCATGGAGCCCGTGAGCAGGTTGACGCTCACGTCCTTTGCGCCGTCAAGGGCCTTTACGGCCTTCTCCACCCGGGCACTGCAGGCCGCGCAGCTCATTCCGGTAACCGTATAGCAATGCTTCAAAACAGAATACTCTCCAGGTCAAAGTTTTGTATCTCATTTTCGCCGTCGTAGGCGGCATAGGGTTTTTCGGGCATGCGGGGCGGATTTCCGTCCAGCCGTGAGGCACAATAGACCGGCTCCACCGGCTTGCGGGCCCGTATGTAGGCCGCGTAATCCCTGCCGGAGAGCATCTCCTCCTCAAGCCGCACGCCGCCCAGCCTTTCGGGCGTCATGGTTTCCAGATTGTGCACGTCGCTGCCGCAGGTGGCGGGAAGGCCCAGATGCCGGGTGTATCTCAGGCCGCAGGCATCCTCCCAGGGGTGATTGGCCGTGTTGACCGCCTCTACCCCGTCCACGCCGCTCAGCTGCAGGTGCAGGCGGCGGATGTAGCCCCGGTCCCGGAAGGGATGCGCCTGAACGGCGCAGCCGCCATAGGCGCGCACTTCGTGAAACAATCGCGTGCGCGGCCAGCTTTCGATATCAGGATGCGCCAGAAGGAACGCCCTGTCCAGTCCGTACAGCAGGTATTCGTCGCCCTCGTAGTTCTGCTCGATGCCGAAGAACACCTTGAAGCCGATCTTCTCCCCCGCCTCCAGCGCGTCGAAATAGCCGCGCATGTAAGCGTCCACCCGCGCCTCCCAGGGGCCCGTGCGCGGCGCGGCGCAGTTGCCCTGAAAAAAGTGGTCGGTGACGAATATGCCGTCGTACCCCATATCCTGATAGAATACGGGGTACTCCTTTCCTTCGCTCACGCCGCAGGCGCTGCCCTGGCAGGTGTGCAGGTGCGTTTCGTACAGATATCCCTTCAAGCTTCGCCTCACGCGTTGAGCGCAAAGGCCTTGTACGCCCTGGCGGATTCGTACAGGTCGGCCTTGGAGATGATCTCCCAGGGCGCGTGCATGGACAGCACCGCCACGCCGGAGTCGATCACGTTCATGCCGTACAGGGCGCAGATGTAGGCGATGGTGCCGCCGCCGCCCTGGTTGACCTTGCCCAGCTCCGCCGTCTGGAACTTCACCTGTCCTTCGTCCATGACGGCGCGGCAGCGGGCCATGAACTCCGCGTTGGCGTCGTTGGAGCCGGACTTGCCCCGGGAGCCGGTGAATTTGTTGAAGCACACGCCCCGGCCCAGGAAAGCCGCATTTTTCTTTTCGAACGCCCCGGCGAAGGCCGGATCGAAGCCCGCGGATACGTCGCAGGACAGCATGCTGGAGGCTGCCAGCGCCCTGCGCAGCCTGAGATCGCCGCTTTCGCCGTTTAATTCCATAAGCTCGGCCACGGCGTTTTCAAAATACCTGGCGCGCATGCCGGTGGCGCCCACAGAGCCGATCTCTTCCTTATCGGTGAGGATGCAGGCCACGGTCTTTTCGGGAACGGTATCGATGGCGAACATGGCCTCGATCTGGGCATAGGCGCAAACGCGGTCGTCGTGGCCGTAGCCCAGGATCAGCGCGCGGTCGAAGCCCAGGTCCCTGGCCTTGCCCGCAGGCACGATCTCCAGCTCCGCGGAGAGGAAGTCTTCCTCTTCAAAGCCGTATTTGTCCTTCAGCAGCTTCAGCGCGTTGGCTTTTACGGCGTCCTTTTCCTCGCCCTTCAGAGGGCTGCCGCCGATGATGATGTCCAGCTGCTCGCCGTCGATGAACTCCGCGGCGCTCTTTTTCATCTGGTCCTGGCCCAGGTGGGGCAAAATGTCGCTGATGCAGAACACGGGGTCCTTGTCGTCCTCGCCCACGCACAGCTCGATCACGCTTCCGTCCTTTTTCACCACCACGCCGTGGATGGCCAGGGGCAGCGTGAGCCACTGGAAGCTCTTGATGCCGCCGTAGTAGTGGGTGTCCATATACGCCAGACCGTCGCTTTCGTACAGGGGATTCTGCTTCACATCCAGGCGGGGCGAATCGATGTGCGCGCCGATGATGTTCATGCCCTTTTCCAGCGGCTGGCTGCCGGTGATAAAGAGCATCACGCACTTGTCCATGTAGGTATAGTACAGTTTTTCTCCGGCCTTGAGTTTTTTGCCGGCGGCGATGCGGGCCGAAAGGTCCTTAAAGCCCTTCTTTTTTGCCAGGCGCACGGTCTCCTTCACGCACTCGCGCTCGGTCTTGCCCGCACTCAGAAAGGCCTTGTAGCTTTCGCCCAGTGCCTGCACCTTCGCCATTTCCTCTTCGGTATAACTCTTCCATGCCACTTCGCGTTCCATGTATGTTCCCTCCGATCCAAAAATCCTGTCTGCATTATATTGCGCCCGCAGGGCGCTGTCAACGCAGGCAGGTTAAAGCGCGTTAAAATCCAGTATACGGCCGCCGAACATGGCCGCTTCGTCGGGATCGTGCGTCACCAGCAGAAGGGTCCTGCCCCTGAGCGCTTCCTGTATGACCCCGGCTGCCCGGGCGCGCGTGTCTTCGTCCAGACCCTTGAAGGGCTCGTCCATGATGACGATGTCCGCATTTGCCGCAAGCGCCCGAGCCACGGAAACGCGCCGCGCCATGCCGCCGGACAAAAACCGCACAGGCTTGTGCATGCTGTCGCCAAGGCCCAGCTTCGTAAGCGTCTCTATGATCTTTTCGTCCTGCCCGCGGAGCGCGAGCCTGCAGTTTTTGACGGCGCTCATGTGGTTCACCAGCCGGTCTTCCTGAAACACGCAGGACAGGCGCGAGCCTTCCGGCAGAATGATTTCTCCGCTGTCCGGCGTTTCCAGCCCCAGGATCAGGCGCATGAGCGTGGTCTTGCCGCAGCCGGAGGGTCCCATCACGCAGGTGGTCTGCCCGCCGGGAAAGCGGCAGCTCAGGTTGGAAAGCACGGTCTTTGGGCCGTAGCGCTTCGTGACGTTCCGGATCAGGATGTCGTTCATTCCGCATCACCCCATTTCCGGGCCGCTTTGCGCATGGCCGTCTTCAGAAGGAAGCTGAACAGGCTGTTCAGCATTACGATGGCCAGCGTCCAGCTGAGGGTGTCGGCGCTGTTTAGGCGGCTCTTGGCTTCATATAGCTTGCGCCCGATGGAGCCGGCGGGAATGGCGATGTACTCCGCCGCGGTGCCGCTCTTCCACGCAAGGCCCGAAGCCACCTCCATGGCCGCAGACAGATGCGGCAAAAGCGCGGGCAGGTAGACCGCCTTGAGCCTGCCGCCGAAGGACAGGCCGAACACCTTCGCCATCTCCAGCATTTTGGGGTCCGCCGCGCCGAATCCCGTGAGGGTATGGGTGTAAAACACGGGAAAGCAGATGAGAAAGGCGATGAACACGCTGAGCGACCTGTCGCTCAGCCAGTAGAGCACCAGGATGATGAAACTCACCACGGGGATGGACCGGATAACCGCCAGGAGGGGCCTGAGCAGTTCCCGTATAAAGTTCGAAAAGAACGCCGCCGCCCCCAGCAGCACGCCGGCAAGCGCACCCGCCAGCAGGCCGCTCATGATGGTAAATGAAGAAAACAGGACTCTCCGCCAGAAGTCGGAGGTCCTGATCAGCTCAAAAAGCCGCCCGATCACCTGCAGCGGAGAAGCCAGCAGGATCTGCTGGGCGTCCGCGTCCATGAGCATGGAAACGGCCTGCCATACCAGCAGCCACACCAGCGCCGCCCAAAGCTTCGGCCTCGGGCGGCGGGTGGCGGCATCATTACGGGACGAAATAGAAGTCCTCATCCGGAACCTTTCCGCCCACGGCGGAGGCGTCCTGCGCAGCCAGCACGTTCAGATAGCCGGAAAGCATGAAGTGCATCTCTTCCCCGGTCACGCATACGATGTTGCAGTAGGGCAGCGCCTTGAGGGCAACGGCTGCATCGATGATGCCGTACTCCCCGATCAGGGAAGCGGCCTCTTCGTTGTGGGCGTTCACGTATTCGACGCTGGCGGCGTATTCCTCCAGGAAGGCGGCTGCCTTGTCGGGATTGGCCTTGACGAAGTCCGCCCGGGCACACACCACGCCGGTGATCATGCCGCTGCCGTTATCAAGCCGGTCCCACTCCGCGGTCATGTCCACGGCGATGCGGATGTCGTCCTTCTTGCTCTGGGCTACGGTCACGAAGGGCTGGGGCAGCATGGCGCAGGCGGTGTCGTCGCCGATGAGCGCCATCAGGCATTCGCTGTGCTCGCTCTTCCACTGGATGTCCACGTCGGTCTCGGGATCGAGGCCGTTTTCGCGCAGCAGATAGTTCAGGGCGTATTCGGGGGTGGAACCCATGCCGGAAGCGTAAACGGTGCGGCCTTTGAGGTCCGCGATGGTGCTCACGCTGTCGCCCCGCTCCACGATGTACAGTACGCCCAGCGTGTTGACCGCCAGCACCTGGATGTTGCCCTGGGTCTTGTTGTACAAAACGCTTGCCAGGTTGGCAGGCACGCAGGCGATGTCCAGTTCGCCCTTGATGAGCTTGGGGGTGATCATGTCCGGAGCGCCGGCCAGGGTGAAGGCGTAGGCTTCTTTGCCTTCCTCGTCCTTCATCATTTTGACCATGCCCATGCCCGTGGGGCCGTTGAGGGCCGCGACGTTCACAGTTCCCTCGGCACAGGATACCGCGCCCAGCACGAAAATAAGCGCCAGCAGTACGGAAACGATTCTTTTCATCGCTTTATCCTCTTTTCTTTGCTTTGAAGCCGATACCTGCGCAGATCACACCGCGTGCTTTACGCGGTCCTTTTCCTCGCTGCGCTTGGCGTTGTTGAAGCGGTCCAGCGTGCCCACCAGGTAGCCGGTGATGCGGCGGATGCGCTCAAAGGGCAGCTTCGCCGTGTAATAGTGGATGTCGGCATACTCGCCGTCCAGCTTGACCTCGACCTTTTCCAGGGCCCTGCCGTACTTTTCGCGGCCGCGGGCGATGTAAGCCTGCTTTTCTTCTTCGCTGATCTCAGCGCCGGTAGAGATGAACTCGATATCTGTCATGTTTTTTCGCCTCCTGATGCCTGTATTGTACCATGAAATCCAAGAAAAATTCGTTGCGTTCGCAACGAATTATGTTATGGTTTGCGCCTGACTTCGATGTGGTTTTTCCGGTATTCGATCAGGCCTTCCGCCCGCATCCGGCTCATCTCCCGGGACAGGGCCGAGCGGTTCACGCCGAGGTACGCCGCCAGGCTCTCCCGGTCGAAGGGCAGGTCGAAAACCGCCCCCTGCTGGCGCATGTACAGCATGAACAGCGTCATGAGCTTGCCCCGCAATGTGAGCTTGCTGAGCACCTGAATGCGCTCGTTCATGGAAAGCGTCTTGGCCGTGAGCATGGACAGGAACCTGGCCGCAGGTCCTTCCCGCAGGGCGTCGGCGCTGAGCCAGTATACCTCCGTGTTCATGATCGCCTCGGCGTACACCGGCGATTCGTCCGCCATGCGGAAGCACAGGGATTCGGCAAAGGTCTGGCCCGGCTGCACCGTGGCCATGATCATGTGGTGGCCGTCGATATCGTCGCTCATCACCTGCACGCCGCCGCTCAAAACGATGGCGAAGCGCTTGACCGGGTCCCCCACCCGCAGCAGGCTGTCCCCTTTCGCGTAAGCCCGGCGGTGGGCCTGGTAGAGCCTGAGCTCGAAGGATATCTCCTCGTCGGTCATGCCGCGGAACAGCGGGCTTTGACGCAGCACGTCCCTTTCGTTCATCCAAGAAGCCTCGCTTCCAGATAAAAGCGCTTTTCGTCCGCCTCGCCCATGGAAAAAGCCTTGCGGGGCAGCACGCCCAGGGAGCGTATGGAGGGGAACAGCGCGCTTTTGTCTATGGTGCCCAGCCCGATCCCCGCCGCGCCCTGGGAAAGGCATATCTCCCTTAACGCCCCGTCCCCGTGCACGTAGTCCAGCCTGACGCCGGGATGGCGCAGGACATAATCGTCCAGCCAGGGCTGCACCCAGGCGGCGTCGATCAGCGTTTCGCCGCTTTCAACGCGGAAGGCTTCCTCCCTCTGGCCGTCGGTAAAGCAGATGGAGCCGCCTTGCGCGAGGCGCGCCCGCCTGCCTTCGAGCCACAGGGCAAAGTCCTTTTCCAGGTCCTGGACGTCCGCACCGAACACGGCCCGGTGGATGGGCTTGAACAAAAGGGCCGGGCAGTGCAGGTTCACCACCTCCGCCAGGGCGAAGCGGGCGGGATGCCGCGCCTGGTCTTCGGCGGAGATGCCCTTTTTGACGTTTTCCCAGCAGGCCTTTGCAGAGGCCAGGGAATGGTTCCCGTCGCCCACGGCGAACAGAAAGCCGTCCGAACGCTCCATAAGCGCATTCATCGCCCGGTCGATATCTTTGAGGAGCTCGCCGCCCTCCACGGCCCAGCCCGTCAGGTGTCCGCCGGACATCATGAGTTCAAAATCGTACAGCGGCTGGCGCGCCTTCACCTTCTCCCACACGCGTTCCACCAGCAGGCCCTCCGCATCGTCCGCCAGGAGCATCACGTGGGGACACTCCACCAGCGCCCCTTCACGGATGCGCATGCGGGCGGGAAGCCGCTCGACGATCGTCTTTTCGCTGGCGCGGATGGGCTTCAGGTTTCCGGGCACAAAGTCGTAGGCTTCCAGGTCCACAAGGCCGACCAGCCCGGGACGCAGCCCCGAAAACGTGCGCCTGAGCGTTAAAACGTATCCATTACGCACAGCCTTTTCCAGCGTGCCGTCGCTGACATATGTTTCCATGGCCTGCCGGATCATGGGCAGGCGCTGGGGGGCCTTGTCCAGATCGATCTCCGGCTGGATGAGGTTGAGGGCGCTGGGGGCGTCCCCCACGATGCTTTCCACCCTGTCCCAATAGTCCCGCTGGGAGGTGTACTGGTCGCATGCGATGACCGCCCACCGCTCATAGGAAGCGCGGCGGGCGGGCAGGCAGATGTCGCATGGCATAAAGCCGTGTTCAAAACCCATGGTTGGCTCCTTGCCGGTCAGGCGAGCGTACGCACCTTGTATACCGTTTCCAGCGCGCTGATCTCGTTGATGAGCGCGGGCGTAGGCGCGTCGTCCAGATCCAGGATGGTCACCGCGTGCACGCCGCGGGACCGGTTGAGCATGTTGCTGATGTTGATGTTGCGGGCGGAGACCCGGCTGGTGACCGAAGACACCACGTTGGGCACGTTGGCGTGGAACACCACCAGGCGCGGGGAGGCCAGGGGGCCGGGATCGGCGTCCGGGAAGTTGACCGAGTGGGAAATGGCGCCGGTCTTGAGGTAATCGTCCAGTTCAGCCGCGGCCATGCGCACGCAGTTGTCCTCGCTCTCCGGCGTGGAAGCGCCCAGATGCGGGATGCACACCGCGTTTTTCACGCCCAGCAGTTTCTCTGTGGGGAAATCGCACACGTAGCGGCGAAGCTGTCCGCTCTCCAGGGCGGCGATCACGTCATCATAGATCGCCAGTTCGCCGCGGGAGAAGTTGAGCAGCGCCGCGCCCTTCTTCATGCGGGCGAAGGTGGCGGCGTTGAACTTGCCGCGGGTCTCGTCCGTAAGGGGCACGTGCACGGTGATATAATCGGCGTTTTCGATGATCTCGTCTTCGCTCTTGGCGTGCTTTACCGAGCGGCTGAGCTTCCAGGCGTTGTCTACGGAAATGTAGGGATCGTAGCCCAGAACCGTCATGCCCAGCGCCGCGCCGGCGTTGGCCACCAGCAGGCCCACCGCGCCAAGGCCGATCACGCCCAGGGTCTTGCCCTGGATCTCCGGTCCAACGAAGGCTTTTTTGCCTTTTTCCACCAGGGCTTCCACGCCCGCCTGGCCCTTGAGGGAAGCGGCCCACTCTATGCCGCCCACGATGTCGCGGCTCGCCAGCAGCAGGCCCGCCAGCACCAGTTCCTTCACGGCGTTGGCGTTGGCGCCGGGGGTGTTGAACACCACCACGCCGCGCTTTGCGTAGTCATCCAGGGGGATGTTGTTCACGCCCACGCCCGCGCGGGCAACGGCCCACACGCTGTCTTCCAGGGCGTAGGAATGCATGTCCGCCGAGCGGACGATGATGGCGTCGGGAGAATCGCAGGCATCCGTGAGCGCGTACTCGTTTTCGTCGATCACCTCACGCCACACGCCGGACACGGGATTGAGCAGCTTGATATGTTTCATAGCTTTATCTTCTCCGCTTCAAATTGCTTCATCACGTCGATGAGCTTCTGCACGCCCGCTACGGGCATGGCGTTGTAGATGCTGGCGCGCATGCCGCCCACCAGCCGGTGGCCCTTGATATTGGCGATGCCGTTCTGAGTGGCGTATTTCACGAACTCCGCATCCGTGTCCGCGTCGCCCGTGCGGAAGGTGACGTTCATCAGCGAGCGGCTCTCGCGCTTCGCCGTGCCCTTGAACAGCTTGCTCTCCTCCAGATAATCGTACAGCAGCTTTGCCTTCACCTGGTTGCGCATGTAGATCACGCGCACGCCGCCCTCTTTTTTGAGCCACTCCAGGCACAGCCCGGCCATGTAAATGGGATAGGTGGCGGGGGTATTGGTCATGCTGCCCGCTTCCGCCTGCACCTGCCAGTTGAAGATCTTGGGGGTATCGGGCCGGGCGTGGCCGATCAGGTCCTTGCGCACGATCACCACCACCACGCCGGCGGGGCCGATGTTCTTCTGCGCGCCGGCGAAGATCACGCCGAACTTGCTCACGTCCACGGGCTCGGACAGGATGTTGGAGCTCATGTCCGCCACCAGCGGCACCTTGCCCGTATCGGGGATGGAAGTGTAGCGCGTGCCGAAGATGGTGTTGTTGGTGGTGATATAGAAGTAGTCGGCGTCCGGGGTCATGTTTTCGGGCTTGATCTCGGGAATGTAGGTGTAGTTGTCCTCGCGGGAGGAGGCCACTACGTTCACCTGGCCGTACTTCTGCGCTTCCACCAGCGCACCGTGGGCGAAGTTGCCGCTGTCCACGTAGTCGGCTTTGGTCTTCAGCAGGTTCATCGCCACGCCTGCGAACTGGCCGGTGGCGCCGCCCTGCAGCATGAGCACCTCGTAATCGTCGCTGATGCCCATCAGCTCCCGAAGCAGGCTCACAGTGTGGTCGTAGATCTCAATATAACCCTTGGAACGGTGGCTCATCTCCATGACGGACATACCGGTGTTTCCGTAGGACAGCATCTCCCGCGCCGCCTGCTCCAGGGCTTCTTCCGGCAGCATGGAAGGGCCTGCCGCAAAATTGTATACTCTGTTCATCGCTTAAGCTCCTTATCAGGTGATAGGATGCATTATAAGCCCAGATGAACAAAAATGCAAGTGGTTAAAAGCGAATTATGCAAATTTTGTATTAATAAAGCCGGTTTTTGCAAAATTATGTAATTGTCAAACGCGAATCATGCATAATCGTTTCAGCGCTTTACCGCGATGAGCGCCTTGATGGGAATGCCCTGGGAAGAGAAGAGCTTTTCGTGCTCGGAGATGTAGTTGGGATGGGACGCTTCGGCGTGCAGATCGCGCGTAAGCTCCTTTATCTCAAAGCCCGCCTGGGGAAAATAGGAAAGCGACGCCTCGAACAGCTCGTCATTGTCGGTCTTGAACCAGATCTCGCCCCCGTCCGCCATAAAGCCGCGGTAGATGTTCAGAAGCCGCGTATGGGTGAGGCGGTGCTTTTCCTGGCGGTGCCGCTGCGTCCAGGGGTTGGGAAAGCTGATGTATATGCGCCTGACCGCGTCCTCAGGCCCGAAGACGCGGGATATGAGCTCGATCTCGTAATTCATCAGCTTTAAGTTGTCCACCGCCCGCCTGCCCGCGAAGGCGGCCTCGGCGTTGCGCTTGGCCACGCCCAGCACGCTGGAATTGATGTCTACGGCCACCAGGTTGACGCCGGGGTTTTCAAGCGCCATCAGCGCGGTGGAAACGCCCTTTCCGCAGCCCAGCTCCAGTTCCAGCGGCGCTTCGCGTACAAACGCCTCCGCCCAGCGGCCCCGGTATTCCTCCGGCTGCCGGATATAAAACGGGCAGGCCTCCAGTTCGGGGCGCGCCCACTTTTTGAGCCTCATCCTCATGGGTATACCTCACACGATCAGATGGATCTCGCTGTCCGCGCCCACGCGGATCGGATACTTGCTGTAGCCAACGCCCCGGCTCACCAGCAGCAGCGTCCTGCCGAAACGGCAGCATCCGGACAGAAGCGCATAGTCGAAACGCGCCTCGTACGGCAGCAGGTAGCAGGTCAGGCCCAGCACGTTGATCTGCCCGCCGTGGGTGTGGCCGCACAGCATCAGGTCAGCGCCCGCGTCCAGCAGAAAGCGGTGCGGCGCGTGGCTGAGAAGGATACGGTAATCGTTCTCGCCTTCATCGTCCGGAGACGAGCCTGCCGGCAAGAACAGGCCTTCGGCGGAAGGCGTGTGCGTGTAGGCGTCCTCTATCCCCGCCACCGTGATGCCGCGGCCGCAGAACGTGAAGCGGCGCGCTTCGTTGCACAGGTATTCCGCGCCGTACTTCGCGTAGACCCCGGCCTGGACTTTCCGGTCGCCGTCCAGGATACCGTCGTCGTTGTTGCCCGGTACGGCGCACACCGGCGCGAGCGGAAAAGTGCCGCGCAGGGCGCGCAGAAAAACATCGAGCCCTTCGCCGTATTCCGCCAGGTCCCCGCCCAGCAAAATGAGGTCTGGGGCCGCTTTCGCGCAGCTGGACACCACCCTTTCGGCCATCTCGGGATGGTCTTTGCGCAGGTGCACATCGGCGATAAACAGAATGCGCGCGGGCGCGCCCACACGCATTTCCACGAGTTTTGGCGGTCTGAACAAGGCCTTGCCCATCCGGATCAGGCCGCTGGGCCGGGCAAAACGCTTCACGATGGCGTTCTCCTTTTTTGGGGAAGTTTGGAGGTTGGAGTCAGGAGTCAGGAGTTCAAGTTTGTTGAAATATGCTCCCTGTAAGCGGTAGAGAGGTCATTCTTTTCCCCGCAGCTTCAGCACCGTGCGGGGCAGGGCGTCGCGGCTGTTGCCCCAGGGCTTGTCCGCGTTTTTATGATCGAACTTCAGGGTGAACCACTCGATCTCGCCCTCCAGGCGGGCCAGGTTCTTCATCTCCACGTCGTTGAGCATATCGGTGTACTGTTTGAGCTCCTGGCCGTTCAGCTGCTCCGGCCCCGCCTTGAGCAGTTCGCCGTAATGCTTGAGGCAGAAACCCTTGGAAGATGCCAGCGTGGAGCGGAAGGTGCCGTCCTTTTTCCACAGGTACACGGTGGTGTATACATAGCGGTCCATGGTGGCGTTCAGCCGGTCGCAGAGGATGCAGCTGTCCGTGATGGGGCTCAGATCCACGCCGGCCGCGGGCGCCTTGCGGGAAAACAGGCCGCCCCTGGCGGGCACGTTCTGCACCGCCATGCGGCTCTCGCCCAGGCGCGCCATGGTCTGCTTTAAGTACGTGTGCGCCATCAGGGCCACGCCCAGGCGCTTGTCGCCCACCATCATCATTTTAAAGTGCCTGGCGCAGAAGCCCTTGGTGTTCACCTCCACGCGCACATCCGGCTCCATCACGCTGCCGCCGGTAAAGGAGACCACGTAGTTTTCCTCGTTGGTCTGCCTGAGCTCGCACAGCGGGCACTCGCAGTCGGTCTTGAATGCGTCCCACACAGGGATGGTATCGATGTGCTGCCTCATACTTTTACCTCGCCTTCACTCAGGTTCTGCTTTTCTTCGGGCAGGTCACCAAGCCCCTCCAGGCCGAAATGCCTTAAGAACTTGTCGGTGGTGCCGTACAGGATGGGTCGGCCCAGCGTCTCGCGGCGGCCCTGCTCCTCGATGAGGCCCCGGGCCAGAAGAAGCTGCACCGAATAGTCGCACTTCACGCCGCGCACCGCCTCGATGTCGCTCTTGGTGACCGGCTGCCGGTAGGCGATGATCGAAAGGGTCTCCAGCACCGCCTGGGACAGGGTCTGCTTTTTGACCGGCTGCAGGAACATCTCCACATACATGGCGTATTCGGGATTGATGGACAGCTGAATGTCCCCGCCGTGGCGATTCAGGCGTATGCCGCGCTTGTCCAGCAGGCAGCTTTCCCTAAGCTGCTCGATGGCCGGTTCCAGTTCCGTCCGGGTGAGGTTCAGCGCGTGGGCCAGCGCCTCGGCGTTCACCGGTTCGCCCGCCACGTACAGTATGGCCTCCAATATGCCGCACAGCTCGCTAATTTCCATGCTCGTCCCCTGTTACTCCGCAATGATGAGGTCGCCGAAATATTCCGGACGGTGAAAGTCCGGCTTTTCGGTGCCCACGTGGTTCCAGCAGCCGTAGTGCTCGTGCAGAAGCGGGCCGGAGCACTTGTAGAAGTTGCCCTTCAAACTTTTTGCTCCAAGAGGCGCCGCGCCGAAATGGCGCTCGATCAGGGAAAACGGCACGGTGAAGCTCACCGCCCAGAGTTTCCCTTCCCGCACGCAGGTGCGTATGTCCATATCCTTTACGGGCTCAGCGTGCACGAACCTGCCGAACCTGTCCCGGCCATAGCCCACGTGGGCTATGCCGGAAGGATTGATTTCGATATTCAGGTAGGCCTGCGTCTTCTCCGGAAAAGGAGAAACGAAGAACTCCATGCAGCTGTCCTCGCAGGGCGAACCACCAAAGCGCGTTTCCCGCGAGATGACCGGCGTCTCCCAGGCATACATGAGCACCGCAAGGCCGTCCTGCGCCATGCCCACCCGCGCGCAGGCGCGGCAGTGGTACGGATAGGCGCCCAGCCACGGGTAGTCCGCGATGTCCGCTTCGTCCATTTCCGCCCATACGCCGCTTAAGCGTTCGGGATCAAAGGATGCGTCCAGCGGATACGCTTCCGCCCTGCCGTTTATGCGTCTGACTTCATACGTCATGTTTTATCCCTCACAGCGAGCTCTGATCCATTGCTTCCAGCACGCTCCATATGCCCTCCAGGTCTTCCCTGGAAGAATAGGAGATGATCAGGCGGCCCTTGTTTTCGTCGCCGTCGATGCGGGCCCGGGTGCCGAAGGTCTCCCGCGCCATGCGCTCCAGCTGTTTGATCTCCTGGGTCTTGGGCGGCTTTTGCGTTTTTGCTTCGCTGGCGTCCGGCAAAGCGGCGATGCGCTCCAGCTGGCGCACGCTCCAGCCCTGCTGCACGCACAGGGAGGCCAGGCGCCTCTGCCGTTCCGGGGAAAGGGTGACCAGCGCCCTGGCGTGGCCGGCGCTCAAGCGCCCCGAGGAGAGCAGCTTCAATACTTCCTCATCCAGCGTGAGCAGGCGCAGCGTGTTGGTCACGGCGCTGCGGCTCTTGCCCACCACCTGGGCAGTCTGCTCCTGGGTGAGATCGCACTTTTCCATCAGCGTTTTGATGCCCAGGGCCGTTTCCACCGGATCGAGGTCGGCGCGCTGGAGGTTTTCGATGAGGGCGGTCTTGAGCCGCGTCATCTCGTCCCAGGAGCGCACGATGGCCGGAATGGTGCTTTTGCCCGCCAGGCGGCTGGCGCGAAAGCGCCTTTCGCCCACGATGATGGAATAGCGGTCCCCGTTCGGCCTGACCACGATGGGCTGGATCACGCCCACCGAGGCGATGGATTCCGCCAGCTCCCTCAGGGCGTCTTCGTCAAAGCGCTTGCGGGGCTGGTCGGGGTTGATGTCGATCAGGCTGAGCGACAGCTCCCTCACCGCGTCCGTCTCGCCGGCGTCTTCCCGCCTCAAGCTCGCGCTCTCCTGGTCGATATCCCCCAGAAGGGCGCCCAGGCCTCTGCCCAGTCCGTGGGGTGCGGTCTTTTTATTCATGGCTTATCCCTCGTTTCGCTTGATCAGTTCGCTTGCCAGCTTGCGGTAGGCGTCCGCGCCCGCGCAGAGCGGATCGTAAAGGTGTATGGGCAGCCCGTGGCTGGGCGCCTCGCTCAGGCGCACGTTTCTGGGCACCACCGTGGCGAACACCTTGCCCTTGAAATACCGCTTAACCTCGCTCACCACCTGCAGGCCCAGGTTCGTGCGCCCGTCCAGCATGGTGAGCACCACTCCCTCCACGTCCAGAGCCGGATTCAGCCGCTTTCTCACCAGGGTCAGCGTGTTCATCAGCTGGCCCACGCCTTCCAGCGCGTAGTATTCGCACTGGATGGGCACCAGCACGCTGTCTGCCGCGGTCAGGGCGTTCAGGGTGAGAAGGCCCAGGGACGGCGGAGAATCGATAAAGATATAATCGTAGTTTTCCCGCACGGGCGCCAGGGCTCTTTTGAGCACGCTCTCGCGGCCCTCCTCCCCCACCAGCTCGATCTCGCAGCCGCTTAAGTCCACGCTGGAGGGCAGCACGGACAGGTTTTTGAAACGCGTCACGCGTATGGCCTTCTCTGCCGGGCACTCGCCCGTCATCACGCCGTACAGCTCGTATCCGCCTTTGACGCTCACACCCAGGCCGCTGGTGGCGTTGCCCTGGGGGTCCAGGTCCACCAGAAGCACCTTTTTGCCCGTGTCCGCCAGGCATGCGGCCAGGTTGACCGCCGTTGTGGTTTTTCCTACGCCGCCCTTCTGGTTGGCGGTGGCGATGATTTTTGCCATCCTACGCTCCTCCGCTTGCCCCGCCCGGGGATAATGTAAGCTCGCTTCCGTGCTTTTTGAGCCATCTGCGCCATATGCCGTAATCCGGCATCCGGCGGCCTACCTCCGCCCAGAACAGCGCGGAATGATTGAAATACAAAAGATGGCACAGCTCGTGTATGACCACGTACTTCAGGCATTCGGGCGGAGCCATGATGAGCTTCCAGTTGAAGTTCAGGTTGTGTTTTGCCGAGCAGCTGCCCCAGCGGGTTCGCTGCTCCCGTATCGTCACGCGCCCGTAGCTTTTGCCCACCGTGGGCGCCCACACGTCCAGTTCACAGCGTATTTTTTCAAGCGCCCGCTTTACGAGCCAGGCCTTCAGGGCCGCCGCAGCGTCTTCGGCTCTGCCCGAAGGCAAAAGGACGGTGATCTTGTTCCCGTCCGCCAGCACCTGCGTCTTTGGAGCCTTCTTTACCTCCACCGGCAGCATATGCCCTTCGTAGGGCAGCGTGCCGGGCAGGGCGGGGCGGGCGGAAGCCATGCTCCTGTGCGCCCTGTCGATCTCGGGGAGCTTTTCGGCCACCAGCCTGTCGGCTTCCCTCAGGGAATAGCCCCTGGGCGCATAGAGGCGTATCTTTCCTTCCGGCAGGGCCTGAAGCAAAAGCGTCGTGCGGTTTTTTGCCTGCACAAGGGTATACTCCACTCGCCTTCTGCCAACGGTCACAAGACGTATCACAGCCTGAGCCCCGCCTCGCGCCAGTCGTTGATCAGGGGCGAATACAGTTCGGAATCGTCCAGGATCATTTTAAGTCCCCTGGCCGCGGCCTCCTGCGGGTCGTCCGCTGCCTTCACCGGCACGCCCAGGGCGCTTTGCAGACACTCCGCGAGGCCGCCCAGCAGGCTTCCGCCTCCGGTGAGCATCAGGCCGTTTTTCTCCAGGTCTTCCGCCAGGGAGGGCGTAAGCGCGTTCACGGCGCCAAAGCACATTTCCAGCATGCCCGCCACCACCTCGTTCAGGCTGCCCTGGGCGAGGGCGGGTTTTAAGAGCATATACTTCGGCAGCCGGCTCACGGGGTCGAACACCGGCAGGGTCAGTTCCCTGTCCGCGTCCTGAAAGGCCGCATGCTTGAGGATGCGGGCCACCCGCTCGGATACGACTACGCCCTCCTTCTGCCTCACGGCTTCGCGGATGGCTTCGTCAGCCCTCGCCATGCCGTATCCGATGCGCCGGAACAGCACGCGCCGGCCTCCCGCCATGGCGGAAAAGCTCATGTGCTCCGCGCCGATATCCAGCAGAAAGCAGCCCTCCGGCCCCATCACGTCCAGGCCGCAGCCCAGCGCGGCAGCCGTATCCGACGCGGCAATGCCCATCACGTCCATGCCAGCGTCCAGGGCGGCGCTCATCAGCGTTTCGCTCATGCCCTCGCTGATCGAGGGCGACACCAGCGCCAGCGCCCTGCGGCGGGCCAGCACGCGCTTTTCGTCGCTGAGCACCAGGCGGCTCATCCACTTGCCCAGAAGCTTCGGGTCCGTGGGGATCCCCGCCCGCATGGCCTGCCTGAGCGTGATGCCCGCGCTCTGCCGGCCAAGGTAGGAATACGCCCGGTCCCCCCAGGCGAAGGGCGCATCCGCGTCCCGGCGGAAAGCGGCCCAGGCGGCCTCGACGCGGATCTCGTCGGTGAGCGCCGTCACCATGCGTACGGTATCCGCGCCGAAGTCAAAGCCGTAGTACCACTGCATCCGGTCAGCCTCTCAGCGCGTGGATCTGCTTTCTGACCTCTCCCGCGCCGGAATTCATCTTCACGAAGGCGTTTATGATGTCGTCCGCCAGGCCTGCCTTGGCCAGGTCCACGCCGAAGATGCTCTCGTCCGAAAGGATGGGCATAAGCACCTCGCGGGCCTTTTCGTTATGCATAAAGCTCACGCCCGCCAGGCGCTTGTTCATCTCGTCCATGCGGGGATCGGGGGAAGGCTCGAAGGCCTTGCCTTCGTCGTCCACGCCCATCAGGTAGCGCAGCCAGCCCGCTTCCACCAGGCGGATGCCCTGAAGCACGCCAAGGTCCAGCCCGCGCTCGATATAGGCCTTGATGGTCTCGCCGAAGCGGATGGACAGCTTCTGACTGGTATCGGTGGCGATGCGCTGGGGCGTGTCGGGCAGAAAGCAGTTGGGCAGGCGGTTTTCAAGCACTTCGCCCAGGAACACCTTCGGCTGCATGATGCCGGGGTCGGTCACCACGGGCAGGCCCTCCACGTAGCCGATGCGCTCCACCATGGCCTTCAGGTCGTCGTCCTTCATTTCCTGCCAGATGGTTTTGAAGCCCAGCAGGCAGCCGTACACGGCCAGGCAGGTGTGCAGGGGATTTAAGCAGGTGGTCACCTTCATGCGCTCCACCTTTTCCACCGTCTCGCGGGTGGTGTAGTATACGCCGGCCTCGTCCAGGGGCAGGCGGCCCGCCGGGAAGTCGTCCTCGATCACCAGGTATTCCTTCTCCTCGGCATTGACGAAGGCGGAGGTATAGGTGTTTTTGCCGGTGATGATCAGGCCGCCGTCCTCAAAGCCGTCCTCGGCCAAAAGCTTCATCACGTTCTCGTCCGGACGCGGGGTGATCTTGTCGATCATCGTCCAGGGGAAGGACACTTTTTTGTCGATATAATCGATGAAGTCCTGCCCGACGTGGCCGTTTTTGAGCCAGGAGCCCGCCACGAAGCGCACCGCGTTTTCCAGCTTTTCACCGTTGTGGGAGCAGTTGTCCATGCTCACCAGGGCGATGGGCAGCGCGCCCGCTTCATAGCGCTTCAGCAGCAGCTTGGTGAGGTAGCCGATCAGGCCGGAAGCGTCCTCCGGTTTGCCCTGGGCGTCCTTTTCGGCAAAGCGCAGGGAGTAGCCCTTTTCGGTGATGGTGAAGGAGGCCATTTTGAGGCTGGGGCTTTCGAAGATCTCCTTCGCCCGCGCGTCGTCCGCGGCGGTGAGGGACTCGCAGATGCTGGCCAGCACTTCTTTTTTCACGCTTCCGGAACTGATGAGCGTGACGCCCACGGACAGGTCGTCGAAGGGCTTGTAGGCTTTTTCGATGATCTCGGGGTCGAAGCCCTCGAACACCGTGATGCCCGTATCCATCTTTCCGGCGTTCAGAAGCCGCTGGGCCACCGAGCCCAGGAAGGCACGGAAGATGTTGCCCGCGCCGAAGTGTATCCACTGCGGGGATGCTTTCGTGCGCGCCCTCACGGCCTTCACGTCGTATTCGGGCAGGGCATAGCCCTTGGAAAGCCACGCTTCCCGGTTTTCAAGCGCCTGAATGTTGAGCTTCATAATCCTTCTCCTCCGAATGTACATATTGTCCTTAGTTTGTATTATACCGCAACGCGGCCGATTTCTCAACTGCCCAGCACAAGAAAAACACAATATTCACCTTGCCGTCCGTTTTTTTCCGGGTCCGGAAAGCACCGCGTGCCTCCCCCCCGACCGCAAAAACGGGTTTACAGCGAGGGAATTATGGTATATAATCGAACAAACGAAGAAGAGGTGAACCGCATGAAAACAAGGGGCTTTTACCGGGGCGTGAATCTGGGCGGCTGGCTTTCCCAGTGCGATTATTCCGCCGGGCGCATAAACGGCTTTATCACCGAAAAGGACATAGACACCATAGCCTCCTGGGGGCTGGACCACGTGCGCATCCCCGTGGACCACAACGTTCTGGAGGATAAAAACGGCGCTTTGGACGGCCCGGGCTTCGCCGCGCTGGACAGGGCGCTTTCCTGGTGCGGAAAGCGGGGCCTGAAAGCCGTGATCGACCTGCACAAAACGGCGGGCTTTTCATTTGATCCCGGCGAGCGCGAGGCAGGCTTTTTTGAAAACGAAGCGTACCAGGCACGCTTTTACCGGCTGTGGCAAGCGGTCGCGCGCCGGTTCGGCGGACGCGCGGACGTGGCCTTCGAGCTGCTCAACGAAGTGACCGACCAAAGCTATATCGGCAGCTGGAATCGGATATCCCGGGAGTGCATCCGGGCGATACGCCTGATCGACCCGAAGGTGCTGATCCTGGTGGGCAGCTACCACAACAACAGCGCCGCCGCGGTGCCCGCGCTGGACCCGCCCGCCGACAAAAACACGGCCTACAACTTTCACTGCTACGATCCGCTGCCCTTCACCCACCAGGGTGCGCCCTGGGTGCCATCCCTGGACAAAAGCGCCAGGCCGTCCTTTGACAGCATGGACCTGCCGGAAGACTATTTTGAAACGCGCTTCGCCCCGGCCCTTGAGGCGGCCGAAAAATACGGCGCGCCGCTGTACTGCGGCGAATACGGCGTGATCGACCGCGCCAGACCCGAAGAAGCGCTCAAATGGTTCAGCCGCATCCACGCTGCCTTTGAAAAGTTCGGAATCGCCCGCGCCGCCTGGAGCTACAAGCAGATGGATTTCGGCCTGAGCGACACCCGCCTGGACGGTGTACGGGACGAACTGCTCAGGCTGCTGTAAAAGAGGAAAAAAACGTACCTATATAAAGCTAACCGGCGGCAGAGCCTGCACAGGCCCCTGCCGCCGGTTTTATGACGATATTGCTCAACCGTGTTTCACGATTACAGCCGGGCGCCTCACAGGAAGCTCAACTGCTCCGCATCCGGGCGGAGCCATTCCTCCGCGCGGTCGGCCACGCTGAAGCTCTCCAGGTCGTCCACCTTTTCAAAGCCGCGGGACGCGAGGGACGCGTTTTGCGGATAGGCCTCGTCGTTATACACGTACAGGTGCCGGCACCAGCCCCGGCGCGCGGCTTCGGCTTCTCCCCTGCGGCCGTCGGTGGTGATCACGAAAGCGGCCTGGGACAGGGCGAACACAACGCGGTTGCGCCGGGCGGCTTCCTGCGCGCCGGGCCCGGACAGGGGATGCGCTCCGGAAAGCAGGAGCATGTTTCCCTGCGAAAGCGCCGCGACGTTTTCTTCCTGCCGCGCAAACGTCTTAAGCCCGCCCGTGAGCGCGCATACCAGCCGCGCATCCTGCCTGAGCGCCTCCTCCCGCGCCGCGCGGCACGCGCCCATCTCGTCCCCTGCAACGACGCCCAGACCGTTTACCGCCGCGCGCATCACCAGCGCCCTAACGCCCGTGCGGGCGCGCTGGGTGGTCTGCACGCCGGATATGCCCAGTATCCCCAGGTACGGCGCCTGCAGAAGCTCCAGGTTGCCTTTGGCGAAAAGCGCGGGGCTGCAGTACAGGCCCAGGCGCCTTTTGACGCCCTGGGGGTAAGCGCTGTCGAAGGGCGTGACGATCTCCGTTTGGTCGTCCGCGCACTCGTCGATCAGTCGGCTAAGCTGCATGTCCCTGTCCATGAGCAGGCACAGGCGGTAGGCGGTGGCCTCGTCCGTGCCCAGCAGGCGCATAACGCCTGCCACGTCCAGGCCCATCAGCGAGCCCAGGGAGTTTTCGCCGCTTAGGTCCAGCTGTCCCGCCACCGCCGAGAATTCCTCCGCGGAAAGGGGTCTCAGCGCGCCCTCGCCGCCGGGGTCCAGCGGCAGGGTGAGCAGCATCATCGCATAAGCTTCATCGGTATGTCGCATGGCTATCCTCAGGACAGAATATAGTCGAAAAACGCGTCCGCGGTGGGCGCGGACAGGTTCAGAAACTCCGTGCGCTCAAAGATGTTTTCCAGATAGTGCGCGTCAGAGGAGTGCAGCTGCTTTACGTCCGGTATGCCCTTATGGGGCAGGGGCAGGCCTACGGATACCTCCAGCGCTGGAAACGGAACGTCCGGCGGCAGGAAGCCCAGCGCCTGCAGTATACCGTTGGAGCCCCGGTTGATGTGCGCAGGTATCGCCAGGCCGCCCCGCTGGGTGACCATATCGAACAGCTTGTTTACGGAAAGATCCAGCGCGCTGATCAGGAGCCTCGGCTCCTCGCCGGTGATCTCGTCGTCCTCGTTCATATACGCCTGCACGCCGAAAAGCTGGGGCTTGTTTTTGATGGGCGGCAGATGGGGGTATATCTCCTCCGAAAACGCCGCTGCCTCTTCCACCGTGCGGAAGTAGGCCAGCATGTGGGCCTCCTCCTGCGTGGTCAGCTCCATGCCCGGCACCAGCCCGATGCCCACCGCGTCAGCCACCTTTTTGATGCTCTTCAGCTGGCCTGCGGTGTTGTGGTCGGTCACGGCGATCAGCTCCAGCCCCTTGAGATAACACATGTTCACGATGTTGTTGGGCGTCATGTCCATGTCCCCGCAGGGGGAGAGGCAGGAGTGCATGTGCAGGTCGACGGCGTATTTCATCTCAGCACGCGCCGATACCCGCCGCCGCCAGGCGGCCGCAGATATCGAAGGCTGTCAGGCCGCTGGAGAGCACGCTGATGCCTTCCTCGGAGGCCTTTTCCAGCACCTCGTCCTCCACGTGGATGCCTTCGGGGATGATCACGCAGCTCATGTCGTGCAGGGAGGCCACGGCGATCACGTTCATGTGCGTCTGCACCGTTACCCACGCCATGCCCTCGCGCCCGTGGGCCATCACCCAGGACAGAAGGTCGCAGGAATAACCTTCCCGCACCGGGCGGGAGGTGTCGGTATCCTTGGTGAGCAGGGCCGCGCCCAGCACGGAAGCAACATCGTTGACGGTCATATGCATATCTCCTATCGATTATTCTCTCGTCAGTTCGCTGATCTCCACCATCTGCTTGGCCATTTCGGAGACCTTCTGCTTGAGCAGGAACAGGCAGTCCAGTTCCCGCGCGTAGCCGCACACGATATCCTCTGCAAGCGCCCGGCAGGTAGGCGAGCCGCAGGAGCCGCAGTCCAGGCCCGGAAGCTGCTTGGCGATCTCCTCGATGCGGTCCATCTTTTTGAGCGCCTCGGCAAAATCCTGATCCAGCTTCATGGCCTCGATGGGCCGGATGGGCTTATCAAAGCACAGGTCGTTGCCCAGGCTCCTGACCTCCTCCAGGCTCACGGCGTCGGAGATCTTTTCCTTGGGCAGGTCCACCACCAGCTTGCGGATGCGGTTGCGGGCGATGTATACGTTTTCAAACACGATGGGGCCGCCCACGCAGCCGCCGTCGCAGGCCAGGCCTTCGAAGTATTTGAGGTCGGGCAGGCGGTCGTTTTCGATCTCCTCCAGCACCTTGCTCACGTTTTCGATGCCGTCCACGGCCAGGGCTTCCTCCTCCTCGATGGCCAGGCTCTCGCCGCCGGTGCGCGCCCAGCCGATGCCCAGCGCCGTGCACTTTTTCGCATCGCTCTCCTCGGCAGCCTGGACGCTTTTGTCGCGGCGCAGCTGGCTGGACAGAAGGCCGTAGATCTCGATGATGGAGATGGCGCCGTCCACCGCGCTCTTTTCGTGGCCGATGGGGTTGCGGATGGCGGTGGCCTTGGAGGCGCAGGGGGTGATAAAGAAGCAGCCCACTTCCTCCGGCCTTACGCCATGCTTTTCGCAGAACTCCTTGCGGGCCACGGTGGCCGCGATCTCCATGGGCGAGCGTACGTCCACCACGTTTTCGATCAGCTCGGGAAAGCGCACCTGTATGAGCCTGAGCACCGCGGGGCAGGCCGAGGAGATCAGAGGATGCGGGCAGTTGGGGCTCTTTAGCTTTTCCATGATGGCGCGGGAGGCGATGTCCGCGCCCCGGGCCACGTCGAACACGTCGCTGAAGCCCATGCGCAAAAGGCCACGGGAGATGCTGGAAATGTCCGTAAGCTTTTTGAACTGCCCGTAGAGCGTAGGCGCGGGCAGCGCGATCTTGTATTTGAAGCGGTTGATGGAGGACAACGGATCGGTCACGGCGATCTTGGCATGCTGCTGGCAGACGCGGATGCACTCGCCGCAGTCGATGCAGAGCTCGTCTATGATGGTGGCGCGGCCCTTGCGGATGCGGATGGCCTCCGTGGGGCAGCGCTTCAAGCAGCTGGTGCAGCCCACGCATTTTCCCTTGTCGAGCTTTACGGAATGCAGGTTATTCGCGGCCAAAGCGGACCCTCCTTATTTGTTGATGTCGAATATCATTTCGATGCGGGTACCCTCGCCTACCTTGGAATCGATGTGGAAGCGGTCGGCGTTGCGGGCCATGTTGGCAAGGCCCATGCCGGCGCCGAAACCCATCATGCGCACATCGTCCGAGGCAGTGGAATAGCCCTCGCTCATGGCCAGGTCTATATCGGGTATTCCGGGACCCACGTCCTCACTGATCAGTGAAACGTTTTCGGGGTTCATTTCCAGCGTGAGCTTTCCGCCGTCGGAGTGGATCACCAGGTTGATCTCCGCCTCGTAGCAGGCGATGGACAGGCGGCGGATGACGCCCGGGTCCACGCCCAGCTTTTTGAGCAGGCGCTTAATCTGCGCGGAAGCCTCGCCCGCGGTGACGAAGTCCATGGCTTCCACGGGAAACTCTTCTTTTAATATACTCATATCCGTGACCCCGTCAGCCCTTCGTGCCGTTGTACAGGCCGCCCTCGTACAGTTTGCCGCTGGCGATGAACAGCGTTAGGTGGGTGCCCATCACGTTGATGCCGTTTTCGTTGGCCATTTCCAGCGCCTCGGCGGAGGGCAGCTTGCCCCGGGTGAACACCACCGCGCGGATATCCAGCATGTCGCAGGTGCGCATGACCTGCGGGTTCACCAGCCCCGTCAAAAGCACCATGTGCTCCTTGGGAAAGGCCAGCACGTCGCTCATCATGTCGCTGGAGCAGGCGCACTGTACCTCCAGATCCTCATCGAAATTGTCGCTCAGGGGCTGTGCGGAGAGGATCTCGCAGATGCGTTTGAGTGTCATACGTATGAACCGCCTTTCTGCGTGCGGCGCGGTCCGCCGACGCCTGTCGTGATGCCGGGGCGCGTTTCACCCTTCATCCCAAAGAAGAAGCGGACTGCGCGCCATTTTCATGTTAAGTATTATATACCATTTTTTACCCGATTTCAACACCCCCGCAGCCGCAGCGGCCGAAAAAACACGGCGCCCGGTTTTGAATTTTTATACCGTCTCAAAATTCATTTTTATGATATTCCGGGTTTTATGCGAATTTGTTTGCATAAATAACATGTTTTTTATTGCAATTTCCCGCAGCATGTGGTATTATGCACATAAATATGGCCGTTGTGTACGGTCTCAATGCATGGAGGGAACATCATGAAGAGATTGCTCATGCTCGCGCTGTGCGCGGTGCTCGCGTTCAGTTTTTGCGCGCCCGCCACTGCCGAGGACGCAAAGGTGGTGTACCGCTCGCTGTATTCCGGCGAGATCACCAGCCTCAACTATCTGACCACCTCTACCACCAGCGAATTCACCATCGCCGCCAACGTTGTGGACACCCTGGTGGAGCGCGACTGCTACGGCGGTTACGTGCCCTGCCTGGCTGAGAGCTGGGAGACCAGCGACGATGGCCTGACCTGGACCTTCCATCTGCGCAAGGGCGCCACCTGGGTGACGTACACCGGCGAGTATTACGCCGACGTCACTGCCGAGGACTTTATCACCAGCGCCAAATACCTGCTGAACGCGGCGAACGCTTCCTCCACCGCCTGGATCCTGACCGACTACATCCTCAACGCCGAGGCGTATTATGACTATACTGACGGCGAGGGCAGCGAGATCGCGTTTGAAGACGTCGGCATCAAGGCCCTTGACGATTACACGATCGCCTACACAACCGCGGAGCCCTGCCCCTACTTCCTCTCCATGATGGATTACGTGTGCTATATGCCCGTAAACGCCAAATTCCTCGAGGAGAAGGGCGCTGACTTCGGCCTTGCCACCGGCCCCGACACCATCCTGTACTGCGGCCCCTACATCCTGAGCGACTTCGTGCCCCAGGAAAAGCGCGTCTACACCAAGAACGAGACCAACTGGGATGCCGAACACGTCTACATCGACGCGATCGAGCAGATCTACAATAAAGAAGCCGGCACCATCAGCCCCGAGCTGTACCTGCGCGGCGAAGTGGACGAGGCCGACATTTCCTCCACCATCGCTGCCGAGTGGCTGGCGGATCCCGAAAAGGCGGATCTCATCCATCCCGTGCGCCAGTACGGCCAGTATTCCTATTTCTGGACCTTCAACTTCGACGCGCAGTTCGACGCGGACTGGGAGCCTGAGAACTGGACCAGGGCGGTCAACAACGAAGCCTTCCGCCAGTCCATCCGCTATGCGCTTGACCGCCTGAAGGCCAAGACCGTCATCGAGCCTGAAAACCCCGAAGACCTGCTGAGCGACACCATTATGCCCAAGGGCATCTGCGTGCTCAACGGCGTGGATTACACCGAAATGGGCGCCCTCGCCGACGCCGCTTTTGAAATGGACACCGACAAGGCGCTTGAATACAAACAGCAGGCCATCGAAGAGCTGACCGCCGCCGGCGCCACCTTCCCCATCAAGATCATGCTCACCTACAACGTTTCCTCTTCCAGCTGGGCTGAGGAGAGCATCGTGGTCGAACAGCAGCTGGAAGGCGTGCTGGGCACCGACTACATCGACATCATGGTGGAAGGCCGTCCTTCCTCCGGCTTCCTGCGCGACGTGCGCCGCAGCGGCAAATACGCGTTCATGAAGTGCAACTGGGGCCTCGACTTCGACGATCCCGTCAACCTGACTGAGCCCTTCAAAGAGAAGAACAACTACAACTTCCTGATCAAGGCCACCGATCCCGCGCTGATGAACGACGAAGGCACGCTGGTCTACTACGACCTGCTTTCTGCCGCGAAGGCCATGCCCGGCACCGACATGCAGGCGCGCTACGAGGCGTTCGCCGAGGCAGAAGCGTACCTCATCGACCACGCCATCATCATCACCTTCGGTTCCAACAACGGCGGCTACACCGCGTCCCGCCTCAATCCCTTCGAGGGACAGTTCGGCGCCACGGGCCTGGCCTCCTGCCGCTACAAGGGCCAGCACCTGCTGGACAAGCCCATGAGCACCGACGAGTATTACGACGCCTACGACGCGTGGCTGGAGGCCAGAAGCGCGCAGAACTGAATCGCGCTGACAGGTTTTCGGTAAAACCGTTTCTTGTGCGGGGGCGGAGCTTGCTCCGTCCCCGCGCGGTATAGTTTTTCAGCCGTCCTTATTCTTTTCATCAAGGTCGAACGATTATGAGATTGAGTATCCTGGCCTCTCAGCTTGCTGCTTTTTCAGGCAGGCACGGGCAGAACAAGCGCCCGCCGGAGGAAAACCGCCCCGGCTCAAAGCAGCCCAAGCCGCTCGGCATCGCCGTTTCGGCGCTGCTCGTGCTTCCTGTCGCGGCGGCCATCCTGCTTTCAGGCAGCACCGCGGGCGTGAAGCTCATCCTGCTGATGCTTTTGGGGCTGCTCGTGGGCTTCGTGTACATCGTCATCGAGCGCAGGCTGGTCAAATATACGCTCAAACGGCTTCTTGGCAGCGCGCTGACGCTGTTCATCATCGTGGCGGTGGTGTTCATTCTGCTCAGGCAGATGCCCATCGAAGGTTACTTCGACAATTTCGACAAGCTGAACGAGACCCAGGTAAACGTCAAGCTCAAGCAGCTCGGTCTCACCCAGCCGATCTATAAACAGTTCTGGGATTTTCTGGTAAAGCTTTTCCACGGCGATCTTGGTTCCTCCACGCGCTACAGCGCGGGCACCCCCATCACCTCGATCATCGCAAAAAAGGCGCCCATTTCCATCTATATCGGCCTGATGAGCATGGCTTTGTCGCTGGTGCTGGGCATTCCGCTGGGCGCCGCCATGGCCCGCAGCAAAAGCGGATTCTGGGACAGATTCGGCACTGTGTTCATTGTTCTGATCAACGCGGTGCCCGCCGCCGTTTACTACATTTTCATCCAGATGTACGGCACCAGCTGGATGGGCATATCCATGCTGTTTGACAGAAACAACTGGGTCACCTGGATCCTGCCCGTGTTCTCGATGTCGCTGGGTTCCATCGCCAGCTACGCCATGTGGCTCAGGCGCTACATGCTGGACGAGATCAACAAGGACTATATCCGCCTGGCGCGCGCCAAGGGCGTGCCCTCGCGCAGGCTCATGTTCCGGCACGTGTTCCGCAACGCCTTCGTGCCCATGATCCAGTATATCCCCGCTTCGCTTTTGTATACGGTCTGCGGTTCCATATATATCGAATCTCTGTACTCCATCCCCGGCATGGGCGGGCTTCTGGTGGACGTGATCGGCCGCCAGGACAACCCCATGGTGCAGGCGCTGGTGATGATCTACTCCTGCATCGGCATCATCGGCCTGCTGCTGGGCGACCTTTTGATGGCGGTCATCGACCCGCGGATCAGTTTTGTGAAAAAGGAAGGTGTGCGCTGATGAAAGGACCGTTCGAAACCAAAAAGCGCCGCCTGGAAGACAGCGTGAACGCGGCGGTGGAAAAAACCCTGTCCCGGGAAGAGGAAGACGCGCTGTTCACCCCCGCTCCCTTCGATCCCACCGCCGGCGAAAAGACAGGTTACTCCAATTATTCCTACTGGCGCTCCACCTTCCGCGCCTTCTGGCACAACCGCACGGCCCTGGTGATGCTGGTGGTGCTGGTGGTGCTGGTGGCGTTTACGCTTTTGCAGCCCCTGCTGCCCGGCCAGTACGAAGCCAACACCGTGAACAACAACCCCCTGACCGGCATCCAGCTGCAGAACCAGGCGCCCTCCACCACCACCTCCTATATGACCGTTCCCGCGGGCACGGTACTGCTGGGCGAAAAGCTGAACGACGACTGGTACGCCGTGAGCAACGTGGCGTCCGTCATCAAAAAGCGCCAGAAGTTCACCCTCACCCAGTACGGGCCGGACTGGTGCACGGTCGAATACAACGGCACGACGGGCTATGTGAAAAACAATTTCCAGACCAGCCTGAAGCTGCCCGAAGACCCGGAAAACACACCCTACCAGAGCTATTCCAATTTCCAGCTCCAGATGTACACCGAGCCCGCCGATATGACCAACGGGGGCGAATCGCTCTATGCGGCGGCCAGCGACCTGACCCCCTTGGGCGACGGTCGGTTTGAGACCGCGGGGGCGACCGAGCTGCGCACGATGCCCAGCCGCTCCCCCTTCCTCTTCGGCACCAACAACATCGGGCAGGACCTGTGGGCCCGGGTATGGAGCGGCACGCGCACCTCGCTGTGGATCGGTTTCGTGGTAGCCGTATTCGAGGCCCTGATCGGCATCGCGGTGGGCATCGTGTGGGGCTACGTGCGCGCCCTGGACCGCCTGATCACCGAGATCTACAACGTGATCGACAACATTCCCACCACCATCATCCTGATCCTGGTCTCCTACATCATGCGCCCCAGCATATCCACGCTCATCTTTGCCATGTGTCTCACGCGCTGGCTGGGCATGGCGCGCTTTATCCGCAACCAGATCATCATCATCCGCGACCGCGACTACAACCTGGCCTCCCGCTGCCTGGGCACCGAGCCCACCCGCATCATGCTCAGGAACCTGCTGCCCTACCTGGTGAGCGTGATCATGCTCCGCATGGCCCTGGCCATTCCCAGCGCCATCGGCAGCGAAGTGTTCATCACCTATATCGGCCTGGGTCTGGACGTGAACACCCCCTCGCTGGGCAACCTGATCAACGAGGGCCGCAAGCTGGTGACCAGCGCGTCGCTGAGGTATCAGCTGATCTTCCCCGCCATCGTGCTGAGCCTGATCACCATATCCTTCTACATCATCGGCAACGCCTTCGCGGACGCCGCCGACCCCAAGAATCACGTATAGAAAGGAGCCGAAACCGTGGAAGAACCGATTTTGACGGTACGAAACCTGAATCTCAAATTCAGTCTGCGCGGTCAGACGCTCCATGCGCTCAGGGACGTGTCCCTGGACGTATACAAGGGCGAGAGCCTCGCGATCGTGGGCGAAAGCGGCAGCGGCAAGAGCGTGCTCACCAAATGCTTTATGGGCCTGAACGACCAGAACGGCTTTATCGAGAGCGGTTCGATACGCTATAAGGGCGAAGAGCTCACCCAGTTTAAAAAGGAAAGCGACTGGCTGCGCATCCGGGGCCGGGAGATCGCCATGGTGATGCAGGACCCGATGACCAGCCTGAATCCCCTCAGGACCGTCGGTGCGCAGATCCTGGAAGCGATCGAGCTGCACCAGAAGGACCTTACCCCCGCCCAGGCCCACAGGGCCATGCTGGATATGCTCTCCGCCGTGGGCATCGCCGACCCGGAAAAGCGCTCCAGACAGTATCCCCACGAGTTTTCCGGCGGCATGCGCCAGCGGGTGGTGATCGCAATCGCCATCGCCTGCAGGCCCAACATCCTCATATGCGACGAGCCCACCACGGCGCTGGACGTGACGATACAGGCCCAGATCCTGGCCCTCATCAAACAGCTGGTAAAGGAGAGGGGCATCACCGCCATATACATCACCCACGACCTGGGCGTGGTGGCCAACGTCTCCACCCGCATCGCCGTGATGTACGGCGGCGACATCGTGGAGATCGGCACCTCCGAGGAGATCTTCTACGACCCCCGCCACCCCTACACCTGGGCGCTGCTCAGCAGCCTGCCCCAGCTGGGCGTGAAGGGCGAAAAGCTGTATTCCATCCAGGGCACGCAGCCCAACCTCTTTGCCAAAGTGCAGGGAGACGCCTTCGCGCCCCGCAATCCCTACGCCCTGGAGATCGACTTTGTGAAGCGTCCCCCCATGTTCGAGATCTCCCCCACCCATTCGGCCCGCACCTGGCTGCTGGACCCCAGATCGCCCAAAATGGAGCCTCCTCAGATCATACAGAAGCTTATGCGCCGGGAGGTGAGTCTGCGTGGCTGAGCCGCTGCTTCAGGTTAAGCACCTTTCGGTGGTGTTCGGCAAGCGCAAAAGCGCCTTCAAAGCCGTAAACGACGTGTCCTTTGACGTCTACCGGGGCGAGACTTTTGGCTTGGTGGGCGAGAGCGGAAGCGGCAAGACCACCATAGGCCGCGCCATCATCCGCGTGGTACCCGCCCAGCAGGGCGAGATCATCTTTGACGGCCAGCGGATCGACGGCCGCATCTCCAAAGAGCTGGACCGGCAGGTGACCAGCCGCATACAGATGATCTTTCAGGACCCCATGGCGTCGCTGAACGAGCGCGCGAAGGTGGACTACATCGTATCGGAAGGCATATACCGCAAGTACCCCAAAGCGCAGCGAGAAAAGCTGGTGGAAAAAGCGCTCAACGACGTTGGCCTTCTGCCGGAATTCGCCAGCCGCTTCCCCCACGAGTTTTCAGGCGGGCAGAGACAGCGCATCGGCATCGCCCGCGCGCTGATCATGCAGCCGGATTTCATCGTGGCGGACGAGCCCATCAGCGCCCTTGACGTATCCATCCGGGCCCAGGTGCTTAACCTCCTGAGCGATCTGCAGAAGGCGCGGGGGCTCACATACCTGTTCATCTCCCATGACCTAAGCGTGATGCGCTTCATCTGCGACCGCATCGCCGTGATCCACAAAGGCGTGATCGTGGAGCTGGCCGATACCGAGAAACTATTTAAACATCCGCTGCACCCCTATACCCGGGCGCTTCTGTCCGCCGTGCCCCTTCCCGATCCCATCAGCGAAAGGGAGAAGGTGCTCACCGTGTACGATCCGTCCGTGCACCGTTACGAAACGGATCTGCCCCGCTGGACGGAGCTGGAACCCGGTCACTTCGTGCACGCCAACGCCGCCGAAGAGGCCGAATACCGCAAGCTTCTGGAGGACGAATGAACATGGACGCTGCCGAAGCCCGATCCCGCTGCTGGGCGGAGATCGACCTGGACGCGCTGAAAAGCAATTATGAGACCGCGCTTTCCATGCTGTCTCCCGGCGCGCGGGTGATCTGCGTGCTCAAGGCCAACGCCTACGGAATGGGCACGAATGCGGTCAGCCGCGCGCTTTACGGCTGGGGCGCGCGTTTTTTCGCGGTGGCCTGCTATGCGGAGGCCCGGGAGATCAAAAGCCTTCTGCCGGACGCGGACGTGCTGGTGATGGGGCTGGTGAGCCCCGGAGAATGCGAAAGCGCGGTCAGAAACGGTATCGTGCTCACCTGCTGGAACGAAGCAAGCGCGCGCCTGATCCTTTCTTCCGCCGAAAAGGCCGGCGCGCCGGCCCGCGTGCACATCAAGGCGGACACGGGCCTGCACCGCCTGGGCTTTGACACGGGCAGCTTCGACGCCATGCTCCGCTTCGCCCGGGACGAACGCGTCCGCGTGGAGGGGCTGTACACCCATCTGGCGCTGAGGAACAAGGAAAACGACCTGGAGCAGTTCCGCCTGTTCGATCGGGCGGACGCACTTCTGCACAGCGCGGGCATATCCGGATACATGCGCCACGCCTGCGATTCCATCGGCATGGTGCGCTATCCCGAGCGTCACATGGACGCGGTGCGACTGGGCGCGTGGCTGTACGGCGTGTGCCCCTACCGCTACGCACATCCCGAGCTCGACAAACCGGTCGCCCGCTTCATGACGCGCATTTCTGACATCCATACCGTGCGCGCGGGCGATTATATCGGCTACGACGAGGACCATCCCCTGCCCCGGGACACGCGGGTAGCCACGCTTCCGGCGGGCTACGTGGACGGCTATCCCCGCCTGAACAGCCTGGGCGAGGTGATCGTGCGCGGCCACCGCGCGCGGGTGCTGGGCCTGGTGTGCATGGATCAGATGATGGTGGACGTGACGGACGTTCCCGGCGCCCGGGCCGGCGACGAGGTGACGCTTCTGGGCGACGGGATCAGCCTGAACGAATACGCCGAGATCGCCCGCATGAACCGCAACGAATGTCTGAGCCGCGTTGGCCGGCGCGTGCCGCGCATATACCTGCAGGGCGGCCGGATCGCGGAGATACAAAGGGATATACCGTTTGAATGATCGGTCGGGCGTGAACAAAGCACACTGCGTCAGCGCAGTGTGCTTTGTTGATGTCCACAAAGAGATCAGGTGAACTTCCGCTTCCGGTCAACGGTGTTGGGGCGCACGGGGCGGCGCACGAAGGGATACAGGGGCGACAGCACCAGCGCGGCGGGAAGCGTGATGAGCAGTATGGCCGGCCAGGCGGCGCCGGCGCTCACGGCTGCGGGACAGATAAGGCTCAGAAGGGGCGGCAGGGCGATGACCGGCAGGCGCAGAATGTCCGGCAGGGCGCTCTCCCGAAGGCGCCTCAGGGCATAGCGCACGGTCAGAACGGCGTACGCCGCCAGCATCCCCCAGGCTTCCAGGTGCATGCCCAGCAGGCGGCGCTGGGTCAGGTCCTTCAGGGCTTCAAAGGGCATGACCAGCGCCAGCGACATGATCAGCATGGGCGTAAAACGCACCGTGAAGCGGGGCTTTTGCAGCCTGCTAAGCGCGAAAGCCAGCGCCATGAGCGCGCACAGGAGCGCGCCCTGGATCACTTCTGCGCGACAGCGTGAAAAACCGTGGGCGTCCAGAGCCGTAAACAGGCCATGCGCCGCGGTCACGCGCCCGAGCGGCGCGTCCGAGATCAGGTACAGCGCCGCCGCCAGCGCGAAGAAGGGCGCGCCGAACGCGTCCAGCGCCCGCCTGAAGGTCTTCGGCGCGCGCCTGAATGCGAGCTTTATACCCGCAAAAAAGCCGCACAGCGCGAAAAACAGTATACGTCCGCCGGAAAGCGGGTTAAAGACCGCGTTTTTGTCCAGCAGCCAGTAAGCGAGCTTGCCCATAACCAGCATGCCGACGAGGCCCGCGCACAGGCCTTTTACCGCCTTCGGGCGCTTGAAACTCTTCCTTTGGGCCTGCCGCAGGCAGGCAAAGCAGAAAGCCGCCAGGGTCAAAAACACAAGCAGTCCGTGCAGGGTCAGATATGCGCTCCCCAGGCGCAGGATGATGTGCGTCTTCATGGATTGCTCCTTCCCGCGACCCGCAGTGTGGCGAAATACAGGATGTTGCTCACGTTTTCGTCCCCGGCGAAGGTAAAGCACGTGAGGTCTCCAAAGCAGGTATACACGCCCTGCTCCCCCATGAGGGCGGCGTTCATGCAGCCCGCCTCCAGCATGCGCTGAGCCAGCTCCGAAACGGTCTTTTCCGCATACATCAAAACGTACTCGCCGTCCTGTCTCTGTCCGAAGGCCAGATACGCTTTGGTTTCGTCCTGCCGGGGCCCCGCCTGCACGATGCCGTTGATCACCAGAGCATGGGGCACGCTCATAGCCTGGTAGATATTATCTCTGTGGTCCCGGCAGCCCTTTTCCGCCCCGTAAGGTCCGTATACGTGCATCTCGCCGCTCATGTCGATCAGCACGAGAGCGTCGCGCCCGCTGATCTTTTCGGTAAGCGGTATGCCCTGGCGCGTCTCCACGGACGTTGGCCTGACCGCGTAATCCGGGCCCGCGAAGCCCACCACCGCATTGCTGGCAAGGCACAGCTGCTCAAGCCCGGCGGTCTGGGGCATATCGTAGCTGCCGGCCAGGGCGCTTTGCAGCTGGCTGGGGCTTTGCACTTTTATGCGCACGATCAGCGCGCCGTCCGCCCTTTCCAGGCGGGCGCGGATGGTGCCGTCGTCGTATCCCGTGCCGCCGAACAGCTCGCTGTCGGGAGCGGGCGCGGGCTCAAAGGCGTACATGTTGAGCACCGGCGGCGCTGGGGTGGGCGTGGGCGTAGGCGCCCGGGTCACCTCCACGAAGGGCGTGTACACGCGCCCCGCGGCGTCTATCAGGTTCTCGCCCTCAAACAGCAGCTTCTGCGTGTCCGGCCCGGCCAGGCCGTCCACCTGCATGCCGTTGTTCCGCTGGAACGCCACCACCGCCAGGAACGTGCTGTCCCCGTAAAAGCCGTCCGCCTCGCCGGAGTAATAACCCAGCTGGCTGAGCTTTGCCTGCATGGCCGCCACCGAATCCAGGTGTTCGTTCATGTTCTTCTTGCTCACCAGCGTGTATTCGCCGGGGATCGGCAGCGGGGTGGGCGTGGGCGCGGGCGTGGGACTCGGCGCAGGCGTTGGCGTTAAAGACGGCGCGGGCAAAGTACGCTGGGGCATCACGCGCACCGCCCTGTCGGAAGGCGTGAACAGCATTATCAGCGTCACGGTCAGCGACAGAAGCGCGTATGGCAAAATCCGTTTCATGCTTTTCTCCCCGTTATGACAGAAGCTCCAGCAGCTCTTCTATGCTTAGCCTGCTGAGGTCGCCGTTTTCGTTGTCGGTTACCACTTTGGCGAGGTCCAGCTTTTTGTACTGCAGACGGACGATGTTCTCCTCGATGGTGTCGGAGGCGATCAGCTTGTACACCTGCACGGCGCGGCTTTGGCCGATGCGGTAGCAGCGGTCGGTGGCCTGGTTCTGGGCGGCGATGTTCCACCAGGGGTCAAAGTGGATCACGGTGTCGGCCCCGTTTAAGTTAAGGCCCGTTCCGCCCGCCCTCAGGGATATGAGGAACACGCTGCCTTCGCCCGCGTTGAAGGCGTTCACCAGCCGCGCACGCTCGTCCACGGGAGTATCGCCCTGCAGGGTGAAAAACGGGACGCCTTCTTCCGACAGCCTTTGGCCGATGCGGCTTAACATGGTGGTGAACTGGGAAAACACCAGTATCCGGTGGCCGTTATCGATAAGCTCCTTCACCATGCCGGCGCACTCGTCCAGCTTGCAGCTGTCGTTTTCGTATCCCTCCACGCAAAGCGCCGGGTCACAGCAGATCTGGCGAAGCCGCGTGAGCATGCTCAGGATCAGAAGCTTGTCGGAAGCCTGAGAGCTCTCCATTCGGCGTTTGACCTCGGCGGCATAGGCCAGGTATAGCTTGCGCTGCCGGTCGCCCATCTGGATGTAGCAGTTGGTCTCCGTTTTGGGCGGCAGTTCCGTGAGCACGTCCTTTTTCATGCGCCTTAGGATGAACGGGCGCACGAGTTTGGACAGCGCGGCCCTGGCCGCCTGATCGCCGTGCTCGGAGATGGGCGTTTCGTACTTTTCGCGGAAGCGCGCGTAGGTGCCCAGATAGCCGGGCATGATGAAATCGAAGATGTTGTACAGTTCGCTCAGCCGGTTCTCCACGGGCGTGCCTGTGAGCGCAAAACGCGTGCGGGCGCTTAATTGCATAACGCTTTTGAACAGCTTGGTCTCCCGGTTCTTGATATACTGCGCCTCGTCCAGCACACACACGCGGTAGTCGTTTTTCGCGTGCAGGTCGATGTCGTTGCGCATTAGGTCGTAGGATGTGATAATGATATCGTATTCCCGTGCGGCGGCGATCTGAAGCGCGCGCTCCGCCTGCCCTCCGCCCAGGATGCATCTTTTGAGTTCAGGCACCCATTTTTCGATCTCCGCGCCCCAGGATATGGCCACCGACGCGGGGCATACGATCAGCGCGGGCCCTGTGCCGCCCTCCCTTTTGAGCGCCAGCAGGAAGGCAAGCACCTGCAGCGTCTTGCCCAGGCCCATATCGTCGGCCAGTATGCCGCCGAAACCGTACTTGTCCAGGGTCCGCAGCCAGCGGTAGCCCGTCTTCTGGTATTCCCTGAGCACCTCGTCCAGGGGCTCGGGCACGGCAAAGTCGCTCTCCTCCACGCTCTTGAAGTCCCTGAGCAGCCGCCTGTAGTCCGCGTCCTTTTCCAGCCGGACGCCTTCATCGTCCTTCAGCGCCTCGTCCAGGAACACGGCCTTGTACAGGGGCACCAGGGCGGTGCCTTTGGCCAGACCCTGGGCCTTTACGCCTAGGTTCTCCACAGCCTGGGAGAATGCCTGGAACCGGCCGTCTGACAGGTCCAGGAAGCTGCCGTCCTTCAGGCGGTAGAACCGGCGCTTTTCCCGCACCTGGCGCATGAGGGCGTCCAGCTCCTCCGCGGGGAACTCGTCGGTGTCCAGCGAAAGCTCCAGCATGCCCCCGCGCACCCGCGCCTTCACCACGGGCCTGGGCACCCTGCCGTTCATCACGTTGCGCAGGCGGTCGGAAACGAACACCTCGCCCAGGTCCGCCAGGTCCTTGGCGCCGCTTTTGAGCAGCTCGTACATCCTCTCCTCGTCCGTAAGGGTATAGGCGTATTCGCCCGGCGCGGGGGCGTCGAACCAGCGGGTGAGGACGGACAGCGCCTCCTCCTCGCGGGGAATATCGCGGCGCACGTCGGCGTATGCGTCTTCGGGGGAGCCGCATTCCACGAAGGTGCCGTCGTAGGTAAAGTTGGGCACAGCCGTGAGCAGGCCGCGCTCGGGTATGTCCAGAAGAAAGCGTATCTTCAGCTCGTTGGGCATGAAGGGCTGCAGGGCGGCCAGCTGATCGCTGTCCGTGTAGGGCATGAGCCGTGGCAGCACCCGCGCGCAGAAGCGTTCGGCGCGCCGGGGCGTAAGGATGAGTCCGCTGCGGGTCAGGGCGCTGCCGGCGGCCAGAGGCCTGATCGCGGAGGCGAAGTCCGGGCTCAGGCGCAGGATGCACAGGGACGGGAACACCGCGTAGGTATAGCTTCCGGAATCGTACAGCGTCATGCCCTCGTCCACCCGCACGCGCAGGCTGCCGCTGATGACGCTGATATCCACCGGGTTTTCGGGATCCCTTTCGTTCAGGACGAACGAACCGCCTTCCCGGCAGGGCAGCTTTTCGCCCCGGTACATATCGAACAGCGCATCGAAACTCTCGCCGCTCAGGGGGATGTCCCTCACGTCCCCGAAGGCCTCGCTGACGGCGCTGCTTTTGCGCCCGATCAAAAGCGCAAGCCCCCGGGCGTAATTGCACACGAGGCTCACGAGCCTTTTGCTCCTGTCGTCAAAGGCGTTGAAGTCGTGATCGAACACGAAGGCCTCGCCGTACTGGAACATGCAGGGCTTTTCCATCCTTTCGGCGAAGGCGATCAGGCCCTTGATGATGTACGTGCGCTCCCTGCCGATGCGGAAAGCCGCCATGGGACGGTCGTCCTCAAAGGATAAAACCGGCTGCAGGGTCACAGGCTTAGACTGCGTTTCTCCGGGCAGGGCCGGCGTATAGGCGGCGATCAGGGCATCCGCTTCGTCGTCAAGGCTGCGCCTGAGCAGGTCCGGCGATTCGGATACGGCGTATTTGATGAGCAGCGCGCAGGCGTGAACGCAGCGCCCGGTGCTCAGGTTTTCACGGCAGTCGCAGTACGTCAGGGCATAGCCGTCGTACAGCTCGGCGCGGCAGCGGCAGCCGTCCACCGTGCCGCTGACCACCAAGCGGCCCAGGGGCAGGCGGCTGCGGCTGATCCGCCCCGCCTCGCCGGCCAGGTATGCGTCCATGCCCCGCACGAACGTATCCCGTCCAAAGACGCTTTCGATATACTTTAAGTCCAGTCCGTTCATATGATCCTTTCGTCTCTGGCAAGCGCGTTCAGGGTGACTCCGCCCTCCGGCGTGACGGCCACCAGGTCCTCCACGCGCACCCCGAAGCGCCCCGGCAGGTACACGCCGGGCTCCACGGAGAACACCATGCCGGGCGTGCACACTTCTTCGCTGGTCTGGCTCACGTCCGGGAATTCGTGCACTTCCAGGCCGATGCCGTGGCCGGTGCGGTGGATGAAATACCTGCCGTAGCCTGCTTCTTCGATCACCGCGCGGGCCGCCCTGTCCACGTCGCACAGCTTTACGCCGGGCCGTACGGCGGCTCGCCCCGCGGCGTTGGCCCTTTTCACCGCGTCGTACACCCGCTTCTGTTCGTCCGTGGCGCCGGTCAAAAACACCGTGCGCGTCATGTCGGAGCAGTAGCCGGCGTAAATCAGGCCCACGTCCAGGATCACGCTGTCCCCCGGGCGGGAAATGGTATCGTCCGTAGCGTGGTGTGGTTCGGCGCAGTTCGGGCCGAAACAGATGAGCGCGTCGAAGCTCTCCCCCTGAGCGCCCAGGTCTTTGGCCGCCTGCCGGTACAGGCCGGCCACTTCGTTTTCCGTCATGCCGGGGCGGAGACGTTCAATCGTCCGCGCCAGAGCTTCGTCATTCTTGCGGGAGCTTTCCGCCATGCACTTCAGCTCTTCCTCGGTCTTGATCATGCGCGCCCTGTCCACGCAGACGGAACCCAGCATGAGTCGCACGTCGGACCGGCTCTCCATCAGCGGCAGGGCGAAGCGGCAGGTAAAGTCCTTGTCCACCCCCAGAACGCCCGGCTTCACGCAGGCGGAAAGCGCCTCACAGGCAGGCTGCGTGTCATCGTATTCCACCAGGCGCGCGCCTTCTGGCGCCTTCATGGCAAAGAGGGCGTTGGCCACCAGCGTGGCGCCGCCGTCATCGGTGATCAGCAGCGCGATCAGGCGCTCGCCGGGGTGCGTGTACCGCCCCGTAAGGTACCGTATGCTCATTGGAGAAGTGACGAGCAGCTGCTTCAGGCCCGCCTTCTGCATTTCCCCGATCACCTTTTGAAGCTGCGGTCTATTCATCGCTTTCTCCTCCCGCGCACAGCACCCAGTAGCCCTTTTCCCTTTCGATCACCCGGGCGTTTGCTTTTTTCAGATATTTCAGAGCGCTCTCCGCCCCCTGCTGGCGGCGGATCACGATGTACAGCCTTCCCCCCTGAGCAAGGCGGGACAGCGCCTCATCGAACAGGCGGTAAATCACCTGCTTGCCCGCGCGGATGGGCGGGTTGGTAATCACGGCGTCAAACGTGCCCTCCACCTTTTCCAGCCCGTCCGAAACCACGACCCGCGCGTTTTTTACACCGTTCAGGGCCAGGTTCTTTTCCGCCAGGGCGGCGGCGCGCTCGTTCACGTCGCTCATCACGATCTGCGCCCTAGGATACTTACAGCCCAGGATCACGCCCACCGGCCCCCAGCCGCAGCCAAGGTCCAGGATGCGCCCGGCAAGGGGCGGCAGTGACGACAGCAGGATGCGCGTTCCCTCGTCCAGCTCGTTGATGGAAAACACGCCCCGGTCGCAGACAAAGCGGAAGGTTTCGCCCGCGAAGGCCGTTTCGAATGCAGTTTCCCGGCTCTCGCTCGAGGGCCGGCCCGTGTAATAATGCTCGCTCATATCTCCGTCATTCCCGCTGCCCGGTACAGCAGCGCTTCCTCGCTTTCACTCAGGAGCCTTGATTCGCCCTCAGCCAGTTTTTCGTCCAGCGCAAGGCCCGCAACGTTAAGGCGCTTGAGCCTCAGCACCGGATGCCCGACCTTCTCGAACATGCGCTTGACCTCGTGGAATTTGCCCTCCGTGACCCGCACGCGGCAAAGGGTGTTTTCGCTTTCCGCTTGAACGGGTTCCAGAACGGCGCTGCGGGCCGTAAAGTCGCCCAGGTCCAGGCCGTTTCTGAAAGCCTCGACCTCCTTCTCGCCCACACGCCCCTCCGCCAGGGCCTCGTAGAGCTTTTCCACGCCGCGCTTTGGCGAGATCAGCCGGTGGGCCAGCTGGCCGTCGGTGGTCAGGATCACAAGGCCCGTAACGTCCTTGTCCAGCCGCCCCACGGGACCCATATGCGCCCGGCGCAGGGCCGGGGGCACCAGGTCCATCACGGTGCACTCGCCCTTTTCGTCCCGGGTGGCGGTGAGGACGCCGGCGGGCTTATACAGCATCAGGTGCGTGTGGAGCTTAAGCGCAAGCGCCCGCCCGTCCAGGCAGACCGCGTCAGTCTCGGCAACCGGCAGCCCCGCGTCTTTTTCGCATTTTCCGTTCACGCTCACACGCCCGGACTGTATCGCCCGGCGCGCCTCGGAGCGGCTCATGCCCGCAAGCGAAAGCGCTTTGTCCAGCCTCACACGAACACCTCCCTATGATACAAGTATAACATGTTTGACAATGTCAATCAAGTGCGCAAAAGCAGGAAAATCATAACACCAACTAAATGTACTTTTGTGCGCAAATATGGTATACTTATTATAGTAGGAAAATATCGTTCAAAGAGGTTGGACCATGTCTAAAGAAACACACTATGACGAGAGCAATATCCAGATCCTCGAAGGTCTGGAAGCGGTTCGCCGCCGCCCCGGCATGTACATCGGCTCCACGGACGAGCGCGGTCTGCACCACCTGGTGTACGAGATCGTGGACAATGCCGTGGACGAAGCGCTGGCAGGCTTTTGCAAAAACATATTCGTGACCCTGCACGAGGATGGCTCCGTGGAGGTGGTGGACGACGGCCGCGGTTTCCCCGTGGGCATCCATCCCAAAGCAGGACGCCCCGCCGTGGAGGTGTGCCTCACCATGCTGCACGCGGGCGGCAAATTCGGCGGCGGGGGCTACAAGGTCTCCGGCGGCCTGCACGGCGTGGGCGCCAGCGTGGTGAACGCCTTAAGCCGCCATCTGCAGGTGAACGTATACCAGGACGGAAAGATCTACCAGCAGGAATACTGCCGGGGCAAGATCCTCTACGACCTGAAGGTGATCGGCGAGACCGACCGCACGGGCACCACCGTGCGCTTCTGGCCGGACGTGAAGACCGGCGAAAACCCCGAACCCGGCATCTTCGAGACCGGCAAGTTCGAATTTGAGACCCTGCATGTGCGCTTCCGCGAGATGGCCTTCCTGAACAAAGGCATCCGCATCACCCTGCGGGACAAGCGGGGCGCGGAAGAGCGCTACGAGGAGTTCTGCTACGAGGGCGGCATCCGCTCCTTCGTCGAATTCCTGAACACCAACAAGACCTGCCTGTTCGATACCCCCATCTACTTCGAGGGCGTAAAGGACGGCTCCACGGTGGAGGCCGCGCTGCAGTGGAACGACGGCTACACCGAAAACGTGCTCTCCTTTGCCAACAACATCCACACCCCCGAGGGCGGCACGCACCTGGTGGGCTTCCGCACGGCCCTGGCCCGGGCGGTGAACGACTACGGGCGCAAAAACCGCATCCTCAAGGAAGTAGATTCCAACCTGACCATCGACGACGTGTGCGAAGGCCTGGCGGCGGTGGTGAGCGTGAAGCTGCAGGAGCCGCAGTTCGAGGGCCAGACCAAGGCGAAGCTGGGCAACAGCGAGATTCGCCCCATGGTGTACGCCATGACCATGGACAAGCTGTCCACGGTGTTTGAAGAAAACCCGTCCCTGGCCAGGGCCGTCCTGGACAAGTGCGTCAGCGCCGCCAGGGCCCGGGAGGCCGCCCGCAAGGCCCGCGACCTTACCCGCCGCAAGACCGCGCTGGAAAGCGCCGCCCTGCCCGGCAAGCTGGCCGACTGCTCCGAGCGCGACCCTGCCAAGTGCGAGATCTTCCTGGTGGAGGGCGACTCCGCCGGCGGCAGCGCCAAGGAAGGCCGCGACCGCCATTTCCAGGCGATCCTGCCTCTGCGCGGCAAGATCCTCAATGTGGAAAAGTGCCGCATGGACCGTGTGCTGGCAAACGACGAGATCAAGGCCATGATCACGGCCTTCGGCGGCGGCTTCGACGGGGAATTCGATCCCAACAAGCTGCGCTACCACCGCATCGTGTGCATGACGGATGCCGACGTGGACGGAAGCCACATCCGCATCCTGCTGCTCACCTTCTTCTTCCGGCATTTCCCGGGGCTCATCGAAAACGGCTACGTATACATCGCCCAGCCTCCGCTGTACAAGATCACGAAGGGCAAGACCGAAAAATACGTATATTCCGACGAGCAGCTGCAGAAGTACCTGGACGAGATCGGGCGCGATTCCAAGCCCGACGTGCAGCGCTACAAAGGCCTGGGCGAGATGAGCGCACACCAGCTGTGGGCCACCACCATGGACCCCGCCGTGCGCAGCATGTACCGGGTCACGCTCAAGGACGCCCTGGCGGCGGACCAGCTCTTTACCCTGCTCATGGGCGACCAGGTGGAGCCCAGGCGCGAGTTCATCGAGCAGAACGCACGGCTCGTGGCCGATCTTGACGTATAATATAAAGGGGCTTACGGCATATGAACGATCAGTACAACATCGGCAACCTTACGCCGCTGGACATAGAGGAAGAGCTTAAAAAATCCTTTATCTCCTACGCGATGGCGGTCATCGTTTCCCGCGCCCTGCCGGACGTGAGGGACGGCTTGAAGCCCGTGCACCGCCGCATCCTGTACAGCATGATGGAGCTGGGCAACACGCCCGACAAGCCCTACCGCAAGTCCGCCCGCATCGTGGGCGACGTGCTGGGCAAATACCATCCCCACGGCGACAGCGCCGTGTACGACGCCATGGTACGCCTGGCGCAGCCCTTCAACACCCGCTACACGCTGGTAGACGGCCAGGGCAACTTCGGCTCCGTGGACGGCGACGGCGCGGCAGCCATGCGATACACCGAGGTCAGGCTGGACAAGCTGGCC
>JAEEGL013377641.1_pt1 | contig 104597 bp, 58 predicted proteins | sample 9134231 | NCBI WGS metagenome assembly JAEEGL01 (sample SAMN16246548, study PRJNA631951) | gut metagenome | biome: gut microbiome; feature: rumen; material: fiber-attached | host: Bos | place: Iran: Karaj | collected 2018-10
ACTTATCAGTCTTGGTGAGGAAGTTCTTGTCGATATAAGGAATGAGCTCATCGATGAGCACTTTCTCAAACTCCTCTGCAGTAAACTTACCGATAGTGCCAAACTTGAAATCATTTGTCAGGCCGTAAGCCATAACTATGATGAATGGCTTGATCTTACCGTCAGCAACGAGGTTGTCCATGATAAGACCTGCCTTACCCTGAACAGGCCAGCTGGTCTCGTTCTCGCCCCATCCGTGCTGCAGATACAGAACAGGATAGCGCTCCTGCTTGCCCTTAACCACCTTACCATAGCCATAGGGCAGATATACAATAGCCTCCTGCATCTTACCCAGACTTGGAGAGTAGAAAAGTACCTTCTGCATGTTTCCATGAGGAATATCAGTACGCTCTGCATAGAAGTCCTGATCAGGAGCAGGAATCTCGATACCACTCTCCCAACGGCAAGAGCCGAAATAGTTATGAGTGCCTGGGTCATTAAACACACCACCATCGATAGTAAGGTGATAGTAGTGGAAACCAGGATCCATCGGACCATCTGTAGTACCTGTCCATACACCGTCCTTGTCCTTGCGCAATACGGTACCTCCACGACCACCAAGTCCGAGACTTACGATAACAGACTTTGCATCAGGAGCAACAACACGGAAACGAGCATATCCCTCAGAGTTCACCATAGGATATTCCTGTCCGGGCTGGTTCATTGGGTTGGGAACGAAATCCTCCTTTGGAACATAGTTGTCGAGCTTTGTGTTGAAGTCGCGGATAATCTGCAAAGAGCGCTTTGCCTTGAAGTTCTCATCGAAAGGCAGTGGGTGGTTGTTTGTACCAAGCCATGAGTCCTTATCGCTGAGGTTCCAGAAAGTAACATTCTTGATCACATCCTTATGCTTACGGAAGATCTTGAAGAGACGTGCATACTGGTCCTCCTGCAGTGTCTGGATATATGGAGCCTGTGGCTTTGCCTCACCACGAGAGAATCTAAGCTGACCACCGCTCTCTGTATTTGTACGGAGATCGAGCTCTGTGATATGGATGGTATTGACAATCTCGCTGAAACGGCTTATAGCCTTCTCAAGCTGTGCCTCATCAGGGAAATAGATGTTATAGTGTCCCTGCATACCGATACCGTCGATGGGCACACCTGCATCCTTCATCTTCTTCACCATATTATAGATACGCTCGCGCTTACCCTCATCTACACAGCTGTAATCGTTGTAGATAAGAACACCTGTGGGATCAGCCTCACGTGCAAACTCGAATGCCTTTGCGATAAACTCATCACCGCAGAGTTTGAAATGACGGCTCTGACGATATGGGCTGGCAGGAACCATCTTGCCATCAACAAATTCGAAGGGGCGACCATCATCTGCCATTGCCTCGTTAACTACGTCCCAAGCATAAACCACATCCTTATAGCGGTTTACTACTGTGTGGATATGCTCACGCAGACGCTGGTAGAACACTTCCTTCTTTACTGGCTTGCCTTTCTTATCGGTAAACATCCAGTCAGCAAACTGTGAGTGCCAGCAAAGACAGTGACCACGCATCTTGATACCGTTCTCGCGACAGAAATTTGCAATCTTATCTGCCTTCTCAAAGTTCCATACACCCTCCTTTGGATGAATCTCACCTGGTTTCCAGTCATTCTCAGCTGTTACGCTATTGAATTGCTTCTTTATAATTGCAATCTGGTCGGCATCAGACACATTCATCTGATTCACAGCCACACCAACAGTGAAGTAATCCTTGTAGGCATCCTTCAATCCTGGTCCTGCAGAATAGTCTACGGGGCGTCCCCACTGTGCAAACATCGATGTGCTACCGGCGAGCAACATCAGTCCTAATAATATCTTCTTCATGATTTGGTTTTATTTAAATATGTTAGGTATAAATTCATTCAGTCCTCTGCGCCATGTGAGCCACTCATGGTCTGTGCCAGTCGACTCATAGTAGTGGGCGTTGATACCCAGCGCATTAAGGTCGTCAACGAGTTTCTTAGTGCCAAACATCTTATCCATGCCCTCTGTACCGCTCATCATAAAGAAGTAGTGGATCTTCTTGTTGAAGTCCTCGGCATTGTTGAAGATACCATTGTAGGCTGTCTTCACATCGAGTCCGAAGATTGCTCCGCTGAATGTTCCGATATACGAGAACTTATCCATGTTGTTGAGCACGATGTCGAAGGTTTGGTGTCCACCCCAAGACAGTCCTGCCATCGCACGATGGTCACGATCTGTCAGGGTGCGGAACTTTAGGTCTATGGTTGGTATTAAATCGTTGATCATAACTTTGTAGAACGAGTTGCCGTAGGTACTCATGCCCTGACGGTTGTCGCCGCCTCTGAAAGGAGCCTTGATGTCACCACTCTCCATAACAACAATCATTGGCACTGCCTTACCGCTGGCGATAGCATTGTCCATGATATGCTGCATGTGACCCTGCTTGCTCCAGCCTGTCTCGTCCTCACCCATACCGTGCTGCAGATAGAGCACAGGATAGCGTTTATTGGCATTTTTCTTCAGGTCATACTCTGCAGGGGTGTAAACCATAGCGTGACGCCACTCCTTTGTCGACTCTGCATAATAGTAGAAGCTGCGTACTTCACCCGTAGCCACGCCCTGCTGGGGACGGTAGTAGTCACCCTCAGCACCCTCAGGAATCTCGATACCACCTGCCTCACGGTTACATCCGAAGAATGTCTCTGTGGCAGGATCAATGAAGTTCACGCCTCCGATATTCATAAAATAATAATGGAACCCGCGCACGAGAGGATCGGTAACAGCCATCCAGCCACCCTTTCCGTCAGACTGCATATCATATTTCTTGCTGCAGATGTCGAGCACCACCTTACGGGCCTCAGGAGCCTGGATACGGAAATATGCACGTCCCTCCTTGTCCACCTTCGGGAACTCATTGCCGGGAACGGTTGTCTCTGCGATAAAGGCATCCTCAGGAACCTCAATTTTCTTAGGCATCTCGATATAAGGGCGCTTAGGCTCATAGCCGAGGAATCGTGCTACAGCCTCACCATAACGGCAACCCAGCTCACGATAGCCTGCCGCATCGAAGTGCAGACGATCAGGACCGTTGCTACAGTCATCAGAAGAGATCACCTGTGCTGTATGCAGGGTCTGGGGGAGTTCGTCGATCTGTTTCTTACAAGCAAAGCATACGCCCTGACCACCAGCCTGGACGATGTTTCCCGCATAGAGGTTCACATCCTCTGGCTTCAGCTGCAGGTCGCCACAGAGATTATCATACACCTGCTGCACCATTCCTGCCCACTTCGGATCACCAGTGTTTGTCTCACCCTGATGCATCAGAATACCCTTGATGACACCATCCTTCTGAGCCTTCTTGGCCAAAGTCACCAATCGCTCGTAAGGATTATTGTTATATGCCTCGAGCATGCCTTTCATCCAGTTGGGAGCCCTCTTGACATAAGAAGGGATACTGTCGGGGAGGAATCCTCGGATATCGATACCGCCGATAGCTACGTGGATAACACCTATCTTGATATTCTCCGGCAGTGAAGCCACGAGAGTACGTCCGAACCAGTCGGCAGGAGTCAGTCCGGTATTAGGACGACAGAGTGGAGGAATAGCCTCGCACCACTCACCCATCTTACGGGCTGGCAGTTTATCTGTAGCAGGATAGTCTACTGCAGGCATCCACAGGAATCGTGGACCAGGACTCTTCAAATCCTGTGCCTCAGGACGTGCTGCACCTTCCATGTTCGACTGTCCGAAACAGAGGAAGATGTAGAAGTTAGGGTCAGCTGTCTGAGACGCCTTCTCAGTCTTAGCCTTTTTAATGGCGCTCTTCTTCTGTGCTGCCAGAGTAAATGGCAGTGCGAGTAGCAATACTGCTAAGAGCACGGTTTTAATTGTTGAATGTCTCATAAATATAAGTTAGTTGAAAAATTTAGAATGACTTCACCACCTTCTTGCCTCCGATGATATAAATACCTCGTGGCAGAGCATCCATCTTGTCTGCCGTTCCTACCTTCACACCATGCAGATTATATACAGCATCATCGGCAACCTTTGTCCTGATATTGCTGATGTCTGTAGAAGCACCAGCTTTTAGGAAATCCATATATGCAGGTGTATCGTATTTTGCAGGAGCAGCATCGTTTAGATACTTACCAGTAGCCATATTCCTCAGCGTGAAGCCCTTGTTAGCTTCATATTTTATTTCCCAAACTGCGCCATCCTTGACATCCTGCCCATACTGGTTGTTCAAACCAAGGATAAAGCTACACCATCCTCCTGCAATTGGTTGAGAGTTAAGATAGCCAGGCTCATTATTCCACATAATATAATCATTGCCGTTGAGCAGAATCAGTTTCAGAAGATAGCAACCATTGCGTCCTGAAATTGGTATAGCCTTAAACATATAACCATTGATTGCCTTATTATTTATTACTCCTAAGACATCACTGAATCCAAGATTCTGTGCATCAGAGCCGTAGAATATATTCTGGTTATCTTTACGGACAATGGCGAATGGCTGTGCTGTAATCTCATCTACGCTGCTCAGAGCAGTGAAATCGCTCAGGCTGAGACCTGTCACCTTGATAGATATAGTCTTCTTCCACTCATTCCCTTTATAAGAATAAGTTGCCGTTATCGTTGTCTCACCACTTGCAAGCGCACAGATATATCCGTTCTGAACCTTTGCTGTTGATGGATTTTCAACAGAATATGCGGCCAAACCAGCCACTTCCTTTTTATGTCCGTCCTTAAACAAGGCATTCAATGACAATCTCTGCTGATCACCAATCATCAGGTCATACGACTCCTCTGCCGTTGTCAACGCCTCTACAGTATATGCATCACCCGTCTCTTCCTCACTGTCTGGATGTGGGACATTAACAGTATAATATTCTGCATACCAGTCCATACATGCTTTTCCACATGCCTCTTCTAAACCATTAAATGCCGGCATGGGATAGCCCGTATTCAACAGAGCATCGATATCAAACAGGCAGGATGTACTGGACAGGGTCATGGAGATATTTCCAAAATAGTCGAGATTAGCCTTAAAAGCCTTTCCCCACTTGGATGTAGAACCAGTGGCCCATGTTCCGTAGTTTGGCTTTACCCAAGTACCGCTTTCGTTGTAATGACCCTGAGCATTGGGATTCTCAGGACTCCAGTCCACCTCTGTGATGATAACAGGAGCAAAGTCTACTACAGGCACTGACTCATGGAAGTTCCTAATCTTGTTTGCAGGATCAGGGTTGTCATCGCTGCATCCATACCAGCCACAATAGTCGTGAACGGCATAACCGATGTTCTCGCCTTCTATCGGATGCTCTGCATAGCTGCGATAGTTCTGCTGCCATGTAGTTCCCGGAGCCCAGATGACACCTGTAAAGCCGTTGCTGCGGATCTTGTCAACGATAGGCTGGAAGAAATCATGAAGAGCCTTCGAGTCATCCTGATTATTGGCATTCTTCAGACTTACAGGCTCATTGGCAAGCTCTATACTGATCTGTCCGGCATGATTCTTCACAAACTCCTGCTGAGAGAAGATATCCCAGACATACAGCAGATACTGGTTATAGTAGTCACCAACTTTCAGCGATCCTGGGCATACGCCAGGAGGACGAACCACCACGTACATACCATGATTAAGGGCTTTCTTTGCCAGTTCCAAATATACTGTAGGCAGCCATTTCTCATAGCGTGTTTTGCTGAAATGCGAGATATCGGCCTCACCGCTTACTTCTTGTCCTGTCGGGTCTATGGTTATCTCCTTACCGTCTTTCGTAATTTTCGAAAATCCGGTGGCAGTGATATTATTATCATTTGTCCAAGCTGGATCCATGTGAAGACGGAACACAGTACACTTTGACTGCTCCATACCCTGAAAGATCTTCTCGAAATATGCGAGACAGTTATTGGCACCAGTATCGTTATAGTGATCCCACCAGCCTAATGCCTTGGAACCTTCCCAACGGCCTCCATTGAAATAGTTGCTTGGCGTGTCCATCACACCATGCAACACCACCTGATTGCCGTGTTTGTCTACGAGCCATCTACCCTCAACATGAAGTGATGGCAGTTCCTTAGTCTGTGCCCACGCACAGAGCGTCATAAAAGCGAAAAAAACAAGTACGTACCTTTTCATGGCTGCAAAGATACGTACTTTATATAAAAAAGGCATTTCTATATGTTACCTATACTTTATTATATGTAACATACCTTGCTACTTTTTACAATAACGAAAATCTTCGATATCCACGAAACCACCTTTTTTCTTTGTTGCATAGCAGAAAATGGCAAACTTCGAACCCATGAAGAATCGTTGCCAGTCGAAACGCATCTTGTAGTCAGAACCTATCTTCGTCCAGTTCTCACCATCGAGACTGTAGAAGAATGTTGCCGTATCTGCACCTCCGAATCTGCCACCCGTAGGACGGAAGTCACCATCCACACGCAGCCATATCTTCTGCTGCTTCAGGGGCACACTCTCGATGACATTCTCCGTAACATCCTCAACGACCTTATCCTGACCTTTCAGTTTCACACTCTGCTCACTCATCTCCAGCACGAGCTTCTTGCCCTTCTTCTTGATGGTAAGCGCGCCTGTGTCGCTGTTGAATGCCGCCAGACCCGCACAGTCACCATCCTTCATCTTCGAGAGATCCATCTCAATGGCTCCGCTACACTCAGGTCCCTCCATCCGCTGTGTCAGCGTGTTGGGGGCAAGATATATATTAGGTACCACACGGTTTGTCTTCAGTCGCAGACATCCCTGACGCTCCGTAAGACTCCAGGCGTTATCAATAGGATTATGGTTCCACTGCCAATGCAGTCCGAGCTTAGGAGAAGAGAAATCATCGGCCTTCACGATATGTGCCTCCGGCTCTCCGCTCTTAAGAGCACGAACCTGCTCAGGCACCTTGCCGTTCTCGTCGCCGAGCATAGGCCATCCGTTGATCCATCGGCAGGGCATCACAGTAAGCACACGACCTACTCCACCTCTGTCCTGGAAGATAATGCCATACCAGTCGCCGTCCTGAGTATCAACTATCGTTCCCTGAGCCTCGTAAGAGAAACCTCCGAACTCACTCTCCAGAATCACCTGCTTCTCCCAGGGTCCCTGGATATTGTCTGCCCTGTAACACACCTCACGACGATGCTTGCCCGGGGCGTAGACATGCGATATCATCAAGAGATAGTATTTCCCGTTGTGCTTTATCAGTCTCGACCCTTCGAGCAGACCTTTCTCATCTTCCTCACGCTGGAAGATCTGCCTGTGAGTTCCCTCAATGACATCCGAGAGGTCAGGCTTCAGTTCCATCATCTCTCCCGTACCATATACTACATACACGCGCGAGTCGTCATCGAAGAACAGCGAACAGTCATGGAAATGTCTCATACGCGAAACAATCTTCCATGGGCCCTCTGCCTTCTCTGCCGAGAAGATATAGGTGTCGCCCATGGGTCCTGCCTCGTTGGGAGCCAGGAGGGCATAGAACTTACCATTATGATATTTCAGCGAAGTGGCCCACTGACCTCTGCCGTATACCGTTCCCAGCTGTAGGTCGTACTTCGGAGAGTCTGTAAGCTTGTCGAAGATATATCCGACAGTCTCCCAGTTCTTCAGGTCTTTCGACTTCATGATGGGTGCTCCCGGCATCAGGTGCATCGTGGTCGAAACGAGATAGAAGGTGTCGCCCACACGGATGATATCCGGATCGGGCACATCAGCCCAGAGCATGGGGTTCTGTATCTTCTCAGTCTTCATCGTCTCATAATCGTCGGCGATTAGAGACATAGTATTCAGTAGACATAGTAACAGAATAACAGATATCTTTTTAAGACGGAATGACATAACTACATTATTTTAAATCAATGAGAACGCAACGTCCATCATGTGTGTAAAGTTATTCTGTCTCTCCTCTGCCGTTGTGGCCTCGCCTGTAAGGATATGGTCAGAGATGGTGCATATACCCAGTGCACGGTTGCCAGAGCGGGCTGCGTTCATATACAGGGCAGCTATCTCCATCTCCACAGCGAGCACTCCCATGTTGATCCACTTGTCGGTATGGGGATTCTCACCATAAAACACATCCGACGACAGCACATTACCAACCTTGTACTTATATCCGAACTTCTCGCACGACTCCACCGCCTTACGTATCAGGCCGAAGTCGCCTATAGGAGCGAATGTGCCAGGTATCTCATAACTTGCAGCATAGTTGCTGTTGGTGCAGGCACCCATAGCTATTGCCAGGTCGCCGATATGCAGGTCGTTGTTGATAGAACCAGCCGATCCCACACGGATGATGGTCTTCACGCCATAGAAATTGTAGAGCTCATAGGTGTAGATGCCGATAGAGGCCATACCCATTCCGTGTCCCATCACACTTACTCTCTTTCCTTTGTATGTACCGGTAAAGCCAAGCATACCACGTACCTGATTAAAACATACTGCATCGTCGAGGAATTTCTCGGCCATCAGCTTCACTCTCAGCGGGTCACCCGCCATAATCACCGTCTCGGCGATTTCGCCGTACTTTGCCCCGATATGGGGAGTTGGAGTCCTGTCCATAATCTTTAAGTTTAAATTAGAAAAATGATAATAATTGAAAATACTACATCAGTTTCCCTTGCGCGGCAAGGGTATCGTAGTTGTTATTCAGATTACGCCAATCTATCTTTGAGTTCGTAGGTATGGCGTTGATGTATTTCTCGATGTTAGTATAGCCGTCGCCATTGCAGTCCTTAACAGCGTCGCTGGCATCATTAGGATTCAGGCCGTTAGCCTTTTCCCATGCATCGGGCATACCATCGTTATCGCTGTCTACGTAAGGCTCCCAAGCCCTATACTCAGGATAACCACCCATCTGACGAGGATCGGTGATGATGCCCTGTTTATAAGAGTCCTGAGGCAGACGACGATACTTGAAGAAGCCTTGTTCGTTCTGTGACTTCTCGTGCAGTCCCCACATGTCACCATAAGGATTCTGCTTTACGCCCGTCTTCTTCTCAATCTTAGCCAGCTGCTTCTCATAGTCCTTGACATAGTAGGCCTGACCTGTGCGCACCTCTTCACATATCCTCTCATCAACGATATCACGACAAGGAACGGTAGCACCGGCGTTAGAGAGAACCCAGTCGAAGGCTTTCTCGGCTCCCATAATCGTGACAGGTGCCATCTCGAACGGTTCGTTGCTACGCATCAGAGCCCACTCTGTATCGTCCATCTTTCCGTCTTTGGCAGCTGTCTGAATACCTCCATTCCAGTTGTCACGAGTCACCTCCTCGTTGCCCTCCATGATATTGCCGGTGGCATAGACACGTCCGAACTGTTTGAAGGGGAACAGACCCTCTGAGCGGCTCTCTGCCTTGGTTATGCGATGAGCCACATCGCCGTCTTTCGGTGTCAGCGGACCTGGTTTGTAATAGTTGTTGATGAAATTGAACATCGACTTATACTCACCACCGTCGGCTGTACGATGCACCCAATTATAGACTACGTTATTAATATAGTTGAACACTCCAGCCCAGCCGATGCTTGGATTACGGCCCGTATTATCAGCCCAGAGATTACGCATAAAGGTGGTATTCTCGCCGCCGATGGTAGAACCGAAAGCATGATTCCAAGTGTCGAGAGCCTTTGCAGAGATAGTATTCTGGATAGTCACATTCACAGTGGGTTTCTTCTCCTTGGGTTTGCCGTTGTTCATATCGAACATATGACGATAGAAAGAGATATTCTCGTCGAGTCCCCATTCGCATGAGCAGTGGTCGATCATGATGTTACCAACGGGATTACCACCAAAAGAGTCTTCACGGTTCATAACGTTGGTCTCACCACGACGGAAACGCATGTGACGAACGATAACGTCATGAGTATCTACCTGGAAAGATTCTCCTGCTATACATACACCATCACCAGGAGCTGTCTGTCCTGCGATGGTAATGTATGGAGCACGGACATAAATGGGTGATTTCAGACGGATGATACCTGAGACATTGAACACGATGATACGTGCACCACCTTGTTCACATGCCCATCGGAAGGAGCCTGGGCCGTCATCGTTGAGATTGGTCACTGTAAGGACCTTACCTCCTCGGCCTCCGAAGGTATACATACCACCACCCTCGGCTCCTGGGAAAGCAGGTATCTTGGCCTGCTTCAGGTCGTAGGGCATACCTGCCCAAGGCACATAGGAGCGCCCCTCCCTGGCTTCTTTCACCACAACAGGGAAAGCTACTGCCCAGGCGGAATCGCTATGGGCTGCCCATGCTGCCTTTTGTTTTCCAATCAGTTGCTTGGCCTCATCAGTAAGTTGAGGATACTGTGCAAAAACTGCCGTTGCCGAAAAGAGCAACAGACTTAGTGTTAATAATTTCTTCATATTTTCTAAACGCGTTTTAATTATCTATTATTAAGACACGTTATAATGGCTTTTGTACCCATACCCCCGATACGAAAAAACCGCCCCAACAGAATTGGAGCGGTCATATATTTAACAAATAAGTTCTTTAGAGCTTCTTGCTGATGACAATCTTTGTGATTACCATACCCTTCTTAACCTGGAATACGATGTAACCAGTACCCTTATCTGCTGGAGTTACTGATTTAACCTCGATCTTAGCACCTGAAGCAATTGGAGTAACACCTGTTACAGCTTCAACACCGTCGATAGTTGCTGTAGCGCGTGCGCTGCCAGGACCACCCTCTGATGTACCGTCACCAATAGCCCAGATAATATCCTTTGCATCATCGGCAGCTTCAGCATTGTCATAAGTAATCTCTACAACATAACCAACCTCGAGACCGTCGACTGCCATCTCACGATTGTTCGGACAATACAGACCACCATTTTTCACATTGCTGTTAATACGATCGCTGCGGCGCCAAACATGACACTCCTCAGGAAGTACGCTGCCTTCTGCCCAGGTGTAACCCTTGTAGTCGTTACGTTTGCTATCTGTCTTATCTGCTTTCTCCCATCCATAGAAGCCCTGACCATTATTCTGATTTCCATTAAAATTATCAGGATTCTCACCTGCAGCCTCAGCAGCTGCGAAATCATAAGTAAACAATGCCTGATACTGAGGCTCTGGATTTACAGGATTGTCGTCCTTAGCACATGATGTCATTAACATTGCGGCTGCTATAGCAGCGGCAGAGAAAAGATAATTAAATTTCTTCATAACGTTAGTTGTTTAAAATAATTAATTTTTAGAGTTTGTGCGCCAAAGGTAGGCATTATTTTCGAAACTCGCAAGTTTTTTTTCAAAAAAGTGATGATTTCGGCTCTTTTTTCTTCATAATCAGGTCAATACAGATTATATTCTTTCGTGTACATTATTTAAATGATTACAAAATGACATCTATTACGTCATTTGTAAAAACAGACTAACGACATGAGCAAAAAAATATCATTAGCATACCTTCTTTTATGGTGTGTAACCCTAATTCAAGGTAAGGACATATATGTCTCAACCTCATTCCATGAACCTGCCACAGAAGGACTAAGGTTTATCTACAGTTACGACGGCGTGAGATGGGATTCCATCCAGGGGGTGTTCCTTCGTCCTGAGGTGGGCCAGCAAAAGGTGATGCGCGACCCTTCGATTGTAGTAGGACCTGATGGCACGTTCCATCTCGTATGGACAAGCTCTTGGCGAGGTGACATAGGATTCGGATATAGTTCGTCGAAGGACCTGATACACTGGACTCCCCAACGGTTTATTGCCACCGGGATGGATACTACGACAGTAAACACCTGGGCACCGGAACTCTTTTACGATGACGTGAAACGACAGTTTATGGTGATATGGGCATCGTGTGTGCCAGGCAAGTTCCCCGACTATCAGGAAGACCACAAGAACAATCACCGCCTATATTACCTGACGACCAAGGACTTTAAGAATTTCTCAAAGCCTCAGCTTTTCTACGACCCGGGGTTTTCGGCCATCGACGCAACACTCGTGAAACACGGGAAGAATGACTATGTGATGGTAGTAAAAGACAACTCCCGTCCGATGCGGAATATCAAGGTGGCTTTTGCAAATTCGCCTTATGGTCCCTGGAGCTCTGCCTCCGAGCCATTCACAGAGTCGTTTACCGAAGGAGCATCGACAGCGAAAGTTGGCGACTGGTATTATATCTATTACGACTCCTACCGCCACAACATCTACGGAGCCCATCGCACTAAGGACTTCAAGAACTTCCAGAACCAGACGGGTGCGGTGAATTTCCCCGTTGGTCATAAACACGGCACTGTGTTTATGGCAGACGAAGGATTGGTGGAGGGACTCATCAAATACAACCGCGATGTGGTGCATTACTCCGGCAAGACCATCGCCCGTCCGGAACGACATGACGGAGGTCTGAAGCCTGTAGTGGGTGTTCACAGCATAGAGACCATGCGAGGTGAGAAGCCCTGGACCTACAACCATCAGCCCATGATATGCCATTGGAATGGCAAGTTTTATATGCATTACCTGACAGACCCCAGGCACGAGCATGAGGCTCCCGGCAAGACGATGCTCCAAACATCAGAAGACGGATACACTTGGACAAATCCCGTGGAGCTATTTCCGGAATATCCTGTGCCGGAGGGATTGACTAAGGAGGGGAAATCCTTCCCTGCTGCCCATAACCTAAAGGCGGTGATGCATCAGAGAGTAGGCTGGTACGTTGCCCCCAACGACAAACTCATCGCTACTGGCAACTACGGCATCTGTCTGACGATGAAGGACGACCCCAATGACGGCAACGGCATAGGACGAGTGGTTCGTGAGATAAAGAAAGACGGCAGTTTCGGACCAATCTATTTCGTATATTACAACCATGATTTCAACGAGAAGAACACCATCTATCCATATTACAAGAAGAGTAAGGACAAGTCCTTCGTGAAAGCCGTCGATGCGATGCTGGCAGACCCCATGCAGCGCATGCAATGGGTAGAAGAGGCCAATCGCAACGAGAAGCTCATACCTCTCCAGCGCCCTTATAAGGCTTTCAGCGGATATACATTGCCAGATGGAAGAAAGGTGGCGCTTTGGAAACATGCCGTGACAAGTCTTTCGGCTGATGGTGGCAACACATGGAGGGAAGTGACTATGGAAGGCGGAAGAATAGGGTGCGACAGAGCTCCGGGTTTCGTAAACTCGAATGCGAAGATATGGGGACAGCGACTTACTGATGGCACCTATGCTACAGTATATAATCCTTCAGAATACCGTTGGCCTCTGGCAATATCGCTGAGTAACGACGGTCTTGACTATACAACCCTTTCGTTGATTAATGGCGAAGTTACTCCCCTAAGACATGGAGGACAGTTTAAGAGCTACGGGCCTCAGTATGTACGAGGCATCCAGGAAGGTAACGGCATCCCAAAGGACAGCGACCTCTGGGTGGCTTATTCAAATAACAAGGAGGACATGTGGGTGTCTCGCATCCCCGTGCCTGTACGTCTGAATGCCACCACCCACGCCAACCTCACAACGTGCCAGGCACTGTGTGAGCTTACAGACTGGAACTTGTACATACCTCGACTGTGTCCTGTTACATTTGAAAACGGATGGTTCAATCTTTCTGACAGCGATCCTTATGATTACGCAAAGGTGGAGCGTGTGATACCAAATACCAAAGAACTCGAGGTGGAGTTCGATATCGAGGCAAGACAGAATTCGCACGGACAGCTTAATATTGAGTTCCTGGATGACTCGGGTAATATCTGCTCCAGTATCATTGTCGATTCTACCGGAACATTCCGAGTAAAGGGAGGTACCCGCTACGGCACACTTCTGAAGAACTACAAGCCAGGTGTAAGCTATCATGTAAAGGCAGTACTCTCAACAGCCCTCCACAGAGCCGTTTACCACCTTAATGGCAAGAAGGCATGTACCCGCCAGTTCGACACCCCAGTAGAGAGTATATCAAGAATAATCTTCCGTACCGGCAACCTCTTCGACAAGCCAGATATCTACACTCCTGCAGATCAGGACTTCGATATGCCATGTGCCGACGAACAAGACCCCACAGCAACGTTCTGTATCGGAAATGTAGTGTCACGTTCTTCTGAAAGCATTGGCACAGCAGTGCTCGATTACGACAATTTTGCCCACTATGCCGAGCGCTTTAATAAGATGGAAGACGAGAATATCGTTACCACCTTTCCTAATTCGCAGTCATCAGAGTGGATGCGTCAGAACGTGCCTCTCTTCGACTGTCCTCAGGATAACTTCCGCGAGATGTACTACTATCGTTGGTGGACTCTCCGCAAGCATATCAAGCGTACTCCTGTAGGCTATGGCATGACTGAGTTCCTGGTAGATCGTTCGTATGCTGACCGTTATAATCTGATAGCCTGTGCCATCGGACATCATGTGATGGAGAGTCGTTGGTTGCGCGATACGACATACTTACACCAGATACTTCGTACCTGGTACTACGGCAACGACGGCAAGGCTATGACGAAGATGAACAAATTCTCGTCGTGGAATCCATATGCTATATGGGAGATGTGGAAGGTACAGGGCGACACCACCTTCATGCTGGGATTGAAACCCCGTCTGGAAGAGGAGTATGCCCGTTGGGAAAGTACCAATCGTCACCCTTCAGGTCTCTACTGGCAGGGCGACGTGCAGGATGGTATGGAGGAAAGTATCAGTGGAGGCAGAAAGAAAAAGTATGCCCGTCCTACTATTAACAGCTATATGTTTGGTAATGCCAAGGCATTGGCCAAGATGAACCAGATGACAGGCGAGAGCGACAAGGCCTCCACCTATGAGCAGAAGGCCACCACGCTGCAACAGCTGATAACGACCCACCTGTGGAATCGTGACCACCAGTTCTTTGAAACCCGTCGTGGCGATGTCAGCGACACGCTGGCACAGGTGCGTGAAGCCATTGGCTATATACCCTGGTATGTCAATATGCCGTTGTCGTCAGACTATGATGTTGCTTGGCAGCAGCTGACTGACGAAAAGGGCTTCTCTGCTCCCTATGGACTGACTACTGCTGAGCGTCGTCATCCACAGTTCCGCTCGCATGGAGTGGGAAAGTGTGAGTGGGATGGTGCCATCTGGCCTTTCGCTACCTCACAAACGCTGACAGCCTTGGCGAACTATTTAGAGGATAGTGGAAAGTTGACAGTGGACAGTTATGATTACCTGGCAACATTCTTCCGCCAGATGGAGCTCTATGTAGAGAGTCAGCATCATCGCGGACGTCCTTATATCGGCGAATATCTCGACGAGAAAAATGGCGCATGGCTGATGGGAGACCGCGAAAGAAGCCGATACTATAACCACTCAACGTTTAACGATCTGATGATTACCGGCATCTGTGGTCTCCGTCCGCAGGAAGACGGAAGCGTAGTTGTCAATCCTCTAATACCGCAGGATAAGTGGGATTACTTCTGTCTTGATGGCGTAAACTATCGCGGACAGGTGCTTACTATCATCTGGGATAAGACCGGACAGCGTTATCATCAGGGCATAGGACTGACGCTGATGGTAGACGGGAAGAAGGTTGCAAACAGAAAAGACATAGGAATAATAAATTATAAGGAAAGAAATGAGAATAATTAGAATAATCCTGATCACCTTCTGTGTTTTCTCCTTAAATGCCAGTGCGCAGATCTACGAGACACAATATCGCCGTCCCGTGAGCGACGTGATGAAGGATGTGGCTCAGCGCTTCGGTGTGAAGTTTAAATTTGACAAGAACGTTGATACCGCAGGTGTAAAACTTACTTATGCCGATTTCAGGATTCGTCCCTATTCGTTGGAGATGACCCTCGACAACATCTGTAAACACTTCGACTGGAACTGGTGGAAGCAGAGTGGTAATCTTTACAAGATAAAGCTCTACGAATACCCCCGTCGACATGAAGACGAGGGACGTATGATGTTGGATTATCTGTCGTCATTATATAATAATAAGGTAGAATGGGAGTTGCGTCGTGACTCCCTGCGTCGTGAAGTGCGCCAGCGCTTGGAGATTGATGCTTTCCTGGATTCCTGTGTTCTGGGTAAACCTCTGCTTTCTAAGATCCGCAAGCACGATGGCTATACCACACAGAACATCTGCATTGAACTAACGCCTGGACAGCATCTCTTCGGAACTATCTATGCTTCTACCAAGAAAGGTAAGCATGCCTTGATAGTTTGTCCCGATGGACATTGGCCCATGCGTTATCGCAAGGATGAGCAGCAGCGACTGGGTACATTGGCCCGTATGGGAGCTGTCTGTGTTGACTTCGATCTGTATGGCTGGGGTGAGAGTGAGAAAGAAGTAGGAGCTGAGGCACATCACACAAGTAGGGCTCATGTCTATCAGGCAGCCTGTGGTTATGTACTGCTCGATTATATGCTTAAAAGCCGTAAGGACATAGATCCTGAGCGTGTAGGAGTGATGGGAGGTTCTGGTGGAGGCACTCATACAGTACTGCTCTCTCTGCTCGATGAACGTGTAACAGCTTCGGCGCCTGTGGTTCATCTGGCTTCTCACTTCGATGGTGGATGTCCTTGCGAGAGTGGAAAGCCAGTTCAGCTGGCAGGTGGAGGAACCTGTGAGCCAGAGCTCGCTGCCATCATGGCTCCCAAGCCTATGCTGGTAGTATCGGATGGTGGCGACTGGACCTCATCAGTGCCCACACTCGAATTCCCATTCTTGCAGCGTATCTATGGTTTCTACGATGCTAAGGATAAGGTTCGTAATGTTCATTTGCCTAATGAACGTCATGACTTCAATGAGAACAAGCGTCAGGCAGTCTACGACTTCTTTATCGATGTCTTTGGATTGGACAGACAGATGCTTGATGAAAGTAAGATTACCATCGAACCTGATGAAATGCTAAAATCACTTTATAAATGAAAAGGATAATTCTAACAGCAGTTGCTTTGGCGATTATCGCTATGAGCGGATTTGCTCAAGACTATCGTCTCTGGTATGATCGTCCGGCAATGACTTGGACTCAGGCGCTACCCATTGGTAACGGCGTCATCGGAGGTATGGTGTTTGGTACACCTGCCGTTGAACGCATACAGATAAACGAAGAGACTATCTGGGCAGGACAACCAAATCAGGTATGTCATCCTCAGGCAAAGGAATATCTGCCAAAGGTGCGCCAGCTTATCTTCGAGGGTAAATACAAAGAAGCCCAGGATCTTGCCAATGAGAAGGTGATGCCCGTGGGCGACGGACAGAATATGGGTATGCCTTATCAGCCATTTGGCGATCTGCATATCGCAATGCCAGGTCATGCAGACTATACGAATTATGAACGTTGGCTGGATCTCGATGAGGCGAAGACGATTGTGCGATATCAGGTAGATGGCGTGGAATATAAGCGTGAGGTGATTGCACCATTAGGCGGACACAAGGTAATCGCCATTCATCTTACAGCCAGCGAAAAAGGAAGAATCACCTTTACTGCAAATATGACGTCACCGCACGATGATGTGCTTATTGGTGGCGAGGAGTTGGAGGCAACTCTTCTGGGAGTTTCCGGCAAGCACGAACGACTGAAGGGAAAGGTGCGTTTCCAGGGACGTATGGCAGCTCAGACTGTTGGCGGTAAGGTTAGTCAGAGTAATGGTAATTTGAGTGTTGTCGGTGCTGATGAGGCAACGCTCTATCTTGCTGTCGGCACTAATGTTAAGAGCTATAAGGACATCACCGGCGATGAAGTGCAGCAGTCAAAAGATCGCCTGCATGGAGCTATGGCTCTTGGCTTTGATGCATTGAAAGACCTGCACGAGAAAACCTACAAGAAATACTACGATAGAGTGAAGTTGGATTTGGGAGAGGATGAATATGCAAAAGTTCCAATGAACAAGCGTATCGAACTTTTCAATACCCGCACAGACAACTATCTTGTAGCCACCTACTTCCAGTTCGGACGTTATCTGCTTATCTGCAGTTCACAGCCCGACAATATGAATCCTGCCAACCTTCAGGGTATCTGGAACGAAAAGATGTTCCCATCGTGGGACTCGAAATACACCACAAACATCAATCTCGAGATGAATTACTGGCCCTCAGAGGTCTGCAATCTTACGGAACTGAATGAGCCGCTGTTTAAACTCATCCGTGAGATTAGTGAGACAGGACGGCAGACAGCCCGTGATATGTATGGTGCTGAGGGTTGGGTGCTCCATCACAACACAGACCAGTGGCGCATAACAGGTCCTGTGGATCATGCACAGACGGGGTTGTGGCCTACCGGCTCTGGTTGGATTTGCCGCCACCTTTGGGAACACTATCTCTATACTGGAGATAAGGATTTCCTTAAGCAGTATTATCCCATCATGCTCGATGCTGCCAGATTCTACACTCAGACTCTACAAAAGCATCCCACGAAGGGTTATCTTGTTGTATGCCCAGGAGAATCGCCAGAGCATGGAGGCAAGGGGCGTCCAACTCCTATGGATGCTGGAGTAACGATGGATAATCAGATAGTAACAGAGCTCTACACCAATGTGCTTGAGGCATCGAGAGTCCTAGGAGACCTAGGATACCTAGAAAATCTAGGGAATCAAGAATTACTGGATACCATCAAATCCCAGCTCTCTCAGCTGCCTCCTATGCAGATAGGCCGCTGGGGACAGCTTCAGGAGTGGCTTGACGATCTGGATGATCCCAAGGATGATCATCGTCACTTCTCACATCTCTACGGACTCTATCCCAGTTATCAGATATCTCCTTTCCGCACCCCCGATCTCTGGCAGGCAGCAAAGGCATCGCTTAATGCCCGCGGCGATGTTTCTACAGGCTGGAGCATGGGATGGAAAGTCTGTTCATGGGCTCGTCTGCTTGATGGCGAACATGCCTATAAGCTGATAAAAGACCAGCTTACCCTTACTGCCGATACCTTCCTGATTTTCGGCACAAACAAACAACGTGGCGGTACCTATCCTAATATGTTCGATGCCCATCCGCCTTTCCAAATAGATGGTAACTTCGGATGTACGGCAGGTATAGCCGAGATGCTTATGCAGAGCCACGATGGTTTCATATACTTGTTGCCAGCTCTGCCTAAGGTATGGAAAGACGGTAGCGTAAAAGGACTTGTGGCCCGTGGTGGCTTTGAGATAGATATCGACTGGAAGAACGGAAAGCTCTTGAAGGCAGCTATCCGTTCCCGCAATGGTGGATTGTGCCGGGTCCGTATAGGCAGTAATAAGAAGGTTATTACTCTTAAGACAAAGGCAGGTAAGGAGTATATAGTAAAATAAAGAATTATGATGAAGAAGATATTGTTTTTGCTTAGTCTTGTATGTCTGACAGTGTCAGCACATGCAGGTAAGATGCCGTGGGACAACGGCAAACTGAAAGTATCGGATAACCAGCGTTATCTGCAGTTTGAGAACGGACAGCCATTCTTTTGGCAGGGCGAGACGGGATGGCTTCTGCCAGAACGTCTGGATCGTGCTGAGGCCGAGTGGTATCTGCAGCGTTGTCGCGAGGCTGGTTTTAATGTAGTGCAGATTCAGGTGATTGATGGTGTGCCTGCCTACAATATCTATGGTCAGCCATCAAACATCGACGGATGGAACTTTGCTGGTATCAACCGCAAGGGAGTCTATGGTTATTGGGATCATCTGGATTACATCATCGACCTGGCCCGTCAGAATGGTATCTATATAGGTATGGTGTGTATCTGGGGTGGACTCGTCAAAGCAGGAAAACTAAGCGTAGCGGATGCAAAGAAATACGGTGCTTTCCTTGCCAACCGTTATAAGGACAAGCCCAATATCATCTGGTTTATTGGAGGAGATGTTCCGGGCGATGTCAAGCCAGAGGTCTGGAACGCACTTGCCACAAGCATCAAGGCAATTGACAAGAACCACCTTATGACTTATCATCCACGTGGGCGTTACACGTCGGCTAAGTGGTGGAGCCAAGCCCCATGGATTGACTTCCACACATTCCAGAGCGGACACCGCAAGTATGGACAGCGCATGGGTAACAAAGACTATCCCATCCCTGATAATACAGAAGAGGACAACTGGATGTATGTAGACTCTACATGGGCTTACAAACCCATAAAACCAGTTCTCGATGCAGAGCCTTCGTATGAAGACATCCCCATGGGATTGCACGATAAGAATGAAGCTCGCTGGCAAGCCTGCGACGTACGCCGATATGCTTACTGGAGTGTGTTTGCCGGCAGTTGCGGACATACCTATGGCCATAATGCCATCATGCAGATGCTGAAACCGGGCTATCCCACCAGCTATGGCGACGCCGGCGATGTGAAGACCTGGTATCAGGGACTCAACGACCCTGGATTCAACCAGATGAAGTATCTTAAGCACCTTATACTTACCTTCCCCTATTTCGAGCGTGTCGCTGACCAGAGCATTATTCAGGAAAATGGTAAACAATACGACAGACTGATAGCCACCCGTGGAGCCGATTATCTGTTGGTATATAATTACACCAGTAGGATAATGAAGCTAGACCTAACTAAGATCAGCGGTGCCAAGAAGAATGTATGGTGGATGAATGCCGGCACGGGTATGCTGCGCTATCTGGGTGAGTACGACTCGAAGGTACTGACCTTCCGCATGCACAAACAAGGTTTTGGAATCGAAGACGGTGTGCTTATTGCCGTCGATGCCACTAAAGACTATCTTCAGAAAGACCAAATAGAAATATCAGACCATACACTGGCAGGTAAAGCAAGAGACCTCAATGAATAGAACGATATTGATTTTGACAGCAGCCTTATTGTCACTTCCGATGGCTGCAAAGACAGGAATAAAGGACCTGAGGGTAGAGAATATGTCAAACCCTCTTGGCCTTAATACTGATAAACCCCGGTTCTCGTGGCAGATCACATCAGATAAGAAAGATGTCATCCAGACGGCCTATCAGATTGTTGTCAGCAGCGACGGAGGCGAAGTGTGGAATTCCGGCAAGGTGGCATCAGCCGAACAGCTTTGGATTCCATATCAGGGCCAACAGTTGAAGAGCGGCACATTCTGCACCTGGCGCGTAAAGGTGTTTACCAATAAAGGCGAGACGGTGTGGAGCGAACCTCAGCGTTTCAGCATCGGACTGCTGTCAGAATCACGTTGGAGTGGAAACTGGATTGGTTTGGAACGCCTGATGCCTGGCGAGGAGCGCGATGTGCTGCACACCCGCTTAGCTGCCCGCTATCTGCGCAAGGAATTCCAGTTGAAGGACAAAGAGATAAAACGTGCAACGGCATATGTGGCTGGTATCGGACTACATGAATTCTATGTCAACGGTCAGCGCATGGGCGATGGCGTGCTTCAGCCCGTACCCTCCGACTATCGCAAGACCATCTATTACAATACCTACGATGTAACGGAGAGCATCATTAATTATCCACTCATGTGCGAAGGAGCGGGTAAGTGTCTTTGTCTCGGTATCATTTTGGGCAATGGTCGCGTGTTCCCCATGCAACAGCATAAGCCCTATAAGATTCCTACCTTCGGTTTCCCGAAGTGCCGTATTAATGTCTTCGTGGAGTATACCGACGGCTCTGTGCAGCGTTTGCAGTCAGATGACAAAGGCTGGAAGGTAACGGCTCAGGGACCCATTCGCACCAACAACGAATACGACGGTGAGGAATACGATGCCCGTATGGAGATGATGGGTTGGAGCGAGGTAGGCTTTGATGATTCCAAATGGATGAAAGCCGAACGTACCGATATTCCTCAGGCTGTGCTTCGTGGACAGGTCACTGAAGGCATGAAGGTGCTTCAGACGCTCAAGGCTCGTAGCATCCAAAAGACTGACAGCTCTTATATCGTAGACCTCGGACAGAATATTGCCGGATGGCTGCGAGTAAAACTCTCTGGCAAGAGTGGCGATACCATCCGTATGGTTTTTGCCGAGAAACTCGATAATGACGGACGCCTCTACCGCGAGAACCTGCGCACGGCCTATGCTGCTGATTACTACATCTGCAACGGCGAAGAAGGCAACGGCCGCTGGTGGAACCCCACTTTCGTTTATCATGGATTCCGTTATGCGGAGATCTTCGGACTGAAAAAAGCTACAAAGGACGATTTCGAAGGACAGCTTGTTGCCGACGAGATGCGTCAGACAGGACATTTTGAATGTTCAGACACTATTGTCAATAAGGTGATGAAGAATGCCTGGTGGGGCATCATCGACAATTACAAGGGCATGCCTGTTGACTGTCCTCAGCGCAATGAGCGCCAGCCTTGGTTAGGCGATAGGGCTGTGGGAAGTCTGGGCGAATCGTTCCTCTTCGACAACGAACGTCTCTATACCAAGTGGATGCGCGACATCTGCGAGGCTCAGCGTTCTGACGGCTGTATCCCCGACGTCGCTCCCTCGTTCTGGAATTACTTTAGCGACAATGTTACCTGGCCCGCTGTTCTGCCTATCTCTTGCGATATGCTGTGGCGACAGTTTGGCAATCAGCAGCCAATCATCGACAGCTATCCCTCAATCAAGAAGTGGGTGCTCCACATGATCGAAGAATACGGCAAGGACGGTATCGTTCTGCGCGACAAATATGGCGACTGGTGTATGCCGCCCGAGAAGCTGGAACTGATACATTCCGAAGACCCCGCACGTAAGACAGATGGTGGTCTCCTATCTGCAGCATATATGATTCATATCATCAAGCTGATGGCAACATGGAGCGATGATGTCCTGAAGAACAGCGAAGGCGATAAATGGCGAGAGACAGCCCAGAAGATGACTGAGGCATTCAACAAGCGTTTCCTCACCATCAAACGAGGAACATCTCCACGTCCCGGCCACGTGCTCTATCCTGACTCCGTTTATTATGGCAATAACACAGCAACAGCCAATATCCTGCCTCTTGCCTTTGGCATAGTACCCGAGGATTGCAAGGAGGATGTGATCCGTCAGATAGTTAAGAATATCTGTCTCAACAATAAGAATAGTGTATCCTGTGGTGTGATAGGTATCTCGTGGCTGATGCGAGGACTCTCTGACAATGGCTTTGCCGATGTGGCTTACCGACTGGCAAGCAATCGTAAGTATCCTTCTTGGGGCTATATGACCGAGAATGGTGCTACCACCATCTGGGAACTCTGGAATGGCGATAAGGCCAACCCCTGGATGAACTCTGGCAATCACGTAATGCTGCTGGGCGACCTGCTCACCTGGTGCTACCAGTATCTGGGTGGTATCCGCAGCCGCGATGCTTATAAGCACATTGTGCTCAAACCCGCTTTCGATATCCTGGATTGCGAATGGGCAAACGTAAGCTTCGACTCTCCTTACGGCACAATCTCCAGCCGTTGGAAGAAAAACCTTCAGCATCTGGAGTGGGATGTCGAGATTCCTTGCAATACCACTGCCGAAGTCTACTTGCCCGATGGTACTACTAAGCAGATTGGTTCTGGCAGCTATCACTTCAAATGCGATATCCCTACATCTCATCCCGCAATCGTAAAGGATCAGTTCCTCTACGAACACACCTACTTCCCCGAGGCCCATGCCTCTACTATTGTAGAGCTTAAGAATGGCGACCTTGTAGCAGGCTATTTCGGAGGAACTCACGAGCGCGATCCTGATGTCTGCATCTGGGTAAATATCAAGAAGAAGGGCTCTGATGAGTGGAGTGCTCCTATCCTTGCTGCCGATGGTGTTCTTTCTATCGATGACCCTAACGCAAAGTTTATGGGACTCTCAGGACTGAAAGAAAATACTACGACAGCAACCAGTGGTCCTATTGGTACTCCCGAATCTTATGATTACATAACCAAGACCACCCGCATGCAGAACGTCTCTGATAAACTTAAGCGTAAGGCCTGCTGGAACCCTGTGCTCTTCCAGATGCCTGACGGTGAGCTGTGGCTGTTCTTCAAGATTGGGACTACCGTTGGCGACTGGACAGGATGGGTTACAAAGTCTAAGGATGGCGGTAAGACGTGGAGCAAGAAAGAGCCTCTACCTTTCGATGCTGAAGGTCGTGCCTTCCTCGGACCCATCAAGAATAAACCAGAACTCATCAACGGCCGTCTGCTCTGTCCTTCGTCTACTGAGAAGAACGGCTGGCGCTTCCACATGGAGATTCTCGATCTTAAGACAGGTCAGTGGAAATGGATTCCCGTAGAGTCGACAGAGGCTATCAAGACCGACGACAACAAGATGCACCCCATCGACTGCATCCAGCCCAGCATCCTGAAACTTAATGACGGACGTCTGCAGGTACTCATGCGTACTCATAATGCCAAGATTGCCACCTCGTTCTCAAGCGACAATGGCGATACCTGGACACCAGTAACCCTGCTCGACATCGAGAACAACCAGAGTGGTACTGATGCTGTTACGTTGAAAGACGGGCGTCACGCACTTATCTATAACAACTTCGAGACATTGCCACTTACTCCGAAGGGGGTTCGCACACCTTGTTCTATTGCCATCAGCAACGATGGCACCAACTGGCACCATGCCGTCACACTCGAGGATTCGCCCATCGATCAGTACAGCTATCCTGCCATCATTCAGGGCCGCGACGGTAAGTTGCATTGTGTCTACACCTGGCGCCGTCAGCGTGTGGCCTATAAGGAAATCGACTTAAATAAGCTTAAGTAATGAAAAGAAATATCTTGTGTCTGGCGTGCCTGATGCTTACCTGCGCCTTGTCTGCTGCTAATTCAGCGGGGTCTGTCTCTGTTGCAGGGCTGTTCCCTTTAAATAACAGCGGACGTATCGTTTACAACTTCAACGAGGGCTGGCGCTTCTGGCTTGGTGATGCAGCTGGTGCCGAAGCTGATTCTTTCGACGACTCGAAATGGGAGGTGGTCTGTGCCCCACATATCGACCGTCTGGAACCCTCTGAGGCCAGCGGATGCCGCAACTATCAGGGTGTTTGCTGGTATCGTAAGCACTTCGTGATGCCCGCCGACATGCAGGGCAAACTTACTGAACTGCACTTCGAGGCTATCATGGGCAAACAGTGGATATATGTCAACGGCAAGCTCGTAAAAGAGCACCTTGGTGGGTATCTGCCCATCACCATCGATCTGACCTCACAAGGCGTGAAGGCAGGCGACAGTTGTATAATCGCCGTAAAGGCAGACAACAGCGATGATAAGAACTTCCCTCCCGGCAAGAAGCAGACTCAGCTCGACTTCGCTTATCACGGAGGAATGTACCGAGATGTATGGCTCATCGGCAAGTCGCCCCTGCATATTACCGATACCATAGAGCGCGGTATAACGGCTGGCGGAGGTGTATTCCTCCATTACGACAATATATCTGAGAAATCAGCAGATGTCTTCATAAACGTCGAGGTAGAGGGCCAAGGCAAGCCCACAGTCATCGCACGTATCAAAGATGCCGACGGCAAACTCATAAAGACATTGAAGCAAATCAGGTCTGTTGCAAACTATTCCCTCTTCACTCTTCACTCTAAACTCTCAAGTCCCCGCCTATGGTCACCCGAAGATCCTTATCTCTACCAAGTAGAGATCCAGGTCATGGCAGGCAATCGTTCTGTTGACGGAGGTATTGTCCGTATGGGCATTCGCAAGGCCGAGTTCCGAGGTAAGGACGGTTTCTGGCTCAACGGCAAACCTTATCATCAGCTCGTTGGCGGCAATCGTCATCAGGATTTTGCCTATGTGGGCAATGCCCTTCCCAACTCTCAGCAATGGCGCGATGCCAAACGTCTTCGCGATGCCGGAATGACGATCATCCGGGCAGCCCACTACCCTCAGGACCCATCGTTTATGGATGCCTGCGATGAAATGGGACTTTTCATCATCGTGCCGACTCCAGGCTGGCAGTATTGGAACAAAGACCCGAAATGGGGAGAGATGGTGCATCAGAACACTCGCGACATCATCCGTCGTGACCGCAACCACCCGTGTGTGCTCATGTGGGAGCCAATCCTCAATGAGACCCGCTATCCCGAGGACTTTGCCCTGAAGGCTCTGCAGATTACACAAGAAGAGTTCCCCTACCCTGGACGTCCTGTGGCTGCTGCCGACATTAATTCAGCTGGTATCAAGGAGAATTACGATGTGCTCTACGATTGGGCCGATAATGTAGGCAATGGCAAGTACGACGATATCGACAAGTGTATCTTTACCCGCGAGTGGGGCGAATATGTCGACGACTGGTATGCCCACAACAATATCAACCGTGCCGCACGTGGATGGGGCGAGCATGCACAGCTGGCGGCAGCCCTCTCCTTAGCGGATACTTATGGCATGATGTATCGTGGCCAGCGTCAGTTCATCGGTGGATGTCAGTGGCATCCCTTCGACCATCAGCGCGGCTATCATCCCGATGCCTATCTCGGTGGTATCTACGATGCCTTCCGCCAGCCTAAGTACGCCTATGAAATGTTCCGCTCCCAAACCGATCTTGGGGACTGGACCGATCAGGGGGACTGGCTCTCTGATCCGAGCTCAGCGAGAGATCAGGTGCCTGTCCCCATGATCGGTTCCCCTGTCCTCTTCATTGCCCACGAAATGACCCAGTTTTCTCCCTCCGATGTCACTGTTTTTAGTAACTGCGACAGCGTGCGTCTTACATCTCTCGACGGTTGGAAATCAGCCACTCTCTCCGTTGTTCATGATCCCGACGGACAACCTCACAAACCCGTCATCTTCAAAGGTTTCTGGGATTTCTGGAAGGCCCGTGAACTGAGCTATACCAAACGTTCCTGGCAAAAGGTAAAACTTATAGCCGAGGGCATCAAGGACGGCAAGGTGGTCTGCACATCAGAGAAGATGCCATCGCGCCGCAGCACAAAGATCCGTCTGGTAGCCGATGAGATGGGCAGGAAACTGGTGGCCGACGGTAGTGACTTTATCGTTGTGGTAGCAGAGATTACCGACGACAACGGCAATATCCGTCGTCTGGCACGCGAGCATATCTCATTCTCTGTCGAGGGTGAGGGCCGCATCATCGGCGATGCCTCGATAGCAGCCAATCCCCGCCAGGTGGAATGGGGCACAGCTCCGGTGCTCATTCGCAGCACCCATCAGGCCGGCAAGATCCGTGTAATAGCCCGCTGCACCTTCGAGGGTGTTCATGCCCCAGCTGCCGATACTCTTACCATAGAGAGCATACCCTACGAAGGTAAGATGTGCTATCAGGAGGTGAATCATGGGGACAGGTCCGTGATTTCTGCCTCAGCAGCAAATCATGCGACCTATTCCCCTAATTCCACTATCCCCACTATGACCGAAGCCGAACGTCGTAAGATGCTCGAGGAAGTGGAGCGCCAACAACAGGATTTCGGTATCCAATAGACGGTATTAAGTTAAAAAAAAATAATGTTATGAGGTCAATTGTTTATATTATATAAATAATGTGTATCTTTGACACCGAATTTTTATTCTAATTACAGACATTATATAATTAACAATTAAAAATAAGTTGCTTATGAAGAAAATTTTTACTCTACTTAGTATGGCATTCTTTGCCATAAGTGTTAACGCCCAGACTACTGCTGAAATTTGGGACGCTTCCAGCCTAAAAGACGAGACGGCAATGAAGAATCAAGAAACAGATCCCCAGCACGATTGGGCTGTAGTGAAAGCATCTGAAATAACGAAAACCGTTAACACCGCAAAAAATGTTATTATCCATGACCCCAACGACGTATTGCCTTGGCCTGGACAGCATGAAAAGAAGGATGAGAATGGTAATATCGTTTATGAGAAGGATGAAGATGGTAACCCCACCACTACTCCAGTCTACGAGCCAAATGTTACCGATCCTACAACGGTTACAAATAATGGTAGTGACCAGCTCTATAACTATACGATTAAGGGTAGCACTACAAGTGTGGAGATGACTGCTATCGGTACGCCTAATCTTGGCGAAACAAGCAACTGGACGTTTGGTCTGGCTGTTGACCCTACAGCACCAAATAACAATAAGTCATTGAATACCGAGGCTTGCGATCCAAAATTTATTGACTATATTAAGATGAAAAGCGGTAACTGTACTGAACAGTATTACGATTGGTATGAGTATAATAAGGATGGTGACGCTGTTCATAAAGTAGCCAATGATAAGTGGGATCCCGCATGCGGTGTTAAGCCTGCCATGGGTTCGTGGTATGAGTTTAAGGTAAAAGCTAACGGAACATTGAAGATTGGTTTCTTCGTTAATAAGAATATCCAGAACAACAAGCTTTATTTTGCCGAGGTGCAGGAAGATCAGTATCACTTCACATTGCTCGATCCTTCGAAATTGACCGTTTGGGGCTGGATCAACAACAATACTTATGCTGAGGATAATGAGAATTGCATTCGTAACACTCAGCCTCGTGCCGACTATTGTGTTATTCAGGCTACTAATCTGAGCAATCCGTTCTTGGGTTATATCTCATTTGCTGCCGAGGCAGGTAAGACTTATATGTTCGTAAGCCCAGAGACCCAGCTGGGTTGCTACGGCTTCCAGTTTACTGCAGGTGAAGAAACTGGCATTAATACAATTAATACCGTACAGAATGCCGATGCTCCTATCTACAACCTCGCTGGACAGAAGGTTTCTAATGATTACAAAGGCCTTGTTATAAAGAACGGTAAGAAGAGCATTAAGAAGTAATCTTCGATACAATTCATACAGAAATCCCTCGCAACGTTTATGCGGGGGATTTTTGTTGTGTCACAAAGTATTCTGCCCCCGATGTGACATGAAACCCCAGGGATAACTACCTGGTTTCAAAGTGACAAGAGGTCCATTAGTGGCTTTCATTGTGACTACTCCTGGAGCATGCTGAGATACGATTGAGAATTGCGTCCAGCCGAGAACCTTCAGCGTTGCCCATGCCGTAGCGCCTCCTTCGATAATAAGACGATCCGGCTTACGAATATCAACAAGCCTCTTCGCCATCATCGCCATCACTTGCCGGAGATGGGTGGCTGCTTCTTTTCCTGTACGGTGGGTATAGGGTATCGTCAGGATAAGCTTATGGTATTTTTCGTAATCCCTGGTATTCCATAGCGTGATATCAGTGGAACCATCATAAATCTCTTTAGGCATCGGGGATATCGGAATGCCGACATCAAGCGGTTTGCTCTGCGTACTGCCACAAAGTATGAGTGTCACATTAGGGTCAGGACACTTTGTGACATCACGGACAAGCGCCCTGCTGCGATTACTCGTATATGAAGCGAGGACTTCCGTGAAAAGATCTGCCGCTCCTGCGAAGAGGGTAAGGCCATCATCATATTTGTCTACCACCCGTCTGATATCTTCTGTAGTCTCTGCATCCGGCATCACAATATTATGCGCCTCAGCATCAGGGAAACGCTCTCTTAGCGAGGATGTCCAAGCAGGAAACTCCGGGTCAAAGGAGAAGTCTGTCTCATGGATAGGCACACCGTTGATGTAATAGATACCATCGCGAATGATACGTCCTTTAGATGGGTTAGCAGGCAGATAGACCACCCGCTTAAAGCCCGTCGTCTCCATCAGGGCAGTGAGTTCAGCTACCACATGTCCCCGTAGGGCGGAATCGGTCTTTTTAAATAGAGGTGAGAGGTGCGAGGTTTGTCGGCGAATCTCGGCAGCAGCGTCTTCCTCCATCATAGAACGGGTATCTGTAGCTATGACAACGGTTTCTTCAGCAGCGATGGTATCGCCACAGACCGATGTGCTGCAGAGTAAGCGCACCTGCCTTCCTTTTTCAAAGGCAATACCCGCTATCTCTGCAGCCCCCGTAATGTCATCAGCAATAACAATCATACCTCTCACTTTTTACCTCTCCTATATATCGCCATTCGTGTAGCATAGTCGATGGAGAGCGTCATGGCTGAGTCATTGGCAATTCCCTTGCCTGCGACATCGAAAGCAGTGCCGTGATCCACAGAAACACGGATGATTGGCAGTCCCAGAGTGATATTTACACCTGAGGCACTATCCATCTTACCCGTCTCTTTGTTCCAGTTGAAGGCACAAACCTTCAAGGGGATATGCCCCTGATCGTGATACATTGCCACACACCCGTCATACTTACCGCATTTCGCCTTAGCAAAGATACTGTCTGGCGGAACAGGTCCCTCTACATCGAATCCACGCTGCTGCAGCTCTTCAATAGCAGGAATAATCTCCTGAGCCTCTTCCCAGCCGAACATGCCGTTCTCACTGCTGTGGGGATTCAAGCCTGCCACACCAATATGCGGTTTCTCTATACCGAACTGCCTACATGCATCATCTATCAGTTCCACACACTCAATGACTCTGGCTTTCTTCACCAGATCACAGGCCTTGCGCAACGGCACATGAGTAGATACATGAATCACGCGGATATTCTCATCGGCCAGCATCATGGCATATTTCTTCGTTCCTGTGAAGGTGGCATATATCTCCGTATGACCATCATAGTGATGACCGGCAAGATTAAGAGCCTCTTTGTTGAGAGGAGCCGTAACAGTGCCGTCAACCTCATCTGCCATTGCCAGTTCGATAGCTTTCCTGATATATTGGAAGGCAGCGTTACCGCACTGTGCCTGCACCTTGCCGAACTCAAAGGTCGACATATCTACACACTTCAAATCCAACACATCGATAATGCCATATTCGAACTTCGCCTCCTTGACATCATTGACAGCATATATCTTCAAATCAAAACCCAGAAGTTTTACAGCCTCCTGCATGATGGCTGCATCGCCACATACTACAGGACAGCATTTCTCGTAAGTCTCTTTCCTGTTCAGGGCTCGTACGGTGATCTCCGGACCTATACCCGCAGGGTCACCCATGGTTATTGCTAATATCGGTTTCATAGACATTGCTTCATTGATATTAATAAACTTACATTAATAGAGAGAATTGTAGATGTCTCTTGCATCCTGCTCTGTTACCTCTCTCGGATTGTTCTTCAGCAGACGCTGTACCTCCATCGCTGCCTTAGCCATACCGTCGACAGCCGTCTGAGGAATGCCCAGATCGCTGAGTTTCTGAGGGATACCCACAGCTTCTGCCAACTGATATATGAATTCGACGCCACGCATCGCTGTCTCGTTGTCATCCTTACCCGGCTGACACCCTAAAGCGATGGCCACCTCCGCATGGCGCTTGATGTTTGCCGGCATATTGAATTTCAGGACACTCGGCAAAAGGATAGCGTTCGACAATCCGTGGGGAATATGGAACTCACCTCCAAGCGGATAACTCAGCGCATGCACAGCAGCTGTGTTCACTGGTCCCAGACAGAGTCCGCCATAGAGTGAACCAAATGCCAGAGCCTCGCGGGCTTCCACATCCTGACCATTCTTTACGGCACGTTCCAGATTAGCGGATATCAATCGGATACCCTGCAGCGCATAGATATCCACCGATGGATGGGCAAACTTATTTGTATAGGCCTCTATACAATGAGTCAGCGCGTCCATTCCTGTATCTGCTGTCACCTTTGCTGGCACCGTCCATGTCAGTTTAGGGTCAACGTAAGCAGCATCAGCGATAAGGAATGGCGAAACGATACCTTTCTTCAGATGATCGCGCTCATCGAGCAGGATGGCATTCGGCGACACCTCGCTTCCTGTACCCGCTGTCGTGGGCAGGCAGGCAAACCATAATCCCTTAGCCTTGACAAATCCCGTTCCGAAACAATCCTCTGCCTGCTGATCGCTGTTGATGAAAGCAGCCACAAGTTTCGTACAGTCGAGCACGCTACCGCCGCCAATACCCACAACACTGTCGGCACCAAACGAACGAGCCTCTTGCAGGATAGCCTTAAAATCGTTGACAGTTGGTTCAGCAAGGAGGCTCTGATTAATCTCAATGCTTACTCCTGCCTTACGAAGCTCCTCCAGCGGTGCTTCAATAAGTGGCATGATTGGCGGTGCTGTCAGAACGAAAAGCCGCTGACATCCCAATTTCTTATAATCTTCTACAAATGTCTGAATACAGCCTGTACCGAACACTATCTTCTGTGGCTGCAGTAAAGTTATTGTCTTCATTTCTATCTTCTATTATTTTTCCTTTTTACTTTTCTCCTCTAAATATCCGTAAATGGTGAGCTCCTTATCAGCCATAGGTGTCTTGAACAGATAGCTGGCCAGATAACCCACGATAAGCACTATCAGATGGCTGTAAACACCCAACATATATTTATGGTGCTTGAAGTTCCATTCACCCAAGTCGAGCAATGTCTCCTTCACACCTGTTCCGTGAATGTCCACCTTAGTCGATGTCAGCACTGCATAAGCCGTAAACGCCACTGCCGCAGCAATACCGATATAAAGGCCTTGCTTATTGGCACGACGACTAAAGAGTCCAAGCATGAAGATACCTACTATTCCTGCAGAGAAGATGGCATAGAGCGAGAACAGGGCTCCCAGTACGCCCTCACCTCCCCAAGTGATGTAAAGACATGCCACTCCGATAGCACCTAAGCCGGCAGCCACCACCATCCACTTACCAAAGCGCAACTGCTCTTGGTCTGAGGCATTCTTGCGGAAACACATGTAGTAGTCCTGCACAGAAATAGCCGACAGACAGTTCAAGTCGCTGTCCAGGCTCGAGATGGCCGCTGCTGCGAGAGCTGCGATTATCAAGCCTCGGATTCCCACCGGCAACTCATGGGCAATGAAATACGGGAACACCTCGTCGGCCTTCAATCCCTCAGGCAACAAGGGAGCCCCTGCTGCATGATAATATGCAAACAGTGCTGTGCCGATAAACATAAACAGTGCCCAGATGGGTACCGACATCAGTACACCGATATATGCAGCCTTCTTGGCCTCCTTGTCGTTCTTGGCAGCTAAGTAACGTTGCACGATTGTCTGATCTGTGCCATATTTCTGCAGGGCATAGAAGAAACCATTGAGCACCATCACCAGGAAGCAGAGCTCCGACAGGCTCCAGTCGTATGGCCCGAAGTCTATCTTATTGTATTCCGAAGCAATACGGAAGGTCTCTGTCGGGCCGCCTTCGATGCCGAACATCAGGATGAGGATACATATCACACCACCTCCGATGAGCAGGAAACCCTGTGCCACATCCATCCAAACGATGGCTTCCATACCACCGAAAAGCGTCAGCACGATAATGGTGATGCCAAGCACGAGCACAATGCTATAGATATTGATATCGAGGAATGTGGCCAATGCCATCGACACAAGGAAGAACACTGTGCCTGCCTTCGAGAAGTGTCCAAGTGTGAAAGCCAAAGAACTATATAGTCTTGCAAAGAGTCCAAAGCGTCGTTCGAAATATTCGTAGGTAGACAGACGAATCACCTTTCTGAACAAAGGCACAATCACCCATACCAGTGCCAGAAGTACAATCGGCACCATCAGTCCCTGTACCAGGAGTATCCAGTTGCCGGCATAAGCCGCACCAGGATATGCCAGGAACGTCACACTCGATATCAGTGTGGCGAATATAGATATACCCACCGCCCAAGCAGGAATCTTTCCTCCACCAGCGAAATACTGCGATGTATCCTTCTGCTTATGGGCAAAAAACACACCCGTACCAATAGCCGCCAGTATCGACAACAGCACAATGGCATAATCAATCCAATGCATCTCTTATGGCTTTTTCTTCTTCAGCAGAGAGTCTTGTCAATGGCATAAGCATGTCGGGGCCACAGAGATCCTTCGTCTGCATCATCACCTTCAGTGCAGCAAGGCTCTGGCCTAAGGTACGGTCTTTCTGATAAATCTTGGCGATCTCGTTTGTCTCGTCCTGCAGTCTGTTGGCTGTTTCCATATCACCGTTAATGGCGGCCTCATAGAGCTGTCGGAACATCTGCGGCACATAGTTGCCGGTAGAAGGTACGATACCATCGCCACCGAGTTCCAACGAGTGAGCGCTTTGTGCAGCCCATCCGCAGAAATAGCAGAAGTCTTCGCGTCCTTTGGCAATAGCAATACACTGTGACATACGCTCCAGGTCGCGCTCAGAGTCCTTCAGACCAACGATATTTGGATGGTCTGCCAGACGTCGTATCACATCTACGGGTATCGACATGTGGGTTGTTGCCAGGATATTGTAAAGCATCAACGGCCCCGTAATATGATTGGCCAAGGCGAGATAGTAATTCTCCATTTGTACAGGCGTAAGGGCATAGTAGGTAGGCAGCGTTGCCACAATCACATCGGCTCCTGCCTTAGTATAGGCCTCAGCCTGCTCATACTGTTCTGAGAAACAGTTACCCGTAAGACCTGCATAAATCATGATTCGCCCCTGGGCAGCCTTCACAGCCGTCTCAACGAAGAACAGTCCATCGTCACGGCTCACACTGTTGCCCTCGCCAGTAGTTCCCATCAGCAAAGGCGCAACTTTTGCCTGGACAAAAAACTCGATAATCCTTTCAACAGCTCCTTTGTCGAGCCGTCCATCCGGCGTAACAGGTGTCACCATCGGCACCACTACACCACAATACTTTTTCTCTTTCATTTGATTTGTTGTAGTTTGTCTCATAATTCATTCATTAGGATTTATCCATAAACCCGCGGCAAAGATACAAATAAAAAACGTAATAAATGCATTCACAAGCCAAAACTAAACATTTTCCACGTTTTATTTGGAGTCTAATCGTTTTTTTCTTATCTTTGCAGCCGAAGCAAATACAGAAACATAATGGATGTAGCTTTTATTCTGGATAAGTATTTCAACGGGACAAAGGACGTTTCGATAGACGTGTTTGACGCTCAGACGTTAAACGCGGTATATCGGGATGTTGTTACCGCTATGACCTCTCATTTTGAGATTGAAGTAAGTGTGCTTCAGGCTTTGAGCTATTGTCTTTATGAAATGATGGACAATGTACATATCCATTCTGGTAAACCACTGGGCACCGCAATGACGCAATATGATGATGAGCGCAAGGTGCTACGAATCTTGATTGCAGACGACGGAATGGGTATAAGGAGGTCGCTTGCTGAAAACGAGAAATACAAGGATGTTACTGAAGCAGAAGCTCTTAAGCTATGCTTAGAGGATAACATCACCGATGGTAAGGGCATGGGATTCGGATTGTATACCACCTCGCGCCTCGTGGACAGCATCGGTAAGGAGTTTATCCTGCATTCCGGAAGCCACAAACTGATTATAAAAGACGGTGTGACCTCTGTTATTGAGAATGGTTTCTGGCAGGGCACACTTATTTACATGGAGATAGGCACGGGCGAGGAAATCGATCCCAATCAAATCGTTGATCACCGAGCTGACGCTGCTGAAGAATATAACGAAGCATTTGTTGAAACAGGAGAATTGGAATCGCTATGGTAGAATTTAAGTTCATAGAGTACGGTACTGATTTCGGAACTCGCGACATGGGTCAGAAGCTCCGCGAGAAACTATTACCACTAATCAATGGTGATGAAAAAGTTGTGCTGGATTTTACGGGGGTTAACGTAGTATCAAATTCCTTTGCTGACGAATGCATTGCGAAACTACTGTTGGAAATGCCTTTGTCGGAGTTGAAGCGTCGCACTACGTTCCGCGGCCTCAATCCACTGGCAGAACGCAGTGTTCTGGTAGCACTACAGCGCAGATATAAAGTATTGTCTGGCAATTAACGCTCCCAAGTATATGGCTAATAACAGACAACCCGGCATTATCGTGCGATAATGCCGGGTTATTACATCACAGTGAATCTGGCACGGTGTGCTCATGAATGCAGTTTATCGCTGTTTCTTCAGCTTTTTGAATTCCTTCTTCGCAGCCTCCATGTCTTCGTTGAATGCGTCGCAGGCGTGCAGTCGGGCATAGGTAGCGGCAGCCAGCATGCGTGAGGCATCAACGTCGCTCTGCCAATGGAATCCCGCAATCACTCTGCTCTGTCCCCACTCGTAGCCCAACTTGAACAACTCGTCCTGCGCTTCGGGGTTTATCTCGCTTAACAGCAATGCCATGCCCCATCCGCGAACGGTGTGTCCCGACGGGTATGAGCCAGTGTTACGCAGCTCCTCCTCATCTTGAGGCACCAGTGTAGGCTCGTTAAATCTGACGAAGGGACGTTTGCGCATATAGATGTTCTTAGGCTTTGAGGCACTCAGTCTGATGGTGAGCACTGCTCTGTTAACCACATTGTAGATCGCCGGAGTCTTCTCTTCCGATATCTCCATGCCGAAGACAGGACTGAAATGTCGCACCATGTCCTTTACCTTGTGGTCGGCCTCACGGATAGCCTTCTGGGCACGTGCCGAGTCCAGTCGTTGCTCCTTGCCCCAGTAGTACTGGTTAATGTCGTGTACAAACTGCGTCGATCCCGGCTCTGGCGGTACTGGCAACCAATACACGGCATTGGGAACTTCGTCGACGGTCAGATACAACTCATCTATGGCAGGCTTCTGTGCCATAGCTGATATGGCCCCAGTCAACATCACGGCCATCATCCAAATTTTCATTCTTCTCATAATTCTTTCGTTAGGTTTTATCCGTAATCAGCGGCAAAGATACAAATAAAAACTGGAATAAAAGCATTTACAAGCCAAAAACAAACATTTTCCACGTTTTATTTGGAGTCTAATCGATTTTTTATCTTTGCTGACGAATGCATTCCGAAACTACTGTTCTCACAGGGGGACTTCAGCACCGTGTGCCATGCGCAAAAATTCAAAAGGAGCCTACATGCCTACATAAAAACGCTATAACTTTCTGTATTTATTGGAGATAGCTTTGTTTTCATCATACATAAAGCCTACATAAAGCCTACATGTTGCCTACATAAATTTGCCCCAAACTATATCAAAATGCCTGTTTCTTAAGATTTGCATAGGGTACCAACTCGATGAAAGATACGGGTTCGCAGGTTTTGCAGTTAATGGTAGCAGGAAAATTCTCGAGAGAATTTTGTGCTTAGATACGTACTAACAATTGCTGAATAGGGAGCTAAGCAATAAATTTTCTCGAGAATTTATTGCTTCCATTAAGGATAATATATGTGGAGTTCCTATCTTGATATTGTCAGATAGGGGACTAAATATATAAAAGCGGCATGTATGCACTATGTAGGCTTTATGTAGGCTCTATGTAGGCTTTATGTATGCAAAAACTTTGTAATCAACCTTTGTTTAAAGGTGTTTCAGGCGATTTTATGTATGCATGTAGGCATTTTAGTTATTTTCTATTCTGAAATTGATCATAGGGTCAGTTTTTTTGAAGGAATCTCTAATCCTTTGATGATTCAGAGTTTAGAGAAAGTTAGGCGTAATGAAGTTCTCATTGCTGCTGTTATCCAAATGTTATGTAAGGAAATCTTTCTGTTTATACAAAAATTAACCACAGTTAGCACAAAAAGGGTCATCCCTTCTGAGCAAAAACACTAATAATAATTGCGGAAGATGATTACATCTATTAAGTTAATGCGTCTTAATAGTAGTTTAAAATATACATGTATAACTTAACAAACTAATTTGTATGAACAAAAATCAAAAAACTAGGAGGAGCCGTGGGTTCGCCTGGATGATTGGAAGTGGATTGCTGCTGAGTGCAGCGGCACTGCTGACGACATCATGTGCTGACACTTTCGACAGCAAGGAAACCTTTGACGTAGGCGTCCGCAATGCCACTTTAGAATCACCAAATGAAGCAGATGTCAAAATCACTCCAAGTACAGATGGTAGTACGATGAGTATTGAATGGCCAGTTGTTTATGGAGCGGGAGGCTATGAATTCAAGCTGCTTAACAGTAGTGACGAAACAAAACCCATCGTTGCAGATACTATCGATGGCTGTAAGCGCACCGTTCCTCGCGAAGAAGACATGAACTACAAGATCGTTATTCGCACTTTGGGAAATGCCAAGTTGAACAACACTGAAGCAAGTAAAGCAACAGAAAAGGCTTATTCAACCTTTACAGAGTCTGACGGAAAAATACCTGCAGGCACAGACCTATTCAAATTCTTCACCGAAAACAATCCTATCGGCAGCGATGTCGCCATATCAAAGGAATTGAACTTCGACTTGGAGCCAGGAGCAAAGTACACTTTGTCAAAACCACTCAATTTTAATTATCACAAAATCGTTCTCCGTACTTCTGACAAGGCAAATCGTGCCACAATCACATTAGCGGATTCTGCAAACTTTATTATTTCCAATGATTTTACACTGAAGTATATCAACCTGGATGCATCAGCCTGTGTCTTACCTACTCTGGAGGCCTACAAATACAGCGAAGAACCACCTACAGACATCATCCCCAAGCCAAAAAATTATCTTATGATTGACTTTGTTCGCTTAATAGGATGCGATATAAAGGGCGTTATTGGCAGTTTGTTCTTTGATAATAATAAAAGCTGGGCGGTAGTCAACTTCTTGATAAAGAACTCTATCATCGAGATGAATACGGACACTAAGAGTATCAAGAACGAATCATTCATCTCATTCCAAGGCGGTGGTATTAAGAATTTCCAAATTGAATCATCTACCGTTCACCAGATTGGAAATGGTAATTCAAAATACTTCATCAGATACAACAACAGCGTGCGAGTTGACCGTATGGGATATGAGACAAGTGATCATACCACACTCACATACACTAATAACACATTCTATCGCGTAGCCTCCGGACAATGGGCAAACTATTCCGGTATTTCCAACTACTCTGCATACAATATCCAGAACAATATCTGGGTTGATTGTGGTGATGGCAACATTGCCCGCCGTATGATGGGTAATGGACGATTGGGAAATAACTGTACTGCAATTTGGAGCAATAATACATATTGGAAAGATGGAGCAGCAGTAGACCAGGCTACATACGATACTGGTACCATACTCACTACGGATCCTGCATTTGCCGATCCTGCAAACAAGAACTTCAGGCCGACAGGTGCTCAACAGGTAGAGAAGAAAACAGGCGATCAGCGCTGGTATGAAGCCAACTAAATTATCATGAATAAAAAAATAAAAGATATGAAAAGAAAACTCTTAGTTAGTTTATGCCTAAGCATGGTCATGACATGGTTCTCAGTACCTGCTTTCGCTCAGAACCAGACAGTAAAGGGTAAAGTCATCGACGACCTTGGTGAGCCTGTTATCGGCGCGACAATTACTGTGGCTGGTACAAAGACTGCTACTATCACCGATCTTGATGGAAACTATACGGTTTCTGTTCCTAAAGGAGGTAAAATCACAGTATCATATATTGGATATCTCACTCAGACAGTAAAGCCTGGTGGAACTATACAACTCGTTGAAGACAAGCAGAGCCTGGAAGAGGTTGTGGTCGTAGGTTATGCAACTCAGAAGATGAAGAACGTAACCGGTGCCGTTGAAACGGTGTCGCCTAAAGACATCCAAGACCTCTCAGTAGGAAGCCTTGGCGATGCCCTCGCAGGACAATTCAATGGTGTTAGCGTTAGCTCAAGTAGTGGCCGTCCTGGTGAAGCGCCATCGCTTCAGATTCGCCAGAGCTCTGTAGCCACCAGTGTTACCCCAGATGCAACTCGCGGTGGTGATGCCGATCCTCAGCCACTGTATGTTATCGATGGATTCATTTCAACGGAGTCGGCCTTCAACAATCTGGACGTCTCTGAAGTTGAGAGTATAACCGTGCTGAAAGATGCTTCTGCCGCAGTTTATGGAGCACGTGCTGCATATGGTGTTGTACTAGTGAAGACTAAGCAAGGTACACAGGGAGCACCGAAAATCTCTTATGCAGGACAATTTGGTTGGACTGATGCCCTATATACTCCTAAGATGCTCAATTCGTACGAATACATGAAGGTGTATAACACCATGCGTGCTGCCAACACATCGACACAAGACAATATTGAATTGCGTACACAGCTCTTCCAAAAGGATGAAATGGAGGCTGCTCGTGATATCAACTACGATCTGCTTAATCAAGAATGGAAGGCTGCATTAACTCACCGTCACAATGTCAACATAAACGGTGGTAACGAAAAAGCAACTTATTTTGGAAGTATCAGTTACTACAATCAGGACGGAAATATTGGTCGTTTGTCATATGACCGCTATAATTTCCGTGCAGGTGTCAATGGAAACATCGGCAAATATGTTAAGAGTGCTTTACAGGTAAGCGGTGACTGGGGTAAGCGCAATAATGCCGTTGCCCCACAAGGTGGCGGAAATGATTATGACTACAAGTGGCTGATGACACACTTGCCATTTGTACCTGACTATATGGGAGACTATCCTATTGCCTATTCTGGAATGGAGAACACAACTCCAAGCTCTGCAACAAGACTCTACAATTTCGGTGCCGTACAACGCAGTTCTGATAATGTTGAGAGCAAGTCGCACAATTTGAATATCAATGGAAGTCTTGAATTTGATATGGGATGGATTAAACCATTGAAAGGATTGACTGCAAAAGTTTCATACTCTAAAAGTATCAGTTCCAGCAAATCAAATACAGCTAGTACATCGCTCGATGTCTATCGTCCTCTATTACGCGCCGGTAGCGGTTCTCACCTGTACCTGCAGGAGTCGCCTTACACAGATCCAAGTAATATGGGACTGCTCCAGCTTGCAACGACAGGATACCTCCGCCGCAACATGTCTGAAACACAGAACTACCAGTTCAACTTAACATTGCAGTATGCACGCAAGTTCGGCGACCACGATATCAGTGCCCTGTTCTCTTTAGAGAAGACCGAAGCAGAGACTGAATATGTAATTGGAACTGTAACAGATCCTATTCCATACCATGATGGACAAAGTCGTTCTATGGGAATAAACGGAGAACAGTCTACAGACTTCAGCCGTTCTGAAAGCGGAATGCTCTCATATGTTGGACGATTCAACTATGCTTATGCAAGCAAATACTTGTTTGAGTTCCTTATGCGTACTGATGCATCCACAAAGTTTGCGCCCAACAACTATTGGGGATTCTTCCCTTCAGTCAGCGCAGGTTGGGTGATCAGTGAAGAGAAATGGTTCAAAGAGAAAGTAAGCTGGATAGATTTCCTGAAAATCCGTGCCAGCTGGGGTCTTATGGGTCGTGACAACATCCGCGCATGGATTTGGGCACAGTTGTACAATAGAGACTATGCGAAAGGCGCTGTATTCGGTAACAAAGGCAGCAACAACCCTGTGAACGTTGGTGTGGTAATGCCAAAGGCAGGTGTCAATAGTGATGTACACTGGGACAAGACCTATAAGACAAACGTCGGTATCGATGCCAGATTCCTGAACAGCCGTCTGTCGGTGAATTTCAACTATTACTATGATCGTGGTAGAGAGTTGTTTGCCACACGTACAGGAACCACAGATTTCCCAGCGACTGTAGGTACTCAAGCTACTCCTGAGAACTGGGGCGAAATCGACTCTTGGGGTTGGGAGCTTACTCTTGGCTGGCGTGACAAGATTGGTAAGGATGCCAGTTACTGGGCAAAGTTAAGTACGGGCTATAGTGACAATAAGATGTTAGAGACCAACTTCCCCGCAATAGCAGAACTTGACAGCCCTGTCTATGGTGAGCGAGCAGACCGCGGTGTCTGGGGGTATGAGTGCATCGGCATGTTCCGTAGCCAGCAGGAGATTGATGAGTATTTTGCCATGTACAATATAACAGAATACTGCAATCTGAAGAGAGAAGCAGTTTACCCCGGCATGTTGATTTATAAAGATGTACGTGGCCAGAACAGAGGCGACGGAACCTGGGGAGAACCTGACGGCAAGGTCGACAAGAACGACATGATACGTATCAGCGAGCATTCAAGTAACCCTTATGGATTTACACTTAATTTTGGAGGTCAGTGGAAGAGCCTTTCAATGTCAGCACAATTAGCAGCATCATGGGGTGCCAAAGCACTGATTCAGACAGACTATAGAAGTGCAGCTGACGACTATGAATATTCGAACATGCCATCTTCATTCGCAGACATGTTCAACTATAGGGATATTTATGATTCAGAAGGGAACATAACTGTAGCCAAGAACATTGATGCAGTGATGCCAAATATGCGTTACGGTTTAAACAAGAATGCCTCTACATTCTGGATGGTAAATGCCGCCAACGTATCTCTGCGTAATATTACTATTGCCTGGGCTTTGCCTAAGGGATGGATTAACAGAATAGGACTTAGCAGCGTCCGTTTGAACTTAACGGTTCAGAATGCTATCAATTTCTACAACCCATATCCAGAAAAGAGCTGGGCATCATGGGGAGGAACATTCACACGCTACCCGAATCTTCGAAAGTTCACAATGGGTATCAATGTATCATTCTAACATCTTAACACGCAATGAATATGAAAAAGATATTTTTATTTGGTAACATCGCGTTGCTCACGGCTTCCTTTGGACTCTCTTCTTGTAGTGACAGTTTCCTGGAAGAGAAAAAGAACTATGGAAACTTCGATGCATCCAATACATACGGATCTGTATCTGCTGCAACAGAACGACTTAATAGTATCTATTATTGGCTGCTTCCCACATCACGCTCAGGAAGCGGTAATGGAGCAAACTATCAAAATGACTGGACCAGTATCGGCTATGCTGACGACTGGTCAAAGAGCACTGAAGAGTTTGGTGGTTTTTCCAGTTGGGTTAATCCAAGTACTGAATTAACTTATGATAATGTATACGACCATTTCTTTGTAGCCAATGACACATATAGTCCTTGGGGACACATACGCAATTGCAACGATGTCATTGAAGGCGTAACTAATTCTACTACGATCAGTGACGAAGACAAGAAGGCACTACTCGGCCAGGCATATTTCTTCCGCGCATACGTGTATTATAGTATGGTGAAGCTATATGGTGGCGTTCCTATTATTGACATTGTTCAGAATCCTGTAGGAAGTCAGGCAAGCAGCCTTATCGTTCCCCGTAAGACGACAAAGGATTGTATCGAGTTTATATGTAAAGACTTGGATAATGCTGCAGAAATGTTGCCTGCAAAATGGGCAAATGACGGATTGGACTATGGTCGTATCACTTCCGGTCTTGCACAAGCTCTTAAGGGCTATGTCCTGCTATTCTATGCTAGTCCGCTATTCAATCGTGATGACAATGCACAGCGTTGGGAGGCTGCCTATGAGGCAAATAAGAAAGCACTAGAGTTACTGCAGTCAGGTGGTTATGGTCTGGCTTATGCAGGCAATGGCGGTATTAATAATGCTGCAAACTGGAATCGCATTTGGACTAGCTATGATGGAGGTGATGGATCTGTTCGCGAGGCAGTATTTATTACTTTGCATAATACTAACGATAATGTCAGCGGTCAGCCAGACTATGGTAAATGGAATGTATGGGAAAACAATATTCGGCCAAAGAACACCAATGGTAACGGTGGCATGACACCAACCTCTGAGATGGTAGATTTGTTCCCAATGGCAGACGGAAAGAAACCTGGTGAAAGTACCATCGCTTATGACAAGCGTAAATTCTGGCTTAACCGTGACCCACGTTTCTACCGCACATTTGCTTTCCCTGGTACTGAATGGCAGTTTGATGAAGGCGGTGCTTCACTCTCAGATGCTGCACTGGAAGGTATTGTTCCTGCTGACCTCTATCCGACAGGTTCTAAATACCAACTCTGGAGTTATCAATGGAACGATAATGCAGAAGATCTTACAAAGGTGACCACCAGTAGCGGTTACTGGGCAGACCTTCTGAGTGGAAGCACAGACAAGGCTAACGGTCACTCTGTATATGTCCGTAAACGCACTCAGGATTACTATCTGAGTAAGAATACAATGTATCAATTCCTTATCAGCAATGCTAATCCAAAAGGCTTCATGAAATGCGCTGCTCCTCTTATCACTGTACGATATGCAGAAGTTCTTTTGAACTTTGCAGAGGCTGCTGCAGCTTCAAACCATATAGACGAGGCTATTTCAGCATTACAGCAGATTCGCGCCCGTGTAGGATATACAGCAGAAAACAACTACGGTCTGGCAGCAATGGGTAGTCGCGAAGAAGCAATAAAGGCTGTTCTTTATGAACGACAGGTAGAACTCGCCTACGAAGGAAAACGCTTCGATGACATGCGCCGTTGGATGCTCTTTGATGGAGGTGTTGGTCAAGAGGCTATTAAGTCATCATGGCGTCTTACCGGTTTTGGAGGCAATACTTGTACATATCTGGGTGTTTCACCTTTGAATGGTCAGAAACGCCATAGCATCGTAATCTATTGCACAACAGCTCAAGCCACAGACCCTGCACTTGCAGCGCGTCCTGCAGCATTGAATCTTGATGAGGACATGACAGTAAACGGAAGCAACTACGCTAATGAAAAAGTAAAAGCCTTAGCTAGTTTCTACGATACTTATCTGAACCGCAAGGATGTAAATGCAGACGGTAATGACGATGCACTTACCATTACATACCTTCCAAAGTACTATTTCCCCGGTTTGAAATCCAATGCAATGACAAATAACGTCACACTGCATCAGACCGTAGGATGGCATGATTATGGACGTAATGCAGATGGATTGTTCGATCCTCTGTCTGATAAGCTTCCAGAGTAAAAGTATACCCCAACAAGTTATAATCGCCCCGAGCTCAAAAGCCAGGGGCGATTTATTCTTTATTCGCCCCCGCGTTCTTTGAATTACAGACGCAGACAGATAAAAATCTCTGGGAATTTCTTAGGAGTATCGGATATTTGTCGTATCTTTGCTGCCAAGAAACATTAAGAAAGGATGCGATATGAGTACAGCAACACTTGAAGGACTGCGCGACTATCTGTTTGACACACTGTCGCCAAGAAATATGCTATGGTTGAGTACGCAGTTAGCAAACTATGCCAGACTGAAAGAACAGAAGCCATACACTATGGAAGAGATTCACAATCGGATAGCACAGTCTGAACTTGACATCGCTGAAGGTCGTGTCTATGATTTCGACGAGGTGATACGTGAATTGGAAGAGGAATTTGAGATCGCAGACCAGAAACAAGAAATAGCTGAGGCGGTATAAGGGACCAGAGGAACCGCTTCTGTCCAACTCCCCCAGAGGCTATCGTAGCGTTGTAGTTACCAAACTCAACAAGATGGTGTATTATGTGGACAATAAAACAACTATTTACATTGTTGACTTCTGGGATGTTAGGCGTGAGCCAAGCACGCTGGCCATCCAAGTGAAAGACTAGCCATAGAATCACGGGGAAGTAATCTCCAGACCGGAAACATCAGTACAAAAAGAATCAGTCTGCGTCTTTTAAAAAAAAGAATTCATGAAGACAATGACTAAATATAGCTTAGTACTATTAATAACAATCTCGTTATGCAACGTTGTGACAGCTGCTCCTAAGCCAAAGAAGCAGCTATATGTCCCGATGGACTACTCCACCTGCGGCTACCATGCCTCAGAGCAGGCTATTCCCAATGTGAGGGTTGTAGTCGAGGTTAGTCCTAAAGACGGAGACTGTACTGCTATGCTCCAGCAGGCCATCGACCATGTGGCCACACTTAAGGCCGATGCCAACGGACACAAGGGCACCATCCTTCTGAACGAAGGCACCTATTCCATCAGCAGACCATTGCGGATTACCTCCTCGGGCATCGTTATGCGAGGCATTGGACTCCACAAGACTAAGCTGGTGAAACATGGTGTGGAGCGAGGCGCGATGATATATTTAGAGGTGAGTGGTAAGAAGGGAAAGGTGAGAGGTGAGAGAGAGGATACTATCTGGGTTGCCAATGAGAAAGTAGCAGCAGGCAGTACCACGCTGACACTGAAGGACGGAAGTCTGAAAGCTGGTGACAGAATCCTCATTGTACGTCCATGCACAAATGAGTGGATCTTTAGCCTCAAGATGAACGATTTCGGAGGTGGGCTGGACTATACTGGCTGGAAACTTACTGACATCGACATCACCTGGGACAGAACGGTAAAGACTGTTGACGGCAATACCATTACCCTAGACTCTCCTATTACAACCACCATCAGTAAGACCTTTGGAGGAGCCTACATTTTAAAGCATCCACAAAGTGAGGAGATAACAGAGTGCGGTATCGAGAACATGACCCTCGAATCGGATGTCAACAGTTATAACACAAAAGACGAAGATCACTGCTGGGATGGAATCTATGTCGACAATGCACGCGACTGTTGGGTACGCATGGTCAACTTCCGTCACCTTGCCGGCTCTGCAGTGAACCTTCAGAAGCAGACCAGTCGCATCACCGTTGAGGACTGCATTGCTGACGAGCCCGTATCAGAGATTGGCGGTTGGCGCAGACAGGTATTCCTCACCCGAGGTCAACAGACACTATTCCAGCGTTGCATATCACGCAAGGGCATCCACGACTTCGCAGCAGGCTTCTGTGCAGCAGGACCTAATGCCTTTGTGCAATGCGAAGGCGAGGAGTCGTTAGGATTCAGCGGCAGTATCGGGTCATGGGCGGCAGGACTGCTCTTCGACATAGTGAATATCGATGGCAGCGACCTCCGCTTCGCCAATCTTGAACAGTTTCAGTTCGGTACTGGATGGAACACCGCCAACTCAATGTTCTGGCAATGTACAGCCTCAACCATCGAGTGTTATTCACCCGATGACGATAACAAGAGCAGCGGTCACGGATGCTGGGGCACGCTCACTGGCAATGGTGAATGGACAAGCAGCAACGACCATGTATCGCCGCGCAGTCTGTTCTACGACCAATTAGAAAAACGCCTGGGCAAACTTCCCTTCGAGCCATATATCCTGCCACGCAATACCGCCGCAACCAGTTCGCCAACGGCAGAACAAGCGATGGCAATGGCTCGTGAGTCACTCACGAAGCCAAGACTCACGATGACGATGTGGATTGAACAGAGAGCAGAATCAATGCTACAAGCCAATGATCCACAGCAAAGCCGCCGGAGTCAGGCATTCCGTCCAAGTAATCACACTCCACTTGACTCTCCATCTCCAGCCTTTACTATCTCCAATGCACATCTTACAGCTGATGGCAGCCTAATCACAGGAAACCAGTATAATATCCCCTGGTGGAGCGGCAGGGTTAAGGACAATTTCGTAAACAGAGAAGCCAAGCCGGCCATCACACGTTTTGTACCAGGCAGAGAGGGTACTGGATGGACAGACCGTATTGATGACGTAGTGAATTTCCTTTCAGACAATCACTATGCAACACTCTATCATCATTATGGACTATGGTATGACCTCAGGCGCACCGACCATGAGCGTGTCCGCAGGGCCGATGGTGATGTCTGGGCACCATTCTATGAGCAGCCTTTCAGCCGTTCTGGAGAAGGAACAGCCTGGGACGGACTCTCACGCTATGACCTTACAAAACCCAACTGCTGGTATTGGGACCGTCTTAGGAACTTCTCGAGCAAGGCCGCAGAAAAACAGATACTCCTTTTCAATGAGCATTACTTCCAACATAACATACTGGAAGCCGGTGCCCATTGGGTAGACTGTCCCTGGCGTACAGTAAACAATATCAACGGCACGGATTTCCCGGAGCCAGTGCCCTTTGCCGGCGACAAGCGCATATTCATTGCAGAACAGTTCTACGATGAGCAGAACCCAGTGCTCAGGCCTCTGCATCGTCAGTATATCCGAATGTGTCTTGAACAGCTGAAAGAGCAACCCAATGTGGTGCATCTCCTTAGTGCTGAATATACGGGACCACTGCATTTCACACGATTCTGGTTAGAAACCGTCGCTGAGTGGGAAGCTGAGACCGGACACCATCCTATCATTGCCCTTAGCTGCACCCGCGATGTGCAGGACAGCATCCTTTCTGACCCTATACTCAACAAAGTGGTGGACATCATCGATATCCGTTACTGGCATTATAACACAAAGGGACTGTGGGCACCTGAAGGAGGTAAGAACATGGCTCCCCGCCAGTGGATGCGCAAGATGAAAGTAGGTAAGACAGGTTTTGATGAAGCCTACAAATCTGTTAAGGAGATGCGGGACCGTTATCCAGACAAGGCAGTCACCTTCTTTTCACAGCAATATCCCGACTACGGCTGGGCCATCCTCATGGCCGGAGGTTCACTGCCAAACATCCCCATCAACAACATGACGGCAGACAATATCCAGAAGCAATTCCTTCAGGACGTTTGTCAGATGACACCACTTGAAGGAAAGGGATGCGTAGCCCTGGGTAATGCAGGAACAGGCTACCTGATATATGCTCAGGCAGATGACATCAGTCTTCCTATAGCTGACGGCAAATATACTATTTATAGCATCAACTCTAAAAACGGTGCTATCCAACAGCGTCAAAAGAAAGTCGTCATGAAGGGTGCCTTCAACCCTGAGGAAACACGCTCCGGACAACTCTTCTGGCTAAAGAAACAATAGGCTCTCACAACCCTTTTAATATTTTTTATAAAAAATAAATCATATTTTTGAGCTCCATCTCGGAAATTGTTACTACATTTGCAGCGACAAACTACATAAACTACAAAACTAACAAATAAAAGAGATGGAAGAATTCTCTAAATTATATGATAGTCACATTGATGGGCTTTTTGCCTTCGGCTCACGTTTTATGACCGATCGCGAAGCCCTGAAAGACTGTATTCAAGACGTCTTTGTAAAACTCTTCACCCGTAAAGAGGGACTCGGTGCCATCAACAATATCGAGAGCTATCTCTATATCTCGCTCCGTAACCGTATCAATGATGAGTTCCGTCGCAACACCAAGATCTGCGATAGCGAAATAACCGATGCCAACATGCAAGTGATAGTCGAGAACGACGAATACAACCGTGAACAAATGGAGCATCGGCAGTCACTTTCCGACACCATTGAAGAATTTTTCGGAAAACTGTCACCACGACAGCGCCAGATAGTAAATCTATATTATATTGAGCATCGTAAGTACGAGGAAATATGCCGTATCATGGGCATCAACTACCAGAGCGTACGCAACCTCATGCATCGCAGCATTAGCAGGTTGAGAGAATATGCCAATAATATGCAAATCACCATCTGATTATTGGTTACACCACAGGCTGTTGCTCGTCATATAATAAAAGACGAGCGATGGCCAACAAGAAATCAGCTACAAAGTATATACCTCTCTCCCCCGAAGAACGGGAAGAGCTGAAGTTGCGTATCTCGTTCGTCATTAATATGTCGAAGCGTATGCATTTCTCAAAAACATAATGATATGAACAAATTTAGTATAACCCTGATCATAGCCTCTGTTCTCAGTCTGTTTGGAGCAGAGGCTTTGATGGCACAAGAGTATAAGGTTGGCGTTTGTGACTGGATGATTCTCAAGCGTCAGAAACTTGGAGAGTTTGACCTCGCCCGGCAATTGGGAAGTGATGGTGTCGAGATGGACATGGGAGGACTCGGAAAGCGGGAGATGTTTGACAACAAGATGCGTGATGACAAGGAAGCCGCACACTTCAAAAGTGTCGCCGACAGTTTAGGCATCGAGATAGGTGCCATCGCCATGAGTGGCTTTTATGCTCAGGATCTAACAAAGCGCGATAACTACATGGCGTTGGTGGAGGACTGCTTCGACACAATGGGCAAGATGGGTGACGTGAAGGTTGCCTTCCTGCCCCTTGGCGGATGCGGCAATGACTGGCCCAAGGACAAGGCGAAGCGGACAATCATAGTGAAACGACTTCGTGCTATCGGTGAAGCCGCCAAGGCACGTGGGAAGCGCGTAGGTATCGACACACCTCTCGATGCAAAAGGCAACCTGAAGCTGTTGAAGGAGATCAAGAGCGATGGTATCGCTATCTTCTACAAATGGCAGACCATTGTGGAAAACGGCTGGGACATCGTCAAAGACATCAAGAAGCTAGGAGCTAAGAACATCTGTGCCATCCATGCCTCAAACACAGATAGAGTATGGTTACGCAACGACTCCACCATCAATGTGCCCTTGATCAAAAAAGCACTTGACGAAATGGGATGGAGCGGATGGCTCTTCGTGGAGCGCAGCCGCGATGTGAAGATGGTTCGCAACGTGAAGATGAACTACGGTGCCAATGTTCATTATCTGAAGTCTATCTTCAATAGTTATCCTTCGCCAGCCGTTGCACTTGACAGCGCAGGCCGCGATCCAAAGTATGTTCAGACCATCACCGGACGTTCGATGAAGGCCACCGACGCTTTGGGCATCACCTGGACACCACTGGGACAGAATGTGCTTAACATCATCTGCAACCGCTATTTCAAACTCAACGACATATATTCAGAGCGGGACTCTGTAAAATTGAAAAATGGAAGAATTGAAGAATTGAAGAAACTGGCCGAGGCCCAGTGTGACTCAAAGCTATATCGCTCACACTATGGTTTCCTCGCCGATCTCTCGATGTACTTGAATCCACAGGAGATTGACAAGGTGAAGGATGTGATGACCTTCGATGTAGTCAAGGTGACATACGAAGCTCAATGCGACATGATTCCAACCCTCAAGGAAGATGAGAAGAAACAGATCATGGCATGGCTTATCGAAGCCCGTGAGCTCGCCATCGATGCCGAGAGTTCGAAAAAGAAACATGAGGTATTCGGCAAGTATAAAGGCCGTATCAACAACTACCTGACTAAGCGGGGCTACGACCTGACAAAAGAACGCGAGGAATGGTACAAACGAGTAAAGGCAAGAGGAGGGACACTATGAAGAGAATACTTATTGCATTATTGATCGGAAGTGCTACTCCGATGATGGCCCAGAAAGGCCTTACTGACATGACCGGCAGTCAGCAGGCCAAGACGATGAATACACCTTTGGGAAGTGTGAAATGGACGGGCGGTTTCTGGGGAGACCGTTTTGGAGTGCTTAGTAATACAACTATCTGGGATATGCGGGACACTTGGAACACTCCATGGGAGACACTCGACGAAAAGGGCTCACACGGCAGTAACGGTTTCCGCAATTTCGAAGTAGCAGCAGGAACGGTACAGGGAAAGCACCACGGCCCTCCTTTCCACGATGGCGACATGTATAAATGGTTGGAGGCCTGTGCCACCATCTATGCTGTTACCAAAGACCCCAAGCTCGATGCCTTAATGGATAAGTTTATTGAGCAGGTGGCACTGGCTCAGCGTAACGACGGATATATCCACACCCCAGTAGTGATCTCTGAGCGTAACCTCGGTATCGACTCCCATGCCGGCGACAGCACCAATATCGGCATTGAGATCGGCAATGACCATAAGAAAGCATTTGCCTCACGTCTGAACTTTGAGACCTATAACCTCGGACACCTCATGACGGCAGGTATCGTACACAAACGTGCCACAGGTAAGACGACTCTCTTTGATTGCGGAAAGAAGGCAGCCGACTTCCTATATAATTTCCTGACCAATGATGCTGCCGAGCTCTCACGCAATGCCATTTGTCCATCCCATTATATGGGCGCAGCAGAGATGTATCGTGAGACCGGTGAAGAGAAATACCTGACTCTGGCCAAAGGTCTTATTGCCATCCGCGACAGTGTGACTAATGGCGAAGACCACAATCAGGATCGCCATAAGCTGCGCGACCAATACGAGGCTATGGGACACGCCGTCCGCGCCAACTATCTCTATGCCGGTGTGGCAGACCTCTATGCAGAGACCGGTGAGGCACAACTAATGAAGAACCTGTCGGCTATATGGAACGATATAGTACAGCACAAGATATATATCACAGGCGGATGCGGTGCCCTCTACGATGGTGTCTCACCTGACGGGACCACCTACGACCAGCCATCTATACAACAGATTCACCAGGCATACGGACGACAGTTCCAGTTACCTCAGGAGGCAGCACATAACGAGATATGTGCACAGATAGGCATGCTGCTATTCTCTTGGCGTATGTTCCAGACCACCATTGAGCCACAGTATATCGACAATATCGAAAACGAGCTATACAACGGTATTCTCAGCGGTATCTCGCTTGATGGAAAGGACTATTTCTATACTGAGGCTCTACGACGGACCAAGGAGTTCCCGTATACAATGCGATGGCCCAAGCACCGTCAGCACTATATTTCCTGTTTCTGTTGTCCACCGAACACCGTTCGTACCCTCTGCCAGGCACAGGAGTATGCTTACTCTGTCAACAAGGACACATTGTGGGTAAATCTTTACGGAGACAACACACTTAAGACTAAGGACCTTGAGGTTGAACAACGCTCTAACTATCCTTGGGACGGTCATATCACCCTGACCATAAAAAAAGCGAAGACACTGAAGAGTCTACGCCTGCATATCCCAGGATGGAGCACAGAGATGACACTTAAACTGAATGGAGAGAACATTCTGCCCGAAGATCTGAGGCAGCCACGGAAATGGAAGAAAGGTGATACAATCGAACTCGACCTTCCTATCAAAGCCCGACTCGTAGAAGCCAATCCACTTGTGGAGGAAGCAAAGAATCAGATTGCCGTCATGCGCGGTCCCATCGTATATTGTCTCGAAGGACAGGACATAGAAGGGGGATATAGCATCAACGATATCACTATTCCCACCGATATCCTGTTCTCAGAGAAGAAGATAAGCATCTGCGGACATGAGATGATTGCCCTTGAGGGCGATGCCACCCTGGCAAATAAAGATGTTTGGAACAACAAAACACTCTACCGCGACCTCCGCCCCGTTAAAGAGCAAAAGGTACGTATCCGTCTGATTCCATATTACGCATGGGACAACAGGGGTATTCAAGACATGACAGTATGGTTAAACAGGGGAAAATGAGAAGTGTGATATTTGCCACGATTTGTTGTTGGTGTATCAACGCTCTGGCAGTTGATATAAAAATTACGCCTGATTCATCTTTGACTGATGCCATTAGGAAGGCCAGGGAGATAAGGCGTACTAAACAAGCAACAGATGTAACGATTCATTTAGCACCAGGAACCTACCGACTCTACGAGCCCATCTGCCTGCGTCCTGAGGATAGCGGACTCACAATAGAAGGCGATGGTGCTATTATCAGTGGAGGAAGAGAGATCAATGTCTGGAACAAACAAGGAAAGTTCTTTACAGCAGATATTCCAGACTTCAATGGTTATCCTATAGACTTCCGTCAGTTGTGGATAGACAGGAAGAAAGCTGTCCGTGCCCGCGACGTGGCAGACTTCGAAGACATGCATCGCATCCTGACCTATGACAAAAAGAACAAGATTCTCTGGGTTCCGAAGGCTTCCATAGAAAAAATCATGAAAGCTCCATATGCCGAGATGATACTTCACGAAATGTGGTGTACGTCAAACCTACGCATCAAGTCACTCACCCCTCGGGGAGACTCCGTAGCAGTACGTTTCCACGACCCCGAGGCACGTATTCAGTTCGATCATCCGTGGCCATCGCCAATGACTCCCAACACTGGGCACCCATCCCCATTCTATCTCACCAATGCCAAGGAACTGCTTGATCAGCCAAATGAGTGGTATCACGACCTACGAACACACCGACTTTACTATTATCCGCAACACAACGAGAGTAAATCGTCGAAGAATCTATCCGCTGTTTATCCGATTCTCGAAACACTCATTGAGGTTATTGGTACCGCCGAACACCCTGTACGCAATATCACCATCAAAGGCGTCACCTTCAGCTATACAACGTGGATGCGACCCTCTGTAAAAGGACATGTACCACTGCAGGCTGGTATGTATCTCACCGAAGCCTATAAGCTCCGTCCGCAGATTGACCGACCGAATAACCACAAACTCGACAACCAAGGCTGGTTAGGACGTGCAGACGCTGCAGTGGAATTGCGCCACACAGAGAACATCAGTTTTGAAGGTTGCCATTTTGAGCACCTCGGTGGCTCCGGGCTCGATTATGTTATAGGATGCAAAGGGGGAAGAATAAGAGACTGCATCTTCAAAGACATTGCCATGAACGGACTCGTGGTTGGCAGTTTTTCACCTGAGGGGCAGGAGACCCACCTACCATACCAGCCATCCGACTTCCGCGAGGTATGCACTGGGCTAACCGTAGAGGAGTCAGAGTTCTGTGACGTAAGCAATGAGGACTGGGGTTGTGTAGCCATAGCTGCAGGCTATGTCAGTGGTGTTACTATTGAGCATAATACCATCCACGACGTATCATATACAGGTATCTCCCTTGGCTGGGGATGGAATCGCAATTTAGTGTGCATGAAGAATAATAAGGTGCATGCCAATCTTATATATGACTATGCCAAGCATATGTACGATTGCGCAGGTATCTATACCTTAGGCAATCAGCCGGGCACCATCATCAGCGAGAACGTTGTGCGCGACATCGCAAAACCCAGCTATGTCCACGATCCTAACCACTGGTTTTATCTATATACTGACGAAGGGTCATCTAATATCACCCTCCGTGACAACTGGACACCGTCAGAGAAGTTCCTGAAAAATGCTAACGGTCCTGGTAATGTATGGGAAAATAATGGTCCCCAAGTGAGTGATAGCATCAAGCACCGAGCTGGCAAGAAAAATGACTACAGATTATGAGAAGAAAGATACTACTTTGCGCTACCCTGGTCATGGTGACCATGATGGCAGCCAGTGGACTCACCATAAAGACACGCAAGGGAGCCACAGAACGCGAACAATATGCAGCAGAATATCTGCAAAAGAAACTTACTGACCAGAATCTGAAAGGCTATACCATCAGTCTGACACTCGCTACAAAGACTGATAGCCTTAGGGCAGAAGGCTATCGCATTATGAACAGCAAAGGCAACCGAATTACCATTGAGGGTAATAATCCGTCGGGTGTAATATATGGTGCCGTAGAGTTGACCGAACGCCTGCGTATGAGCCAAGGATCTTTCACAACGATTCAAGAGTCTCCTCAGATGGTGATGCGCGGCACATGTATCGGCTTGCAGAAGACGGTGTATCTGCCCGGGCATGCAGTCTATGAATACCCTTATACGCCTGAGAACTTCCCATGGTTCTACGACAAGGAACAATGGATACGCTACCTCGACATGATGGTGGAGAACAAGTATAATTCACTCTACCTCTGGAACGGTCATCCCTTCGCCTCGCTCGTAATGTTGAAAGACTATCCATTTGCACTAGAGGTGGATGAAGAGACCTTCAAAAAAAACGAAGAGATTTTCTCGTTTCTTACACACGAGGCTGACCGTCGTGGAATCTGGGTGATACAGATGTTTTATAACATCATACTAAGTAAGCCTTTTGCCGATCATTACGGCCTGAAGACTCAAGATAGACATCGTCCAATCACCCCACTTATCTCCGACTATACCCGTAAGAGCATTGCCGCCTTCATAGAGAAGTATCCCAATGTAGGATTGCTGGTATGTTTGGGCGAGGCGATGGCAACAATTGAAGACGATGTAACCTGGATGAAGGAGACTATCATACCCGGCATCAAGGATGGGCTCGCAGCATGCGGCCGTAAAGATATCCCGCCCGTGGTACTGCGTGCGCATGATACAGATGGCCCTCTGGTACTTAAGGAATCATTACCCCTATATCCAAACATATATACAATGTCGAAATATACGGGCGAGTCATTGACTACCTACGAGCCTGGTGGTCCGTGGGGCGAGACGCATCGCCAGTTGGCAGCTGCTGCCCCTGTGCATATCGACAACGTACATATCCTGGCAAATCTTGAGCCTTGGCGCTGGTCATCACCTGCCTTTATCCAGAAAACGGTACAGGCCATGCACAGTGTACACCACTCGAAAGGTTTGCACCTCTACCCTCAAGCTTCATATTGGGACTGGCCCTATACAGCAGACAAACTTCCCAATGGCGAACGTCTGAAGCAGTTGGATCGCGACTGGATGTGGTATCAGGCCTGGGGCCGCTATGCATGGAACGACCAGCGTGACGAAGACAAGACATACTGGAAGAAACAGTTAGCAGAATACTATGGCATCAGTGAAGAAGCAGCAAGTCATCTGTTGAATGCCTATGACGAGTCGGGCGAGATAGCTCCCAAGCTGCTCCGTCGCTTTGGTATCACTGAGGGTAACCGCCAGACTTTATTGCTTGGTATGACGATGGCTCAACTGGTGAACCCCTATAAATTCACCATCTATCCAGGCTTCTACGAGAGCTGTGGTCCACAGGGCGAAAAGCTCATCGATTATGTAGAGAAGGAATATAAAGGCGAGCAACATGCGGGCGAACTGCCGCTCGATATTGTAGACCAATGTGTAACACATGGAAAGAATGCCATATTGGAGATGTCAAAAATCACACAGGAGCCAACGCGACATGTCGACGAGTTCCGCCGTGTATGGAACGATATCAGTTGTTACAACAAGTTCGCCATGACTTTCCGTTTTAAGGTACAGGCAGCTCAGCAAGTACTGCGCTATAAGTGGACGAAGGACCTTAAGTACCTTGACGCTGCTGTGCCTTTGTTAGAGAAGAGCATGGAGCAGTGGAATGATCTTTGTAAACTGGCTGATTCGACCTACCTCTATGCCAACTCTATGCAGACAGCCCAGCGTCGAATACCCGTGGGAGGTGACAAAGGAAAGATGAAGACGTGGGGTGAACTGGCTGTTGTCTATCAGGCTGAACTCGATGCCTTCAAGGAGATTATAGAAAAGTTAAAACATCCCGTCGCACAAACTGATATTAAGATTCAGCCTGCTAACATTGCAAAAGTCAAATATCCGGGAGCAACGGTAAATCTCCATAAAGGAGCAATCCTCTTTGAAAACCGACCTGACACCCCAGTCGATTCCATTGCGCCAGAGTTAAAAGGTCTGCAGGCCCTTGTACTGAATCGCGACACCACCCGCATTAAAGGAACAACTATCGTCTTCGAGTGCGAGAAACCCGTCAAGGTCCTTGTGGGATTATTTAAAGATGAAGATTCGAAGTGGGCTAAGGCTCCCAAGCTGGAGATTGATGCGACAGGAAATGAGTACGGTCAGGCAGAACCCGTTCTGACCAATGCCATCAGCATTGTACAGATGCCCAAAGTCAATATCCATCAGTATTCTCTACCTGCAGGGCTCCATACACTACGTCTGCCAAAGGGTATTCTGATAGTAGCCGGTTTTACCGATAGTATTATTAATCCCCGCGACTGTGGTTTAAACGGACCCACCAGCGAAGTAGATTGGCTCTTCCAAAAGTAAAGATATGAGAAAAGGAATATTATTCTTATGGACGTTGCTGACGCTAAGTGCATATAGTCAGCAGATTCCTCAGAAGGAGATGCAGCATATCTACCAAGAGGTGCGCACACCGTATAAATATGGTATGGTTGTGGCACCTGCCGACAACTACCACAAGATAGACTGCCCTACCGTCTTCCGACAAGACGGCAAATGGTATATGACCTATGTCGTCTATAACGGCAAAGACGGACTTGACGGACGTGGATACGAGACATGGATAGCCGAGAGCGACGATTTGCTACACTGGACAACCCTTGGGCGCATTCTTTCATATAAAGACAATGGATGGGATATGAACCAGCGTGGTGGATTTCCCGCACTTATCGACTGGACATGGAACGGCTCATATAGTATTTCAAAATACAAGGGAAACTATTGGATGACCTACATTGGTGGTCATGGTACAGGCTATGAAGCCGTACGAGAACCATTGAACATCGGTATGGCGTGGACTCAGGATGATGTCACCAAAGCACATGAGTGGCAAAGTTATGACAAACCTTTGCTAAGTATCAACGACAAAGATGTGCAATGGTGGGAGAAACTGGTGCAGTACAAGAGTACTATCTATGACGACCCCCAAAAGACTATGGGAAAACGCTTTATCATGTTCTACAATGCAGGAGGCATCAATCCCGACAACAAGCTCAAGGCAGAGCGCATAGGCATTGCCCTGTCGGATGACCTCAAGAAATGGAAACGCTACAATGGAAACCCAGTCTTTGCCAACGAAATAGGTGGCATTATCACAGGTGATGCTCAGATAGCCAAGATGGGCGATTTATATGTGATGTTTTATTTCAAGGCTTACGACCCATCACGAAAGTATAATGCCTTTAACACCTTTGCCGTCAGTCGCGATCTCCTGAACTGGCAGCGCTGGGAGGGCGAAGATCTTATCTGGCCTACGAAGTCCTATGACGAAATGTTCGCCCACAAAAGCTATGTGGTGAAGCACAACGGTGTGGTGTACCATTTCTATTGTGCCGTCAACAACGACCAGCAGCGTGGCATAGCCGTTGCCACAAGTGTTCCAATGGGACGTAGCAGCGTTTCATTCCCCGCCCCAGAGCATAAAGGACGTCGTACCATCACCTCTCTAAACGAAGGGTGGACAGCACATTGTCTCGCAGGTCATGATACCATCGCAAAAACAATCAATGTGCCCCATAACTTTGATGACTACTACGGCTATCGACAGTTGCGTCACGGAAACCTGCATGGTAGTGCCGTCTATCAAAAGACTTTTATGGCTCAACCGCAAGAAGGCAAGCGCTACTTCCTGCAGTTTGAGGGTGTTGGCACCTATGCCACCATCACCCTTAACGACACCCAATATCCTAAGGAACTGATTGGTCGCACTGTCTTCACACTTGATGTGACAGAAGCCTTAAATACTGGCAAAAACACTCTGCACATTCTCGTTGATCATCCTGCCATGCAGACAGAATCACCTTGGGTTTGCGGTGGTTGTAGTAGCGAGTGGGGATTCTCTGAGGGTAGTCAGCCATTCGGCATATTCCGTCCTGTGTCGCTCATTGAGACGGATGCCGTCCGCATTGAGCCCTTCGGAGTACATATCTGGAACAATTCCGCATGCGATTCCGTTTTCGTTGAGACGGAGGTAAAGAACTACACCGCTCAGTCTCAAAAGATAGAGTTAGTGAACAAATTCACGCTGGCCAGTGGCAAGCAGGTCTTTAGGTCTGCAGTTACAGAGTCGCTACGCCCAGGCGAGACCAAGACTATCAGACATGCAGCGAAGATAGAGGATGCCCACCGCTGGTCGCTCTCAGATCCTTATCTATATAATCTTGCCACGATGATTAAGCGCGATGGCAAGACCACGGATGAAGTACGCACACCCTTTGGTATCCGTAACATTAAATGGGGGCGCCAATTCTTCCTGAACGGACAACCTACCTTCATCAACGGAACCTGCGAATACGAACATCTCCTGGGCAACAGTCATGCATTCTCGCCTGAGCAGATCCGTTCTCGTATCAAGCAGATTAGCAATGCTGGCTTCAATGCCTTCCGCGAGGCCCATCAGCCTCATAACCTGCTCTATCAACAGTTGCTTGACGAACAGGGAATCCTTTTCTGGAGCCAGTTCTCGGCACATATATGGTATGACACCCCACTGTTCCGCGAGAATTTTAAACGTCTATTGGTTCGTTGGATCAAGGAACGACGCAATTCACCCTCAATCATCCTGTGGGGATTACAAAACGAGAGCATACTGCCTAAGGACTTCGCAGAGGAGTGCAGCAACATTATTCGCAATCTCGATCCCACCTGTGGCGACCAACGCCTCATCACCACCTGCAATGGTGGCGAGGGCACCGACTGGAATGTAATCCAAAACTGGAGCGGTACTTATGGCGGTTCGGCAGAAAACTACGATAATGAGCTGAAACGTCCAGAGCAACTGCTTAATGGTGAATATGGCGCCTGGCGCACTATTGACCTGCATGGTAATGAGAAATACAGCGAAGAGTCGTTCACTAAGCTCCTAGAGACCAAAGCCCGCTTAGCTGAGAGTGCCAAAGATAGTGTCTGCGGTCACTTCCAATGGCTATTCACCTCGCACGATAATCCTGGTCGTGTACAACCTGATGGAGCGCTCCGTCGTATTGATAAGATAGGCCCTATTAATTACAAAGGCCTCACCACCATCTGGGAGGAACCTACCCTAGCCTATTATATGTATCAGCAACGTTATGCTCCTCGAGGTTCTGCAGGCAGAAATATTACTGCAGCAGACAGAAATATTGACCTCGTAAAGGGAGCAGAAGGCTATCATTACCTTTACCGCATCAACTGTGGCGGTGATGCTTTCGTTGACGAGTTCGGACAGCAATGGCAGGCTGATGACGCTCTTTATAGCCATTCGTGGGGACAAGACTATGGCATGCATCCATATCAGGCTTCACAACGCCATATTTCCGAAGATATCCGAGGTACCAAGAGCGACAATCTATTCCAATTCTTCCGTTTTGGACGCCATCGTCTGTGGTACGACATACCCGCCACTGATGGCGAATATAGGATAGAATTTTATTTCATTGAACCTTGGCACGGCAAAGGTGGTGGTGAACGTGATGACTACGAAGGTATGCGCATCTTTGATGTAGATGTCAATGGCGAGACCGTCATCGATGACCTCGACCCATGGGCAGAGGCAGGTTACTGCGGAGCCATGAAGCGTGTCATCTATGCAAAGGCTAAGAACGGCAAACTACGCATCTCCTTCCCCGAGGTCAAAGCCGGACAGGCTATTATTTGCGGTATTGCTATAGCAACTGTTCAGTCTGTTACTGTGGAGCAGCGACAAACAGCAACCACCTCTTGGCGCACCTTCGATACCGACGCCATTGCCAAGTTGCCAAAGGAATTGCTACCACAAGATACCGAGGCTCGTCCAGCCTCTGCTTATCAGCCCACAGCCAAACAAAATAGCACCTTCGTCATCAAACCAGGATTGGGTCAGGAATATGCTTTGCGTTTCCGCTACAAGAATACAACAGGCAAAGCCGTCAAGAGTCGAATGACCATTACCGATTCGAAACGTACTGTTTTGGTAGATCGCGACATCACATTCCCACCGACGCCCAATAAGTTCAAGATGCTCTCAACGACGACAGGTACCCAGATAAATGCTGGCACATATACTGTCAAGATAGACACCAAGGATATAGAATTCAAAGAACTAGAGATACAATGAGAATACTCCTGATTTCCTTATCATTTATCACATGCCATTTATCATTTTGCGTAGCGCAAGAGCACCACGACTGGGAAGACAACCACATATTGCAGATCAACCGTGAGCCGGCAAGAGCGTACTTCATTCCTTTTGGTGAAAAGAAGGGTGACCGCATGCTGTCGCTAAATGGCGACTGGAAGTTCCGCTGGACGAAGAGACCCGAGTGGCGCGTCAAGGATTTCTATCGCACCGATTTCGACTATAGTGGATGGATCAAGTTTCCCGTACCAGCCAACTGGGAGGTCAACACAGGCAGCCACTGCTTTGGCACACCAATATATGTCTCTGCTGGTTATCCGTTTAAAATTGACCCGCCATACGTGACAAGCGAGCCCAAGAGGGAGTGGACGACTTATGAGGAACGCAACCCTACGGGGCAGTATAGGCGGACGTTTTCCCTGCCTCCAGACTGGCAGACGGGCCAGTCTTTCCTGCGCTTCGAGGGAGTAATGTCTGCATTCTATGTCTGGATTAACGGACAGAAGGTAGGATACTCGCAGGGTTCCATGGAGCCATCTGAGTTTAACGTAACCCGCTTTCTGAAAGACGGCGAGAACCAAATTGCAATCGAAGTCTATAAATACAGCGATGGTTCATATCTTGAAGACCAGGACTTCTGGCGGTTTGGTGGTATTCATCGTGACGTGCTGCTCTATCATACACCTGATGTCCGACTGAGGGATGTAGCTGTCCGTTCCTCTATGGATGGAACACTGCAGATCAGTCCCCAATTTTCTGTCTATCAAGGCGAAAATGGTGATGGATACTGCCTCGCTGCAACGCTTATGGACGGTTCTTCAATAGTTTGTCGCGACACAGTCTCAACAGACGAAGTTCTCGACCTCGCTCACAAGGCCAAACTCATGAACGAGTGGTACCCACAACGCGGTTATCGTAAGTTCAACCGCATGACGATGAAGGTCGACAATCCCAAACTATGGAGTTGTGAACAGCCTAACCTCTATACCCTGATGCTTGAACTCAAAGACTCCAACGGGAAAACTGTTGAGCGTGTGACGCAGAAGGTCGGTTTCCGTTCGATAGCTATCAAAGGCGGTCAGTTGCTGATCAACGGTCAACCTATCAAGATACGAGGTGTAAACCGTCATGAGCACGATCCATTCAAGGCCCGTGTGATGACAGAAGAGTTGATGCTGAAAGACCTCCAACTGATGAAAGCAGCCCATATCAATGCTGTACGCTTAGCCCACTATCCCAACTGTCCGCGCTGGTATGAGTTATGCGACTCAATGGGTATGTACATCATGGACGAAGCCGACTGTGAGACACATGGCCTGCGCGGCACATTGGCCTCGACACCCGACTGGCACGATGCCTTTATGGACCGGGTGGTCCGTATGGCTGAACGCGACAAGAATCACCCATCGATTATTATCTGGAGCCTTGGTAACGAGAGTGGCTATGGTGCCAACCATGCTGCCATGTCAGCTTGGCTCCATGAGTTCGACCCCACACGTCCCGTTCACTACGAAGGGGCTCAGGGAACGCAATCAGTGGTCTCAGACATGGAGCGCACTAGCACCGACCCACAAACCGTCGACATTATCTCACGTTTCTATCCCCGTGTCATGCAGGAATATCTTAATCCTGGTATTGCCGAAGGTTCCGACAAGGAGCGTGCAGAGAATGCCCGTTGGGAACGACTGTTGGAGATTGCCAATCGTCCTGGAGACCATTGTTCTTGGGAAGGCTCCGATGGCGGGCCCCGTCCTGTACTGACCAGCGAATATGCACACTCCATGGGTAATGCCCTTGGCAACTTCAAAGAGTATTGGGACGAGATCAATTCGAATCCCCGTCTGCTGGGTGGCTTTATCTGGGATTGGGTAGATCAAGGAATCATTGAACCCGGCGGTATTGTCCTTTATGGTGGCGACTTTGGCGATAAACCCAACCTGCATGCCTTCTGTATGAACGGCATCGTGATGAGCGACCGCACGCTGACACCAAAGTATTACGAGGTTCAGGCTGTCTATGGCAATGGCCCAGAGGTTAAGGTGAATACCCAAAAGCCCAAAAGATTAAAAGAAAAGCCTCTTACACCATCCCTTTTATCACTTATATCGACCATCAAACCCCAGGTTTTCCGTGCTCCTACCGACAACGATAAGAGTTTTGGCAACTGGCTCGCCAAAGACTGGAAGCGTTGTGGGCTGGATACTCTGACCATCCACATGAAGATGGAACAGCACGGCAATGAACTGACATTTACGTTTGAAATACCAGACTCGTTGCCCCCGTTGCCTCGTTTAGGCATACGCATCGAACTGCCTCGCGAATACCAACAACTGACGTGGTATGGTCGTGGTCCTTGGGATAACTATCCCGACCGCAAAGTGTCGTGTCCCATAGGGTTGTGGAAGTCGACCGTCTCAGAGCAATACGTTCACTACCCTCGTCCGCAGGATTCCGGAAACCATGAGGATTGTACACTGGTGGAACTGAAGAATAATAAAGGAAAAGGCATACGCATTGAGGCAGTAGACGCTCCCTTCTCGTTCTCCGCACTACCCTACTCTGCCCAGTATCTGGCCTCGGAGACACACGACCACGAGTTAAAGGAGGAAGGAAAGACCTTCCTTAGTATCGACTGCGCTGTGATGGGTTTAGGGAACAGCAGTTGTGGACCAGGAGTACTGAAGAAATACACCGTGCCCACAACTACTCAAACTTTACGGATTCGTATACTGCCTATCGAATAGGCAGCCCTTCTTCAATTTTTCAATTCTTCAATTCTTGATAGAGCCATGTTGCCAAAAAGCCAACCAAGAATATAGAACAGGTGCCCAATACTATGGCCAGGTATTCATGCAAATGGATACCTGGTAAGTTCCATATACGGGCCAGAGATATCCATGCAATCACCAACACTCCACAGATACAACCTATAAAGGCTGCAGCGCGATTGATTGTCCGAGGCATACATCCTAATAGGAACAAACCAAGCATACCACCAGAGAAAATACTGGAGAGAGTCCACCATGCATCGATAATGCTCTCTACGGACAGCATGGCAATAGCCACACAAGCTCCCAAAATGCCTACACCGAAGCTTGAGAGTCGCACTATGGCAAGTTCCAGTTTCCTATGCTTATGATGGTCTTGTGGATCATGATGGCGCAGGCGGTCAGCCACATTACGTGCCTTGAGGAAGAAGGGGCGTACATAGTCCGTTAGGATTATGGTAGCAGCACTGGTAACAGATGTTGATACTGTACTCATACCAGCCGCAAAGATAGAGGCAATCAACAATCCACGCAATCCTACAGGCAAACCATTGACTATGAAATACGGAAACACATAGTCAGGCTTTGCTGCTATCTCACCAGGTAGCTGTGCCACTCCTGCTGAATAATAAGAATACAATGCGGAGCCGATAAGGAAGAAAAGTGCTGATACTGGAATAAAGAGATAACCACCGAAAAGTGCCGAGAACTTCGCATCCTTATCTGTCTTAGCCGCATGATAGCGCTGGACATAGTTCTGGTCGATTCCATAGTTCTGCAAATTGATAAAAACACCATAGATCAGACAGACCCAGAATGTTGAAGTTGTCAAATCAGAAGTAAAGGCGCCTAACGAGAACTTGTTTCCCTCTGGCGAGTTCACAGCAAGATCAAATGTCTGCATAATTCCCTCAGGCATCGAGAACATCAAGATCGCAAGACAGAGCACGGCACCACCTATCAGTATGATACCCTGTATTGCATCTGCCCAGATAACAGCTTTCAGGCCTCCCATCATAGAATATATGATGATACCTATCGACGTGAGGATGATAACGGTATGCATATTCCACCCCATAAGAATATACATCGGAACAGCCAACAGATAGAGGATACTACCCATACGGGCTATCTGCGTCAGTAAGTAACATGCAGATGCATAAAGACGTGCCCACGCCCCGAATTTCTCCTCCAGAAAGGTATAGGCTGACACCGAACCACTATGCCGATAGAAAGGTACGAAGTATTTGGCAGCAAAATAGCTTGCTATAGGAATAGATAGGGAAAAGACAAAGGCATTCCAATTAGAGGCGAAAGCCTTTCCTGGATATCCAATATAACTGATGCTGGACACGTAGGTCGCAAAAATCGACATTCCCACTACCCAACCAGGAATGGAATGACCTGCTGATGTAAATTCATCTGCAGAACTCCCTTTCTTGAAGAAGGAACATCCAAAGAGAACAACTCCAAGCGTGAAGACAATAAATATTATAAAGTCTATCAGATGCATAATTTCCCGTCTTTTATGGGTAATGCAGCCAGGGCCAGACGAATCTTATCCCGCTCGGGCTCCTCAAACTTATAGAATGGTGAGGCCACGAAATCGTCGTTGATGATGCCAAGTAGAGACAGAGCGCACTTCAGGCCCTTCAGATAGCTGGAACCATGTTTGCCTACAGTATAGATAGAGGTGGATATCTGCATGATATACTGCTGCAACTGCAGGACGCGATTGATATCACGCTGGCTGGCAGCCTCATACATTGCCACATAGAGCTCTGGGAACATATTAGCGCCACCGTTGATGCCACCATGAGCACCTAATAAGACACATTCTCCAGTTATTTCCTCTGGGCCAACGAGCATCGCAAAGTCTGGACGTTCCTTCATCTTGTACATCACAGACTGGAAATAAACGGCATTGGCAGAAGAGTCTTTGAAGCCAATTACGCGAGGATTCTGGGCGATACGTCGAACTGTATCTGGTGCAAAGCTCACTTTCACGTGACTAGGCATATTATACAGGAATACAGGTAAAGGCAACTGAGGTACCAGTTCCTCATAGAACTGCGCGAGTTCTGGTTGTCCTGTAGCGAAGTAATAAGGAGGCGCAGATACGACGCCATCAGCTCCACAGTCAGCAGCTACACGGGCCAGACGGACACTCTCCACCATACTGGTATCAGTCACACATACCAATAAAGGCAGTCTACCGTTATTTATTCTGGCAGATTCCCGTATCATCTGTTGACGCACATCATAGCTAAGACTCTGTTCCTCACCGGTAGTACCAAGTATAAACAATCCATGAACACCACCAGCAATCAGGTGTTCAATCAATCTCTCAAGACTCTCAACATCAAGTGTCTCATTGTCCTTTAAAGGAGTTACGAGTGGCGGAATAATACCGCAAAGGGGATAACTTTTGATCATATTCTTTGTGATTTGTTTTTATAAAGACGAAGAATACCGTCTTTTGTAATGATTATCGGGTACAAAAGCGACATGATGGAGTCATTATTAAAAATAATGATTCTTATGAGAAAGCATATAACAGCAATGCTCATCCTGGCAGCATGCCATATGGGCATCAACGCACAATCGGCAGACGTAAACACTCATCGGCAATACCTGAGTGGCACTGGATGTGACGACACCGTATTATGGGATTTCAAATGTTCAGACGGACGAAATGCCGGACAATGGACGAAGATAGGAGTACCGTCGTGTTGGGAACTGCAGGGATTTGGCACTTACCAATATGGCATGCGTTTCTATGGAAAAGCGACACCTGAGGGTATTGCAGATGAGAAAGGCCAGTATAAGCATGAATTCACCTTACCACAGCAGTGGCAGGGAAGACAGATACTATTAGTATTCGAGGCTGCCTTTACAGAGATTCATGTGCAGATCAATGGTCGTAAGGCAGGCAGCGGAACCTATCAAGGAGGATATACAAGACATTCCATTGATGTTTCCGATCGAGTATTCTTTGGCAATAAGAAAAACCGCCTGGAGGTGGAGGTTTTGAAAGAAAGCACAAACCCTCAAGTAAATCTGGCTGAGCGCAGAGCTGACTACTGGAATTTCGGAGGTATCTGGCGCCCTGTTTTTATTATCTCAAAGCCTGCACAAAACATCCAGCGGGTAGCAATTGATGCCAAGGGCGACGGACGCTTTATGGCAGATGTCTTCCTTAATAGGGCTATGGTTGGCTGTTCTGTAAGCGTTGATATCGTTGACAACAATGGGAAGAAAGTGGCTCAGAGTCCCGCCTACCCTATTGCCAGCGATGGCACCAAGGTAGACTTCTGCACCAAAGGCATAAAGGCATGGAATGCAGAGCAACCCAATCTCTATACAGCTATATTTACTCTGAGAGATGCTGCTGGAAAGACTATCCATGTAGAACGTCAGAAATTTGGATTCCGCACCATAGAATATCGTCATCAGTACAATGGCGACAAAGAGGATGGTGTGTTTATCAATGGGCAGAAAGTTATCTTCAAGGGTGTGAACCGTCATTCGTTCCGTCCAGAGACTGGTCGCACACTTTCGAAGGCGAAGAACATTGAGGACGTGAAACTCATCAAGTCGATGAATATGAATGCCGTTCGCTTGAGTCACTATCCTGCTGATCCTGAGTTCCTGGATGCCTGCGACTCACTGGGGCTCTATGTAGAGTGCGAACAGCCTGGTTGGCATTGGGCTCACGAGACAATTACGGGTTCACAAATTGTGGAGGAGATGGTGACGAGAGATGTTAACCATCCTTCGATTATCTTTTGGAGCAACGGCAACGAGGGAGGCTTTAACTATGAATTGGAGCCAGTCTTTACAAAACTCGATCCCCAAAAGCGCGTAGTACTCTATCCTTGGGCTAACCGTAATGGTTTCGAGACTAAGCATTATCGTTCATGGGGTGAAACATCAGAATATATGCGCCAGAAGGAGATTTTCATGCCTACAGAATTCCTGCATGGTCTCTATGATGGAGGTCATGGAGCTGGTCTGAAGGACTATTGGAAGTTGATGATGAGCAACCCTCGTTGTGCAGGTGGTTTCCTGTGGGACCTGATGGATCAGGGTGTGGTACGCACAGACCAGAATGGCATCATCGACTGCGTAAGTAACTTCGGCGCGGATGGTATCGTAGGTCCTCACATGGAGAAAGAAGGCTCATTCTATACTATTCGTGAGGTATGGAGTCCCATACAAATCTCTGTTCACAACCCAAAACTCTCTGACTTCAATTCACAGCATTTACTTCTCGGCAAAGAGCTCGTAATCAAAAACGATTACAACTTTACCAACCTGAAAGACTGTTCGTTGCGTTACCGCTGGATAGATCTGCCATACTATGGTGGGACTGCTGAAAAACTTGTTACTGAGGGTAAGATCTCATTGCCTTCAACCGAGCCTGGCGAAAGTGTCACTCTCTCTGTGCCAAAAGGCGACGGTGCCATGCTTGAACTTGCGGCTATCGATCCGTATGGTCAGGAGGTGATGAGATGGCGTTTCCTGAAAAAGAACCAGTTCCCTTCAGATTTCTTATTTGGGGTAGATTCTCAAACTAAGTCCGAAACAGACAATACACTCACAGTAACTGTAGGCCCTTATTCTTATACCTTCTCAAAGAAAGACGGGCGACTTATGAGCGTTAAGACCAGTAAGCACAACTATAGTCTAAGTAATGGCCCACGCTTCGTGGCAGCAAAACGAGCAGACCGTAGTGACGATGGCTTCTATAATCACGATGACAAGCAGGCTTTCCAGAAAAAAACACTATACACAGAATATGCTGATCAAGGCGCATTTGATGGCTTTGAGCTGGAAAATGGACATCTCATAGCACGCTATCGTCACGGCAGTCTGCAGACAGTTGACTGGCGATTCTTCGATGACGGCTGTGTTCTGCTTTCAGCCAATGCCATGTTCAATGGTGTAGTTGATCTCATAGGCATCAGCTTCGATTATCCAGAGTCACTCGTCAAGAGCAAACGTTGGGTAGGCCGAGGACCTTACCGTGTGTGGGGAAATCGTATGGATGGTCCACAGTACGGCTACTGGCAGACAGACTACAACGACCCTATTCCTGGAGAAAGTTGGGAGTACCCCGAGTTCAAGGGCTATTTCGCTGGCGTTGAGTGGATGCAACTGCTAACCGACGAGGGTGCCATCGGCATTTCTCCATCCCATAGTCTCCAAGCCCCCCTATACGTAGGTGTTTTCACTCCACGTGATGGACGCGATCACTTGCTATACGATTTGCCAGAAACAGGGATCTCAATTCTTCGAGTAATTCCTGCTGTTCGAAATAAAGTAAACACCACCGACCTGAACGGTCCTTCTGCACAGCCATGCTGGGCAATGGGCCAAGGGAACATTAGTGCTATCTTAAGATTCGAATAATATGAGACGTCTCCTTCTTTTTTTTACCACTATCCTTTTTTCGTTAGGAGTAAGCGGTACTGATACAACCAAGCCCTGGACTTTCTGGTACTGGATGTATGGGGCAGTATCAGAAAAAGGTATCAAGGCCGATCTTCAGGCGATGAAGGATGTTGGCTTGGGAGGTTGTTACCTGATGCCTATTCGAGGTACTCAGGAAAAACCGGAGTATCACGGTGAGGCCCAACAGCTGTCACCACGTTTCTGGGAAATGGTCGACTATGCTATGCAACAATCAGACTCACTCGGTTTGGAAATGGGCATTCACGTCTGTGACGGCTTTGCACTTGCTGGTGGTCCTTGGATTAGCCCGCGTGAGTCGATGCAAAAGGTTGTTTCTATGCAGACTAATGTCACAGGAGGTACAGGCAAGCGCTATATCCTTATGCAACCAGCTGGTTACGAAGGTTATTATGAAGATATTGCCTGCTTCGCTATCCCTTCTGATGGCTGTCCTTTGTGTATAAATCCTGCTTCAGCCCAGCCTGTCATCACATATTCTCCTACTGTGACTCGCGATGAAAAGGGCATTTTCCGAGCTTCAGAGCCAGGTTGGATTCAATACGAATATCCTGACATTGCCACTTTCCGTAGCGTAGAGATTGTTCCCTCTGGCAATAACATCCAGTCACAACGTCTCAGGATGCTGGCAAGTGCTGATGGCAAGGAGTTTACTTTGGTGAAGCAGTTTGAGCCCCCACGTCAGGGTTGGCAGAATACTGACTATAACTTCACCTATACCATCCCCAAGACTGATGGTCGCTATTTCCGTTTCGAATGGACACCTGAAGGCACGGAACCTGGTGCAGAAGATCTGGATGCTGCCAAGTGGAAGCCTGTGCTGAGGTTACGTGATATCCGTCTGAGCGATGCAGTCCGCTTGAACCAATGGGAAGGCAAGAGCGGTCTTGTATGGCGCATTGCCCCTGAGACCTCGGCAGAGGAAATCCCTGATGAAGACTGCACAAAGTTAAAGGATATTCTTCGCATAGAGATAAAAAACGGACGATTGGCAGAACCATTGCCAGATGGCAACTGGCTTATTGTTCGTATTGGTCACACTTCGACAGGTCATACTAATGCTACAGCAGGAGGCGGCAAAGGTTTAGAATGCGACAAGTTCTCTGAAGCTGCTGTCAGAAAACAGGTTGCCAGCTGGTTTGGTGAATTCAAAAAACGCCCATTTGCCGATGTGGTGAAGTATATGCATGTCGACTCCTGGGAGTGTGGTTCGCAGAATTGGAGCAAGAATTTTGCTGAAGAGTTTCAGAAACGACGTGGCTACGACCTCATTCCTTGGTTGCCCGTCATGGTGGGTATTCCCATAGAGAGTGCTGCCAAGAGTGAGCAGGTTCTCAGAGATGTCCGTCAGACCATCGATGAACTTAAGAATGAAGTGTTCTTCAAGACTGTTCGCGATTGTGCCCATGAGTATGGTGTTCAGCTCTCTACAGAAAGTGTAGCCCCCACGATGATGAGCGACGGAATGAGTCACTATCGCTATGCAGACATTCCCATGGGCGAATTCTGGCTTAACTCCCCCACACATGATAAGCCCAACGATATGCTCGATGCCATCAGCGGTGCGCATGTCTATGGTAAGAATATCATTCAGGCAGAGGGATTCACAGAGGTTCGTGGTGTATGGGACGAGACGCCAACAATGGTGAAGCCGCTATTGGATCGCAACTTTGCCCTTGGCATGAATCGCTTGTTCTTCCACGTCAACACCCATAATCCTTGGCTCGACAAGAAGCCAGGCATGACGCTCGATGGAATCGGACTTTTCTTCCAGCGCGACCAGACGTGGTTCCCGGAAGCAAAGACCTTTGTAGATTACATCACCTGTTGTCAGACACTTTTGCAGAAGGGCAAACCTGTTATTGACATTGCTGTCTATACGGGCGAAGAGATGCCAAGTCGTGCTTTGACGCATGATAAGGTGGTGCCCATGTTACCAGGCTTGTTTGGTGCAGAGCGTGTCGCTTCTGAGTGCAAGCGTCTTGCCAATGTGGGGCAACCTATGGAGGAGTCGCCTGTGGGTGTGCGCCACTCTGCCAACATCCTTGATCTGAAAGACTGGGTGAATCCTCTACACGGATATCAGTATGACTCGATGAACAAGGATGCCTTGCTCACACAACCATTTAATTATAAGGTGTTGGTGATTCCTGAGGGGGCTCTCGTCTCAGAAGAGGCAAAAGCGAAGATATCTCAATTGCGTCTTCAGGGTGTGCAGATTATTGACAAGCCCTACCAAGAAACCTCGCTGAAGGGTATTGCCCCTGATGTGGTTTTGCCGGAGGGTATCGCCTATACACATCGAATTGATGATGAGTATCACATTTATTTCTTAGCAAATCAAACGGACAAAGCACAACAATTCTCAGCAAGGTTCCGTGATGCTGACATTGTTGCCGTACTTTATCATCCAGTAAAAAATACCTATAGTTGGTCTCATAATAATAAAAACAAAACATCTATCGATATTCATCTTGCTCCCTATGAGTCTGTATTTGTTATTTTTGGAGCGGGATACAACTGTGTTGCACTTGCATTAGTGAAAGAATCATACGGCAGGGCAGTACTGCAAAATAGCCCAATTGATGCTAACAGCCAAAAAGATGACTTTTTGGTGTATGATTATTCCCAAGATTGGAATAATTCATTCCCAGGCTGGGAACAAAACATTCCCAAGGTGGGAATAAATGCGCTGCTTTGGGATGTTTCGTTCCGAGAGTCTGGCTTGTCGCTGACGAGGCAGCCGCTCTTCGATTGGAGTCAGCATGAGAACGATAAGATACGCTATTTCAGTGGGCACGCCCGCTATACTACAACTCTTAAACTGAAGGCAAAAGAGCTGCCACAAGGTCGTGCTTGGCTGTCGTTCCCCAACGTGAAGGATATCGCCCATGTATGGATTAACGGCAAGGATTGTGGTATTGCCTGGACTGCTCCTTACGAAGTAGAGATAACGGGAGCTTTGAAGAAAGGTAAGAACAAGATAGAAATCGAGGTAGTAAATACCTGGCATAATGCCTTGCGAGGCCAGGATCAAGGCAAGGCGCCTTACGAAGGCATTTGGACTAATGCCAAGTATCGTACTAAAGGCGGTGGTTTGTTGCCTGCCGGACTCCTCGAACCACCCATGATTATAACAACCACGAATTAAACGAATTACTCGAAAAATATATGAAGAAATTAATCTGTGTCATATGTGCTATCTGTGGCTTCATCGCTACCGCACAATCAAAAGTCACGTTGCCCAGTTTCTTTTCTGACAACATGGTGCTGCAACAGCAGAGCGAGTGTCACATCTGGGGATGGGCAGAACCAGGGAAGAAAGTCATGGTCCTGACATCGTGGGACAAGAAATCCTATTCGACTTCCGCTCACTGGGATGGTCGTTTTGAGGTGATAGTAAAGACTCCCAAGGCAGGAGGCCCATTCACCATCTGGTTTAGGGACGGCGACAGCGTTCAGTTGAACAATGTGATGATTGGTGAAGTGTGGATATGCTCTGGCCAGTCGAACATGGAGATGCAGATGAAGGGCTTTAAGCAGCAACCTGTGGAAGGAACCACAGAGGAACTCCTACGCTGTAAGGATGACCAATTACGCCTCTTTACTGTAAAGCGTCACGTCTCGTTGACACCAGAGTGGAATGTCACAGGTCAATGGAGCGAGGCAAATAGTGCCAGTGTTCGCGACTTCTCAGCTACAGCCTATTACTTCGGACGAGCCCTGCGCTCAGCCTTAGGTGTTCCTGTAGGACTTATCTCTACCTCGTGGGGTGGTTCTGCTTGCGAGGCATGGATGAAAGCTGATTGGTTGAAGGCATTCCCAAAGGTAAAGCAGACCATCACAGAGGAAGATTTCAAGAAACTACAGCAACGCTGTCCTACTGCCCTCTTCAATGGGCAACTGAACCCACTCGTGGGTTATGGCATGCGTGGTGCTATATGGTATCAGGGTGAGGATAATGTACCTCGCTACGACTATTATGCTGAACTCCTGAAGGCAATGGTCGAGGGTTGGCGTTCAGAGTGGAAGCAGGGCGACTTCCCCTTTTACTATTGTCAGATTGCACCCTATGATTATAGTCTCATCGATTGGAAAGACAGCCAGTATCTGCGTGAACAGCAGATGAAGGCAGAGTCGATAATTCCTAATGCCCGCATGGCTGTGCTGATGGATGCTGGTTTGGAATATGGCATCCACCCAAGAAAGAAACGTCAGGCAGGTGAGCGCCTTGCAATCCTGGCTCTTGCAAACACTTATGACATGAAGGGCTTGCCTGAGTTTGCTAAATATAAAGACGTTGAATTTAAGAACGATACAGCAGTCATCAGTTTCGACCGCTCGAAAGAGTGGGTATACTTCGAAAATGGTACAACCTCCAATAACTTCGAAGTGGCAGGCAATGATAAGGTGTTCCATCCTGCCTCGAAAGTTTGGGTAAGCCGCAATCACGTATACGTAATCTGTAAAGAGGTAAAGGTTCCCATTGCCGTGCGCTATGCTTTCAAGGACTGGGTGGATGGCGACCTAATGCACGATGGTCTGCCCGTTTCTTCCTTCCGTACTGATAATTGGTAAACGATGATGAAAAGACTCCTCTGCACTATTTGCTTACTAGGCATCTTCGCTCTCGTTAGTGCCGACTACATACCACGCGACTACGTCTGGACTTCTCAAAGCCGGAACTCCAGCGAATCGATGCCATGTGGAGGTCACGATATAGGTATGAATGTATGGGTGGAACAGGGTGATGTACTTTTCTATATCCAGCAAAGCGGCTGGTTCGATGAGAACAATACCCTCCTGAAGGCAGGCCGTTGGCGACTTCATTTCGATGGCAATCCTTTCGACAGCAAAGATTTCCAGCAGCGACTTTGTCTCGATGATGGAGTCGTATATATAAAAGGTGGGGGTACGTCAATTAAAATTTGGGCAGATGTATACTCCCCCATTGTGTTTGTTACGACAGAGTCCAAGAAGAAAGCTAAAGTCACCCTCAGCTATGAGAGTTGGCGCTACAAAGACCGTACTGTGACAAAGGCCGAATGTCAGCAATGCTCCTACAAATGGGTCATACCAAAGGACTGTAAGACCTTTGCCGACAGCATCAAAGCCGAAGATAACATACTTACCTTCACTCATCAGAACCGAAAAGAGACAGTTTTCGACTTTACCGTTGAACGTGAGCGGATGGGTAGCATGAAAGACAAGCTCTACAATCCTATTGGCGGACTCAAGATGAAAGGTGTAATGTATGCTCCTAGCTTCCATTTTACAGGTATCACTAAAGGGGAATATGCGGGAACAGATTATCAGGCATGGAACTATTCGTGCCAGAATCATCGCTCTTCAGATATTATCATCGACCTGCGTTACCTGAATCATCAGCTATACGAGGAAAAAGTCATCGCAAGTGACTCTCGCAAGCGTAGTGCATCTTGGTGGCATAACTACTGGCAGCGCAGTTGGATAGAAGTCGACGACAATACTCCCGACGAATGCCAAACTATGGTGCGCAATTACGAACTGATGCGCTATCTTCTTGGATGCAATGCTTATGGTCAGTGGCCAACAAAGTTCAATGGCGGACTCTTTACGTTCGACCCCGTATATGTCGATTCCACCGCTACGTTCACACCAGATTATCGCAAATGGGGTGGCGGAACAATGACAGCCCAGAATCAGCGACTTGTATATTGGCCCCTGTTAAAGAGTGGTGACTATGAATTGCTTAGGCCACAGCTCGACACATATTTGCGTATGTTGCCCAATGCCAAAGCATGGTCTCGCAACCATTGGGGACATGATGGTGCATGCTTCAGCGAACAAATAGAAAACTTCGGACTACCCAATCCTGCTGAGTACGGCAAGCACAAGGAAGGTGATGACTGGGGAGTGGAAAAAAACAAATGGTTAGAGTATGAATGGGACACTGCCCTGGAGTTTTGCCAGATGGCTATACAGATGCGCCCCTGGTATCCCGATTCTACCTTAGAGAAATATCAGCCACTCATCGACGAGACTCTACGCTTTTTCGTTGAGCATTACCCCAATCTCGTAATCTATCCAGGTTCTGGCTGTGAGACGTATAAGATGGCTCGTAACCCATCCAGCACTATCGCAGCTCTTCACGCAATGAAGAATAGTCTTGAAAACATAGGCAAAGACGCAAGTATTCTTCCAAATATCCCTTTGCAAGTCATCGAAGGCGACACATGTATTGCACCTGCTGAAAGCTGGGAGCGTATACAGAATTCAGAAACGCCCCAGCTATATCCTGTCTTCCCTTGGCGCATCTACGGCTTAGGAAGGCCAAACCTTAATATAGCCCGTAACACCTATTTTAAGGATCCTCACGCATTAGAGATGCGCAGCACGAAAGGTTGGAAGCAAGATAATATCTGGGCAGCATGCCTTGGACTCACAGGCGAGGCCAAGCGACTGAATCTTGAGAAACTTTCAGATGGTCCCTATCGTTTTCCTGCATTCTGGGAGCCTGGATTTGACTGGGCACCTGATCACAACCGAGGGGGTGCAGGTATGATTGGACTACAGGAGATGTTGCTTCAGGAAGACCTTGACCACAACCCCATCCTCTTCCCAGCTTGGCCTCGCGAGTGGAACTGCCGTTTCAGACTCTATATATCTGGTCAGCGCTGCATCGACGGGGAAATAAATAAAGGTAAGATCACTTATGCCATAGACGGTGTTGATTTTTCTGAGGATGACAACGAAGAGGAAGTCATGGGAAAGGCGGAGTGGATAGGAGCCATCACCCGACAGGACTCCCGACTGCCTGAAGGGCGCAACTACACAGGTGCCAAACTTAAAGAGCCTTTGGTAAAAGAAGCTTGGCAGAACGTGGATACACTGAGTCAGAGAAGTATCTTGCTGTGCAAGGATATCCGTCTGAAGGGAGCTGTGCGCAAAGCCACTGTCTCTGTCGTCGGATTGGGCTTCTACGAGCTCTCCATCAATGGTCAGAAAGTGGGCGATGCCATGTTTACACCTCTTTGGAGCGACTACGACAAGAGCATATACTATAACACCTATGACGCTACTTCCCTGTTTACCGATTACCACTCACCATCCACCATCCGAGTACTGTTGGGTAACGGCTTTTATAACGAGCAAGGCAAGCGCTATGCCAAGATGAAGATCTCATTCGGTCCGCCTACCCTCATCTTCCGTTTACAGATAGAATATGCCGACGGAAAGACAGAGGAAGTGGTCAGCGACCGTACATGGCAGTGGGCACTTTCGCCCATCACTTTCAACAGTATCTATGGCGGTGAGGATTATGACGCCCGTTTAGAACAGCCTGCCTCCTGGCATCCTGTTGTCATTCAGGATGCACCCAAGGGTACACTCCGTCAACAGATAGCACAGCCCATAAAGATTATGGAGCGCTATTCTGTGAAAGATACAATCAGAAAGGACTCAGTCATTGTGCTCGACATGGGACAGAACCTTGCAGGTTTCCCGGAGATTACCGTCATAGGCAAACAAGGTCAACGGCTCAAACTGACTCCTGGCGAGACATTGAACAAAGAAGGGCTAGTTAGCCAGAAACAGACGGGACGTCCTCACTACTACACCTACACTTTAAAGGGCAATACCACAGAAACCTGGCATCCGCGCTTCTCATATTATGGTTATCGCTATCTGCAGGTAGAAGGCAACATAGAAGTATTGAAGAAAGTTGAGTCGTGTTTCATCTATAATTCAGCATCTAAGACAGGAGAATTTGAGTGTTCTAATCCCCTTCTCAACGATGCCTACCGTCTGATAGATCGGGCTATCCGCTCCAATTGGCAGGCAGTCTGGACCGACTGTCCCCATCGCGAGAAGCTGGGTTGGTTGGAACAAGACTGGCTGAATGGCGAAGGACTCTTGGCCAATTATGACTGTCGGGCGATGATAGAGCAGACTATGCAGAATATTGCCGATGCCCAATACCCCAATGGTGCACTACCAGAGATAGCACCCAACTACGTTATCTTCGAAGGTTCGTGGGCTCCTCCATTCCTTGAATCGCCTGAATGGGGAGGAGCCTTTATAGCCCTACCCTTCCTATACAAAGCGTTTTATGGTGACGACAAACTTATAAAGCGCTATCGCCCACAGATGAAACGCTACGTTGACTATCTTTCAACCCAGGACTCCTGCTATATTCTCCATCAGGGACTGGGCGACTGGTACGACTTTGGTCCAGGACGCGCAGGATTTGCCCAAAACACTCCTATGCCCCTTGTATCAACGGCTCACTACTATTGGTGGAATCATCTTATGCGTGAAGCCCGTGCAGACAGCATAAAGACCGCATTCATCAAGGAGTTTTACAATCCTGCTACCCACCAGTTTGCCACGGGTAGTCAATGCGCTCAGGCCATTGCTCTCGAGATGAATCTCATTCCTGAAGGAGACCGCGAAGCTGTGTTGCAACAACTGATTAACGACATTCATGCCCACGGCAACCGCCTGACAACCGGCGATGTTGGCAACCGCTATCTGTTCAACGCCCTTATTCACAATGGGCAGCAGGAACTACTCTATAAGATGCTCAACCACTACGATGTACCAGGCTATGGTTATCAGATAAAACTCGGGCATACCACTCTGACAGAGCAATGGAATCCTGAACACGGAGCCTCTATGAATCATTTCATGATGGGACATCTGAACAACCTGCTCATACCATACTTCTTAGGTATTTGGCGCGAGGGTGAACATACTACAATAGCACCTCATCCGGTAGGCGATCTCACTTGGTGCCGAGGCCGGATGGCCGACGTAAAGGCCGCATGGCATTTTGAAGGTGATACCTTTGTTCTAAAGGTCGATATTCCTACAGGCCGTCAGGCCACCGTCCGACTCCCCTTTAGCGGAAAAATCAGCACTATGGGAGAGGGACAACACATACTGAAGGAACCAATCAATGATTAGTAAAGAATATGATGAATACGTGGAAGAAAAATCTCGAAGAGACCAAACAGCGATATATCAACTGGTGGAAACATAAAGGTATAATCCTGAATATGTGGGAACACTTTCAGGAGGGTGTCAAACCTCATGCTGATATCCCCATGCCACCAGCTCCTAAAGACCTGAACCAGAAATGGTTCGACCCTCAATGGCGTGCTGACTATCTCGACTGGTATGTTTCACACTCATCGCTGATGGCTGATATGCTCCCTGTTGCCAATACCCAACTGGGGCCAGGCTCTCTTGCTGCCATTCTTGGCGGAGTCTTCGAGGGTGGCGAGGATACTATCTGGATTCATCCTGACCCCAATTATACCGACGATATTGTCTTTAACCCCAACCACCCCAACTATCTGCTTCATAAGGAACTGTTGAAGGCTTGCAAACAGAAAGCACAGGGGCATTATTATGTAGGTATGCCCGATCTGATGGAAGGTCTCGATGTTCTGGCAGCTATCAAGGGAACAGACAAAGTCCTGCTCGACACCGTTATGCAACCAGAAGTACTCGAACATCAGATGCAACAGATTAACGATATCTATTTCAAGGTATTCGACGAGCTTTATGACATTATCCGTGAAGGCGATGAGATGGCATTCTGTTATTTCTCCTCTTGGGCTCCAGGAAAGATGTCGAAGCTCCAAAGCGATATATCAACAATGATTAGCGTTGATGACTATCGTCGGTTCGTACAGCCATTTATCCGTGAACAATGTCAGAAGATAGACTACACCCTCTACCATCTTGACGGAGTTGGAGCAATGCACCATTTGGATGCCTTATTGGAGATAAAAGAACTGAATGCAATCCAATGGACGCCTGGCGTTGGTGAGCCTCAAGGCGGCTCATCTAAATGGTACGATCTCTACAAGAAGATTCTGGCTGGCGGAAAGAGTATCATGGCATGCTGGGTAACCCTCAACGAGCTAAGGCCCCTTCTCGATAATATCGGAGGAGACGGTGTACATCTTGAAATGGACTTCCACAACGAACGCGAGGTAGAACAAGCCCTACGCATCATCGAGGAATACCAGAGCCACGATAGTGTTGACGATGAGGTAAATGAAATCATCCGCCTCATTGAATCCCCAAAAGAGCAAGTCAAAGCCAACAAGCCAGTTATCCCCACCGACCGTATCCTCGTTCTCGACGGAGCCATGGGAACTATGATACAACAGTACGAACTACGCGAGGAAGACTTCCGAGGGGCACGTTTTGCAAACCACAACTACGACTTGAAAGGCTGTAATGACGTTCTATCGCTTACCTGTCCCTTCATCATTCGTGACATACACCGAAAATACTTAGAGGCAGGTGCAGACATCATCGAGACCAATACATTCAACGCACAACGCATCTCCATGAGCGATTTCGGTATGCAGGATTATTGTCGCGAAATAAACCTTGCCGCAGTAAAAATAGCACGCGAGATTGCCGACAAGTATTCCACCGCAGAAAAGCCACGATTTGTAGCAGGTAGTATTGGTCCTACAAGCCGTACTACATCTATAACTACTTCAGGCATACCGTTAGAAAAGGAAGAGCTGCGCAAAGCATACGAAGAACAGATAAAGGCACTTGCTGAAGGCGGTGTCGACTTACTGCTCATTGAGACAATTTTCGATGTTGAGAATGCCCGCATTGCTATTGAGGCGGCAAAACATATTGCACCCCACCTTCCTATCATGCTAAGTTTCTCTGTTTCAACACCCGATGGGCATAATATGCTGGGGCAGGATATTTGTGAGTTCATAGCAGATATAAACCCTCAATTATTCTCCATTGGAATCAACTGTCTGTCAGATGTCAAGCAGATGACACCACTGGTTTGTAAATTTGCCCAACACGGCACTAAGGTCAGCCTATATCCAAATGCTGGAATGCCTGATGCCTCAGGCCACTATTCTAAGACTCCTGAGAGTCTGGTTGCCGATATCTGGCCTTTACTTGAGAACCACTGTCTTAACATCATAGGTGGATGTTGTGGCACAACCGATGCCCACATACGTCTGATGGCAAAAGCAATAGAGCCTATACCCGGAGTCTTCCTGTCTCCGCTGATTCCTGGAGAGGGCTCAATTATTTCGAGAGAATCTGTATCTCCCTCAGAGCGTCTTTTCCAAGCCATTCTGGATGGCAAGAGCGATGATGCTATAGCAGCCACACAGAGTGCCATAGCCCAGAACATAGCCCCTCAGGATCTCATCAACCGACAGATGATTCGTGCTATGAGTGAAGTAGGTCAACGATTCCAAGACGGCAAGGCATTTGTGCCACAGCTGCTGATGGCAGGACGAGCCATGAAAGCAGCCCTCGAACAGCTTAAGCCTATGATGGCTGGTACAGCAAGTACTTCTTTAGGCAAAGTAGTGATAGGTACCGTAAAGGGCGATCTTCACGATATCGGCAAGAACCTTGTTGCATCAATGCTGGAAGGTTGTGGCTTCGAGGTAGTAAACATTGGAATAGATGTCTCTGCCGACACATTTATCAAAGCCGTTAAGGACAATCAGCCCGATATTCTTTGCATGAGTGCTCTCCTCACCACCACAATGGGTTACATGAAAGAAGTTATCGATGCATTAGAAGCTGCTGGCATTCGAGACCAGGTAAAGGTAATGGTTGGTGGTGCTCCTGTCACTCAAGGCTTTGCCGACGAGATTGGTGCTGATGGTTATAGCGACAATGCCAACTCGGCCGTAACAGTAGCCAAGCAGTTACTTGGCAAACTTTAGCTTACGCTTATAACATTGTTTAAAATCACATAGTCCGCAGGTATATTCCAACCTGTGGATTTTTTCGCCTAAGCCTATTAGACCGCTTACAGACTGTATAGGCACCATCAAGGATGATTCTGTCAGACAAACTCCACAGGTCTGGCCTCCGAACAAAGGAAAAAGCAATTGCTGTTGAGACACATGCCAGCCACAATATCCAGGAGAAAACCTATTGGTATGGCGCCATCCTAACTTATCGATGCTCTCCTGCAGGCATATCTCCATCTGGTCTGCACAATGCTCTGCAATAACCGATCCCAAGGCATCGGCTATGAATACACGTACCATATCGCCATTGTCCTTAAGCTGCTGCAGATAGGCTTCATACTCTATGCCGCTGGTACAGATAAAGAGAGCATAAGCCTCTGAACCACGTAACTGTCTCATGATAATCTTACCCATGTCGAAGGCAGGCTGTTCTTTTACAACCAAATAGCAAAACTGAGGACGCAGCCAGGGGCGAACCTCTTCCAACACGGCCTGTACCTCCTTACGAGTTGCCTCGTCAGGTTCTACACCGTGATACCCCATCTGCTCATAGATATCTACAGGAGTAATCTCTAAAGCGTCAAAGTCAAGCGTCTTCTGCGTCATTGGCTGTTAAACTCTTCCAAAGCTTTGAAGAAAGCGTCAATATTTGCCAAGGGGGTATGCGGTGGAGTATCGCAACCACTTGAGAGCACGAAATTAGGATAGTCCTTCATCTTCTCCAGGAGTTCTATTACCTCCTTATGCATCTGTTCTGGAGTACCATCCTTGAAAATGCTTACCGGGTCTATATTACCCATAGCGAGAGCTGTGGGAGGCACATCGCGAATAACCTCCTCCATCTGGCACTTATTACCAAAATGGTAAGCTGCTGCACCGGTGCTCACCATAGCACGTGTACAATGACCTGTATTACCACAGTTATGTAGTACCACAATGAAATCGTCTGATTGCACCTGTTCTACGATATACCTTACATAGTTAGAAGAGAACGTCTCGCAGTCTTCGTCCGACAACAATCCTGCAGCTGGTTCAGCCATCATTACGCCTCCAACACCAGTAGCTTTCAAGGCTTCGCAATATTTCTTTATAAACCTGCTACATTTGCTCAACAAGGTATGGGCTGCATCAGGATTTTCAAAGATAAGCATCATCAGCTCCGACATATCATAAAGTCGGGCCGCCAATGAATATGGTCCTATACATCCTGCAAAAACTGGTCTGTCGGTAATATTCCTTGCAGCCAGCAGGTTTGCCTTCAGATAGGCAGGAATTCTACCAGCAGAAAGAGACGGAATTTCCAACTTTTGGATATCATCAACATTCGATAGCATATGGCCCACAACAGCAGGAACAGCATCGTCACTGAATACTATCTCTGCTCCAAACGCCTCTGCTTCGGTTGTCAGGTCCATAATAGTTGCTGCTGCTACAGTAGCATAATTGTTCGCCAACGCCCTAACCGCTTCATAATGAACGGTTCCGTTGCAAACGGCCTCTCTTACGGTATTTCCGTTGAGTTCTATTCCTGGGTGGGTCATAACCGGTAGCGCTGTTACCTCCTTGCGTCGTATTACATCAGCCACCCATTGTCTCATATTATGCTTCATCTTTGCCTTGTTTTTAGATAAAGACGTACGAAAACCCGTTTTGTCACTATCTTCGATGATGACATTTTGACACTTTTAGCGTCATTACAATATGAAACGATTACTAATCTGCATACATTTACTACTGGCAACTTGTTTATCTCAAGCTGGCGAAATCATCGTAGGCCCAAACCAGAGCCTGCACGAGGCCTTACGCCGGGCACGAGAATGGCGACGGACTAACGACCCACGTTGTCAGGGTGGCATCACCATCATTATTGAGGCAGGGCGCTACTATATGAACGAACCGCTATTCCTGCGTCCGGAGGACAGTGGCACCAAGGAGTCACCGCTCACTATCCGTGGCATTGGAAAGTTGAAAACGAGCGTCATCTGTGGCGATGCCCGACAACGTCATACCCAGTTGTGGCCTTTAAAAGAACAAGGTGACAGCCTTCCGTTTAAAAAACACGATGACAGTCTACCAGATAAAGGCATGGAGCGCATCATAGACTTCAATAAGGAGGCCCGTACCATTACCATCCCCACCCCGCCCAAAGAAGTCCTCTCTCTTCTCACTTCTCACCTCTCACCTCTTTCCTCTCACCTCTCACCCCTTGAGATGGTGGTACACCAACGGTGGGCCATCGCCATTCTGCGAGTGAAAGAGATGAAGATCGAGGGCGACAAAACCATTGTTTCGTTTATGGAACCCGAGAGCCGCCTGGAGTTCGAGCATCCCTGGCCTCAACCCGTCATCGGAGGCGAGAAAGGAAATAGCTCTTTCCTGCTTCGCACTACCGAACAGCGTGATGGTATTGAGCAGTTGGTGATTGTGGACGGAGCCAACTATGTACGTTTCGAAGGAATCTCTTTTAATAATACTTGTTGGAACCGTCCGCTACACAAAGGTCACGTCACCCTGCAAGGTGGTTTTCCCCTCGTTGATGCCTATAAGTTGAAAGAGAACCCTGGGCTACCTTGGGATAAAGATCTCGAGAACCAGGCTTGGATAGAACGCCCCGTGAGTGCCGTCACTGTTCGCAATGCCCACCATGTAGATTTTCACTCGGTAGTGTTCGAGAATCTGGCCGCTACTGCCTTGGACTTTGTCGACAACGTCAGCGACTGTGTGGTACAGAAATGCACCTTCGGCAACATTGGCGGCACGGCTATCATGGGCGGTTCCTTTGCAGAGAGTCCAATGGAGGTACATCGTCCCTATCAGCATTTGGCAGAACGCTGCCAACGGCTTACCATCCATGAAAACTTCATCGTGGATGTTGCCAACGAGGACTGGGGAGCCGTAGGCATCGCATTGGGTTATATACGCAACTGCACCATTAGCCGCAACTTCGTGAACCGCGTCAGCTACTCAGGCATCTGCGTCGGCTGGGGATGGACACCACACGATACGGGTATGCAGAATAACCGCATCGTAGGCAACCAAGTCATGCACTATGCCCGCCAGCTCTACGACGCAGGAGGTATCTATACGCTCTCGAACCAGCCAGGCTCCGTCATCAGTGGCAACATCATCAGTATGCCCTACCCTGCCCCCTACGCCACCAACGACCGCGGGTTCCGCATCTACCTTGATGCCCGCACGGACGGCTTTACAATAGAAAACAATAAGACCTATGATGCTGTCGGCACTAAGCACGGTGAAATACCAACTGACCTCCGCCCCATCCGCAGGGACGAGATAGGCGACAATCACCCCGGTCCAAACCTCATATTCAAACAATGAAACAGACCAATTACCACTTATTCGATTTCATGGACTTCGACCCGTCACTACAAAAAGCCGAAGCCCTGTGGAAAGCTTATGCTCCGTGTAAGATAGTAGAATGCGATGGGGATATCATCGTCACCATTCCCTATCAGAAACAACTGCACCAGGAGGACATGGCAGCTGATGAAAGTACACCTCATCAGACATACGATCTTATCATCCGGGCCTACAAGCCGAATATCATCCGTCTCTTCACTACGATGGCAGGCGATGAGATGACAGAGAGTGATGACATGCTCCTATTCTCACCTGAAGTATACCAAGTGCCACTCGCCTTGCGTCCCATTTCACAAGGCAATCAAGGTTTCGATATAGTAACATCAGACGGCAGTCTCCGTGGGCGCATTGACCTCAGCGAACCAGTTACCGACCACTGGAGTGATCTCCAACCTGCGCCCCAGCCCGCGCCATTCATAACCTTCTATCCAGACGGAAACGAACAGAAGCCCGTATCGCTGAGCGACGACCATTTCTCACCGCCACGTTACGATGCATTACCATTAGGCTATGTCTCTACAGAAACGGGAAATGAGCGTGCAACAATCAGTTTCCAATGCGAACCCGACGAGTGCTTCGTTGGTACTGGAGAACGGTTCCGCAAGATGGACCTCAGCGGACAGACTTTCCAACTTAAGAACCAAGACGGACAGGGTGTAAACAATCGCCGTTGTTATAAAAACATCCCTTTCTATCTTTCCAGTCGAATATACGGAACTTTTTATCATACCTCCGACTACTGTAAACTGTCGCTTGCCGACCACAGCACCCGGAGTGTACAGTTCCTCAACGATAGAGCCACTGTCGACGTGTTCCTGATAGGAGGCGACACTCCAGAGGCAATCCTATACGGCTACCGCCAGCTCACAGGATTCCCAGAGATGCCGCCATTATGGAGTTTCGGTATCTGGATGAGCCGCATGACCTACTTCTCTTACGAAGAGGTTAGCAGCATCTGCAATCGTCTACGAGCCGAACACTATCCTTGCGATGTAATCCATCTCGACACAGGCTGGTTCCGTACCGACTGGCTCTGCGAGTGGAAGTTCAACCCTGATCGATTCCCTGACCCCAAAGGTTTCATACAGCGTCTTGCTGACAAAGGCTTCAAAGTGTCACTTTGGCAACTGCCTTACATCGCAGCCGGAGCAGAGCAGATCGACGAGGCAAAGTCCAACCACTACATCAGCCGTCCTGTAAAAGAAGAAGACACCTCTACGGGTGGTGCCTCTAACTTCTCTACCCTCGACTATGCCGGCACCATCGATTTTACCTACGACAAGGCTACCGATTGGTATAAGAACCAGCTGCTGAAACCACTGCTGGAAATGGGAGTAAAATGTATCAAGACCGATTTTGGTGAGAATATCCACATGGATCATCAGTACCATGCATCGACCCCCGAACGGCTCAATAATCTCTACGCTTTGCTTTACCAGCGAGCCGCTTACGAAGTAACCCGTGAAGTAACCGGCGACGGAATCATCTGGGCACGTGCTGCCTGGGCGGGATGTCAGCGTTACCCACTGCATTGGGGAGGCGACAGCGAGTCATCGTGGGCCGGTATGGCTGGTTCGCTGAAAGGAGGACTGCATTTCGGACTCTCAGGCTTTGCCTTCTGGAGTCACGACGTACCTGGATTCCACTCTACTCCCAATTTCATGAACTCGCCTCTCGACGAGAAAGTATATGTCAGATGGACGCAGTTTGGAGTTTTCTCCTCCCACATGCGCTACCACGGCAGTTTTAAACGCGAACCCTGGCACTACCCCGCCATCGCACCAATAGTAAAGCGCTGGTGGAAACTGCGCTATGCCCTGCTACCTTATATCATGGAGCAGTCACAGCAATCATGTAATAGTGGCTACCCCATGCTACGTGCCCTGCTCATGCACCATCCCTCTGACCGCCAGTGCTGGCATATCGACAACGAGTATTATTTCGGCTCTGAGTTTCTTGTATGTCCTGTGATGAACAGCGACAACCGCCGCGACATCTACCTGCCCGAAGGCCTATGGGTGAACTTCTTCACGGGCGAACGCCGGGATGGAGGCAGATGGTACTATGGTGTTGAGGTTCCATTAGAAGAGATGCCTGTCTACGTACGTCCTGGAGCACTTATCAAGATGTACCCCGATGATGTCGATTCTACCGACGACATGGATATGAGCAAGGTTATCACAACAGAAATCACAAAAGACTATAAGGGAATATAATGGAAAGTCACTACATGCAAAGCCTCGACTGGCTGATTTTGGGAGTATATTTCGCAGTGCTCATCGCCATAGGCGTCTGGGCTAGTACGAAACGAAAGAAAGGTGGTGCTCTCTTCCTTGCCGAACGCTCGCTACGCTGGCATCATATCGGCTTTTCGATGTGGGGCACCAATGTAGGCCCCTCGATGCTGATAGCCTCAGCCTCGGCAGGATTCACCACAGGTATCGTCAGTGGCAACTATGCCTGGTATGCCTTTATCTTCATCGCCCTGCTCGCCTTCGTCTTTGCACCGCGATATCTAGGTGCCAAAGTTCAGACGCTGCCTGAGTTCATGGGCCTGAGATACGGACAGTCCACACGAAACATCCTTGCCTGGTACACCATCGTCACCATCATTATCTCGTGGCTGGCACTGACACTTTTCGCTGGCGGAATCCTCATCCGTCAAGTGTTCGATATTCCGATGTGGTCATCAGCACTCGTACTACTGCTTATCTCAGCCTTCTTCACCATGCTCGGAGGTTTGAAAGCCGTAGCTTATACGAATGTTTATCAGATGATACTCTTGATTGTGGTATCAGCCATACTTGTTATTGTAGGCCTCGACCGTGTGGGTGGCGTATCGGCTCTGGTGGCAAAGGTACCTGCTGACTACTGGGTAATGTTCAAGCCCAACAGCGACGAGGCTTTCCCGTGGTTACCTATCGTGCTGGGATATCCCGTAATGGGTGTATGGTTCTGGTGTACCGACCAGTCGATGGTACAGCCCGTTCTCGCAGCCAAAGATCTGTGCGAAGGTCAGCTTGGCACCAACTTTACCGGTTGGCTGAAGATACTCGACGTCGTGCTTTATATCCTTCCTGGAATCATCTGTTTCGCTCTCTTCGGTGATACACTTAAGAACCCCGACGAGGCATATCTCACGATGGTCGAGAACCTCTTCCCCGTAGGTATGGTAGGGCTTGTCTTCGCTGTGTTGACAGCCTGCCTTGTGTCTACCATCGGTTCGGCACTCAATGCCCTCTCTACCGTCTTCACGATTGACATCTACGTCAAGCGATTCAATCCCAACGCCTCCCAGCGCCGCATAAACTACGTGGGCCGCATTGTTACCGTCTGCGGAGCCATGCTGGCTATCATCCTCACGGTAGCTATCGATAGTATTAAGGGGCTCAATCTCTTTAATGTTTTCCAGTCAGTATTAGGCTTTATCGCTCCACCAATGGCGGCAGTCTTTGTGCTGGGCATCTTCTGGCGCCGCACCACTCGCCTTGCAGCTAATTTTGCACTTACCGCCGGCACAGCCTTCTGTCTTATTGTGGGCATTCTTTATCTGTGGCCCCCTGTGTGGCTGCAGCTGGCTTGGCCTCACTTCATGATGCTATCGTTCTACCTCTTTGTAATCCTTGTTGTGGCAATGGTTATTATCTCGCTGACAGATAGCGACAAGACACAATATGAGATACCAGCCCCCGTCCACGAAAAAGGGTCGCCTCTGGCCATTGGCCTCTGGGCAACCCTCGCTGTGGTTATGGTAGCGCTATACGTCTGGTTTAATTAATTCTTCAGGATTTTGACGGTGTGTATTTTACCGTCAGTACATGTAAGTCGCATAAGATAAGTCTCGTGCGACTTCATGTTTGTCACCTGTTTTCCATCGAGAGTAAAGAATTCGCGCTTTACGATATCAAGTCCCTCCTCAGTCCATACAGGATTGATTGCGGTGGGATCACCTGTCACGGCAACATAGAACTTCTGAGTCCATGTGGTCTCGCCATCATCGACTGTGACATTGACGATACCCACACCACCATTCTCCTTTGCCTGGATGCTTACTACAGAACCATTCACTGAAGGAGTGAAGAGAGAACTCTCTGTGACAACCTTATATGTAGGAGTCTTAGTGTCGTATTCGCCATTCTGTCCGTAGAAACCAGCGAAATACGGCTTGACATCCATCGTCTCAGTGGCACCATGTGTAACGATAAGGTATGGGTGTGCCATAAACTCCAGATAGTCTTCCAACAACGTCCAACCATCTCCATTCGGGTCGTCATTATGGTTAGCTGCATTGGGGTCACTGCCAATTACCTTCTCATACCAGTCGGGCATGCCATCCTTATCTGTGTCGAAGTCGGCAGCACGTGTCTCCTCAGGATATACCTCCCAACCCTTACCATCGGCATGCTCAGTGATATCTTCCTCGGTGTCAATCTCACCTTTGAGTTTCGACTTTGAACCCACATAAGTATAAGTACCAGAGAGTGTCTCCTTGATATTACGCATGTGATGCTCGTCGCGCATTGGCATAGTAGCGCCTGCATAACTTGTCACAACCTTCATCGCGTCCTTAGCCTTGTGGATTGTAGCGTATGATGGGAAGAGAGGCTCTGCCACCTGATAGTCGTAAGTTGTTGGCAAAGCACCGCCACTACTTGCTCTGGCGTTGAAAATATTATCTTTCTTATCTAATGCAGATTCCTGTATGGTAAGCGAGTGGTTCTTCTCCTCGCGGATATTGCCCGCAATATGAGCCACATCGGTACCAGCAGGATTGATTGCCCCCTCGAAATCCTGAGTAAAGAGAACCTTCTGCCTTGTGTCGGTTCCCATCTTGTAATAGTTGTTTACGAAGTTCACCTGGTGACAGTTTCCGTCGGTGGTTCGTCCCCACCAGTTGTAGCATACGTTGTTAAACAGGTCCAGTCCGCCTATGGGTATATTGTTGGCATCCATACCTCCACCCATACTCCAGTTACGTCCATTACAGTTAACCAGCAGGTTATGGTGCCATGAACCAATACGTCCGTCTATTGTAGCAGCAAAGCCATGGTTTACTCCATCCTCATAGTTCTTATGACCAGCAATGCCTAATGCCTCGCTGATGACATTATATTGGAAACTAATATTAAGGGCTCCGCGTCCGGATACCGTTTCGTCGGTTCCCCAAGCAGCAGTACAATGGTCCACAATCGCATGATTTGCACCACTCATTCCCATCGCATTACCAGTATTTTCACCATATACTCCCAATCCGCGCTTGAAACGCACATGGCGGCATATCACGTCCGAGCCTATATTGATGTTCGATGCTTTTATGCAGATGCCCTTACCTGGTGCCGTCTGTCCTGCGATATAGGCATAGGGCTTAGTAAAATACGACTCGAAGTCGAGTTCTATGATACCACTCACATCAAATACAATATAACGTGGCTGATCTATTTTTACCAATCCGTAGAGCAGAGAGCCTTCCGTGTCCGCGTCACCACTTAGATTGGTCACATGGTATACAATACCACCTCGTCCGCCCTGTGCGAAACGACCATAGCCTTCTGCCTCGGGGAATGCAAGCTGACGTGGACGGAACGACCATACATTACCTTCAAATACTCTGCCGTCGGCAATCTCCTCATCTACACGCCAGTAGTAAGTTTTGCCTGACTTCAGTCCACTAATGGTATAACTTGCCTCCGCACCTTCATATTGATAAGATTTGGATTTAGCTACCTCATCAGCATCACTACCCCATACTAGCTTGTGCTTTACAGCAACGGCAGCACCAGCCCATCCAAGAGTCACAGAGCCATCATCACCATCCACATGAAAATCTTGATGATTTGGGGTTGGATCCATCGCCTGTACAGGTGAACGGTCTATCAACAATCCATTCAGTATTACGTTTGTGGTCTGATAGACCTTACCTTCTTCCACTTCCGTAGTATAAGTTAAGGTTATGCTTTGTCCACTCTGTGTAATATCGAACTCAACATAGGAGTATGTTGCATCTGACATCTTCAACTCTCCCTCTTTTTCCTTGACATTGACAAACTCTACACCTGATTTACCCGGGAGTGTTGTCTCAACCTTAGTGCGCTCTATTACTTCTTCTCCATCCACTACTTTTATTGTCTCTACAATATCTGTTCGTACGACTTCAACTTTGATAGTAGGCATATCGGTCTTTTTAGGATCTTTCCATACATGGTAGGCAGCAACAGAATGATGTCCCTCAGTCAGTCCGCTAATGGTCACCGAAATGCTTGTCGGTTTCTTTGTCTGGTTAGGGGTCTCACCACCAGCGGGGTCTTCAATCAAACCCTCAGGATCTTTTGTTGCGATATAAGCTATGGCTCCGTCTCCAAGAAAACGGTTACCAGTATAGCCATTGTTTTTTCCCCATTGGCAGGTGTTTTTATGCCAGTCACCTTTCAGAATCGTAGCATTACCAGCTGCAGCTATCGTTATTACAACACCATTTTCTAGCGTTTTTGTGTCGCTGGCAATCTTATTTATGTCCCATTGAACGCAGCCTGGTTCCTGAACCGAAGCCTCTTGTCCGGTATTAACCTTATTAAGGTCTATCTTCTGTGCCGTCATCTGCATAGTTATGACTGCACACAATAATGACAATACAATCCTTTTCATTTTTTCGATTAGTCTTTTTAATGTAGTTTGTTCGGCTGCAAAGGTACTAAAAAAGATGCATATATCCGCTATATTTATCAAAAAATAACGAAAAAGGATCTCTGTTTTCCTTTACTTCCCTGTCTTACGATACAAATAGGCTACGGCAGCACCTGAGATATTGTGCCACACACTGAAGATTGCCCCTGGTATGGTGGCCAATGGATAAGCGGCAAAATGTATTGTTGCCAAGCTGCTTGCCAGACCTGAGTTCTGCATACCTACCTCGATGGATATGGCCCGCTTCTTGGAGCCCGAGAGTCGTAACAGGCGGCCTATGGCATATCCCAGACTCAGTCCGCAGATATTATGAAGCATCACCACTATCACTATCAACAGTCCGCCAGCCAACAGTTTGGTGGCGTTAGCTGATATTATTATTGCCACGATAAGGGCGATGGCAATCGATGAGAAGGCCGGAAGATAGTCTATCGTCTTCTCTGTAAACTTTGGCCACATCCATTTCACCAGCAATCCCACGACAATAGGCAATATCACCACCCACAGGATGCTCAGAAACATGCTTGCCACATTCACATCCACACTCTTACCTGCCAGTGCCCATGTGAGCAGCGGTGTCAGGAATGGGGCCAGGAGTGTGGACACGCCTGTCATTCCTACCGACAGAGCCAGATCGCCTTTGGCAAGATAGGTGATAACGTTAGATGCCGTTCCTCCTGGACAACAGCCAACGAGCACGACACCCAGAGCCAGAGCCTCGTCAAGCTGAAAAGCCCTTGCCAGTGTCCACGCCAGCAGCGGCATGACGGTAAACTGCGCCAGACAGCCTATGACGACATCCTTCGGACGACTGAACACAATCTTAAAGTCCTGCAGGTTAAGCGTCAGTCCCATACCGAACATCACCACGCCCAACAGGTAGTTGATTACTGTAGGACGAACCTGTTGAAAAGCACTTGGGAATGCCAGTGCAAGCAGCGCAACTGCAAGCACCAACACTCCCATGTATTCTGAGATATAATGACAGAGTCTCTTCATCTTTATATACCTTTATCCCTTTTGGGGTGCAAAGGTAATCATTATTTCTGATATAACAATAAAGTCTTGACACTTTTATCTCAATGGTGAATATTAGAAATCCCCGACACTATACACCCTCTAGTATTAGGGTAGAGGTCCTTTAGTGTTAGGGTAGAGGCCCTTTAGTGTTAGGGTAGAGTTTTCCCAAGAGCATTTTAATATTTGTTTTAAACAAATGATACATACGACAAAGTATCCGCTATATTACACAAAAACTATTTCACGGAATCTCAGTACCTTTGCGGCCGAATTTTGAAAAAAGAACAATGAAGAAAACGTTATTATTGGCTGGCATAATGCTTATGACCAGATTCCTTACTGCAAATGCGGACGTAGATCCGAATTTCTATGTATATCTCTGTTTCGGACAGTCGAACATGGAGGGTAATGCCGCTATTGAGGCTCAGGACAAAGAGTATGTTGATCCTCGTTTCAAGACGCTGGCGTGTGTTGATTTCCAAGATTCCAGGCGAAACAAGGGGGAATGGTATACGGCATTTCCTCCTATTGTTAGACAAGGTACAGGCCTGGGAATGGCCGACTATTTCGGACGCACAATGGTTGCCAACCTTCCTAATGAGATAACGGTCGGTGTAGTAGATGTAGCCATTGGCGGAACAAAGATAGAAGGCTTCATGCAGGAAGAGGTGGCCAGCTACGTTGCAGGCGAGGCTGACTGGTTCAAGAACATTATGGCAAGTTATAATAACGACCCCTATCAGCGCCTTGTAGACATGGCAAAGATAGCTCAGCAGACTGGTGTCATCAAGGGAATCCTCCTGCATCAGGGTGAGAGCAACAACTGTCAGCAGGACTGGCCAGAGAAGGTGAAGAAGGTGTACGACCGCCTTATCAAAGACCTGGGCCTCAACGCTGCTGACATACCGCTGTTTGTTGGCGAGACGGTAAGCAAAAGTGAAGGCGGCACGTGCTGGGGGCACAATGCGGTTATAGCAACTGTGCCTGAGGTAATACCCAACTCATACGTCATCTCATCAGAAGGGTGCCCTGCAAAGCCTGAAGCCGACGGAGCCATTTTCCATTTTACTGCTGAGGGCTATCGTATGATGGGTCAGCGCTATGCCCAGAAAGCCCTGAAACTGATGGGCATCGAGGTGGAATTGCCTCATACGATTGCTACTTCAGGACTAAAGCCCGACAAGAAGTTCACAAGTCTGCAGGAGATAGGAACGACGCCTTTTGCTATCGTCAACGAGGCAGAAGGAAAGGCATTCTTCGGTTCCAATAACCAGAACCTTGACTACCAAGACTACGAAACTGCCTTCAGTGAGGGTAATAGCGGTTATCTATGGAAGCTGGAGAACTGCAATGAAGTGGCCAACGGCTATCTCCTTCGACTGATTACTCCGCAAGGCACTGAATATAGTATTTGGGGAAATCGCGGATATCTGAACGGTTTCTCTACTGTTGCAGACTGCAGTTTTGTTCTCGGACTGAACAACCAGAACGGTCAGGATGTAGCCAATGGTGCCGTCTGGGAGATTGAGTATGTTGACGATAAGGGTTTCACCCTGAAGAACAAATACACTAACAAGTATTTACACGACGCCCGCTCTGCCCAGCAGGTAGAACCTAAATACTTCACTTTCTGCACACTGAGCGAGACAGCTACAGGCATTAGCACCGTGAGATATACTCCTGTTATCGACGACGATATCATCTATGACCTCAACGGACGAAGAGTAAACGAATCGACCCTCCGACCTGGAATATATATAAAGAACAGAAAGAAAATAGTTATCAGATAAAGGAAAACGATGAAAAAGTTGCATATATGAATTTTTTTTTGTTACTTTGTGCCCGCAAATCATTCTGATCAATCTGTAATAATTAAAAATATATGCAAAAGCAACAATCATCGCTGATTACGAAAGACGGAGTGAGTTATCTCATTCCGTTTATTCTCGTAACATTCTGCTTTGCCCTCTGGGGCTTTGCCAACGACATCACCAACCCTATGGTGAAAGCTTTTTCTAAGATTTTCCGTATGAGTGTAGCCGACGGCACACTGGTGCAAGTGGCCTTTTATGGTGGCTATTTCTGTATGGCCTTCCCTGCCGCCATCTTCATAAGGAAATATTCGTATAAGGCAGGAGTGCTTATGGGCCTCGGACTATACGCCACTGGAGCACTGCTGTTCTTCCCTGCAAAAAGCATAGGCATATTCGGGTGTTTCCTGATTGCCTATTTCATCATGACATGCGGACTGTCGTTCCTCGAGACATCATGTAACCCCTATATCCTGACCATGGGACCAGAAGAGACCGCAACACGCCGACTGAACATGGCACAATGCTTCAATCCCTGCGGATCAATCATCGGTATGTTTGTGGCGATGAACTTCATCCAGGCGAAGCTGAACCCCATGAGCAGCGATGAGCGCGCTCTCTTGGGCGACGCAGAATTTGAGGCACTGAAGGATTCGGACCTCAGCGTGCTTATATCGCCCTACCTCATCATTGGTCTCGTCATCGTGGCAATGTTCCTCATCATCCGTTTCTCAAAGATGCCGAAGAACGGCGACCAAAGTCACGATATTAATTTCCTGCCCACCTTGAAACGTATCTTCTCACTGAAATACTATCGTGAGGGAGTCATAGCACAGTTCTTCTACGTGGGTGCACAGATCATGTGCTGGACCTTTATCATCCAGTACGGCACAAGAGTGTTTATGGCAGAGGGCATGGACGAACAGGCGGCCGAAGTGTTGTCACAGCGATTCAATATCTTTGCGATGCTATTCTTCATCTGTTCACGTTTCATCGCCACATTCCTGATGAAGTACGTGAAACCCGCATTGCTGTTAGCCGCTTTCGGCATACTGGCAATGGTGTTTACTGCGGGTGTCATCGCCTTCCAGAGCCGTATGGGTGTCTACTGCCTGGTATGTGTCAGCGGATGTATGTCGCTGATGTTCCCCACGATCTATGGTATTGCCCTCGACGGACTGGGCGACGACGCTAAGTTCGGTGCTGCAGGTCTTATCATGGCCATCCTCGGTGGTTCGGTACTGCCAATGCTTCAGGCTATGATCATCGACCAGGGAACAGTCTTTGGCAACTTCCCTGCCACCAACGCATCGTTCATATTGCCGTTTATCTGCTTCGTCATAGTAACCCTCTATGGCTACAGGATACACTGCGAAAGAGAAAAGAATCGTAAATTAGCAAAACAATAAATATAATATGGTATACAACGAGATTGGAAAAACAGGCATGAAGGTGTCGAACCTCAGTTTCGGTGCCTCATCATTAGGTGGTGTGTTTCACGGTGTCCGCGAGGAAGAGGGTATCCGTGCCGTTCATACAGCTGTCGACAATGGAATCAACTTCATCGATGTGTCGCCCTACTACGGGCATCTGAAGGCAGAGATGGTTCTCGGCAAGGCCCTGAAGGAGATTCCACGCGACAAATACTACCTCTCGACAAAAGTTGGCAGATATGGCAAAGACGGAGTTAACACTTGGGACTATAGTGCCAAGCGGGCCACAGAGAGTGTCTATGAGAGTATGGAGCGCCTGAACGTTGACTATATAGATATTATCAATGTACACGACATCGAGTTCCAGGCGGATATGGAGGGTGGACTGCAGAAGATATGCGACGAGACCCTTCCTGCGCTTGTGGCATTGAAGAAGAAAGGTGTTGTAGGTCATGTGGGAATCACCGACCTCCAGCCGGAGAACCTGAGATGGGTTATCGAACACTGCGAGGAGGGTACAGTAGAGAGTATCCTGAACTTCTGTCACTATAGTCTTAACGACACTCTTCTGGCAGACTACCTCGGATTCTTCAAGATGAATAATGTGGGAGTGATCAATGCCTCACCGCTGTCGATGGGACTGCTATCATCTCGTGGAGCACCAGAATGGCATCCTGCAGTATCGCCACTTCGTGATGCGTGTGCCAGAGCTGCCAAGTACTGTCAAGAACAGGGATATCCGATAGAGAAACTGGCCATACAATTCTCTACAAGCCTGAATCCACGTATCGCCACCACTCTTTTCAGCAGTGCCAACCCTGACAATGTGCTGAAGAACATCGGCTTTGTCAATGAGCCTATGGACAAGGAACTGGTGAAGAAGGTGCAGGAGATTATCGGTGATCAGATGTTCGTCCGCTGGAAGAACTCGTAAAAAGGTAAAAAAGTAAAAGGGTAAAAAGGTAATCATAAAGTTCAAAGCTCAAAGTTCAAAGTTCAAAAATGAAAGCAATTCAGATTAGTGAGCCTTCTGTTATGAAGGTTATTGACATGCCAGAGCCCCAGATGGGCGACAACGAGGTACTGTTGAAGATGAGATATGTAGGTTTCTGCGGTAGCGACCTTAACACCTTCCGCGGAGGCAACCCGATGGTGAAGATGCCCGTAGTGCCTGGCCATGAGGTAGGTGCAGAAATCGTGAAGGTAGGCAAGAACGTGCCCGAGGGTCTGAAGCCCGGCATGATAGTAACAGTTAATCCATATACCAACTGTGGCAAATGTGCCTCATGCCGCAATGGAAGAGTTAACGCCTGTCAGCACAATGAGACATTAGGTGTTCAGCGTTGGGGAGCCATGTGTGAATATCTCTCCCTGCCATGGGAGAAGGTTATTCCTGCAGGACTGCTCACACCACGCACATGTGCCCTTATCGAACCCATGAGTGTAGGTTTCCATGCTGTCAGCCGTGCTCAGGTGACAGATATCGACGTGGTAATGGTTATCGGATGTGGCATGGTAGGTATGGGAGCCGTTGTACGCTCCGCCCTGCGTGGTGCAACAGTCATTGCTGCTGATATCGATGATGAGAAACTGGCTCTCGCAAAGGAGATGGGTGCCAGCTATACCATCAACACAAAGACAGAGGATGCCCATGCACGTCTGTTGGAGATGACCTCTGGTTTCGGACCTGATGTGGTGATCGAGGCTGTTGGTAGTATTCCTACTTATCAGATGGCTATCGACGAGGTAGCATTTACAGGTCGTGTAATCTGTATCGGCTATGCCAAGAGCGAGGTATCATTCCAGACAAAGTATTTCGTACAGAAAGAGCTGGACATCCGTGGTTCACGCAATGCCCAGCCCAGTGATTTCCGTGCCGTGATCCATTATCTTGAGCGTGGTACCTGTCCCGTTGATCGTCTCATAAGCAATGAGGTGAAACCAGAAGCAGCCGAAGATGCTATGAAGCAGTGGGCTGCTGAGCCTGGTAAGGTGTTCCGCATACTCGTGGATTTCCAGTAACGGAGAGTTACTTCTTCTTTTGGCAGCCGTGGCCGTCGCCCTCACAGCAAGAGCCTTTCTGGCGTACACAGTTCAGGAAGTGTACCATCTTATTCAGATTCTCTTCTGTATACATCTGGGGACCGCCATGGCTGCCATCGGCTACGAAGGTTGCCTCTGTCTTGACACCTGCCGCCTTTAGGAGCTCGAAGAACATCTTTCCCTGACAACAAGGTACCACATTATCCTTCTCACCATGGAAGATGATGATTGGCGGATTGTTGGGAGCTACATAGTTTGTAGCACTCAGGCTGCGGTACTTATCCGGTTCCTTTGCGAGCTTGGAATTCAATACTATTCTGACATATTCTTTATGTACGGCAAATCGACGAGAGCGCCAAAGCCATAGAACCGACGCGCATTTTCACCTAACAACAGGCGCTTCTCGTCTTCTGTAAACTCATCTGACTTAGTAATGAAATCGTATGACATGCGATAGGTAATCGCAGTAATAGTTCGCGGATAGTCACTACCCCACATAAGTTTCTCCATTCCGACAAGACGAGCAGCCTCACGGATAGCACGAATGGCAGAAGGGAATGGATAGAACTCAGAGTTGTAAAGCCAGGTGATTCCGCCTGTCTCTATCATCACGTTATCGTGCCTTGCAAGAAGTATCTGGTTGCGCCAGCTTTCATTATCCCAACAAGGTATGGCAGGAGGATTAGCCATGCCGAGATGACCTATAGCAATCTTCAGCTTAGGACACTCCGCTATGACTTGCTCCATCTCCTGAACCTGTTTGTCACCATCAGCCAGGGTGATAGACAGGATTGCACCACGCTCCTCCATGATATGGAACATCCGCATCATCTCTTCGCTATCAAGAGGTCTTCCCAGCAGTCTGTGGCCTGGTATTGCGAGCCCTTTGAAGCCTTCATCCAGAAGTGCCTTCGCATGCTCATAGAAACCATCCTTAAGATAGTCAACCATTCCGAACACGAAGAAACGCTCCGGATATCGTCTGCTTACCTCTGAAAGATAGTCATTCTGGATGCCATCGATAAACTCCTGAACCACCACGGCTGCCGACACCTGGGCATAGTCCATATTACTGAGAAACACCTCGGCAGAGTTCTTGCCGTCGATAATAAATGGAGGAATCATCTGTACCTCTTCACCAAGGAAGATAGAACGTCCGTTACTTAGAGAGCGAATCTCCTTACCATCCCAACTTGTGTCTTGCTTAAGCCACAAATGGCTATGTGCATCTATGATATAAAATTGGCTCATAATAGCTGATAAAAGACATTATGGACGCAAAGTTACAAATAAATATTGAATAATTGTGTACTGAATAATACTTTTTCTTGTTTTTTTACACTATATTCAATCTTTTTTTTTATCTTTGCCGCTGAATATGGTACGAATAACTAAAATCATCACCAGGACCTTATCCTTCAGGCTCAGTCTAAGGGTTATTGCTGCCCTGGCAACGCTACTTCTGCTGGCGCTGTCGGTGATGTTTTATTTCTCAAGAAAAGCCGTAAAGGAAGAGGTTCTGCGTAACGCACAGCAGACAATGGAGTCAATGATATACCATATTGACAATATCCTTCTGAGCGTAGAGCAGGCATCAGGTAATATCTATTGGAAGATTTTCAACAACCTCCACAATCCGGAAAAGGTAGAGAAGTATACAAAGAAGCTTGTGGAAGTTAATCCCTATATAACTGACTGCGAAATTGTTTGGGATACAGACTCTAACACAACAGATAGGCCCGTTGCCGGATGGGTAGATCCCCAATTGGTAAACATATCAGAGGAAGAACCTGTTGGAATCTTCACTTTGCCGATATTCGATAAGCAGAAGAAGACGGGCAGCATGGTCGTTAAGGTATCTCTTGCACAGCTGTCGAAGATCGTGCTCGATGCAAAGCCGTCGCCAAACTCTTTCTGTACCGTGCTCAGGAAAGACGGTACTGTCATCGTGCATCCAGACAGCAGCATACTGAATAAGGACATATTCCTGCTGACAAAAAAAGACGACCCGTCGATGACAGAAGCAGCACAGGAAATGATAGATGGAAAGGCGGGATACAGGGAAATAAATCTGAAAGGCAATAGTTACTACGTGTTCTTCAAGCCTTTTAAACGCACAGCGGTACAGGGCCGCATGATGGCAGAAATGGGATGGAGTGCTGGAATCATCATGCCAGAGAATGATGTTTTCGGTGATTATATACGCCTGCACTACATCGTCCTCACAATTTCCTTTATTGGATTATTACTCCTCTTCTTGTCTTGTTTCATATTCGTCATGAGAGAGTTATTACCCCTGCGAAAACTGGAAAAGTCGGCAAGGCATATTGCAGAAGGAAATTACGATGAGACCATCCCATCCAGCAGACGACAAGATGAGATAGGGCGTCTTCAGACACATTTCAGCGAGATGCAGAAGTCATTGTCAACACGTGTTGGTGAGATGCAACATCTGTCAGACACCCTCAAGGAACGAGGTGAAACACTGCAGGCTGCCTATGAAAAGACAAAGGCTGCAGACCGTATGAAAACGAATTTCCTGCACAACATGTCTGATGAGATGATGAATCCCGTTAGTGTCATACACAAGACAGCCATTGCCTTCAGCAACAAGTTCAGTGAACTGACGGAAGAAGAGTCCACGCGCCTGGTAGATGAGATACAACATCAGGGCGGAAAGATCACTTCCATACTGAATAACATGATATCCGAGTCAGAGAAGATTACCAATTAAAAGACAGAAGAAACAGATGCGCAACATTATACAACATTTCCGTCAATCGCTTTCATGGAAGCTCAGCCTAGGCATACTGCTGATGGCCATTCCTATCTTTGCATTGGCGTTGGGCATCTTGTTTGAACAGTCGAGAAACAATCTTAAGGACGACGCCACCAAACATGCCACAAGCATGCTCAGTACCACCATGCAGCACTTCTTGCGCTATATGGATATGGTTCAGACAGCCACAGACATCAACGCCTGGGAGGTGCTGGAAAATCTTAATCCTGACTCCATCCTGAACATATCACGTTACGTAGTTTCCTTCAATGGGCATATCGACGGCTGCTCTATAAGCACTGAGCCAAACGTGTTCCCTAAATACGGAAGATACTTCTCTGCCTATACTGTCAGGGAGCCCGACACTATTACAACTGTAATAGAAAAAGAGTATGAGTACTTCGACAAGATTTGGTATAAGAAACCACATGTACTGAGTAAACCATGCTGGGTAGTATATTACGATGAGAGCGACTCACTTGCACTTACTCTTGACGGCATGATTGCATCTTATAGCAAACCGCTTTATGATGAAAATAAGAACTTCGTGGCAGTAATCTCTACCGACCTTTCCCTGTTACGCCTTTCAAAGAGCATCACGAAAGAAACGCCTTATGAGGATTCATATTTTATGATGACAGGCGAAGAAGGAAGACTATACCTCCACCCAGACACAACAAGACTCTTCACGAAGACTATCTTCAGCGATGCCGATCCTGAAAAGAATGCCGACATCTTTGCACTTGGCCATGAGATGACAACAGGAAAACAGGGCACAATGAGGGTTAATCTCGACGGAAGGGCATGTATCGTGAGCTATCAGCCTGTTCCCGGCACAGACTGGAGTCTGGCACTCGTTTGTCCAGAACGAAGCATACTCATGAATTACAATCGTCTGGCCATGATACTGACGCCACTCGTGATCGTTGGTCTGATACTGATTCTCCTGTTCAGCATATTCACAGTAGCCCATGCCATCAGGCCTCTTTACAAACTGACGGGAAAGATTCAGAAGATAGCAGCAGGACACTATGATGAACAGATTGACATCTGTCCATACAACGACATTGTAGGTCGCCTGCAGAACTCTTTCGCCACGATGCAACAATCGCTCAGCAGCCACGTCAACGATATCCAACAGATGAACGCCGAGGCATCGAGGCGCAATGAAGAGCTTGTTCGCACCAGTGAACTGGCAAAGGCTGCCGACCACCAGAAGATGCTGTTCATACAGAATGTATCCCACCAGATCCGCACCCCGCTGAATATCATCATGGGATTTGCACAGGTCTTGAAAGAAAGCAAGAGTATGCTCCCTGAGGAAGAGATGAGAAGTATCACTGACATGATAAAGCATAATGCCCAATCGCTTAATCGTATGGTATATATGCTCTCCGACAGCTCAGCAAAAGGAGCCACTATGGAATTGTATTCAAACAAGAACGATATTGTATTATGCAATGAGATAGCTCAAGAGGCCATATCCTTTGCCAACGAACATTTCCCCGCTGTTCACATCACATTCAAGACTGAGATACCTGATGACTTCAGTATCAAGACCAGTCACCTCTTACTTATGCGCAGTATCCGCGAGTTACTGTACAATGCATGCAAGTATTCTGATGGTCAGAATGTGCATTTGCACGTCACCGAGTACGGGTCTAAATTACGTTTCATAGTGGAAGATACCGGTCCTGGAATTGCAAAAGAAGAGATCAGCCGTTTGTTTGAGATGTTTACCAAGACAAACGATCTCTCAGAAGGTCTTGGCATCGGACTGCCATTATCCAAGCGCCATATACAAAATCTCGGTGGCAACCTCTTCCTTGACACAAAATACCAAGGAGGATGCCGCTTCATCATCGAGCTCGCCAAAACCTAGATGTGATATCCTCAAACTCTCCTTTTTCGTTCTGACGATAAAGACGTTGGTTAGTCTCTGGCGACTTCAGAGGCCCCAGATGACGTATATAGGGGCCGATCTTTATATAATCAAAGTCAGCCTTGTTAATCAGTGACGAGATTACCGTCTTGCCGCTGTACCACGCGACTTTGAACTGTGGATGCTCCTCATGGATATACTGCGCCAATATGTTCACTCCCCTGGGGTCGTTGTCGCCACCCATGAAGGCGAAACATGTGATGTCAGAGCCAAACTCCTTGACGAAGGCATCGATGGCATCCGAATTAAGTGGCAAGCCGATATCCTCCCAGAGATAATGGCTATGACACCCAGGACAGTGACACGGGCAATTAGAGATATTAATTGCCAGTGTCACTTCGTCGGGTATCTCCTGAAATACGATTCCTGTGTTTACATACTTCAACATTATGTCAAGCCATTTTGTTCTCTGGAGCGTAGAATCTGCGGGCGGCCTCTTCCTGACGTGGCTGTGAGAAGTTGCTGACACGCTTCAGGTAACCGATGATACGTGTCATATAGTCAACGTTCTTTGAATGGCAGTGAGGACACTCGTGCAGATAACGCTTGTCGATGGCGCCACAGTCATTACAAACTGTATTAGGGATATTGAATGTGAAGTAGTTACATCCCTCCTTAGCCGCAACCTTCAACAGGTGTGCATACTGCTCCTTCGACAGATGCTCCTCTAGGTTCATGTGGAGTGCAGAACCTCCAGTGAGGTGCTCGATATATGGGGCTCCGTGCAGCTTGAACTTGTCGATGATGGTCAGTGAGTCATCCTCAACAACATAGAAATAGCTGTTATAGCAGTCACGTGGCACGAAATAGCCATCCTCACGATCCCACTTAGCATGCTTAACACCTACATTCTCAGCAGGAATCATCTCGCAGTTGAACATCACGTCCTTAGTACGATACTGCTTGTTGTACTTCTCGATAAGTCCGAGGATTCCCTGTACGAAGTGCAGATAGTCGTCGTTTGGAGTAATCTTCAGGCCCATGAACTCAGCAGCCTCTACCAGTCCGTTGATACCGATGGTAAGATACTGACGTCCGATGTTGATATATCCTGCATCGAAGAGTGGCAGCATACCACGCTCCTGAAGCTCCTTAAGGTTCTCGTTGTATGCAAGCTGTACCTTATGGCAGAGGTCAATGATACCACCGAGATACTCCAGATAGTCGAGTTTGTGGTTCACTGCATACTGAATACAACGGTTCAGGTTGATAGTGAGCACACTCTTTGAACCTGTAGACACGCCACCGGCACCGAGTGTATAGCTGAAGCCATTGTCGGTGATCTCGTTACGCAGACGACAGCAGCTTGAGAGAGAGTCGGCATTGTCGCTCATATATGTGAAGAACGAGTGTCCCTCGGCATACATCTCTGCTGTAAAGTCACCCCACTCCTTATCCTTGCACTCTCCGTTCTCATCAACGAGCAGAGCCATTGTCTCAACAGGGAAGGTAAGCAGAGTCTTTGTGCGCTCCTTATTGAACCACTTCATGAAACGCTTCTGAAGCCAAGACAGTCCGTCCCAGTCAGGCTGTGAGCCATCGGGGAAGTAGAACTCGCCGAAGATGCTCTGGAAATAGTACTTGTCATAATATGCCACGTTCCAGAACACTGCCTGGTAGTTACGGGCACCTGTTGGCTGGTTCAGAGTGTAAACAATCTGCTCGAAGTAGTCGGTGATTATCTTATCGATGGTACGCTTCTTCAGACTGAGGTCTGCCTGTTCGTCAGCACGCTGCCAGTAGTCCTTGCCATACTCCTTGCCGATGAAGTAGTTCATATACATCAGGAACTCTGGTGTTGCACATGCGCCACTGAGCATCGAACTAACCATAAACACCATGTTTACGAAACCTCCGGCAAACGACTTCAGGTTTGTTGGTGCCGTAGAGTTGCCGCCAATAGCCTGAGTGCCGCCAATGAGCCAAGGATACATTGTGATTGATGCACAATAGTTGGCAAGACTGGTCTCATCGTTCTTATATATAAAGTGGTGTGTCAGTTTGTCGATATACTCATCAGCCAGAGATTTGCCGTACATCTTCTTGATACGGTCTGTGAGCAGACGACGATTCAGACGGATGAAGTTCGACTTTGGCAACTCTCCGATAAGTGTTGCGATGTTCTTGTGCTCCACATTGGCGTTGGCATCATACTTGGAACCTGTTGCTGCGTTAACAGATTCGGTATACTCAGAAAGGAACATCATCTTATCCAATGTGTCACGATCCTCAGAGTGCAACTGACGATAAAGGATAAATGACTTTGCCACCTTGTAGTAACCTTCGCGCATCAAGGCTTCCTCTACCTGGTTCTGAATGTCCTCAACGGTGATGTCATCGTGCATGTCGAGGTGATTGAGGATCTTTGAAACGATTCCCAAGTCAGCGGGTTCGTTCACGCTTTCGAATGCCTTAACTATGGCATTCATGATTTTGTCGAGTGAGAACTGGTCTTTAGAGCCGTCTCGTTTCGTGATGGTAAAATTCTTAATTTCCATTATATTTTTTATTCGTTTATGATTAGAGTCTCACTATTAAAGTTATCCGTTTGGGGAAACTTTTTTGTTTCTCGATTCGAAAAAGTTGTCCGTTTTGGAAAACCGAACCGGGTGCAAAGATACAAAAATAATCCTAAACGTACAACTATTTAAATCTTAAATTTTGTAAAATCGCACATATTTTATATCCCCGTACCAAATCCGACCATGAAAAGACCAAAGCTCATCACTTAAGCTCAAAGCATCACCAAGTTCTGTTGTCTCTGCAATTAGAGGATTGCTTGATAAGGACTTCGTCACGCAAGATAATAATGAATATTATGTCTATGACTATTTCTTCCCTATCTGGCT
>JAEEGL011176614.1_pt1 | contig 104596 bp, 118 predicted proteins | sample 9134231 | NCBI WGS metagenome assembly JAEEGL01 (sample SAMN16246548, study PRJNA631951) | gut metagenome | biome: gut microbiome; feature: rumen; material: fiber-attached | host: Bos | place: Iran: Karaj | collected 2018-10
ATCACCGTATGATATTCACGGCTTGCGCTTTGGTTGCTCAAAGATATGGAGCAAGACTGGAAAGTTTGAAAGATAGAGACTTTTCAATGCTTCATGGCCAGATTTTGAGTACAATCAATAAATCTTTGGAACATAGTAAACAGCAGAATATGAAGCTGCATATCTTGGAAGATGTTTATCAAAAGATAGAGATGAACTACACCGAGAACCAGAAAGCCATCAATGACTTTATTGATGATGTTTGCACTATATCTGACTGCGTTAATTCTAATGAATGGCGTGGTGAGGATGTAATGGGTATCTTCTTCAATGAATTCAACAGATATAAGAAGAAGTCTGAAGCTGGTCAGGTCTTTACTCCTGAACATATCACCTCATTTATGTATCGTCTTATCGGTGTTACGCAGAATGATTACCTCGGTGATTTCACTTGCGGTTCCGGTGCCTTTCTTGTTAAGGGCATGTCCAATATGATGCGTGAAGCAGGCGGATATGATACCAACAAGGCAAAAGAAATCCGTAAAGGTCATCTGTTCGGTATTGAGTTTGATAAAGAAATCTATGCTCTTGCTTGTGCCAATATGCTGATTCATAAAGATGGTAAGACTAATCTTGACCAGAATGATATGAGAACAGATTCAGCATGTGAATGGATTAAATCAAAACCTATCACAAAGGTTCTAATGAACCCTCCTTACGAGAATAAATATGGTTGTATGACCATCGTTGAGAATGTTCTTGATTCTGTCAAGGCCGGAACAGATTGTGCATTTATCTTGCCGGATAAGAAGTTGGAAAAAGCATCTAAAACACAGATTAAGCGTATTCTTGAAAATCATACGCTCACAAAGATTATCAAACTGCCTGAACCTTTATTCTTTGGTGTAGGCGTTACAACTTCCATCTTTGTATTCAAGACAGGACAGCCTCAGAACGGACAGGAAATCTTTGGATGCTATATCGAAGATGATGGTCTTGAAACCGTTAAGAATGAGGGTAGACAGGACATCAAGCATAAATGGAAGGCTATCGAGGATTATTGGATTGACAGTATCAGTAAACTTCGTGATACCAAGTATAAAACAGCACAGTGGATAAATCCGAATGAACATCTGTCATATCAGATGCCTGAAAAGCCTTTTGAGATTTCAGAGGAAGATTTCAAGAAGACTGCTATGGATTATATTTGCTTTAAGAATGGCATTGACACCAAAGAGTTCGGTGAGAAACTTCTTAATGCTGCTTTGTATGGTAGTGAAGTAACATCTGACAATACTGGCGTTAATATTAAGATAGGCGGTGGTTCAAATGATTGATGTAAGTGAATGGGGTAAATTTGACATTACTAAATTATTTGATATGTCTTTACCCAAAGGTGATTTGCAAGTCAAAAAGGTGGAAGATGGCGATATTCCGCTAATAACGCCAAGTAATTCTAATAACGGTATGCTACAAAGAATATCTAAACACAGTCCAAGCACATTATACGATAAAGGCTCATTGACGGTTGACATGTTTGGTAATGCTTATTATCAAGAAGAAGATTTCTTTGTAACTGCTCATGGTCATGTCAATGTGCTATTGCCAAAGATACCTTTAAATATTTATACTGGAACATTTTTATCATCTACAATCAGAACTATGTTCCTTGATAAATATGGCTTTAATGAGATGTGTACACAAAAAGTTCTGAAGGCGGAATCTATTTGGCTCCCTGTCACATCAGATGGTCAGCCTGATTGGAATTATATGGAATCCTATATGAAGTCCATTATGGAAGAATCTGAAAAAAAACTTGAGGATCTGAAAAAAGCCGATGATACAAAGCATCTGATTGATACAAGTGCTTGGGGTGAATTTAAGGTTGATGATTTGTTTGATAAACTCACTTTGAAATGTCGTAAAAAAGATTTTAACAAGGCTGTCGATTGTTCAGAAGAACAGACAGATGAGTTTTCATTACCTTTGACAAATGCAAAGCATTTTAATAATGGTATTCAGTTCTATGGTCGCCCTGATGAGTGGGATTCGGCAGAAATGACTATTGATATCGTGAGCAACGGTGCTATCGCAACAGGTGATGTTTATGCACAACCCCAAAGAACGGGTGTATTATGGGATTCATATTTAGTGAAATGTAAGTATGATATTACATCTGAACTTGTTTTACAGTATATGGCTTGTGTTATGCAGCGTTGCGTTAAACAGTATTTTGGATGGGACGATAAATGTACTTGGGATAAGGTAAAAGAACAGTTTATTAAACTTCCTATCACATCAATAGGCAAACCTGATTGGCAGTATATGGAAGATTATATGCGAAGAATAATGGATAAATCTGAACAGATTATATCTGATTTGCAGATTGGAGCGTGAATGATATGGCGAGACCAAAGACAAAAGATGCAGAAGCAAGGTCATTTAGGATCCGTAAGGATTTAGGAGCAAGGCTCGATGATTATTCAGATTTGAGTCATATCCCGAAGACCACTATCGTTGAACTGGCTCTCGAAGAATATCTGGATAAGGTTGCTCCTGCGAAAAAGACAGCGACTAAATAGAAATAAGGCGAAAACTAACCCCTAACATCTTTTCGATGAAGGGGGTTTGTCATTTACAGGCTTAAACGCGGGATGAAACCTCGTTGTGATGGTTTAATACCTTATCTTTCCCGATCCAGTTTAACGACGGCATATATCTCCGCCTCCTCTATTCTTTGCTTGATTTTCTTCCATTCATCTGCCATACATCGTGTTCCCGGATCAGGCGCTGCGCGTCGGCAACAGACCGGGGATGATAGCGGTTCTGCGGATGGAATGGTTGAGACTCTTTGTGTTTGTGGTTAATCAGAAGGCTCCGTCCTCCGGGACGGCCCCGGTATTCAATATCCCAAAAGTGACCAGTATTCTTGCTTTTTAGAACAATATGATATTGAGTTTTAGTCTTTACTTCGAAATACTCTGTGTCTATCTGGGCGTAATCCTTCTGCGTAAACATATTAACACTCCGGTCTGTGAGCCTTCACCCACTCGATGTAGAGCTTTGCAGCATCGCCGGGTTCCAATATCATATCCAGCTCGTCGCGTGTGTACCCCTGGTTCTCTGCATAACGTAAGAACTGTTCAAAGTCTTCTTTCTTTTTGGTGCTCTCCCATACCTTCTTCTTGGTTTCATCAGAATGGGACGCCTCCCGGATCTCCTGGTATTCCACTGCAATATCATGGCTTCCTTCTACAACGGCAACTGGTTCATTCTCGAAGTACCGGCGCTGAATACAGCGAACGAGATAACCCATGTAGTTATTGATGATTTCTCCTTGCCTGTCAGCGTACTGGATGGCTGCTTCTACAACAGACGTAGAGTAAGATGCTTGTAAAAGAAGGTGATTGAGATCTTGTTTTGTCAGTTCATTATGACCTTCGTACTTATTATAGAACTCTTCGAAGTCGGGCAGATCTTCCGGTATGACAAGCTGGCGTTCTGCTTCCTGGGTGTCCACTGATGGGAGTATGCTGGTCGGCCGAATGGAGGGGATGTTGTGGTGCAAGTGGAATATCACTGTTATCACCTTTTTCCCTTTTTTGGAACCCTCTTCGTACTCGAACGATAAGTCTGCTTTCGCATCCATTTCGATTCTGGCTGGTTCCAGAACACCCCTTTTAAAGTCGTTCCAATTTCCATACTTTTTGTCTTTTTTATCCAAAGCAGCGTACAAATAGTCCCAGTCAATATTCTTATCCATATTAGCGAGACGGTTACGATGCCCCTCGTTATCGGAATTTGCAATCCCGATGATGAACTTTAACTCGGAAAGATTGTACTCAAGATCCAGATTCCCCTCTTTATCTGCCTGGTAATATCTGCTCTTAAAGAGTTCATACAGTCTGAAGGCGTTTACATTCTCAAAACTCGTGACGATCGGAAGACTGAGCTGTGTGAAATTCTGGGTCATGCCGAGAATATGCTTCTTTAGTTCCTGATTGAATTTGATAGTAAGTACGCCTCCTTCATAAGATGCGTTCGGGATAATGCTGAAGGCCTTAAAATTTCCTTTTCCATCTTCTACCACTACCGTATGGCCGGTGAGCCGCTTCGCAGCCCTTTTTAAATCCCGATAAATATGGTTTTTATCAGAGCAGATTTTCAGAAGATCCCCAGGATAGAGCTTCGCCACGAGCTCGTCATTCTCGTTCATCTCAATGCAAGATAAGCTCTTCGCCATGATCTTGTTTTCCAGGAGCGAGCTCTTATACTTACTCGAAACCAGGTCGTTCGATTTTACATATTCCACCAAGAAGTTTGCCATATCCGGTTCCTTCCGCCAATCACGAAAAAATGGTATTACATAAAGAACGTACACCTTTTATTCGTAATCCACAAACACCAATTTTTCGCAATATCCGATGGCTATTACGAATTCTTGGTACTGACCAGCCTGGTTCCGCACCATTTATTCGTAATGAAATGCTGAAAATGCCTATTTTGCCTGAAATAAAGGCATTGCGAATTTTTGGTGGTTTCCTTCAAACCAAAAATCCGTAACTTCAGGACCGATATTGCGAAAATTTGGTAGAGGTCTGGCTCAAATTAGAACCTTTTATTCGCAAATCGTGTAAAGTTTTTACAGATATATTGAATTGCGAATTTTTGGCGGAAACAAACGCACCAAATTTTCGTAATTCTATCTGGCTATTGCGAAAATTTGGCGGATGTCTGGCTCGAACCATCGCCTTTTATTCGCAATAATTTTGGGAATCCTCTATTCCTGCAAGGATATGAAATACGAATTTTTGGTGACTAGGTACACCAATTTTACGCAATTCTTTCCGTCACTTTGGAATTTCCGGGGTTTGGTGATATATTCGCCAATCCTAATTGCTATTGCGAATTTTTGGTGGATGCCTGCCTGCCAATTTTTCGTAATAGCACACCGTTTTTTCGTTATGGGGGGCCATTTTTTCGTAATGGCACACCAAACATTCGTAAATATGTGGCTGAATATGGCGATTTTACGCATTTCTTTGTGTCATAAAGAAAGAAACAATTTTTTGATGTTGTGAATCTTATTAATCTTAATCATATAATATAGGGCAATTCAGCTTTTATAAAACATATCACGCCCTTATATCAGTGATTCGCCTTAGTGAGCAAAGAAAACAGACCGGGTGAGTTAACCAGTCTGTTTCGCTCATCAGACGGTCAGGAATCCATGCTCCTAATGGACTACTGATTTTGCAACTAAAACACCAGGAGGTTAGCCTGGTGTTTCTTCGTTTGGCATACGCGATTTGAACGAGCGATTTAGACACTTTTCACGAACGCCTTGCTTTATTAATCGATATTCAGATTTCCAAGAGCTTTCAGCTCCTCACGGATACTCTTTCGCAGGGCTTTAGGCATTGTCCGGAAAAGTTTATCGACAATTTCACGACATTGCTGTTTTTGCTCTGCTTCTCCTTCAGCGTAAATATTTTCCAAAACAAGAAGATTGTCAAAGATTTCATAGCCTTCTTTTGCAGTCTTATAACGGAACGGGCGTCCAAAGAAAAGCCCAGAAATATACTTGGAAGCAGGCTCTTCAAGGTCAAAATAATTTGTCTTCAGATTGAGACAGTCTTCTACTTGTCTTTTACTAGAATCAGGCAATTTTGCAATGGTTGCAGCTTCCACTTTTTCATAAGACATATAACCATGGACATCTTCAATAGTGATTTTTCTGCTATGTATAACTTTCTGGATGCTGGGCATTTTTTGTTCGGTTGTGCGGTCGGGATTTGAATGATTAAGAAGCATCTTAACAAACGCCTTTTCGTTATCCTCTTCCCATCTGTGCTTGTCAAAAAACATATTTAACACTCCTTCTTGATTAAACTATATCACTTTCTTCTGAAAGAAATAGAATTTGGACGTGAAAAAAAACGGCCAAATCAGTGTTTTTGGGAATTTTACTTTTTAAAATTCTGTCATAATTACGAAGTAGATTAAACATAGCAACGCTATTAGCATATTGAGAAAGGAACAGCAAAATGGCAAATAACGAATCTATTTCAACGAAAACAAAGGCCGTCCTCGTCGGGACAATGGAGGATGTTGCAGGAAAGCAGCGCGAAGTAACAGCAGCTGGAGAGGAGCTTGGAGTAGATCTGGCTGCAGGCGTGTTATCCAAATTTGGTGAAGATGCCACGGAAATCAATGGACTTGGTGACAAAGCGATCGAGGCTACCAAAGAAGTGATTGAGACCATCAATGATGAGGAATTATCTGCGCAGATCGATCAGTTGGATGTAGAGCCTGAAAATGTAGACCCGGCAAAGGAAGAAGAAGTTTCCGACCTAATGCAGTCTATTATCACAGAGCTTCAGAGAGAGAACGACGAGAAAGATCAGCAGCTGGAGCAGATGAACGAAAAGATGGCTCAGATCAGCGAGAAACTCTCTCAGCTGCAAGAGGCAGAGGAAAAGAGACATATCTTCCGCAACGCTTTTAATCACGCACATGACCGGTTCATGGAGGTAAAAAAGAACATCCAGGAATTCGGAGCGGACCTCATGGCGGATGCAACAAATATTGTTCAGAAGGGACAGCGGAATTATGATCTGGTGAAGGTTATGGCAAAGATCGAAACCTACAAGCACCTGAACGAGATTGACAGCAATCTAGCAACAATAAATAAATATTACGTCGATAAGGTAGACAAGGACCTCGGAAACATTGAAAGGAATGTTGATGCAGCCATGAGACGTACATATGATAAGCTGTCCCAAAAGGCACAGAAACATCCAAACCGCAAGTCCAGCAAAGAGCTTCCAAAGACCTTCGAAGCATATAAGGCTAAGGTACTCGCTGACTACCAGGAAAACCATCGCCGCTCGGCAGCGCATGACTTCAATGCAAGAACCACCGGAGATCAGATGTATCGGCGCAGCTGGTTGAAGAACCCAAAGATGATGGATAAGAGACATGACAAAGATCTTGGTCTGAAACTCGGTCTCGTTAACGGACAGAAGTCAGTGGAAAAACAGTACGGACTGCTGATGGAAGGCTTGAAGGTTAAGGAAGATACACTCAAGCACACCAAGGAATACAAGCTTGCAAAAGACAATGAAGCCCTCTACATAAACAACGTTAATTCCCGCAATGAGCGTATTAAAGAACTGGAAAAGGTCGTAGAGAAACTTTCTGCCACTCAGGTGGATAAGGATCACGAATACGGCAAAGAGGCTCGTGCGCAGGTCAAGGATATGGTGAAGGAAGCAACCAAAAAGAAAGAAGCTCAGACTCGTTAATCTGTATTGTCAGATATACTGGACCCGGATTATTCCGGGTCCTTTTGTGTTTAAGGCAGGTAAAATATCACTACTCTCCCACTATTCCAGTCTTTTTCTTTTTGGAAATCTATCATAATGATTTCAGATGCTTATTGACTTAACAACCAAGGAGGTTTGTATGGTACTTTTAACTGACATTACTTCCCTTTCGGCAATTTCCGAAAAGGAACTGACAAAGATGCGTGGTAAGGACAGGCTTGTGATCCTTTCTAATCAGGATGATAACATCCCGGTTGCTCTCCTGCCCACCTTTTGTGCGCTGCAGGTAAAGCCGGAGGTCGTATCCTTCCCGGATAACCTGAAGAAGAATGATCCTTTCAGCCTGGGAGTATTCTACGGACGGATCCTTCCCTCTTTAAAAGAGAAGGCAAAGATCGCAGCTTATTACAACGGAGAGCTCATCTTCTCCGAGAACGCCTCTCCTGCCCCCAGGAACAGCTTTTTAAGCAAAAAGGCAGAAGACGTACAGCCCGGAGGTGGAAGCGCTGACGAGAGCCGATTTCGGATGGATGATGAGCCTTCTGAGGAAGCAGATGACCAGCTGAGCACACCTTCCTGGGAAGAGGAAGCTCCCTCTCCTACCCCGGAGACCTTCGCAGAACCTTTTGGGCAGGAGGATGAGGGAGAGGATGCAGAGGACTTTTCAGATGCGTTCGAAGATGAGATCCCGGAATTCGAGGTAGAGGAAAGCTCTGATGACATCACGATCGGTGAGGAGGAAGCAAAAGTAACTGCAAAGCATGTCTTTGGCCAGGTAAAAGAATGTTTTCCTCTCCTTCCGGACGAGATGCTCAAGGGCATTACCCGCGCGATCTTCAGCGCGAATGACAATCAGGCCAGCCTCTTCTCTCACATCAAGTCTGAGGTCAGATTAAAGATGGATGAGGGAGATATGATGAAGCTCGCAGGGATCTGGGATGCCGCGCATGCATAAATCATAATGACGAGAACCGCAAGAGCCAGTAATGGCTTTTGCGGTTTTTTTTTTGTTATAATTGATAACAAAAAAAATAATGATAAAAATAATATATGTAGTAATAATAATAAAAGTAATAATAAGACAAATAATAATAACAATAATAGTAATAAAAACAATATGATAAAGGATAACCTCTGCGTGTTGTGATATTTTAAGAATGATATTAAAAATAATAATGTTATTAATAATATCATTATTTATCATATGTGTAATAATATAGATAATGATATTGATATTATTAGATATATTGGTATAATTTCTGTTAAAGGGCATAACAAACATGGTAATACGCGATGTAATAAAATGTTTGTTATAAAAATTAATAAAAAGGATGTTAAAAAGAATTATGAAAGCAAAAGTTGTTGCAATTGCAAATCAAAAGGGCGGAGTAGGAAAAACGACTACGGCGGTCAATATGGCAGCCATTATGAAGTCAGAAGGGAAGTCCGTTCTTCTGATCGATGCAGATCCGCAGGTAAATAGCACAGATACATTCCGTGGAACCTTTGAAGGACAAGCTACTCTTTATGATTGCTGGCTTGCAGAAGGAAGGGACAAAGAGGGTATCATGGACTGCATCCAGCATACGGAGTTCGGTGACATGGTAGCAGGAGACCCGCTCCTTTCAGAGGCAGAGATCCGGCTTTCGCGTGACCCGCTGGCCGGTCTCAAAAGTTTCCAGAAGATGTTAGAAGGTCTGGAAGGTTATGATTATGTGCTGGTAGATTGCCCGCGTGGACTTGGTTCGCCTCTGCAGGCCATACTGATCGGTTCGGATGATGTCATTATTCCGGTGACACCGGATAAATATGCCTTAGACGGCCTGTTTCAGATTTTAGAGACCGTATCCAATGTAAAAGGCAGTCTAAATCCGGACCTGAAGATAGCAGGGCTCCTCATAAACAAAACCGACGATCGGTCAAACCTTTGCAAGGATATCACTAACGCGCTGTATCAGGTTGCCGGAGAGCTCGGAGTGAATGTCTTTGATAATCATGTAAGGGTCGGCCTTAAGGTACGTGAAGCCGAGGCTGCAAGACAGACGCTTTTGGAATACGCGCCGTATGACGGCGTAACTGCTGACTATGAATTGTTCGTAGAAGAATACTTGAAATCTTAAAGGACGGTTAAGGAGAAAAATATATGGCGAAGAGTAAATCAAGCGTACAGGAAAATATAGCAACCAGGACAGGGATCGATATCGTAGGGGGACTGAATTTCAGAAACCTGGCAAAACAGGCGCCTGCAGTAGAAGAAGCGCTGGTCCAGGAGAAAGAGGATAAGCCAGAACAGGTAAGCAAAGCAGAAGCAAAAACACATGTAGAAAAGCAGGCTCCGGAAAAAGAATATTCTAAAGTCCGGAAAGAAGAGTCTCCGAAAGAAAAGGATGAAGATGTGGTATCAGCTCTTCTTTACAGGAAAAAGGAAGAAGAAAAGCATCATGTGAACTGCGTAATAACGGACAAGGCATTCAATAATCTGACGGAACAAGCAAAAAAACATGGTTACAAGAAGCTCAGCCCGTTCATCAACGCTGTATTTGAGAACCTGGACAAACTTTTGAAAGAGGAAATGAAATAGACCATCTTTTCTCAAAAACTTCCTACATAATAGAATCGTAACTAAGATAAGCGGAGCAATAACTAGCTCCGCTTTATTTTTTTGCGGAGGTAACTATAAATGTATTATTCGTTATATAGCTGGTCAGAAAGAACAAGAGCAAAGGATTCGAAGATCTCTGTGAAGATCAAGGATTCCAATGTATCTCCTTTAAGCCCTTACACGAGCCTGTACGGAAAAGATGAGAACACGAAGGACGAGAACATCATCCTGATGATCATCGACATTCTGGAGGGTAATTTCCACCCTACAAAGTCTCTTTGTAAACCCGGCAAGATCGGGTACTTTACAGAGAGAGCTTACCAGATTCAGAAGCGCCTTTGTCCTAGCATCAGCTTCGACAATGACAGCGTGATCCGGAAGAGTGGATACTCCAGTAAGAGATACGATGACCTATTCAATCGTCTCTATGCAGAAAAGGTCGTTTTGCCCGGCATCCGCGGCACCTTTACAACTGCCGGTTTCGAGAAAGACTTCCTCAACCTGGAAGAAGAAGCAAAGGAGACCTTGAGACGAGCTTATCAGAAGCTTGAGGAGAATGGGATCATCCTCATCCGGAGCGCATGCTATTCCAAATACTGGGAGGGCGTAGACGTGTTAAGCACGGAAAAGGGCGGAAAGCTCCTTCTTGCGAAGAACTACCCGAACAACGGGACGATCAAGAAGGAAGACATCCTTTGCGAGTTCACCAGTAGCTCGCAGGCCGTCTGGAACTACCTTGCATATGGCAGTGCCGACTACCTGGAGCAGGAAGAGCATGAGATGATCGTGGAGCAGGTTCAGAAGGCCGGACTTCCTACAGAACATCTGATGCATTCAGCAGCATAATGAAAAAAAGGAGAGTGACCCCTATATGAGGCCACTTTTCTTTTTGTTTTTCTCCATAATGTTCATGAATAAGAGAAATGGAGAAAAGACTTCTCCGAGAAGTTTCTAGGAGGAAATAAGATGGATCTAAGAATATTATATGCAGGGCTCATATTTTTTGTAGGCAATATCACCTGGTCGATCCTTACGGACCGGAAGGCTGATGTTAAGGCTAAGATTTATGCGGCCATCGCACTAATTGGTGTGATCATTCTGGAGGCGTACAAGTAATCTCCAGGATCACACAGGGGCAAAAACGAAAAGGAACTGCTCGCAGCATTGCTGCGGGCTTTTTCTTTGAGAAACGCAAACCAGGTAAAATAGTGTATAATAAGAGCCTAAACGTTTTATCTATTGCGATACCCAAAATATAAAATAGACCATATAAGACGCCATTCCACGAAAAAAAATCAAAAACAAGAAAAAAGGAGCCCCTTTTCTGTCATAATATATTTGCAGTTTGAAAAGGGAAGGATAAAAAATCATGACTTACTATTACGGCGAAACCTATGAGAAGACGGAGGAGTACTCCACTTTGATCAGGAGGCTCCGCAGCGTTCGGGAGAAGTTTGGTTACACGAGAGAGAACAACGTGTTCCCCTACGCATTTTGGAAAGAAAAAGAAAATCTGGTGGTCAGATGGAAGCATTTGAACCAGGGGACATTCGTCACAAGCCGATATGAATTCACGGACAATGGAATAACGGAAGAAAAGATAGGCCTCTGACAGCGTCAGAGGCCTTTTATTTCGCCCAAAACCGGTTTAACATATAAGAGTGCCACAAAATAGCAAACAGGCCTTAAAAGGGCAAATAGAGGCCATAGAATTGAAATCCCTATATTTTAGGGCAAAACAGAAAGTGAAATGGATGTGAAAAAGAAGTATTACGCGGTTGCAGTCGGACGCTCTAGCGGCGTTTATATGAGCTGGCCGGAGGCAGAGAAACAGGTCAAGGGATATAAAGGCAGTGTCTACAAGTCATTTGATTCTCTTGAAGAAGCGAACGACTTTCTACACGAACATCAAAAAGATGGACGAGTCGCAAATAGATGTACTGGAGCAAAAGCACAAAAGACAGATATCTGCCTTTTGTGCGAAAGACCGTTCCGGCAGGTGCCGGCAAAAAAGGAGGAAAAGAAAAATACATCATATTGCAGCGTATGTCGTAAGCAGATCCGTTTGCTAAGGTATTCACTATACAAAAAGACGAACGGGATGATCACCAGCGTCTCTCATGACGATGTCCTGTATCTAAAAAACAGGCTTCGAGTAGACGACATCTTCGCGTACCTGGAAGAAAATCCTTATGATGCGATTCAAAAGAGGTGCCGCAACAAAGAGGCGACTGCAAAGAAAGCTCTGGCCATGCAAAGAAAGTCTTATGAAAAAGACGGAGCGGTCAAAGATATCCCGCTCTTTATCCGGCAGACCTTCGGAGATGACAGGGAGATCCTGTCGGTTGAAGGCGACCGCAAGAACCCGGTCATCACGTATCACTGCAAACGATGTGACCAGGACTTTAAGGCAACGTGGGAGAGATATAAAAATGCGTCTGGCCACAACTGTGAAGGAATATTATCTTCCGGTGAAGCTGCGATCAAGAGCTACCTGGTCAAAAGTGGGGTAAAGTTTGTCACACAAAGAGACACTTTAAGGTGCGTAAATCCGGATACAGGGTATGTCATGCCATACGATTTTGAACTCCCGGACATTAAGCTCCTGATCGAAGTGCAAGGAGAGCAGCACCGAAGGTTCGTTGAAATGTTCCATGTTGATGAAGTGGGATTTGAATACCAGAAGAAAAAAGATACTTACAAAAGACGATTTGCGGAGAAAAATGGTTACATGCTACTGGAAATCTGGTACGATGAGATCGCAAAAGGACAATATCAGACAAAAATCATGGATGAGATAAAACGCAGAGCTATTCCTCCCGCGTGACCTTTGTTCCTCATTTTTTTACCGAAAGAGGGCCAGTTTTAACACTGGCTCTCTTTTGTTTTGCTAGTTATGAGTGATTAGATGTAGGCCATATTGAAGCATCGGCATTTTTGTGTGGGAAAATGGAAACCTCAAAAACAAAGGCGGATAATGGAAGAAGATGTAGCGTCTGTTGCGTAAGAATCAAGATGACAAGTACATTCAAAGGAGTAACAAATGGCTAATTTTGTAGCAAGATTTATCAAAAAATATTCAAACGGCGATCTGCATGAACCCATGTCGGACTACATGCGCTGTATCGGAAAACTGGCCAAGGACGAAAAGGACGAGTGCGGTCCGATGCACATGATAGCCTGGAACCTCTGGCATTCAGCTATCGTGTCCGGGCTTCCGTTCGAAGACGTCAAGGCCCTTCACAATGTGATGTACAGCGCCGGACAAGGTGTTCTAGAACAGAAATGGTCGGCAGATAATATCGGCCTGAGCGAGAAAGGTCATTTTGCCTATATGATGCTAATGGCAGACGAGGATGACTGCGAAGACGAAGAAACCTGAGAACATCATGCATCAGACAACTACACATCTATATCCGGAAGGAGCCAGCTGATGCTGGTTCCTTTTTTTGCCCTGGAAGACAAAGAGAAGAGTGAGGCAAGAAGATAAGGGAAAGAGAAAAGTTCTGTATTACAGTTTCATAAAAAAATTATAACTGTACAGTTTCTAGCAATAAAACTTCAAATTAAGGCAAACTGTATTACAGAAACATAAAAACAAGCTCTATTATCGCCACAAACTGTATTAAGTATTTACAGATTCAATTTACAGGGAGATTCAGATGTTCATATAGCCGAAGATAATATCAAAGTTCGGAATAAGAATTACAAAAAAACAGCCATCAGACCATCTTAATTCATAAACCCTGCAGACCAATCCATATCAGACACCTGAGCAGACCATTCTTTGCGCGTATTTTCAGCGATTTCTTTTGCTTTTTTATTCGCCTGTCCTGTCATAGATATTCTTTTTGCAGACTTTTAGGCATCTTCTTGAGCATATTTCCGTAGATATCCGAGTAAGAACTAGGCCAAAATCAGAGAAAATCACGTCTTTCTAGGGACAATCCCCTTAAGAATCTCCATACCAGATCATCCTTTTTGGCGTTCTTTTTGAGTTTCATCAGCTCGCTTTCCAGTCGAATTCTTATATTTAGGCCATTTTTAGGCGTTTTCATTTTAAAAATATGCATAAATCCGGGATATTCCTTGCGTAGAGTCTCGATCCTGGGATGAAAGAACGTGAAAAACCGGCACCAGGAGGCTCTATATCAGACCGTTTTCTCGTTAGGATGCTCACCTTTAGGAATAGTCATTTTTCGTTCCTTTCCAGTTTCTATATGCAGATTGACTATCGCTATAGGTGTAGTCATATATATGGCCAAAGAAAAAAGAGGAGAGAAAGAAAGCCACAGCTTTAGGTGTAGTCAATTCAGATTACCGGAGAATAAATAAAAAGAGAAAAGACTATTGCTAAAGATATAGTCAATTTATGCTTTTAGCCATTATTTACATGGATCCAGTAATACTGATTAACCTCACCTTAAGGAATAGTCAATCAAAGGCCAATGGAGAAAAGCAAACAAAAAAGAACCGCACCTAAAGGTATAGTCAAACGAAAGTCCTGAAAGAAAGCATATTACATGATTGACTATAGCTTTAGGAGAAGTCAAAACCGTATAAAAAAGAGGCTTCATCACAAGATTGACTATACCTAAAGGAAAAGTCGATATCAGTTTTTCACGCCCAAAAACAGGGCATCCCAAATATCTGTGAGAAAATAGAAGAGTAGGCTAACCATGCTAGGGTGATATACCCGGAGGGAAAGTATGACAACAAAGCATAAGAACTTTACAGTACTTGATATCTGCAAGGTCTCCTTTTTGGCCTTTCTTGGAACGTTCATTCCGGTTCAGCTTGGTAGGCTCCTAAAAGAGGTCATATCCATGGTCTCAGAACTGGCAGAAAGAGTTGGATATGATATGCCGGCAGAACTGGACCTATATATGACGGCCATTAAAGCGTCTCTGATTGTCCAGGTTGCGTCCGTCATTGGGAGCGTACTTCTTACCTGGAGAGGGGTTATTAAGTTCCAGAAGAGGAAGACAGAGGATAAGAGATGACACAATATTTTCTGAAACCGGTACTCCTGATCTTTGTGACCGTTCTCGCCTCAGAAGGAATGTTCTGGTTTTTGAGAGTGCTGGAAAAAATGGAGGAAAAGGATGGCAAGGTCGATAAGTCCTTGCTCATCACCAAAAAGATCACGGATAAAAAGATCACAGTACTTATCGCGGCCGTCTTTTTCATGTCATTTTACACGGTGCTGATCTACCTGCTGTCTGACATCCTGTTTTCTCAGATGATCCTGTTTTCAGTCTGCGCCGGGATCTTATCGATCGCAGCCGTGCAGGATTATTTTGCGAAATCTGTATATGACGTCTACAGCTATCTTTGTGCTCCGCTCGTGATTATAGGAATCATCTTGGGGAGTCCTTCAAGGTTCCAGATTTACAGTCTGCTCATTTATGCAGCTCTTCAGATTCTGGTCTTTCGGTTCTTTTACGGGGGAGCGGACGTCCTGATCGCGATCGTTTATGGCAGCCTTTATGCCTTCTTTGGTCTGGATGTGACATCAATGCTCCTGGGGCTTCTCTTAAGCTGCATCCTGTTCATCCTATTCTGCCACCGTAAGGGACAGAAGAAGGCATTCCTGCCGGCGCTCTCCTTTGGGATGATGTCGGCCCTCGCATTGATTCTTCGATTCGGAGAGGGATATCTGTTCTGGTGATGAAGAACCAGACAAAAAAATATTTTAAAAATCGACGATTTCGCACATCTTACTCGCAACTTTTTCATCATAATCTCCATAACGAAAAATGTTCTTATAGTATTTCGGAAAGGAGGATTTATGGTGGAAGACATCGTGACTTATGAAGACATATTAGACAAGAGTAAGCTCCTGATCGACCATGCGCTGCAACATGAGGTTCCATGCGGTGCATGGAAAGAAAATACTCTCAGGTTCCAGAAGGGAACGGAAGAGGAATGCAAGGCAGTGATCACAGAAGTATTTTCCTGCATCTTGTTTCAATCCAGGCAGACCGCCAAGATGTGTAGGTCGTTGGAAGGCTTTTTGCGAAAAGAGAATTACAGCGTAGCAGATTATTCAAGATATGTTCTGCGGAATTTGGAATAGAAAAAGAGGGCCCTGAATTGTAAATTGCGTTTGATAAAATATAAACGTCTATATAACGATATATAAGAGAACTATATATCGTTATAAGAACGTTAGAAAAAAAACAAACAGCAAAGTCGCAATAAAGACCGTAAATAGGCAATTTATCTCCCTCACTTTTGGACCTAATTCCCTCACTTTTGGACTAAAAAACAGCTCGAACTCCCTCACTTTTGGACTAATGGCCTTCCAAGGGGGGGGGATTGCTGCTATTAAGAAATTTTCAAAGATGTCTGAAAATCCTCACTTTTGGACTAAAAGAATCCGTAAGAAGTATCAAAAGAGAACACAATAGCGACAATAATAAGAAAGTTACTCACTTTTGGACTAAATTCAACATGTGGATATCTATATTTGATAAAAGATACAAGTCCAAATGTGAGGGAGATGCTGCTAAAAAATGTGGATAACTAGATTTGATACAAGCGAGTAGTCCAAAAGTGAGGGAGATAAATCGGGCAATAGCGGGGTTTCTGAATCACACGCCTTGATTTAGTCCGAAAGTGAGGGATATGAACAGCAAGAACGAAAGCTGATTGTATTTGATACAAGCGAGTAGTCCAAAAGTGAGGGAGTTCGAAATAGGAATATTGATCGGGAGACTCAAAGGAGAGAAACAGTTTATGACAGATAAAGAAATTAAAAAAAAGTCTGGTAGGTCGATTGAACTAGGCGACGATGTGAAGGTGGTCACGTCTGAGACTTTTATAACAGACGTTCAGATCTCATACCTATCGGTTAACGCTCTTAAGATACTGTATTTGGCAATTAGCCAGTGCAGAATGAATGATGATGTATTTTACGAGTATGAGATCAGCTTAAAAGAGCTTGCAGATAAATTAAACATTGCAAGAAATCATGCGTACGAGGAGATCGACGATATTACGTCGGAACTGGTAAGCGCAAGATTAGAGCATGTGATTGGGACATCAAAAAAACCATCATACAAAAAATATCCGCTCTTTTATTCCTGTGAGTATGATTCCGAGACAAAGATGCTCAAGTTTAAGCTCAGTCCTAACCTGTCGCCATACCTTTTGAGCTTACAACATGATTTTACGCAGGTACTTCTGAATGATTTTATGATGCTCAGAAATGCCAATACGATTCTATTCTGGCATCTCTTGCAGACAAAGATCCGCGGGAAAATGCCGATGATCGGAGATTACGTAACCTGCACGATCACTGTAGATGAACTCAAAGTGTTCCTTGGAGAAAACGTGAGAAAGGACAACATAAGCCGCGCCTTAAATAGCATGGTAAAGGAACTTGAAAAGAATGACCTGTGCCGATTGGAGTATACTCCGATAAAGAATGGCAGAAGCATCAGCGGGTATCGCTTTGTGATCAGAAACTTTATCGAGTGCAATATGGAATCCATGAAAGAAAATGAAATATTCGAAAAAGCATACCTTATGCGGAAAAAGAACAAAGGGACTATAACGGAGCAAGAGGAAATCAGATACGCGGAACTAATGGAAAAATATCATAAATCATGATGTCGTTTTCCTGACGGATATTTCGTCAAGACGAGCGTAGCCCATGGCTTTAAACATGGGGAACGTCAACAGTATAGTTTCTTCAGGTGGCCGCAAGAACCAATGAGAGGAATGAAAAAAGACATGGAATTGAATCAGCTTGAAAATCAGGAGTGTGTCGCAGCTCCGGAAAATCCGTTTGCCCCGAAGGATATCTCCGGGGCAAAGGCTCTGTCTCCTGTAGAGGCAGAGATCTTAAGGCAGCTCACGGCGCAGCAGAAGATGTTGGAAGAACTTTTATATGAACGAACGGGGAGAGTTCTTATCAAGGACAAAGTGACGCTCTCAATCAAAGAGGCTGCGGAGTATTCCAATATCGGAGTCAACAAGTTGGAGCAGCTCCTTCGTTCTCCAAGATGTCCGTTCGTTTTGTACGTCGGGAAGAAAAAGCTGGTCAAGAGAAAAGAGTTTGAGGCTTACATTGCAAACAACATCGAACTGTAACAGCGTTCCAGGGTAGCATAGAAAGCCGAACTCCCTCACGATTTGACAAGGCCGCATCTACAGGCCAAATTAAGGGATATTATCTACCTCACCATTTGACCAATATCAAAATTACAAGAACATGGCTGCGCTGTGGCGTAAGCCAGGAAAAGACCGGGTCTTACTTAGCCTGGTCTTTTTCATATGCCGGATAAAAATCTCCAAAAACCATCCAAAACGAAAAATCTACTTCGGACTTTTTCATCATAATGATTCCGTAACACGATAATTGGATAAATGAAAGGGCTAAGCCCTTGTAAAAAGGAGGTTATTTTATTCGACGGTTACTATTTATGACGCTTGTCGTATTCCTTATGGTGCCGGCACAGCACCTTCAGGCGAAGGAGACTACTGGCCAGGTGTACGAAGTAAAGGCGACGGTGATGGATGCGGACATCTTTGGGAATTTCCCGCAGGCAGAAGAAAACCTTGGAGAGGACTATGACGAATATATTCTTGAGGTTTCAGAAGAGTTCGAACTGAATCCGTACCTGTTGTGTGCAGTGATGGAGGCAGAGAGCAGCTTCCTGCCAGATGCCAAAGCATACGATGGTTCTTTCCACTATGGTCTGATGCAGCTATCCGAAAAATATTTTTGGGGCCGCATGGAAGAGCTTGGGGCAAAAGACATGTTCGATGCGAAGATAAACATATACGTTGGTGCAGAGTATCTTGCATCGCTCCTCGACAAGTATGACGGGGTGACGTATAAGGCCCTGATGGAATACAATCAGGGAACAAAATCCGCAAAAGCCGATTTTCGAAAAGGAAAAATATCTTCTTACGCAAAGGAGATCATAGATAGAGCGAACAAATGCACCGGAACTTAACAAAGGAGAAAAAATATGATGAACGAAGGAAAAGAAATGACCAGGGAAGATCTCATCGAGGAACTCAAGAAGACACCAAGAGGAGAACAGGCAGTGAAGTGTTTTGAGCTTTACGAAAACGCAGCACGGGATACGCAGCTTCTTACAGAGCTTCTGTTGCAGGAGGACGAAGATAAGCTTCTTGCAGCCAGCGCAAAATTCATGGCGCTTCTGATTCAGGAAAATCGAGTTTCTGATATCCAACGATACGCAAAGTATGTTGTAAAAGGCATTCTGAGCGAAAAGGAGGCGTAATATGGGGTACTGGACCTATACATATGCTCCTGTCCAGGAAAGAAAAGCCGGGACGGAAAGCATGAGATACGATGGGGAAAAACCCATCTATTTGGCGCTCCCTGATAGGACTTTCAAGCGCGAAACCCACTATGAGGGATATGGCATAATCAACGGAGAGGATGTCTTAGAGCTGGTTGTTGACTGGAACATGGGCACCAACGAGGCTATAAGAATCATGGATTCTCACGTCAGAGAGGCTTTCAAAGAGAGAGAAGAACTCTTAGAAAAGCTGGCAGAAGCAAAAGATGATCCTGAAAACAAATATCGTCAGAGAAGGCTTGATTGGCTCGACCGGGAGATCCCTCAGCTTAAGACAATGAGGTATTACCTGGAAGGGATGGTCAGTCTGCCGAGAGACATCGAAAAACGAGATGTTGGGATCCAACTCGCCACCTATGACGAAGACATGGCAAGACTGAAGTTCCCGATTAAGTTCGTAAAAAATACGGAGATCCCGTATGACAAGATCCTGGGATTTTCCGCGCATGTTCAAGAGTAAAGGAGAAAAAATAAAATGAAGTTTGAAAAGGTATCTTTGCAGCAGTTCCGAAAAGACCTGACCAAGCATTTTCCGGAGATCCCGGAAGAGGCCATCCAGGGAATCTACAATGAGATCAAGCTCCCCAGAAGAGCAACGACCGGATCTGCCGGTTATGATGTATTTGCTCCGGCAGATATCGTCCTTCCTTTTGGAAAGGCAATGGTCATTCCTACCGGACTTCGCTGCAAGATGGATGGTCAGTACTTTTTGGATCTGAACCCCAGAAGCGGGCATGGATTTAAGTACGGGATCCGGCTGGCAAACACCAGAGGCATCATCGATGCGGATTATTACAACGCAGACAACGAGGGTCATATCATGGTAAAGCTGGTCAATGAATCCTGCGTGAATGAAAGCAAGGCTGACTTTGAAGTAAAGGCCGGCCAGGCATTCTGCCAGGGAATATTTGCTGGCTACGGTATCACCGACGATGACGAGCCTGTATCCGAGAACCGGACCGGGGGCTTTGGTTCTACCGATAAGAAGTAAAAAAATGAGAAAGAGATGTCTTCGGCATCTCTTTTTTCTTTTCTTTTCGCCATAATCCTTATGTCATGAAAATAGGAGCAACATGGAGGATTAGTATGTACGATAAAACAAAATATAGCCCGAAGCAGCGGGAGATTATCGATTCTGCCATTGAGGAGAACCTGGAGTACAGGTATCTGCTCAACCCGGAATATTCTGTTATGCAGATGACCTGGATCTGGAGAGGGATGTTTTACGGAATAAACGCAAGGTTATATGCGAGTCCGGTCTTTAATGACCAGCAGATGTTCGTGATCTATACAGGACTCATGAATAATCTGGAGATCGAGAAGTTTGCGGAGCCGAAGTACAGCGCTGCAGAAATGGATCTGGCGCTAACCGGCCTCAAGTTCAACGAGGATCTGACAAGATATCTGGACATGCATTTTGATATGCTGCAGATCCGGGAATTAAAGATCGGAATCTTGCACAGACTGAACGTAGACCTGTACGCAAAGAAGTATTACGACTTTGAGCAAATGAAAGAGATCCGAAAAGGACTCGAAAAAGGACTGGATATCAGTATCTATGAGGATTGCCGATATACCTGGAGTCAGATGCATCAGATCCGGAAAGGCCTGGAGGCAGGATTGGACGTAGCCTGGTATGCGAGCCCGCAACTGAGCGTTGAAAAAATGCAAGACATTCGATTAAGGCTGACAACCTATAATGTGAGAAAGTCATCCTAAACGTAAACGGCCATGTATATTCTCAGCAATGTGCATGGGAAGGAAAGTCAGTGATAACGATTGACACCCTACATTGTAGGGTATAAGATGAATATAAGAGGATAAAAATGATTCGAACATTTATTGAGATTCCGTTGTTTACGAGGCGATGGAAGGAGATAGGCCTTGGAGAAGATGATCTTTTGGAACTGCAAATGATGTTGCTAAAAGATCCTGAATCAGGACCAGTCATGGAAGGCACCGGTGGAATCCGGAAGGTGCGATTTGCTTACGAAAACAAAGGAAAAAGCGGCAGTGTTAGAGTGTGCTATACGGACTTTGCAGAATATGAAGTGACATATCTTATCACGGCATTTGCAAAGAATGAGCAAGAGAATCTAACCGAAAAAGAGAAGAATGTCCTGAAGAAACTTGTAAAATCGCTAAAGGAAGAGTCCGCAAAAAACAGGAGGCAACAATGAGTTCACTGTTTGATGATCTGAAGGAAGGATTGCAAGAGGCGATCGATTTCGAAAAAGGAAAAGGCAAAGCCAAAGTAGTCACATATGAAATCGCGCCAGTTAAAAAATATTCCAATACGGATATAAAAAGGATCCGATATGGGGCTGGAATGACACAGACAGTATTTGCAGATTATCTCGGGGTTTCCAAGAAGACAGTGGAAGCCTGGGAACTTGGCAGAACTCATCCGACAGGACCTGCGTACAGGCTGATCGATATTCTCGCAGAAGACAGGCAGGATGATCTGTTGTTTGTAAAAAGAAGCTAAAGCTGGGGACCGCCAGAATGAAGAAAACTCTGTATGAAAGATCGCAAGCCACGCTTTTGGCATCTCGTTTTGCAGCGGTTGCCGATGATCTGGGCAGACGCCTGACAGACGAGGAAGTGAAAAAGGAAGCAAGATATCAGCTTGAAGACCTGCCGTATAAGGGAGTGTTTGAAGGAAAAGAGCTTGCAAAAGCCAAAAGGCAAATGAAGGCACTGTCCGACTAAAAAAGAGAGGGAGTTCCCTATTTGGGGGCTCTTTTTCTTTTTTCTTTTACCATAATCCTTACAGTAAAAGACAATAGGAGGGAAGAAACATGGCTCACATGACAAAAAAGAAGCTGGCAGAAAGAGAAAAGAACGCTCTCGGAAGAGGGTTTAACGGTATGAACACCGGAACAAGAACCCACAAGAATGCCAGGTATGATAATGACCGCAGAGAGATGAAGGTCTTTCTGCGGAAGAACGAATTCTAAAAAGAAAAGTGCTCCGGAACCCCCGTGGCACTTTTCTTTGTTATAATAAGAGCAAGAAAGGCTGGACCGGGGAGAGATGATGAAGAACATTTTGCTGATAGCCGATACGCATGGAACGCTATACCAGAATATGAGAAAATGGGGGATCCTGGAAAGAGAAGTCCCGGATATCATCATCTGCATGGGAGACCTGAATCTAAATGAGCTGCGGGAATTAAAGAAATATGGCGATAGGCGCAGAATTCCTGTGCTGGGGATTCCCGGTAATCACGAACCGAAGTCATATTTAGAGCAGGCGGGAATCACGAATATCCATGGCGCAGTGCTGGAAATAGATGGAGTAAAGATTGCCGGACTTGGAGGATGTCTTAGATATAAAAAAGACCAGGAGCTTTGCATGATGTCAGATCCGGAGTCTGTGGATGAGACAAAAAAGCTACCAGGCGCTGACATCTTCATTACGCACGCGCCAAGGAAAGGAAAACTATTCGATTCGGCGCATAACGGATTAAAAGGGATTACCTGGTATATCAAAAAACGTAGGCCAAAATATCATTTTTACGGCCACATCCATCAGATGGATGAGAATTTTAGCCGGTTCCGGAGGACGAGTGAGTTGTGCGTCTTTCAAGCGGCCCTGTTTGACTATGAAAAGAACACAGTAAAATGGTTGTTTTAAAAAATCGAACGACTTTGCTCTGGAATACATAACCCTGGCCATGCGCCGGGGTTATTTTTTTCACGCCCAAAAAACACGTTTTAATAAAAATAATAATAAAATTAATATTAAGGGAGCCTTAAGTCATATCGTTTTTTTGAAAGGAAATTCATCATAATAGAGCATGGTAGTATATCGAAAGAACTATTTTGAACACTACAAAGGAAAAAAGAAGCTGTTCCGAAAAGAGCGGTACTATAAGTGCGTCTTCTGCGGAAGAGAGCTGCCAAGGAGTCAGATCCAGGTCGATCACCGGATCCCTAAGAGAAAAGGTGGAACGGATGATTGGTGGAACCTGCAAGCAGCCTGTGAGGACTGTAACCTGGCAAAAGGAGCAGATCAATCTGATACAGAGACAAGAAAATCCTATCAGATGGCGCTCCTTCATGGAGGATTCTTAAGGTTGAAAGCCTCCATGGCTCTCAGAAAGTGGAAAGATGACCACGGAATCCGGTACAAAAGACGAGATAGGATATGTCTGTCAAAGAGAGTAAAGAGATTCTTTTGCAGGGCGATTCTTGTTGTGGCGGTAGCGGGGCTCTACCTTGCATTTGGCGGATGAGACGGCATACTTTAGAAATCAGCAAAAACCTTATAGCATTGCTTCAGAGCAGAAAGGAGCATTCCTTTGTTAACTTATCAGGAAATCATGGATTTTGAGCCAGTCTCCATGGCAGCGAACATGGCACAGGAGTTCTATGTTGTGATCCCGGAAAGACTGGATACGCCAGAGGATCTCAGGCAGGCAAATCAACTACTCAGTGACCTGACCAACAAATATTCCTATATGTCCGGGATTTTTATCGTTTTAAAGGCCCAGGTCAGAACGCTCGGAAAGAAAGACGCTGCTTACAGCGAAATGATCTCCAAAAGAGATACCGTGGATGGGATCTGCAGCATGATCCAGCAGCAGTACAACGCCTTGTCCAGAATGATCACGGTTAAGCAGGAACAGAACAGAGAGCTTGCCATGATGAAAACGCAGTAGAACACTTTCCGGGAGCCTAAAAGGCGCGACCAAAAAGAGATAAGCGCTGGAGCGCAGTGAACGCAGAGCATGAGAAAAGAGATCGAATTAGACACCAAGAGAAAAAACATATTGGTAAAGCAGGGGCTTAAGACGTATGATCAGCTGTCCCGCTTCATTCCCAAAAAGTATTACGACCTAAGGGAAGAGGTGCGGCCGGATGCTTCTCAGTACAAAAAGCAGATCATGAGCGTCGGGACCATGACAAACATCCAGTCCAAGGTCTCCATGTCCGGGACCAAAATGGTAGAAGCATTCTTTACCTCGGATAAGTACGGGACCAGCTTAAAGATCGTGTGGTTTCATACAGACTACCCTTTTACCCTGTATCACGAGCATATCGGAGAAAAGTTCTTAGTCTACGGGACTTTGCAGGAAGGCTATAACGGCGGTATCCCGCAGATCATCTCTCCGGTCTTCTTTACCAATTGCTATCATCAGCTATACGGAAGGATCATCCCATGCTACAAGACTCCTGGCAGCAAGAGGTTCCAGGGCTTTTCCGAGGAAGCTCTGAGCGATCTGATCATCCGCTCTGCAGATGAAGATCTGACGGCGCCTTTTGAAGATGTTTTCTTAAAGGCCCACAACCTGCTCTCTCCGAGTGAACTGTCCAAAAACCTGCATGAGCCGGAGTCCGAGCTGGAGATCAAGAAGGCAAAGATGCAGCTGGCATTGGAAGATCTGACCTATTTTAGCTTAAAGATGCTTTCCATGGATGAAGCAAACTGCGGCGGGAGCGTAAGGATCGAAAAAAGAGATCTGACAAAGAAGATCATAGACGGACTGCCCTTTACACTGACGGACGGTCAGAAGGATGCATTAAATCAGATCTCCGTAAAACTGATGAGGGGTACCCAGGTAAATGCCCTGGTGCAGGGCGACGTATCCTGCGGTAAGAGTATCGTAGCCTTTCTTTTGGCTGCTCTTTTTTGCGAGAACGGATACCAGGTGGCAATGCTGGCACCGACGGTAACGCTAGCTTCTCAGCACTACGAGGAAGTTAAAAAGACCCTGGAGCCATACGGGATCCGCTGCGGATTCTTACACGGAGCATTAAAGGCAAAGGAGAAAAAGGAATTACTGGAGGAGCTAAAGAAAGGGAACATTGATCTTCTGATCGGCACTCACGCGCTTGTATCCGATCGCGTAGAATTTGCGAATCTTGGACTTGCGATCATTGACGAGGAGCAAAGATTTGGCGTAATCTGTAGAGAAAAGCTGCGTGAAAAGGCCAAGAACCCGATCAGCTACATTTCCATGTCAGCAACTCCGATCCCCCGCTCCTATGCCATCGGATTATATGGAGAGAGCGTGGATCTGTTCTCCATCAAGTCAATGCCGGCGGGAAGAAAGCCGGTGAAGACCTTCATCACGGATCAGTTCGAGGTTCCGAGGCTTGTAGCCCATGAGATGGAAAACGGCCGACAGGTCTATGTGGTATGTGCCCTGATCGATGATGCAGGTTCGGAAGAAGAATCCGACATCGTATCCGCGGAAAAGACCAAGGCCATCTATCAGAAGGCATTCCCGGACAGACGGATCGAGCTTCTTTCCGGAAAGACCAAGGATGATAAGATGCTGGAGATCATGCAGGATTACAAGGATAAGAAGGTCGATATCCTGATCGCTACCACTGTGATCGAGGTTGGCGTGAACAACCCCAACTCCTCCGTGATCATCATCCAGAATGCAGAGCGGTTCGGCTTATCTACACTCCATCAGTTAAGAGGCCGGGTAAGGAGAGGTTCTTATCAGCCATATTGCGTCCTCATGTCGAAGGACGTAAACAATGACAGGCTTTTGGCAATGCAGAAGACAGATGATGGATTCGAGCTGTCCAGATTGGACTTAGAGCAGCGAAAGAGCGGCAACCTGATCGGAACCAAGCAGTCTGGGAAGAATAAGTTCATGGAAACCATGTTCACGTACCCGAAACTTTACGAACTGTCCAAGGCATACGCTAGAGAACTCCACGGTTCTCCTGCAGAGCAGCGATTTTTAAGTGCTTTGGATGAATTTTATGAATATGACAAGGCAGAGTAAGAGAAATGGGAAAATACAGCTACTTTGGGATTTGGCTGATCGAAAGTCTGAAGAAGGAAGGCATGAGCAGGGCGCAGCTCTCAGAAGAACTGGGAATAAGCGTACCACGTATCACTCAGTTCGTGTTAGGCCAGGGCGCTCCATCCATCCCTACGCTCGTCAGGATGTGCGAAATCCTGAAGATAGATGATTATAAGGAGCCGCTCCTTGCGATCTATCAGGATGATACGAAAAAGGCGTTCAAAAAAGCTGCATAGTATGCGGCAATGAAGAAACTCAAAACAAAAGCCCCTGGCAGCTGTAAATCCGCCGGGGGCTTTTCGTGTGTAATTGGAGAGGCCTACTCCTCCAGAAGATCGTGGGAGCTTGAAAAGAACTGCTCCGCAAAATCATGGAGGGAGGCGGGTTCGATGAAGGTTTCCATTCCGAAAACCCCATTGATCCTGGGCTTGCCGAGGAAGGTGCATCCTCCGGGGGTTCCATCAGGAAAATCATCCTGGGATACGACCCGGTATTCGATGCCGTTTTTCTCGAAATATTCTTTTAAACTCTTCCGGATGATGACCGGAAGGACTGTGATCTGCTTGCGGTCCGTGAAGACCAGATCGGGGATGTTCTGTTTGTTCATGAGCTGAACTCCTTTCATGAACCATTATAGCAAAGAACTGAAAAAAAGGTTCAAAAATGGGCGTGAAATTATACGAGTCCAGGACCGTTATGATCTCTGCGATGAGAATGCTCACGGACGAGTTTATATTCTTCCAAGGGGAAAAACTGCCGAACCTGATGTTCCACGTCAGAAAACACGTCGATGATGGAAAGATCGACTTTTCCAGCCAGGGAAGAAAGCGTCTCTCTTTCAGAATCATCCAGGTCATAGTGTTTGATCCGGAGCGGCTCGTTAGGAGAAAAGAATGCAACGATCTTCTCGTCCGGAGACAGATCCTTTGTGATCCTGATATAATCCATTCCCGTTTCTTTCGTTGTTTTTATGACGCAGCGGAAGTCCGGATACTTGGAGGAAACATACTGCTGCAGTCTTTCAAATTCCGACAGATAATCAAGATTTAGATAATCCTCCGGAGACAATTGGTTCTCAGAAGGAGTTCCAATCTGGATATCCGGATATGCCGTGAGAAGATAAGAACCAAAAAGGCTGCTTCCTGAGTAATCTCTGTTTAAAACAACACATACGCCGGTCACGTCATACCGCTCCGTACCCTTAAAACCGGTCCCGATCACTTCCTCTAAATCAAGAGAAAACGCATAAGTATTGTACTCATCAAAGGATGAGAACTGCTCCGGAGACGATAAGAGCCACTTCGCATAGCCGCGGGACTGGTAGTAAAGACTCTCCAATAAGCACATCTCAAGCGCTTCCTTGTCCGTAAAGCAGGTGACAGCCTCCATATTGTCCTTTACCTGGCGTGTGATGAGCTGTTGGTCCGTCTGCTGGACATGGAAGTTCTTTGTGTGGCCTTCTCCGATATTCAGCGCAGCCTGGCAATCGATGTCCAGGTGCTTCATAAATTTCTGTTCAAATTCCCCAAGATCCATCCGAAGCAGATGAGGGTATGCCCTCTCAAACTTCTTAACAAGAGCTTGGTGTTTGTTCTGTTCATTCATGATAAAACCTCCTGCTCCCATTATGAAGAAAAATCCAAAAGAAAAATCAGAAAAACCGTCATTTTGAATCATCTTTTTAAGGGCTTTTCGCCCATAATCCATATGGAAAACGAAAATTGGAGCAATATGGAGGAATAAAATGATCAGAATATCTGAATTTAATCAATTTGGGAACATGGCTGAGATTGCAAAAAATGTGACAGGCCAAATGAGCTTAAAGGATACGCTGCGCCAGTACTATCTGGCCATGGTGACCTTAAGGCTGATGGGACAGGAACACCGCGTTGATGAAAGAAACCTCGCATCTGTGGATTTTGCAAGTAATAACGAGGAATTCTTTAACAAAAAGTTCCGCGATAGCTTCGGGATGGAGGCTGAGAATACTCTGGCAGACATGAACCTTGCCATGCGGGGGTACGATGCGGAGTATCTGGAATTCTTCCGTTCATTCCTAAATGAACATCGGACCATCCAGCAATCCTTCGTAAGAGGAATGACCAGGATGCTGGCTGACGAGCATCCGGAAACAGTACCGAAGGGCGCGGTCATGGCAAGTTTCCCGATGGTCTAAGAAAAAAAGCTGTTCATGACAAATGGTCATGGGCAGTTTTTTTGTAAAAAAACTGATATCGCGTCATTTTTCTTCAAAAAATTTATCATAATGGGTGTGTGACGAGAATGTTTGGCCAAGAGGCCACTGTGTGAATCGCAGGAGATGACGAAAATGCATGAATATAGCAGCAATCGATATAGCAAAGAGAATAGATTCCGGGAAGACCTGAGAAAAGAAGCAGGAGAAGGCATTAGCTGGAACAGATATTACCAGAACTGCGGGAAACTGTTTCACCGGGAATACTTCGATGAAAAAGCCACAAAGGGATATGTGTTGTGTCTAAGGGATGATCCTAGCCTGGTGCTCCATGAGAGTTATTCAGGCAAGACCTATAAGATACATGAAACGGACAAGCTGAGCCCGGACCGAATACTGCGCTTTGAGACAAGAGACGCCGCGAACCTTTATCTTGAGACTCATGAAGAACTGTGGAACACTAGAACAAGTCCCACAACGCTTACGGACTGGAAGTTCCGGTTTATTGAGCCGGATACACGCTCTGCGCAGAAGAAGCTGGCTGACGCGATCAAAGAAAAAATAACAGAATCTCCTTTTAAGAAAAAGGCTGAAAAACAGCAAAAAGAAGCTGCGAAGAAGCTACAAAAGAGGATCAATGATTATCCGGTAAGAGATATCTGCACAACCAGAGATCTAAGCAAAGATCTTGCAGAGGGCGCAGAATACTTATTTAAAGGTGAAGAAAGGCAAAACGAAGCCACTCAGCTGGAAAACCTGGAACAAACAATGAAAGGCCTGGCGCAGGTAAGAACACGCAGTCCGAAAAATATTACCAGGGAAGAGGTAAGATGATAGCAGGCGCAGCGCATAGCTGCGCTTGTTTTGTATTGAAGTTTCACGTCCATTTTTTTAAGCGTTGGCATTTTTGTGATATATTGAGCATATAGGGTGAAGACCCAACGTAATCGATATATTTCAGAAAGGAGTTTTTATGGAAAAAGCAACTTATACGGAAGAAGAACTGTTCAGCCGTATGCTCGGCAATGTAAAGGACAGATTTGGAGAACTCACTCCGGGAACACCGTATTACTTTCTTTATGAGAACGGATTCGGGATCCTTATGGAGGATGAGGTCGATCATAAGCTGGTAACAGACTTTGCTCTGGTAGAAGACAGACAGAAGGTAACCCCTCCTTACAGGTGCTTGGTAAAGGAATTTGCAAGCGCAAGGGAGGCTTTTGAGAATTCCGATATCTGTTTTACCCAGGAAGACCTGGCGGAAAAGATGCATAACGAGGTCGAAGAAACTTGCGGTCTGGAGGCCGGAGTGTTCCACTATTTCTTCTTCGAAAATGCGATTGCACTGTTTCGGAAGAGCCCTCGGAAAAAAGATACCGATGAAGTGGACTTTGTAAGACTCGATGACGAGCGGATCGCCACGATCAAGGACGTGTGGATCTAAGAGTAGTTCAAATCATCGATAAGAGCAGCGCAAAATCGTAAGCGTCCGGGCTGCCAAAGATAGGGCGGTCCGGAGCTGGAAGGAGAAAAAGTAGGATGCTGCTTTTGATAAGGCGATTAAGGGTTCTCCCGTAACCAGTGCTCTCAAGTGAAACAATCTGCAATCATGGAATACTACGTGATAAAAACCACGAAAAGTGGTGTCGAATACAAAAAATACAAGTGTATAGACGGATGGAGTGAGAATCCTAAAGAGTGCTGGCGGTTTTCGGAATCTGGAGCAAAGACAATCGCAGAACGCTTAAATGAGCTGTACGGCTATGATAAGCAGCTATATCCAAAGAAGGTACACTTTAGCGTACTAGCAGTTGATGACAAGAGCGAATCAGGTGACAGATATGGAAAAGAAGCAGATGACAATTGAATTAGCCAAAAAGCAGTATGCTTCAAAGCAAAATAAAGAAAGAGGCCTTCCCGCAAGGAAGAGCCTCTTTTTTTAAACACGAAAAAAGCCGGAGCCACAGGCTTCCGACTTATCGCATCGAACCACAGGAACGAAGCAGAAAATGCATCTGCAAGGAGGTTCATAAAGAAGATACCACAAAATAATGCAAAGCGCTATTTCTGGACGTGAAAAAACAAAAGAAAAAATCTTTGGAAAGAAGAATTCTGTTTTGACTTTTCTATCATAATTACTTTGTAATGTGCAGCCAAGCATCAAATCAAGGAGGTCTTATGGCGAACAACAAAGCTGAAAAGAAGGCTAAGAATAGCCTGTTGAAGAAAACACAGAAGGCGAAGGTGAGCAAGTCCGTGCAGGATGCGATCCCCTACCAGGCCGTCAGTTACAATGGAATCTTTGAGATCGATTCCAACCATTATTCCAAGGCATACCAGTTCAATGATATGAACTTTGACACCGAGACCGAGGAAGCTCAGGACAGGATCCTGAAAAGCTTTGAGGGTGTTATCAATAAATTCAATGTAAACGTTACGCTACAGTTTGCGATCTACAACCAGAAGCTGCCCGATAAGGACATGGTAGATCGTTTCTTCTTAAAAAGCAGATTGCGCTCCGGAGAGGTATCTCCTGAGATGTACACTGCGATCGAGAGCTACAGAAGAGAGTATAACGAGATCATCTCTCAGAATATTACTTCCGGTAATAATGATATTGAAAAGATCCGTTTGATCGTCCTGACAGTTGAGACGGACTGCATGGAGTCTGCGAACAGCATCTTTAAGAACCTGGATATGGATGTGAACGAGGTTGTAAAGGCGGTCAACAAGCAGGGCGTAAAGGCCCTGACTACAAAGGAGCGCCTGGTGTTGCTCTACCGCATCTTCCATGCAGATTCCAACCTGGATTTTGAGAAGGTGCTGGATCAGTATAACGACGAGTATGGCCAGTTTGACCCTGAAAGACTTGCAAAAAAGGGCGCAAAGACCAAGGATCTGATTGCAAGCGCTGCGATTGTAAAGAATTATTCCAACCTGCAGCTGGATGAGCATCTGTTTGCGAGAACCTTTGCGGTAACCGACTTCCCGCCTACTATGGACACAAAGTTCCTAACCAGCGTAACGGACATTCCCTGCGCTATGATGACTTCCGTCATTCATAGTCCGCTTCCAAGAAAAGAGTCTAGTAGGCTGGTCCGCAACCGGATGAACAATATTAAGTCCGACATGATCAAGGCATCCAAACAGGCGTACAATTCTCACTATTCCCCGGATTTGATCAGCGAGGATTTGACAAACGCCAAGGAAGAAGCAGAGTTCATGGTCCGTGACGTAAACGTCCGCAAGAAAAAACTCTTTCTGACCACAATGACGATTACCATTTTTGCAGAGTCCATCGAAGCACTGGATTTGTATTCCGATATGCTGGATACGAAATTGTCCAGCGAGTATAATTGCCAGTTTGTTGCTCTTCAGGGACAACAGCTGATCGGATTTAAGACGGGCATGCCTTTCGCAAGAAACTACCTGGAGTATGACAGACTGATGACCTCTGAGGACTGCAAGGCAATATTTCCTTTCTCCGTAAAGGAACTGATGGATAGAAATGGTCATTTCTATGGCCTGAACGACGTGACCAAGAATATGATCATCTACGATCGGAAGAATTCAGATCTGCCAAACGGCCTTATCTTCGGTAAGTCCGGTTCTGGTAAGTCCTTCTCTGCAAAGGGAGAGCTCATTGCAAATCTGCTCGATTATCCGAATGACGGCTACATCATTCTGGACCCGGATGGAGAGTATGCTCCGATCGCAAGACAATTCGGAGGAACCGTCATTGATCTTACCTTGAAGAGCAACGTCCATATCAATCCTTTAGACCTCGATATGGAGCCTGATGAGAAGAAGGTGGACCCTATTGCAGAAAAGATCGACTATCTGGTATCCATCCTGGAGTCTATTCGGCACAACAGACCTTTGATGCCTTACGAAGTCACCATCGTACAGCGCGCCGGCAAGAAGATGTATGATACATATGCAGCTCACCTGGAAGCTGTCAACGAGACCAGAGAACCTTCCAAGCAGATCTCTTACGACGCTGCAGCATGCCCTACACTTTTGGATTTCTATGAGATTCTGAATGACGAAGCAGTGAGCGGCGCTGAGGGAAGAAACCTTGCCCTGGAGCTGGAACCCTACGCAGTAGGTCAGTACAGCTTTTTTGCGCACAAGACGAACCTTCAATCTGACCCGAACTTCATCGTGTACAACCTGAAATTCATGCCGCAGAACGTCAAGGAGTTCGCCATGAAGGTATGCCTTGCAGATATCTGGAACAGAGCGATCCGGAACAAGAGCTTGAGTCGTGCGACCTGGGTATATCTGGATGAGTTCTATCTGCTGGCGCAGACAGAAGGCGCGGCATTGACACTGATGCAGTACTGGAAGCGTATCAGAAAGTATTACGGCATCATGACCGGAATCACTCAGGATATCTCTGACCTTCTTATGACCCACCAGGGACAGGCAATGGTCAATAACTCCGGTTTCTGCTTAATGATGAAACAGGCAGATGAAGGAGTAACCTACCTGAGCGAGACATTCTCGATCCCTTCGATGCTCTGCGATTATATGAGAGATAAGCCGCAGGGATACGGACTTCTCTATAACGGAAGCAGCGTAGTGCCGTTTAACTATACGATCCCGGAAGGTTCTGAGCTGTATTCGCTCATCACGACCAGACCCTCTGACGAGGCACAGGAAGTATAAAAACTAAGAACAGCAATATGAAATGCGCAAATAGCGCAAAGTAAATGGGGAGGGTCCATGAGGGCTCTCCTTTTATGAGGAGATATGCTCAAATATGAAACTGTTATACTTTAAAAACATCAGAAGAGCATTATTTATCGCAACAGTCGCTCTGACATGTGGACTGTTCGGTGCAATAATGTAAAATGTTCTAAAAAAGGAGAGCCATGGGCTCTCCTTTTTTGGGGCAAGGGTAAAGCTTCAAAAAGGGCGGAAGATAAGGGAATATCCGCCATCAGAAAAATCTGGAGAAATTTCACGTCCAAAAACGAATCTACTCAAACTTTTCCATCATAATGAAATAGAAGGCAAAAAACTCTTTAGGAGGGAATAATCTATGACAGACATGGAAGTATTACAGTCGATCTGTGGAACTGATGTGGACGGAAGACCCAAGGCCCAGGTTGGATTTTATTTGGCAAAGGGCGATGGGATGGATCCCGACAAGGATAAAGAACTCAAAAAGGTTGTAGTAACCAATGCGGTGGCATCCTTGTATCCTATGGAAGGAGATATGGTAAGATTCGACTTGGAGTTCCCCTCTGATTCCGATGGTGCTCTGTACCGCACACTGAAGGTCCTGGATGAAAGAATCGAGCTGATGAGTGATGCGATCATGCAGGAGAGTGAGGATAGATATTATGTCTGGATCCAGGCAAATCCGCTGGAAACAGAAACGGTAGACGGATTTGGTTTCTTGACCATGAAGAATCCGTTCTTGCATGTTCTGACTGCAAGCGGTTTCCAGAAAAACGTCAGTACAATTCGCATGATATTTAGAGGAGACGATTTTCAGGTGATGGTATCTGACAACGTATCTTTTGATGATATCGACAGAAAGGTCGAAGCAGAGATGCGCGAGAGAGAAGCGATCGAGATGCTGGCGGCAGAAGAAGAACAGCGAAAAGCTGAGATGCAGAAGAACCTGGGTAGAAAGTAGGAACTATGAGCGCAAAAGTCATCGGATTAGCCGGTGCAGGACGAGGGGTGGGCACAACTCACCTCTCTATTGCGATTGCGGCGAAATTGAAGAGATTAGGGTACAAAGTTGCCTTGCTGGAAGAAAATGCCAGCGGGGACTTCGAAAAAATATCCGAAGAGCTCGAACTGAATATCGTTGGCGGAAGCTTTAAGCATGAAGGGCTTGATTTTTATCCATTTTCCAGACCAAGGAAGATCGGCCTGATCAATCAGCGGGGCTATGACTATATCATCGTAGATCACGGGCAGTACAAATCCTGTGACAGGGATTTCTTTGCGCTTGGAAGCCGGATGCTCATCGTATGCGACAGCAGTCCATGGAAGATCAATCAGATCACGGATGAGCTTTTCAACGTAGAAAAAGAGGAAATGGTTGAGAGCTACTCCTACCTCTTCCAGTTCGTATCAAATAAAAAGAAGCAAAAAGAGATCATTACAGGCCTGCAGCCGATCAAGGGCGTCTATTTTACACCGTTTCTGGAAGATGCTTTTGGAAATCACGAATTTCACGAGATCAATCAGATCATTGGGGAAGCTGTAGAAGACGAGGAAAAGAAAAAAAGTGGATTCTTTGCATTTGGCAAAAAGCAGCCAAAGCAGGAGAAAGAAGATATCTTTGAAAACGACAGCTTTGAGGAAGTTTATGAGCCTGAAGGAGTTCGGTCGTTAGATGACGTTCAGGAAGAAGAACTCATGGAAGATGCACCAGGAGGAATGCGCCTGGATAAGGTAATGCAGGTAGCCTGCAGGGCAGCATATGGAGAGAACAATCCGAACGCTCCTTATATCCAAATGGAGCGCGATGAAGCTAAAGCGCCTGCCCCGGCAAGAACATCTGGTGTGCAGTCATTCACAAAGTCGTTTGCAGATGAACCTATCATGGAGCAACCTAGAAAGCCTGTTCAGCCATACGCAGCGGCAAATGCATACGAAAGAACGGAACAGTCTAATGCAGCACCCGCTCCAGTGGTGGAAAAGAAGCCTGAACCGGAAAAGGAGATTGTAGAAGTCAAAAGATATCCGGAGTGCAGAGAAATCTCGGAAGAAATTTTGATCGATATTCGGAGGATGCGAGCATTTATTAAAAATGCAAAAGAAGAAATGCTCCCGGAAGAAAAGAAGAAAAAGCTGAAGAGGTATGCAGAAAAGATGCTTGAGATGGCCGTGATTTGTGAGTCCAGATGTGGGGCTCAGACATCGATCGCTGGAACACAGGATAAGTTCGAGCTTGAGATCATTCAGACAAATAATCAGCCTTGCCGGATACCGCTCTCTTCTGTTCGTGGGATTCTGACAGCAGACGAATTAAAAGGCTTTACCAAAGGGTAATGTGGAGTAACAATGGCGCAGAAAATCGAGAATGCCAGAGACTTTGCAAAGACAGCTTTTGCAGTCCTGGAAAGACAATCAAAAATCAATCATAAGGCAGAAAAGGATCTGCCGGAGCTGCAGACGCAGAAAGAGTACATCTTCATGTCTCTTCTGACTCTTGGGTATCCCGCAAAGATCGCAGACAATATGATCGTCTTAGAGGGCCAGCTGGTCGGGGAGGATAAAAAGTATGTTCTCCCGGTCGGCGCTCTGGAAAAGCATAAGGGTGGAGAAGACCTTCTTGCAGACATCCTGACAGGCGCTTCTGACGCATCCATGTTTGCGGATAAGGAAGAAGTCCAAAAGACTGTGGATGAGCCGAAAAACGAGCCACAGGCGTTTGAGGAGAGCCACTTAGAGGCGACTTCCGTGGAAGAAACCGAAAAAGAACCGGCAAATAGCCAGGAAGCAACCCCTTTAGAGGATGATGACTTCATGGCGACACCGTTAGAAGACGATGAAGTGACCCCTCTGGAAGAGGATGATTCGGCAAAGGAAAAATCTGCAGAACAGCCTGTTAATAACAGCAACACCATCCAGATCGCAGAAGAAGAGCCGAAAGAAACCGGGAACGTGTTCAACATGGAGTATGAGGTTCTGCAGGAAGATGGCCTGGTGCCGGAAAGACAACTCGGAGATATGTGGATGATCCGAAAGTCCTTTACCATGGGATTTAAGGATGAATCAAACGGATATGATATCAAGGAGTACGTCGTGACGGTGCTCCCGTTTGAGATCAAGAAGGGACCGTTCCCTTGTAATATCCTGGCAATCTTAAGAGGAGAAGGAACCATAAAGTACGGATTTTCAGAAACAACTCCTTCTGTAACGATCCCGATGGAGGATACGGCGTTCAATATTACTCTGCTGGCAACACAGACTGGCGGCAAGATCACTTATAACTTAAGGGTTTCGCCCTCCAACAGCATGTTCCAGATCAATACGATCGACTTGGAATTTGAGAATATAGGTACATATCTGCCGAGAGTCTGTGGCTCCAAGATCAAGCTGGGAGAGAACGAGACTTTGGAACTCTTCCCCTGCAGTGAAAGAAACGACGAAGAGACAGGTGCAGTTCCTTGTGTCTACCGCCACCAGTATGGCGAAGAAGTAAAAGAGGGATTGCATCAGCCGGAGGCCCCGGAGTTCTTTACGGGAGACGGAAATCTGATCAAGTTAATGCCATATTGGGATACTGAAAAGTGCGCTTATGCCGGCGACGGTAATGACGTGCTGAAGGTTCTCATCCAGTAAAATATGGAGGCCTGCATCATTTGTAGGTCTCTTTTTTGTGCGTTATTCTCCATAATCTTCATGTAATCGACAATTGGAGTTAAAGAGGTGTAAAATGGATAAAAAGATTATCATCAAGGCTTACGATGCAACAAAGAATGAAGAATTCTTAAAGACGGTCCCCCATAAGCTCATGGAGGACATTGCGTTCGTATACTGCTATGAGGCAGATGCAACCGCTGGCGTATGGACCGCGCCGATCACCTATGAGATCATGGAGTTCGAAGGACTCACCTTAGAACAGCTGGAAAAGGCGGCCATGCAGCAAGCTCTTACTGAGCGGCCGGCGGTGATAGAGGGAATGCAAGCTCACATCATGAAGAATATGTATCTGATGGGCCAGATCAGCGAAGCTGAGCTTGAAATGATGTGTATCCCTTTTGAGGAGGAGCCAATGTGCATCGCAAGCGTAAAAGAGAACTGTTTTGGAGCATCGGTGCTGGTCTATCCGTCTTTTTGCGAGGAGCTTGCAAATAAGTTCGGAGACGATTTCTATATCATTCCAAGCAGCATTCATGAACTGGTGCTGTTCCCCGTCCAGAAGGTAAAGCTCACCTTGCTTGCAAATGATCCGGAGGAAGCTTTTGAAAAAAAACTGAAAGGTCTTGTGAAAGAGGTGAATTCCTCGCAGCTTTTACCACAAGACGTTCTCACAGATAGTCTATATCTGTATTCTAGGAAGGCCGGATTTCAGAAGGTTGGATAAAAAAGAGTGTCCTTGGGCATTGCCCAGGGACATTTTTTTATAAAAACACCGGAAATGCGGCACTTTTTAAAAACTTTTCTATCATAATAAGAGCGTAACTAAGATGATTAGGAGGTTTTGTGAAGGAGTACCAATAAGAGATGACTTTAGACCAAGAAAATCAGATTGAGTGGGGGAGAACGGCAGGTATAGATGTGAGCTTGTATGATGATCCGAATAAGTTTGATGCGAATCAGATGCGGGAAATCCGGTTGGGCTTATTGTCCGGAGCGGACGTTTCTGTATATGCCGACCCAAAATATAACGGAAAACAGATGAAAGAGATTCGGCTGGGCCTTATCACGAAACTGGATGTGACGAAGTATGCAGACCCGATGTATAACTGGGAACAGATGCTGCAGATACGAAGCGGCCTGGCAAGGAGAGTAGATATCACCAGATTCACGGATCCGAAGTTAGATGCTGATCAAATGCGGTATATACGTTTAACGCTGGAAAACAGCGTTCTGAGTTTCCGGCTTAATCTCGTGAGAGAAAGAATGCCTGAAGGCGCATAAAAAGAGCGCATAAAAAAGTTCGATAGCTCCCATATGGGGGCTATTTTTTTTCAATAATCTAACATAATCCCTATGTCGATGATAACAGGAGCAAATGGAGGATGTGATTATGAAAAACGATTATTCCAAGGATTTTCAAAAGCTCTTTGACGAGATGTGCTACAAAAACGGGCTAAACCGTAAGGCCGCCTGGAACGATCTGATGGCGACATTTGCATGCGCTATCAGTAATGTTGTGGAACCGTTCGTGAACAAGAGAGAAAAGCGCGAGGCGATGTATGAAGAAAGCATGGCTCGTCTTGGAGGAATGGAGATTCCAGCCACATTATTTTCCTACGTGGCACTGGCACTTGATGAGAACCCTGGTCAGGACTTTCTAGGAGACATGTATATGCGCTTGAGCATGGGAGAAAAAGCCTGGGGGCAGGTATTTACTCCTTATAGCATCTGTGAGCTGATGACAAAGCTCACGTTCAAGGAACCCGAAAAAGCAATTCTAAAAAATGGATATGTATCCGTTCTTGATCCTGCAGTTGGAGGAGGAGCCATGTTAATGGCCAGCGTCCAAAAGATTCGCAGCAAGGGGTATGATCCTTCGACGCAGATGCTCGCTGTTGGCCAGGACATCGATCTGACGGCGATCAACATGGCATATATACAGCTCTCTCTTGTTGGCTGTCCAGCCGTACTGGTTCATGGAGATTCCATTGGTAATCCATATACCGGAAATCCGATATTCGTGGAAGAGAATGACAAATATTGGTACACACCGGCGATATACGGAAAGGCGTGGAACAAGAGAAGAAGGAATTTGCTTATGGCAGACGACCTGCTTAAGGACGCATAAGAGCAAAAATCTCTGACGAGAGAACGCCGTTGGCGGGAAAAATATTTCCGCCGACGGGCGGATCTTGAAAGGAGAAAATAAATTATGAACAGAAGGCAGCGGGCGATAAAAAAAGAATATCGCTCCATTGAGAACGGTAGATCCAGTTTCAAAAAGGTCTACCTGGATGGTGGAAAAGCCTTCGGCAATATCGATACCGAAGGCATAAAGCAGATGCAAAAGGAATTAAAAATTGCGCGAAAGCGCACAAGAGAATATAGTCGCAATAATACCTCAAAGGAGGTTTTAGAGGTTTAAATCAAACACAGATAGACATACCCTGTAGACGCTGCGGATTGGCGCAGACCCCGCTTAAATGTGGGAACGGCGGTATTGGTGTTGTTGAACGCAAGAACCCTCGATGAATAAGGCGTTTATCGCCTGGTCGATAAGATTGATCTTGCGGATCTTAAACTTCTCTATCCGCTATGAATCACGTTATATCGTGGTCCGGCGGAAAAGATTCAACAGCGACTATTATTCTGTTTCATGAGCACGAAAAGGAACTGATGAATCCGGGGGATCAGGTATATATTTGTTTTGCGGAAGTTATGTTCGACGCAAAAAACAATGTATCTGGTCATAATCCTGACATCATTCAGTTTATGCACCAAAAGGCGGACATCTTCCGATCCTGGGGATACAACGTAGAATTCCTGCATGCTTCTGGGAAAAGGAAAGACTTCTTGGACTTTTTCTATCACAAGATGGGAAAGAGCCGGATCCACCCTGAGCATGAAGGAATGATATATGGATTCCCGGCATCCGGGATTTGCGGGGTTAAGCGAGATTTAAAGCTGCAGCCCCTGGATGAGTTTAAGAAAAGGATGAACGAAGAGGCACATATCGATTATGTCGGCATCGCAAAAGATGAGCCCGGAAGACTGGAATCGCTTTATAAGAATCCTAACACGGTTTCACTTTTAGACCGATACGGATATACGGAAGCCGATGCAAAGGCTCTGTGCGAGCAGTACGATATGTTGTCCCCCCAATATTATTTGAAAACGAACGGAAAAGCGCAAAATCGGGATGGTTGCTGGTTCTGTCCGAATGCAAAGCTCTGCGAGCATGAGGCAATTAAAAAAGCGAACCCGAAAGCGTGGAAAAAGTACGTTTCTCTCGAAGATGTTCCAGGCGTTTGTTACACAAAATGGAATTGTTTTTCGAAAGAAACGCTTCATCAAAGAGACGAGCTATTAGAGAAAGGTTTTTATCAGATGAAGCTGGATCTAGATAGTATGGCTCCAGAGCAAGCTTCATGACGTGCTCGGAATGCTAAGACCTTTTTAAACATCCCCCTTACAGGATCATTGATTTACGCTTCCTGTAAGGGAGGAGGCGTAGAAGAAAGGACAAAAAATGAAGATATATGGATATACGCTTGTTTCATCGGAATGCGATATCTTGAGGACGAATTCCAATGGTGAGCGCGAATATGGCGCATCTTCCACCAGTCTTTTTGTGGACCGCCTGGAGCGAAACCGAGCAGCGATCAAGGACATGAAGGATCTGTTTTCCTCTTATGATTTTGAGGGCGGTGAGGATTTCAATGGAAAAACCGACGCAGACCTGGAAGCAGACTTAAAGAGCGAGCAGGATATCTGCATTCAGGGTTCCGACAGCCACTATATTGTGGAGCTTTTTGTACATGAGGTGGCATGATAGACGTGAACGGAATAAAAGAGAAAAACTCCCGGTATTCGGGAGTTTTTTGTTGTATGAGCTTGAAATTGATTTCATTTTTTCTTAGAAAATCGAACATAATATGAATAGATGTGAAAAATGGAGAAATCTAAGAAGGAGAAGAAAAATGCATACATTGACAAAAACCTACCTCAAGGGAATGAAGGTTGGACATATCATGAAGTCCGCCAATATGTTTCATGACGGTACAATTCCAGAGTCCTGGACAGATAACGAAGAGATCGCATCTATCGTAAATCGTATCGGCGAAGAAGTTACAGAGTCATCTGTCCGAAAGGCAATCCAGGCTTTGGAGACAGAGCTGGAGCAGACCGGCAAAACCATGCCTGATTTAGATTGGCGCGACGAGGTTCGTGGTCTGATCGCCGGAACGAGATTCGATGCACCTACGCCCGAAGCGATCGCTCTCGCATCAATGGCAGAGGAAATGTGGGATGATGATGTGAATGGCCGGTACGGGTATTATCACGAGGTTTGTGACCTTTTGGTTGCGTAAATGAAATCATGCCTCTTTTGAGAACAGGTTGATTAGGAAAGAAAAAACATGAAAATTAAGATGAGTAAAAGAGGCCTTACGTTTTCGTTTCAGGAGAACGATACGTTTAAGGCCGGCACAAGATACCGCTATATCATTGACAACGTTGCGTCCGAGGTTATCATCCTCCCGGACGAGGATGGAAAATACAAGCTGTCACGGAAAGGAGCAAACGCAAAGCCTCTTGTAGACCTTCGCAACGAAGAGGTCAGAACTGCTATGGAAAAGGCAAGATATATGGAGGTTGATGTGTTGGACGATAAGATCATCGTTCACATCGTCAAACTCTCTGCACAGTTTGAGCCTGCTTCAGATCGTGACCTTGCAGAAATGCTCGATAAGGCCGAGAAAGTCACCTTTGAGGTATCAAAAGAGGATCTTAGAAGGGACAATGAGGCTCTGGCGCAGATGCTATCTGCCAGCGGATTGTTCTCGGCAAAGACAAGGGACGATATCTCCTATGTCTTCGACACCATTTCCCTGTTCTCCGGCGCTGGACTACTGGACTATCCGTTCAAAAAGGATGAGTCCTTTGACATAAAGTTCGCTGTGGACTTTGACAAGGATGCGTGTGAGACTTACCGTCAGAATATCGGTGACCATATCCTTTGCATGGATATCCGGTCGCTGGACGAGCGGAATGTGCCTGAGACAGATCTTATCATCGGAGGACCGTGTTGCCAGGGATATTCCAATGCGAACCGTGCTGGAAATACCGTCCAGGATCTCTCAAAAAGGCTCCTGATCGACGATTACATCCGCATGGTAAAGGCAAAGAAGCCTCTCATGTTTGTCATCGAGAACGTAAAGCAGTTCATCACAAAGGAGAACGGCAGATACCTTGAAAAGGTATTTGCAGAGCTCCCGGAGTACGACATCACCTATTCGGTGGTAAACGACAACGAGGTAGGCGGATATACGAAGAGAGAACGGATGATCCTGATCGGCTCCGCAAAGGAGATCGGAAAGGTCATCATCCCGAATGTAGAGCTGACCAGCAAGAAGACAGCCGGAGATGCTCTGAAAAAGGTAGATAGTTCCTGGTATCACTATGCGGATATCACAAAAGCATCTCAGGATACGATGCGGAAGATGGCTCAGGTTCGTCCTGGTCACAATTACAAAGACATCCCCGAAATGGCACATTTAGACCGCCATTCCAATGTCTACCGCAGGCTTTCCGCTGATGAGCCCGCTGTAACGATCACGAACTGGCGAAAGGTCAATCTGATGCCGCCAGAAGGAAATCGGATCCTATCCGTTGCAGAAGCAGCGTCCTTCATGGGCTTGGATCGGAATTTCCGTTTTTGCGGGAACCTTAACGCCCGTCAGCAGCAGGTAGGTAACGGCGTGACCCAGGCGATTGCGAGTTTCGTAAAGAGTATCGTAAAAAATGCGCTTTATGCCTACGCAAATGGGATGTTCCTTCCCGTTGCGGTAACCGCTTAAGATTGAAAGAGAAAAACTCCCGGTATTCGGGAGTTTTTTGTTGTATGAGCTTGTGATTAGTTTCATTTTTTCTTGGGAAATCGAACATAATATAAACGGTTATGAAAATTGGAGCAAACAAGGAGGGAATATGGATATCAAACAGAAAAAGTTCAGGATCAATAATCCAACTGGAAGGGAAAATGTTGTGCAAGTGGCCTGCTTTTATGACAAAGGCGGATATGACATTTTTGGCGGAAGCTGCTCAAGGCGCGGCTATTATATTTCAGCGCAAAAGGCAGAGCTCGGACGAGGAATGGTCAGCGTCAATATTCTGGAAGGAAGAAAGATGCTGATCTGCGAAGTTTCCAGACAGTCCAAGAAGGCAGAGGAAAAGGCTCTGGCTTATTTTGAGGAGAATGCGGAGACATTTGCAAAGCAGGTTTATCCAAATTGTGAATTGGAGGAAAATGCGACATGACCAAAGAGAACTATGAAAGGCTGTTTCTGACAAAAGCAGAATGGCTGCCGGGACCATTGTTACCGCAGCGGATGGGGATTTGAGACGCAGGTATACACAGAACTTCGGAATATCGCGGCATCGGCCGTAGGACTCCCGGAAACATCTTGGGAAGACTACTACGAAGGATATGGAGATGCTAAAGATACTCAAACAGGAGTAAATAAAAAAGATGCTTGGGAAGACAACTTCTCAGGCATTTTTTGTGCAAAAAAAGTAAACGCACGCTCTAAAGTTTCCACAATGTGACAAATTTATAACAAATAAGAATCAAAAGTAAACCGTGAGAAAATCCAGCAAATATAATAGTTTCCGAGAAAACAATGGTGTTTAAAGAAAGGGCAAAAGAGAAGTCCCGATATTCACGTCCAAAAACGGGTTTCCAAAATAAAATATAGTACCATGGTCTCATGAACGATAGAAGCCGATTTATCAAGAATGCTATAGACGATGTAGTGAGATTTGTGCGGGAAAAAGGATACCGAGCAACAGAGTCCAAATATGCTGTCTATAACACTTGGGCAAAAAATAGTTCTTACGGAGGATTTACGGCAGACGAAGTCGCCCAGTTCCTGGAAGTCATCGAAACCGTGCAAAGCTACAATAAATAGGAGGAAAACCGATATGCAGAATCAGGTCATCGAAGAAGATATCTTTGAAAAAGGCAAAGCACTTCCCACAGAAGTTCTGTTGCGTGATATCAAGATCGTATCAGATGGATTTACGAACGATGTAGAGAAGCTGGCAGTAGACGAAGCATTCATGGAGATTTGGAACTCCATCAAGCCCTGGGTTATCACCCTGCTGAGAAGATTTTTCTCCGATCTGTATATGCGCGAGAGCGAAGAACTCCTGATCGAGGCTCAGGCCGAGGTCTTTATGGCTCTTAAGGGTTATGATGAGTCTAAGGGAGCGTTTTCCACTTATATCACAAACTACATCAGACATTACGCAACAGAGCGGTATGCGTCCAAGAACAACACCTCTGTATATTATTCCAAGTACTATCGCGAGTACCTGGAGTACAAGAGTCAGTTCGAAGGCGAAGGAGTAAAGATGACCATGGCAGATTATGCGGATCTCATCGGAATCACTCCCAACACCCTGCGCATTGCAATCGAAAAGAGCGGCTCTGCCATGAACACGGTATCTACTGATGACGAGAACTATGTAGAGAATGATTCTGCAAGCACCGCCCTCTCACCGGAGGAGCTGGCTTTGCAGAAAGAGCAGAGCGTTGCGATCAAAGAAGCGCTGGAGGCACTGTCTAAGGAGCAGAGAGAAATTCTGGTTATGCGCCTTGGTTACAACACTGCAAAGCTTACCAGAGATAGCATCGCAGTGAAGCTGAACATCCCTAAGGAGCGTGTGGATGCACAGTACACCAGAGGTATCCAGAATATGCAGAGAAGACTGAGCAAGAACAATCTCTATCGAGAGCTGGCTGCAAGAAGCGAGCTGCGGACCGCAAAGCCCATTGACTTTCCGAAGCCCCTTTCCGTATGTGATATGTTCGAGATGGAGACGATCTCCGCAAATATCGACCTTCATTTCTAAAAATGCCAACCGACTTTTCCGTGAAAGGTCGGTTTTTTGCTGCTCTTTTTTTAGGGAATTCCAACATAATTCAGATGTAACACGAAAACAGGATCCCAATAAGGAGAGCAAATATGGAACGGATCACGAATCCGCGTAAGCGGGAATTAAAAGAAAACGTTAAGATCCTAGATATGGTCGAGGCCTTCGAGAGCGGTTCAGTTCTCGGATATCCGTATGATCTGGATATGAAGAGGGGCCGGTGCAGATGTCCTCATCCGCAGCATGCAGACAATGATCCTTCTACAGCTATCTATGGCGAAGGAATGTACTACAAATGCTTTGCTTGCGGCGAGCATGGAGATGTGTTCTCTTTTACCAAGAACCTGATGGAAAAGGCAAAGGGCGAACCGGTATCCATGGTAGACGCATTTAAGGCTGTGGCAAAGGTCAGCGGAAACTACGGGTACTATTTCAGGGAAGAGACCTCGGAAGAAAAGGAAGAAGCGAAAAAGGAATACCTGCTGGCGAAGGCATTTCCGCTTACCGCTTCAGATATCGAACTTCTCAGCATCAAAACATCCGTCCGGGTCTTCGATCCGAGATACATGCGGATGGATAAGCCTAATGGCAATGCTCTGCGCGTAAGCATGTCTTCTGAAGAACCGCTGGATTACGGGTATATCGGGGGGCATAGCGAAACAGAGTCCTTGCAGAGCCTCTACAGAGAGGATTTTGAGGGCTTCCAGTACCTCATCAGGAACAAGTGCGCTGAGAGGCTGGCCGAGATGAAGTACGTGGTGAGCAAAAAGACCTATCTGCGGTACACTAAAACACAGGAGGGGATTTACCAGATAAAGAATGCCTTGAGACAAAATCAGGAGCAGATCCTGGAGATCTTAAGGAAGATCGAAGAGGCCCCGGCAATGGTTGCATGAACAGAAGAAGAGGCTCAGAACTGTCAGTTCTGAGCCTTTTTTGTGCGAAAAAAAATCTGCGAGGAAATCTATTTTTGCATCTTTTTTTCAAAAGAGATTCTCCATAATGTAAGTATCAAAGACAACAGGAGATGAAACTTAGGCTCGCTGCTTGTCTTTGTTTTTAATAGATAAAGACTCGCTGCCGGCGAGCTTCCTCTAACGAAAGAGGAAATAAAAAAGAAGACCTGGCAATTGTCAGGCTGGGAGAACTCTTCCAATATACCCTTCCTACAAAGGGCTGATTACTTTATGAATGCAGCTCTTGTAGGGGAGCTGTTCGTTTAAGCTCCCCGAACCGGGGAAGGAGGTATAAGAAATGCTTAATACAAATGCTCTTCGCGAGGCCTGCATCGTGCTTGGTGCAGAGTCCGTAGTTAGAAACTTCCTTCGTTCCGTCGTAAAGGCGGACAAGGCAATCCAGGAGGAGGGCCTGGTGTTGGACCCTTACGGGAACAATACGAGGCTCATTGAGGAGGCCATGAGCTTCCCCGGCTCCACTATGGAGGAAAAAATGAAGGCTCGTACGAAGAAATTCGTACAGGACATGTATTATAGCTTGATGCGCCTGAATAAGGTGTATCACGAGGCAACTGGAGATTTCCTGGTGCCACGGCTGGAAGAGAACTCTCAGAAGGAAGAGCTCCTGGCGGATCTGTTCGGATACATGGGTTATTTGGACGTAAAGCCTGGGGATCGCATCCTGCAGGTGTTCTAATTTTAAAACTATGCTATAATGACCTTACGAGGAGGTCTCCCTTATGGGTAAACAGAGGGAGCCTTCGGGGCTTTCTCTGATTTGGATAGTCCAAACAGAAAGGAGCCCGTGGAGGAACGGGTATGGTAGAAGAAATGGGAATGACAAACAAGCAGTTCCAGGGATTTATCAGATTGATCCTGGAACTTGTTGAAAAAGCTCTGCAGAAAAACGGGGACAATAGTGACCTTATTAAGTTAAAGGATATCTTGCAGTCCATGCTTGAGGATGCATAAGTAAAAAAAGAGTGCTTCTGACCATTGGTCAGGAGCATTTTTTATTGCTCAAAATAAGAAAATCCCCCGCCAACTGTAGGCAAGGGATTTTGGTTACATGAATTTGAATCCAGCAGTCTGGTTGATCTCCTCATCGGAGGTGCCGGCGAGTCTTCTGTTGAGCTGCAGGTATTCACGATTCTTCTGAAGCGTTTCGTGAGCGCCGAAGACAGCATCGAAGGCTGCCCCCATTTCCTCCTCGGAAACGTCTTCTCCGTTTTCTGCTTTCTTGTCCATCTCATCCAAAAGTCTGGATGCTTCTTTCTGTTTTTGGGTGAACTCCTTGTCGCCCTCCTTGATCATCTTGTTCTGATATCCGATCATTGTCATGGTCTGTATCTCCTTCTCTGATTTGGTTTCCATTTTCTGTTTTCAGTTTAATGAAACTATACCACAAAAAAAGTGAAAGTTTGATTTTTGGGCGTGAAAAAAAGACTCCCATGTCGGGAGTCTTTGGGACCATTTTTAGCTGATCACTTCATCGGCATCATCATCGCCGCCATCCTCAATTTCAGAAATAAGCTCTTCGTCATCTTCTGCGCTGCGGATGCTGTCGATCGCGGCATCATACAATTCTCTTCTTACACGCTCCTTTTCATCCTCGATGGTTCCCTGGAGAGGAGTGAAATTGTTCATGTACTCGGTGCCAAGAGAGAAGATTTCCGTAATAAGCTCGGAATACTCGTACTTTTGCTTGCAGCAAGGGCAATCCTTGAACTTACGGACATCTCTGGTAACGATCATGCCATCGACCATAGCAAGGCTTCCCTGCTTTAAGCAGAACTTGTCTTCTTCTGCACGTCTTCCAATGCTGATGATGTGAGGATAGTCTGTTCTGACGCTGGGGTCTCCGCCCAGGAAGATCTTCCGGTTCACAGCCAGCTGGAAGGAAGTGAGCTTCTTTGCGCTGTACTTACTTAAGATATTGTCGTGGATCTTAGGTTTGTCGGTCAGTCTGGGGTCTTCACAGACATATCCAACGACCATGCACAGGTTCGAGATCTCACGATGCTTTGCAAGGTCTTCCATGCCTTCCTTCTCAGTAAGACCGCTACGGATTACTTCTCCAAAGATCGGGCTGATGAAGGTAACCTCACCGGGATGAGTTTCTACGTTGCCGCAATGTACGCAGCGGCTACCTCTGCTCACGTCAACAGTGGTGACGAAACCACGCATCAGGACCATGTCGCCCTGTTTCCAAGTCTTCATCTGATCGATAACTTCAGGATTCTCAGAATAAAGAAGCGGGGCTGAATAAATCGGGCCTGCGCCGCTCAGGTTGCTGTCACGGTTCTGATCAATCACCCTAAGACGGGCGGTTGCTTTCGATGTTCCATTATCCTTGACGGATACAAAAGGATCCGCCAGAACTTGGCCATATAATTCAACGTTATTAAAACGAGCCATTTCTTACTCCTTTCAGTGTATACGCATGCTCTAAACTACATTATGATAGATTTTTTCTGGTAGACGCGTAAAACTGGGAAATTTATTTTTTCAAAGAGATATCTTTTTTTGTAACTTCCTTTGTTTCTTCCAACAGAGCCTCTTTTCTGCGTCTTCTCTTATCTCTTTCTGCTATAGCATCGGCTCTGCCGGCCTTGATGAGGTCGTTTAAAAGATTTCGGACAAATGCTGCCTGATTCTGGTCCTGCATTTGTGTCAGAGCGATGTTGATACTTTCCATGGAAAGGACTTTTTCGGAAGCATCCGGAAGGGAGATGAAACCTCCGAGCTCATGCTCCATCCCTTCGAGCTCCTTTTTCTGAGAGGCATTTTCTTTCTTTAAGATAGAGATCTCTTCTTTAGAGGCTTTTACTTCCTTTTTGAGCTCTATTGAAGACGCACGCTCTTTGGACACCATCTCGGTATAGGTGGCCTTGATCTGTTCCTTTTCCAGGTATCCTGCACCGAGGACCGTCTCAAACACTTCCTCGGCCCGTTCCCGGTACTTCTCCGCAGATTCTCCGGGAAGGATCTCAGGAAGACGGGTTGTCTTGGTATCAGAATATAACTCTCTATAGAACTGCTTTAAAGGCTTGTTCTTGGCAAGGGAATATTCCTGACCGCGCTCTAAGCCAAATTCTTCAACGGCCTTTGCGTATTCCGTCTGGAGCTTGCGCAGGGAAGATGGTCCTTCCGGTAAAAATTCAGACGCTGCAAATTTACCATCCCTTGTAATAGGAGATACGAGAATGTGGATATGAGGATTGGCTTCGTCCATATGCAGTCTCGCAGAAAGGATATTGCTCCCCATTTCTTCGCTGGATGCAAAATACTGATCGCAGAACTCCACGCTCTTCTTGGACCACGCATCTACATCGATCCCGGTGCCATGCGGAAGAGCGACAACAATATCGAAATATCCAACTGCATTCTTCTTCGGTTTAAATTCGGGATTGCTCGCCCGGAATTTCTCGATGCGCTCTTCATAGATCTGGGTAAGTGTTCTGCCGATCGCCTCCGGAATGAGTTCCCGGTTTAGATAGGAAAGAGAAAGATCTGCATTCTTCACATATTCTCTCTGCGTGTTATGAAGCTCCATTTCAACGAGTGTTAAGGGAGCATCCTTATATTTATATTTTTGTAATGAAAAAGATGTTCTGTGACTGGCCATATCTCAAAAACCTCCTGACTTCTTGCATAAACGCAAATACATTATGTAGAAAAAGCCTGGACAAAACAGGAAAAATCAAAGTCTTTTTTACGATAGGCCAGGATGCCGGATATAGCTCAGTCTTACCCGAATAGGCTTAAGACCGAAAGAATATGAATATGGTAATCATGGACATGTAGTTCACATGGAAGCGGTATAAATGGCGAAACAGTCTTATTGTTCCAATTATATCATAAATAGATTATATTATCTTCTTATTTATCAATAAATCGACATATTTTCTGATACAACCCAATGAATCTTCCAATAGCATACTGAGCATGACACTCCCCATGGCTAAAGCGAGGGATTTTACGGCATTAACTGATAACGGGACGCAGCAAAAGGATATAAATGAGCTGTGTTTATAGGCGTGTAAAAATTCAGAATCAAATATTGACTATGACTTAAGGAATAGTCAATACGAATTTCACGTCCAAAAATCAAGGTTTCAAAAAATCTTTGTTAAGGTAAATGCAGAACGAAGCGAAAAAGCAAGCAATTTACGGAGGATTTTGGTAAAATGAATCAGCAGGTAAATGAAAAGTATCAGCAGATTGTTGAAACATGGCAGAGCAAGAACATCCATAATGCAAATAGTTTGCAGAATATCTTGGGCGACAGATCGATCCTGTTTGCCTATAACTCCACTACGATCGAGGATAATGCGGTAAAGCTTAAGGACGTTATCACCGCGTTCAGTACACGTTCCCTGATCGAGTACACCGGTCCTATCCGTGCGGTGCTGAATATTAACAATGCGTATAAGGTCTGGAAGGAGTTCTTAAAAGCATACGATAGACGCGCTGCCATCAGCGAGGAGCTGGTAAAGAATTTCCAGAGACTCATCACCGAGGACACCTATTCTGATGACAGACTGGAAAAGGGAGAGGCGCCCGGAGAGTACAAGAAGGGATTCTACGTGGTAGGAGATGAGGTTGGGGCATCCCCTGAAGAGACTCCGTTTGAGATGGAAGAGCTCATCGAGGACTTTAACGACACCAACTTTACCAAGGAACAGGCATTAACTGCTGCGGCATATTTCCATTGCAAGTTTGAGAACATTCATCCCTTCAGCGATGGCAACGGAAGAACAGGCCGTTTGATGCTCAACTACATCCTGGTAAACAACAACCTTCCTCCTGTTATCATCCATGCGGATCAGGAAAGCAGAGAGAGATATTACGAGGCTCTGAACGTATGGAATGAAGAACAGTCCCTGGCCGCAATGGTAGATCTTCTCAAGGAACAGACTGTAAAGACCTGGGATCTGGAGCAGATCCTGAATTACGGGCTTGACGAGAAGGCTAAGAACGAAAGAAATCACGGAGATGATGATGGTCTCCATTAATGAGGGAATCACCTCATTTGCTCTCGTAGCTTAACTGGTAAAGCACAAAACACTTCTTGCTACAATGCGGGTTCAATCCCCGCCGGGAGCAATTGCCGTAGCGGGCATATAACGGTTAATCAACGAAAGTGAGGGATTTGTTATGAACAAGACAGAACTCGTAGAAGCAGTAGCAAAGAACGCAGAGCTTTCCAAGAAGGATGCGGATAAGGCCGTTAAGGCTTTTACCGATGTCATCACCAAGGCTCTGAAGAAGGGCGACAAGGTTACCCTGGTTGGCTTTGGTACATTTGAAGTAACCAAGAGAGCTGCAAGAGAGGGAAGAAATCCTCAGACCGGCAAGACCATTAAGATCAAAGCCTCCAAGGCTCCTAAGTTCAAGGCTGGTAAGGCCCTGAAGGACGCTCTCAACTAAGAAATAAACTCCCGGTGCGCTACCACCGTTTGCTGGCCTGCCAAATCTGCGGTAGGCCAGTTTTTTATCGCTTTCGAACAGTACGGCTACAAAAAGAGGAAAAATGACAGAGCAGGAATTTTTGGAAAAATATCACATCACGCTGACAAGCGAGCAGCTTTTTGCAATGCGCTCCGTGGATAGGCCGACGCTTTTGCTTGCCGTGCCGGGAAGCGGAAAGACAACGACACTCATCGCAAGACTTGGGTATCTGATCTTCTGTAAGGGCGTGATGCCGGAAAAGATCATGACGATCACCTATACGGTTGCCGCTACCAAAGAGATGCAGCAAAGATTTGCCGACAAATTCGGGGAAGACGTCGCAAACAGAGTGGCCTTCCGGACGATCAATGCGCTGTGCTATCAGATCCTGATAGAGGCGGCTTACAGTTACCGGAGAACGCTCCGGGAAATGATCGACGAAACAGAACGGAAAAGGCTGCTTTCGAATTTATATCATTCCATGTGCGGGGATTACGCGGCAGAGAATGACATCCAGTCCATGACCCTTGCGATCACCTATATCAAGAATATGCTCCTTAGTGATGCAGAGATGGACCGTGTAACTGACAAGATGGAACTTCCCATGCCGGCAAAAGAACTGTTCTATGCGTACGATAAAGAGATGAAAGCACTTGGAAAGATGGATTTTGATGATCAGCTTGTGGGGTGTTACAATCTTTTTAGAAGAGATCCTGCTATTTTGGAAAAATATCGGGAAATGTATCAGTACATTTGCGTGGATGAGTCCCAGGATACTTCCAAGATCCAGCACATGATCATCCGACTCATGGCAGAGGGGAAGAACAACAACTGCTTCATGGTCGGAGATGAGGATCAGTCGATCTATGGATTTCGAGCAGCATATCCGCAGGCGCTCCTGGATTTTGAAAAGACCTATCCGAACGCATCTGTGCTGTACCTATCAGACAATTTTCGGTCCAATGCAAATATAGTAGAAGCTGCAGACCGCATGATACAGTTTAATAAGATGCGGCATAAAAAGGTAATGCATCCGACAAAGCCGGCCGGTTCTGCTGTTGACATGATGGAGATCGCATCCAGGAAGAACCAATACGAGGTGCTCCTTAGCGTTGCAAAGAACGCGAAAGAAGAAACGGCGATACTTTACAGGAACAATGAGTCTGCCATCCCTATGGTGGATCTTCTGGATAGAGAAAATATTCCGTATCAGCTCGCCAGCAGAGACATTTTGTTCTTTACCTGCAAGGTAACAGCGGATCTTCTGCAGATCTTTCGGTTTATCGCAGGCGGAACGATGGATGCGTCGCTTTTGCTCCAATGCTACTATAAGACAAACCTCTTTTTAAAAAAGCAGGAGGCGGAGCAGCTTGCGTATTTTATGGAAAACAGGGGAGGCGTCCCAGCAAAAGCAGCAGTAGCAGATATGGAGCACCTGCCAAAAAACAAGCAAAAGAATCTGTTCAACAAATTCTCCAGGATGCTACAGCTTAAGAATGCAAGGCCGGCAGATCTTCTTTCCGAGATCTATTATGAATTCGGGTACGAGGAATATCTCGGAAGAATCGGAACAAATGGGGAAGAGAAGTTCTTTATCTTAAAAGAGATCGCTAAACATTCCGGCTCCGCAGAAGAATTTCTTTGCAGATTTTCGCAGCTTGAGGGACTTTGCAAAAAAGGCGGAACAAAGGATGCGGATTTGATCCTGTCCACCATTCATTCTGCAAAAGGAAAGGAATATCAGACGGTCTATCTTTTGGATGTTTTTACCGGGATCTTCCCGGCCAAGGATCCTATGCTCGTAGATGATCCTGCGGAGCTGGAAGAAGAAAGGCGGCTCTTCTATGTAGGGGTGACCAGGGCAAAAGAGAACCTCCACATTTTTACGATGAGGAGAAAATCTCCGTTTGCAAGAGAGATGATGCCGGTTCCGGTTGCCAGAAGGAATGAAGAAACTGCCTATGAGGAAAAGAAGCGCCAATTTGCAGAAAAGGAGGCCTTGGTGAAGACAAAAAGGGTGGTGCTAAAAGGGGGGAGCCCGTATCAGGATGTACGGGCAGCTGTGTCGAATGAAGATTACGCGGCAAAGAGAAGATCTTTAGAAGATGCGAAAGAATTCCAGCATAAAAAATATGGACTGATAAAGATAATGGGAATGGAAGGCGATAAGATCATCGCTTTTATCCCGGAGCTTGGAAGCGATAAGACGTTTTCGCTTAAAGTTCTCCTGGAGAAAAATCTCATCCAATAAAAAATTTGAAGAAATCTGCCGAGTCGGCAGATTTTTTCTTTTGCAAAAAATCATAATGGGTATTGAAAGGAGACCCATTATGGACTTCATTGATGATAACTCATTGCAGATAGCAAAGTATATGCACGACAATGCAGGCCGGTATGACCTGTATGAAAAAAAGGATGACCTGTATTTGCTCGGCCTTTTGCACGACGTAAAAGATCGCCGGCACAAAGAGGAAGTTCCTCATATCAGACGGATGTTGTTAGAGGAGATGGGACTGCGAAGAAGCTATACGCAGATTGCGGAATGTCATGAAATGACGCCAAAAGCAGCCGCAAGGTATCTTATGGTAAGCGAGGATGAACTCCCGGCAGAGCTTCTTTTGCTGTGGGAAGCCAAAGACAGACTGGAAAAAATAGCAGTGTAGAAAGGCTAACGCATGGACAAACAAGTGATCAAAAAGACATTGAGTATTCTAAACAGAGCCATCAGCTCTCAGGCAAAAGTCTCTTTCGTGGATCTGGAAAAGCTCCTGAAGGCACAGAAAGAAGAGGTAACATTCTCTTTTGCCTTTCCTGGAGAGAGCGGCGCGACGTTCTGGATCAGTAGCAGAGACGAAAAGATCCGAATGAACCTGAAGATAGATGACAAGTCCTACAGCGTAGGCTATAAATCCTATTCGATGCAGGCTCTGTATGAGGAATATACAGAACTCATCAAAAAGGTGGAAGAAAACAAGCTCTCCTTTGCTCCGAGAGTTCCAAAAAGCTTCTACCAGGATCTGGCAAAACTCCATGAAGGCGATCTTCTGAACCTCAATACCAGGATACAGATGTACTGTGATAAGATTGAGGGAACAAAGCTCACTTTAAAGACGGTATTTGACAGTTCTCAACAGCTTTCCCTGGATGCATTCAAAAAGTCTGAAGGGGTCGTGTTCGACCTGGCAGACGAAAGGGATGTGCAATACCTTTACGGCAAGGCCTATGATTATAAGACTGCTCTGGGACAGATCCGTATCGTATCAGCCAAGGACGATGGGGCAACAAGACTTCTTCGGTTAGAACAAAAGATCGAGAGGGGCAGCGCCAGCGTGTTCTATATTGGAGACGATATTCAGCTGCACGGGACAAAATCGGAGACCGGGTCCGTGACCTGGTTTGATTGGGACGGGAAAAAGCTTGAGAGAAGCAATATCGTAAGACTGCTCGGATGGCTTTCTACCGCTTCCGCAAAGTTTGATGTAAAGGAATACCGTAAAAAAGGAGATCCTGGGAAAGGATGGAAGGAGCTTTATCCGGAGCAGGAAGATAAGGCTTATATGGAAGAAGTGCTCCGTGCGATCCATAGAAAGGACTTTCGGTCTATTCCGGAGATCGCAGGCCGATATGAAGAGGCAACCGGCCAGATGCGGACGCTCAGCTTTACCGGATGGAATGAGAACGATAAAGGAGACTGCACGTACTCCACGATCGTCTTCAGTGAAGGACATATCTATGAGTGCAGCGGCATGAGAAAAGAAGTACCGATCCCCATGAAGGTCACGGAAATGTCCCTGGATGACTTCGAACTGTTCTGCGCAGAGCATTACAAGGGTCAGCTCATTCATTACTGGCAGAGCGTGAACATGAATTATGCGAAAGAGATTGAGAAATTCCCGCCTTCTCTGCAGCAGGGGATCCGGACCAGGATGGTCGCAAAAGAGGTGAGGGAAGATACTCGCTCGATTAGCGAGCTCACGCTATCGCAAAACATAGAGGCATTGATACAGAGCTATAAACCAATAGCAAAAGGACCGACAAAACAATCGGACGGCCAGCATGATTTGTAATGCAAAAAAGGCAGAAGAAAAAAATAAAAAAATAAGACGCAAAGCCATTTCTGAGCCATCTTTTTTCAGGACGATCCTACATAATAAGAATGTCACTAGATAAGAGGAGAAAACAACGCTCCTCTTATTTTTTTTTGCATGAAAAAACCAAGAGGAGGAAAGAAACATGCAGACTAGAATCAGAGTATCCAACGTAACTATCGGTAACGAGGCACAGGCAGCAAAGGAGCTGGCCGACTTCTATAATCGCCATGGTGCGATGGGAGATCGCCTGGGCAACACCAAGGTGATCGTAAAGCCCTCCGGAAATGTGACACTTGTCACTCAGTATGAGTCCGATAAGGACGATGATGGCAGAGTCATCGAGGGTATGGAGGAGCGCAAGTTCTTCGGTCTGTTCCGCGTCAGCGATGATGCTTCTGAGGTAGCGGCCTGGATCAACACCCAGAACGAGCTCGGCAACAATGTGGCAAGACCCTTTGTCACCGCTGCCGGAGAGGACACCTTGTACTTCATGGCATCCTGCGTAGCTCCCAAGTATGACTGGGATGATGACGAGGATGAGGAGAACGAGGATGACGATTGGGAGGATGATGCAGAAGATGAGACCGAGGAAATTCCTGCTCATCAGGCTCCTACAGAGACCGTATCCGCGGCACCTGTAGCCCCCGCCATTCCTGTTATCCCCACCGCTTCCGAGTCCGAGAACGCTGCACCCGCACAGAACACTGTTGCGGATGATGTTCTGGGAGACATCTTCGGATAAGAAAAAAAAGAGAGTACCTGCGAGAAAAATCTCGCGGGTATTTTCTTTTTGAAAATCTTTATCTGGCTTTTTTCATCATAATGTATGCGAAAAAGCCACGGGTAAAGGTGTAGTCAATTTTTCACGTCCAAAAATCAGGTTTTGGAAAAATCTGTGGAATAATGGTTAAGAAGGGCAAAGGAAGCCCGTTTATCAATGAAAGGAAAAGAGTAATGAGCACAACAAAGTCGTTTAAAACAGGAACTACGCTGATGGCATTTGACAATCCGGCCCCCAAGAGAAACAAGAATGTTTGGGTGATCGGCCTGGATATGGGCTACTCTGCGGTAAAGGTATTTACCAAGAATTTCGTCGGAGCATTTCCCAGTTATGCTAAGAAGCTTCCTGCCAATCATGTATCTCTGGCAAAGGTAAATCCTACGGATATCTTCTACCGTGATTCCTCCGGGGATGTCTGGGTCGTAGGCGACATGGCTCAGAAGATGATCAATAAGAATTCCACCAATGATTCCATGGCGATCCTGTATGGTCGTAACCGGTTCTTCAGCGATAACTTCCGTGTGACCAGCAGAGTTGGCCTTGCACTGGGTCTTCAGAAGAATATGTTCGGAGATCCCGCCGGCAAGAAGATCTATCTGCAGACCGGTCTTCCTCCCAGATACCTTCTGGATGATAAGAAGGAACTGGTGGATGCACTGACCGGACATTTTGAATTCGAAGTGAAGATCGGAGCAGGCTCCTGGACAAAGTATGAGTTCCAGTTGGAAGCTGAGGACATCCATGTGACACAGCAGCCTATGGGTACTCTCGTATCCGTTGCTGTTGGCAAGGATGGATACCCTACCTCCGAAGCAGAGAAGCTTTACCGTTCCAATACCCTGATCTTTGATCCTGGATTCCGGACCGGTGATTGCTGCCTGATTGAGGAAGGCATCATTGACCTGTCCCAGTGCCAGACCTTTGATGATATCTCCATGATCGAAGTGCTGACTACTTTTGGCAACAAGGTAGCAAAAGAATATGGCGTAAACATCCCTATCCCTGCGATGCAGAACGTACTGGAGGCCGGAACCATCCGTGTATCCGACAGACGCACCATGCAGTCTCATTTTGTGGATGTATCCGAGCTCCTTTTGGAAGCAAATGAGGAAATCTGCGAGAAGGCACTGCAGCGGCTGAGCGAAGCTTATGAGTACCTGGAGAACATTGACTACCTGGTGATCACCGGCGGTACTGGAGCTGCATGGGCAGAGTCCTTAAAGAAGAGACTGTCCGGTAACGAAACCATCCATATCCTGGCTGGTAATGAGACTGACACCAGACTGTCCTATGTCAATGCAAATTCCCGCGGATACTACATGTACGCCGTAGCACAGAACTAAGAGGACCAGATATGGAATCAAAAGCAGGAAATAACTTTATCCGGCTGGTTCTGTACATGCCGCATGATTATGACCTGATCAGCTATTTCGCTTCGGTTCGGAATAAGCACCTGGATAATCCCCATGTGCCAAACACCGTGATCGTAAGGAAAGCGCTGGAAGCATACGCATCGGGAGAACGATATACTCTTCCCCCGGTGCGGGAATGCGTTCCCTATCAGGACTGCCCAAGAAAGATCTATATAAGAGTGCCGTTAAAGGGCGTAAAAGATGCCCAGGCCATCGAACTGATCCAAAAGATCGAAGAGCTGGATGAAAACGTCCGAAACTCTTTTGTAAAAACACTTCTGCGGTCTTGCAGAACGCAAAAGCAGGCGCTTTTCAGCTTCTTCAGAGAAGAGGATCTCGTTCAAGACGAGGAAGAGGCTCCGGTCATTAAGCAGGTAACTCCAAAGACAAAGCGAAAAGAGACCATTCAAAAGAAGAATGAGGAGCGGGCAAAGCAGCTCGTAGAAAGCCTCAATACAAAAGAAGAGGTCTTGGATGAAGATTGCGAGATAGAAGAGGAAGTGCAGGATGCTCAGGATGATAACGACGAGAGCGGGGCTTCCAGCTTTGACTTCTTTGGAGCGCTCGGTGTGATCGACATGTAATCGGAAAGGGACTGATAAAAGGAGGGACAGTTCATGAGATTTCCTACGGTAACAAGGAGAGCCATTGATTGACCAGGAGTAATCATTTGATAAGGAGAATGAACATGGTAGATGTATTTGATAAGAATGACGTATTCGAGGCCCAGATCCTGCCTCAGGTAAAGAAGGTAAAAGAGATTTGCGTGGAGAAAGGATATTCCTTCTTCGTGACCTTTGCGGTAAGAAACAGTGAAAGTGGTACCGAGTACCGTTCTGAGTGCGTATCCGTTCCCGTTAAGAAGGCAGACCGGATCCCGGTTGATGAACCGGCCGTAGCAGAGCTTCGTAGACTGTGTGTCTTAAATCGGATCCCGTTCTTCATGCTCGCATCCAAGCTGGAAGAAGGCGAAGAGGATCCTGCAAATGTAGCAGAAGTTCTGACTCCTGATCGGATCGGCTGCGCGGTTGCAGATAACCGGATTGTGAAATGTTTAAACGTCATGAACGGGTTTGAGACCGTGCTGCACAGACAGGTATTTTTCATGGATGACACCGTGATGTGAGGTAAATCATGCTTGTAACGGATATTGCTGTAAAAGGCCTTTTTACGCTGGATTTTGCGACTGATTACTCCGATTATTACGAGCTTGCAGCTGTCTCCGATGATACTATCATCGGGGACTTTGGTGCATTGCTCCGCAAGAAGCACGGAGCGGTGGGAGCCGGCATTGGTCCTCATAGAATCTATGGTGTTGCGATCTCTATGATAACGGAGGATGTGGAGAATAAAAAGACTTACGACAACGCTTTAAAGGAGTTCTTTCTTAAGACCTTCCAGCCAGAGAACGTGATCTCACTTAAGGGAAAGGTTGAAGGGAACTCAACGAGACATCTGGCGCTCATCTATCCCCTTAATATGCGTATGCTCCATCCAGAGATGTGGTTTAACATTGTTCAGGCGACGAACCACTTTTCCTTCCAGGAGGAACTCTTGGTGAAGCTCGCAAATCATGTGGAGCAGATGACAGGAAGCGATTTTACATATGCTCCCGGTGTGGGCCCTCAGAGAAAAGACCGCTCAAAGAGCATTGCAGAGATTGACCTTATTTCCGGGAAGGAATACGCCCCCATTAAGGAGACGGATTATCAGGAAGTCATCTATGATGCGAGAGGATATGAACGCCAGGAGCGTACAGATCTACCTTTTGAGCGCTTTAATCAGATTTTGCAAGGCACGATCGAGTATTTTACCGTCGGTGTCGAGAAGGGACTGTATATCCGAGCTCAAAGAGGTGATATCACACCAAATGATTATATGACCGAAGTCGGAAATTATCTCAAACGGCAGTATCCTGATATGACGGAGAATGACTTCGAAATGATCCAGAGAAAGATCTATTCTGCCGTGTATGGCTACTATGTTCTGGAGTCCTTGATCAATTCTCCGGACATCTCGGACATCAAGGTCTATGGGCCAAAAAGGATCCGGGTAAAAGCCAATGGAAGAAGAATGACCTCTAATCAGAACTTCCTGAACAGCGATGATTATGCGCGGTTCATCAATTCACTGGGAATCCGGTACCGGATCAATTTTGCGGAGGAAGCGATCGCAGTCAGAACGGATAATTTCACTAACCCGAACTATATCCTTCGTATCAACCTCACATCTCCGCAGATCAATTCTTCCGGGAACTTCATTCTCCATATCCGAAAGACCAGGAAGACAAAAATGACGCCTGAGGAGCTCATTGAAAAAGGCGCCATGACCTGGGATATCTATCATTATCTCAGGGAGCGGATCAATTCCGGTTCCATGCTCTTTTGCGGAAGAGGTGGCTCAGGTAAGACCACTATGATGAACACTCTGATTGAGGCCATTAACTACAATTCCTCCGGACTTGTCATGCAGGAGTCAGAAGAGCTGTTTGACGGCGGGCATCCGGATTTTGCCTATCAGCATATCGCCGGCCGCTATAACCTGGAAGAAGAAGCGAAAAACGGCCTAAGAATCGACCTGGATTATTTCATCATCGGAGAGATCCTGGGTGCTGAAGCGACCATGTTCCTGCGGGCAGAGACGACCGGAACATACTGCATAGCATCCGTTCACTCTTCGAACTGTGCCGGAGCGATCGACACTCTTTCAAACTATATCACTCAGAATAGCAAATACAGCAAGGAAGAGGCGGTATATCTGTTAAAGGAGATCGGAACCATCGTCCATATGGACCATTTCAGAGTCAACGAGATCTGCTTGGTAGACCATTACGACATGGATAAAAAAGAGCTTGTCTTAAAGACCGTTTACAAATTGTAAAATAGCACTCCCACTGGTATGACTGGTGGGAGTATTGCTCCATTTCAAGGAAGATATTGAAGAAAGATCGAAAGTATGTGATTTTATCGGTTCAATATACTCAGATTTTTCTTAACCTAGGGTATGTAAGGATTTTGTTGGAGAACGCGAGGACTGGATGAGCGAAGAAGAGTTAAAGCAACACTTGTATGAGCTGTCTTATGCACTGGATAGCCAGAGTGCCGGGAAAAACTATGCGGCGCTCCGAAGGACACATTACGACAACATAGAATGGCTGATCAAAAACGGGCTAGCAGAAGAGTATTACAAAGTGCTTTTTGCGCGCATAAAAGCCGAAAGAGAAAGCGAGAATGAGGAATGACTAATGAATGGGAAATTGTACAAGCATTGCCGAGTTTGTACCCACTTACGGAAACCGAGGAAAAGGCAATTATACACATGACAACAAGACACTCCGTAGAATTTACGGAAGAAGGTTGTGAGGATAGAGCCGAAAGGTATCCTATCTGTCCAAATTGCAAAAAAGATTTGGATAATGAAAATTGGGATTTTTGTCCATATTGTGGAACACCGATTGAATGGTGATAGAAAGCGAGGATAAAGAATGACAAAGTACAATAAAGCAGAACGAAAGCATAAGCAGACGGAGTTTTTAACATTGCTCCGGGTCATTATTTTGCTACTTACAATAACCGACTCGGAAAGCACTGCCTGTGTTTTAAGGTGACAGATCATTCCTATCTGAACCTGGAAACAAAGGAGTACGTATCGATCCGGGACGAGGATCTGGACAGTTTGAACGATATCGTCAGGGCAACCGTTGAGTGGGACTATGCTTATGAGGAGGAATAAGGACAACAAGTGCTGCGACGCATGCAAGCGATATCACTGGTACGAGGATTGGTGTGATAAATATGAATGCGAAATGGATGCACGAAGCGTGTGTGGCGGATATGAGTCACGAGAAGAGAATGCAAAAAAGGAGAGATAACGAATGAATGTAGGAATTCTTTTGATTATTTTCACAGTGGCAATGATAGCCGTTTTCACAATAGATCATTTTGATGGGCCTCTTGCCGGATCTATAGTTGCTCTGATCATTGCGATTGCTTCTGTATCTCTTATGTTTGCTGTTCAGTTTTTTGCAAAACCGACCAGTGAAATGGCCCGATATGAAGTGATCGACATTATTGAGTATAAAGAAGCTGCATATGTGACAGAAAACGGAACGATAAATGTGTCCAAAATGCAGGCTGTATATGATACAGAGATCGATGCGCCATATGTTTCTTTTGATAGGTTTCAGCTCGGAATCTTTTACTATAACAAGTATCGGTTACATATTCCTGGAGAGGTAACAGATGGGAGTAACGAGGATTAGACGCAAAACTGTATATCGTCCGGAGATCGATCGGGTCGGATGGGACGGTGATTCGAAGTGCTTTCAGTATCGGTGTCCAAAGTGTAGAACAAGCTTCCGTATTCTTGGCGAACAGGAAAAGTTCTGTCATGGATGTGGACGGAAACTAAACTGGGAAGGGTTGCCAAAAATCATTGATAAGGATTTGTGGCACAAGATTTTAGACACTTGCAATGGCGACGAAGTGCTGGCTGAACTGGCAATGATCCAATTCGTCAACACAAGACTTCGTGGAACGGAGGAGTAGCAAATGGATGTCGCTATAATTTATAACATCATCCAGGCGATCGGAGTTATCGCTGTGGCACATATCGTGAGAGAATACGAGAGGGAGCATAAAAAATGTACGACGTACAATTGGTCGCAGAGCATGTGATCGCATATGAATATTCATTGGATCATCTTCCGAACAATCTTCGGCTTCAGAAACTCCTGTATTTCATCCAGGCTCAGTTCCTGTTCCGTAAGGGTGAGCCTTGTTTTGAGGAAGATCTCGAAGCATGGATGTTTGGACCGGTGGTTCCGTCCGTCTACAACCGATACAAGAAATATGGGAGCAACGCCATTCCGGCACCGGATATGACCAACAATGCAGGCATCAAACCGGAGGATCTTGCGATGATTCGAGGTGTTGTAGAGCAGCTGCGTAGTCACTCGGATCAGAACCTTTTGTACATGACAAGGGGTCAGGATCCGTGGATCCATGCACAGAATGGGATCATCACAAAACAGAGCATTGTGGACTTTTTCAAGGTGTGAAACATGAGAAGAGAAGAAGCAAGAATCCCACGGCTAAAGTGTGGAGTGTCAAGTTCCTATCGGATAATTGCATTACAGGAAACCACGCAACAGAAAAAACATTACAAAAGGGCGGGCGTTCCAAAAAATCAGACGCACCAATTATTTGAAAAAACAAAGCTCAAAAAAAAGGGGCTGTGGCCAAACCACCGCCTCTTTTTCTTTTGGCTTTCATCATAATGAGTGTGTAACGTATGATAACGGGAGCAGTCTTGCTCCTTATTTTTTGTTTAGGAGGACTTATGCATAAGCGAAATATAAAGGAGAACAGAATGAATGAACTGGGTAACAGAAGATACAAAGCGAAGTAACGTACTGGAGATCCTGGACGCGGCGAAATGGCAGGGAAATAAAGTGTTTATCACAAAGACGAGCAGCCGGTCCAATATAGGATACATGAAGCTGCCAAATGATATTCTCGTCATGGTGCGTCCAGGAGACGATTACGGAGTCGATCTGTATCTATGTGAAGAACAAAGGATGAAAAAACTAAATAGCCGTCCACTGGCAGAAAGAAACCCGGATTGGGAGACTTTGAAAAAATATATGCCGGACAGCGCAAAATGCATTCCGTTAGAGAGTGCAGCGCACTGGGATGAGCTAAAAGCAGTATAGGAGAAAAACAATATGGCAAACTTGTGTAGCACGGATATCACGCTCCTATCGAGCGATCAGGCTGCGCTTAAGAAGATCTATGATGCGATCGAGCAGGCATGTTCGGAAAGTTCTTATGGACATGCCTGGATCGGAAGGATCGGAGAGATCCTTGGCGTAAACCGGGTTGTAAACGGAGGCTCTTATGAGCTGGATTCCGACAAGGCGATCTGCAGCAGAAGCAAAGTCTATCAGGCAGATTTGGAAGATGGTCAGCTGAGGATCTACTGCGAAGATGATTGGAGCCCGTACCTTACCATCTATCTTCGGATCCTCCAAAAGTTCCTGAAAGACGGAAAGCTCTTATATACGGCGATCGAAGAAGGTTGCGAGGTGTATTGCTCCAATGACCCGGATGTGATCGGAACGTATGTCATCAACGTGTATGACGATGAGCTGGAGGAAATGGAAGATTGCTGGTGCATCAGCGAGGAAAAGGTCGGAAAGCTCATCCGAAAAGTAATGGATACGGATGAAACCGACATAAAGAAGCTGGTAACGATGTTTGAGGAGTCTGATTTCGAAAGCACGATCCACCAGATCGAGGAAGTAGAACTGGAAGTGTTCTGTGCATAAGGAGAATAAAAATGAAGCAAATGTATGTCCTGATGGGACCGTCCGCAGCGGGAAAAGATACCATTGCCAGGAGCTTAGAGAGCTATGGCGCAAAGAGACTGGTCAGCCATACCACAAGACCCATGAGGGTCGGAGAAAAAGAGGGCGTGGAATATCATTTCCTTAACGACGAAACGTTTCTGAAAAAGAAGAAAAAGGGCGATTTCCTGGAAGACAGGGAATACACGACCAAGGCCGGTGTTTGGAGATACGGTTCTGAGAAGAAGGCTTATCAGGAGGCAGATTTCTGCATCCTGACACCGGACGGGATCGAGGCGATCGAGGAGGATCTTGTGAAGAACGGAATCCGACCGGTCAAGATCCTGGTGACAGCCCCGGATGAAACGAGAGTCGAAAGATCAAGAAGGCGAGGAGATGACATGGGCGAAGTCATACGTAGGTTAGAAGACGATAAGAAACGCTTTTCTGGCGTTTTGGCAGATGTCGTGGTTGATACCTCCAAGGATTTTCGCTATGATCTCTTCGCAAAAAATCTGGCTGAGACGCTCAAGTGCGGATAAATACATGGAAAGGAGTAATATGTTTAGCACCATCATTGAGTATGGAATGGCTGCCATTGGGATCATCATCGTGGTCTTTGTGGTAGGACTGTTCCTGTACTTACTCAAGAAGTTCTTTGCGCTCATTGCAAAAGTAACCGGCATCATCATCGTTGTCGGGATTGCGGCCCTGTTCTTGCAGGGAATGTTCGCGTAGAAAAAAGAAAAAGACGCTCTCGGAATTTCTTCCGGGGGCGTTTTTGCATCTAAAATATCTGAATGACTTGTTTTACATCACTTTTTTGACAGAAATTCTACATACTGTAAGGGAAGCAAGAAAACCAGGAGTAAACAGCGAGGTATAAAAGATGGAAAATATTATTTGGACCGATGACCTAAAGTTCCAGCCAGTTACGACGATTGATCAGGCATTGTGGCACCTGCAGCTCATGAAGGGCAGTCTACAGAGTGCAGTAAATACTCCGTGCCCGAATAGGACAGAGGAAGATCTGATGATCGATAAAGCGCAGGCCGAGGCGTTAAGTGTTGCGATCCAATATATCCGAAACCATAAAGAAGTAGAGAAAACGAATACTGAAAATGAAGACAAAAAAAGAAACGGTCACCTGCGACGATGCGATCAGTAGAAAGGCAGTAATTGATTACTGTAATCGACTGATCGATGTGGAGAAAAAGCAGGGTACCGACATTATGAATTACGGACAGGAACGGGTAAATCAGACAGAAGCGATCCTTTTCTTTGTGGAGAGCGATGTCCTTTGCCCCGGTGTCCTGCCGGAAAGAACAGAGGAGACAAAAAGATATGAACGTAAAGGAAACTAACGAGTGGCGAATGAATGTTCTCAATACGGGAAGGCTTCCTGTAATCAAGCTGTATCCGAGATACAGTCTTTTGGTAAAGGAAGGTGAATTCGGGCAAAAAGAGCCACTGAACGTGGACTTTCGCATTAGAGAGGACGGGGCTTTTCAGCTGGATCATCTTTCCGTATTCCAGGATAGAGAAGGCGTTGGCTCTCTTTTTGAGACGTCTGACCAGAACTATATGGAGATGACATACCCGGAGCTGATCGAGCGGATTGAGAATGCGTTTGCAAGCGGAAAGGTCGTGACGGCAGCATGAGCGTGTTTTGTCCTATTGTAAGCAGACCGGTCGTATATCTAGCCTGCATGGAATGCGATGAAAAAGAGTGCAAAAGGCAACCGGTGAAAGCTGATGCAAAAGAGCAGTGTGAAGAAGGAGAAAATAAATATGGAAACGACATTCACATGCGGACCTGAGCCGTATGATATCATGGAGCAGGCACTCGCAAGTGCATGCTTTGCCATGGGGGCAAGCGACCACATGATCGTGTGGGAGTACGGAGAAAGAAAAGATCTGCGGCTGGACATCTATAAAGACCAGGACTATAACAAGGAGCTTGGGGAATATAACATGGTAATGATCATCACGACCCAAAAAACTCCGGAAGGCAACATGATCCATGTAGATGATACAGAAGATGTGTATGTAGGTAATGGAGAGCTTGAAAAGGAGCTTGGCAGAATATACCATTACGAAGGCTTAGGAACAATCTAATCAAGACCCCACGGGGAAAAGAGGCTGAAAAGGCGGCCTATCATCCCCGGCAGGGGATGATAAAAGGAATAAAAATGAGCTATGTATGTAATACGGGGACAGTCTCCCTTAACAAGGAGCTGACCGATGAAGCAATCGAAGCGGTAAAGACGCAGCTGAAAAATCCCGAATGGTATAAGGCTTACCTGAAGGCATTTAAGGTTGGAGAAAGCGAAATCTCTCTGGATGAGTATTATGACAAGGAGTTCGACGAAACTCTGATGAGGACAGTTAAGGCACTTGCCCCTCTCGGATACGTATTAAACGGCTGTATAACCTATTTCGGGGATTACGGTGATGGAGCAACATACATTACTGATAACGCAGTCGAGGAGTATGCGGATACAGAACGCTGGAGAGTAGACTGTTCTGATCAGGAACTGATCAAGGTTTTGGAGTCTCGTGGATACGTGGTTTCAAAGCCTTGACAACAGTTGAAGTAGCAAAAAAAAGAGAGCCTGTCAGCAAAATATTGCTGGCAGGTTTTTTCATGCAATGACTGTGTTTCTGTTCCTCTTTTTTGCTCTAAATCCTACATATTTCTTATGGAAAATGAAAACTGGAGCAACGGAGGATGAATAAATGGAAACAATCGTGCGTCACGACTACGGGGAATTAAAGTTGGATCTTCCTGCAGAAGATGAGGCTGTGTTCTACGAAGGGTTGGCCAAACGGGTAACCGCACTTCCTTTCCCAAACGATGTTTTGGTAGAAACACCTATCGGCAGTATCCGGTATGATCTGTCAGAAAGAGGTGGTACCTTAAACTGTCAGGAAAAGCAGAACTGCGTAAGACTTCCGAGAGGAACATTTCCTAAAAAGTACCTGACATATGCAGATTTTATTTCTGCAGAAAAGAAGGCGCTTCTGGAAAAAGGCCTGGAAAAGTCCGGGAGAGACTTCGGAAGTTACAAGTTCTATTCCCTTGAAGAAGAAGGGAATAAGATCAAGGCGACATGGGGAGCAATCGGCGGAAACACTGCCGGCCGGAGCTGCCTGTATGACCCGTCCATGTTCTGGCTTAAGTACTACGAAAAGATTCAGAAAGGATACCACGACAAGACAAGCGTCTACGTGGAGGATGATGCTGAAGAGCAGGCCGAAGAACCTGTGAAAAACGTAGTGCAAAAGCCGAAAAACGAATGGGCTGACAGACTGTTCGCAACTCTCACAAAGTTCTCAAGATTGGCAGTAAAAAAGAGCATCCGGGCAACGAAGGTCACAAAAGCTATGGTAAAAGAGTCCAAAAGAGTCTTGGCCAAGCTGTATGAGACCAAGGATCTGGATGAATTCAACCAGCTGGTGCTTGAGCTAATGGAGGTTTGCCCAAGAAGAAGCGTAGATACAAAGCATTTTCAGGCTTCTTCCGTAGAGGACATGAGAAAGATCCTCCAAAGAGAGGAAGACCTTGTCCAGGCAATGGAGGGCCTGCTCTTATCGCAGGGAAAGACCTCTGATGAGGCAGAGCCGATGACAAAGAACCCGCTGACAGACCTTGGAATCAATGTACTGCCGGCAAGTAAGGATCAGGAAGCGAAGATCAAAGACCTTCTTCCCATGGAACTTCGTAGCAAGGTGGTGAATATCTACCGGGTAGACTGCGAAGCTCACAGAAAGAGGTTCCTTAAGTATCTGGCAGACAATCATCTGGATAAGAAGGATATCCGGACATTCTGGCACGGCTCTAGGAATGAGAACTGGCTCTCGATCATCGAGAACGGGCTTCTTCTTAATCCGAACGCCGTGATCACCGGAAAGATGTTCGGAAACGGCATCTATTTCGCACCTTCTGCCCAAAAGAGCTGGGGATATACGTCGTATGCCGGATCCTACTGGGCAGGCGGAAGTTCCAATAAGGCGTTCATGGGTCTTTATCAGACCGCATATGGAAAGCCTTATCATCCGGATTGCGCAAAGAGCTACACAAAGGAATTCCTGAAAAGAAACGGAAAAAACTGTGTGCATGCGCTCCGCAATTACGGGAACAGTTCCAGCAACTACCGTCTTCGTAACGATGAGGTCGTTTTTTACGATGAGGCAGCCATGTATTTGAGCTACATCGTGGAATTTGGCTAAGTCACGTTCTTGAAAAATGTAGAAAAAGCAAAGCTCCGGGAGACAGTATCCTGGGGCTTTTCTTATGGTTTTTTTTTTCTTTTTTTCGTAGCAAATGCAGCTATGTACTGATAAAAATACATTGACATTTCTGCGTGTAAGCGGTTATGATACTCCCGATAAAAGAATACCTTCGGCAAAACCGGTGAAAGCCGGCGACGCAAAGCTATAGGGCCTTTTACATGGCAGCCAGTTGCATTTACGAGCAGGCTACCGGTCTGCTTATTTTTTTGCGAAAAATCCCGGAGGAGTGCGGCATCTGTTCCGCTTTTTTCAAGGTAATCCGTCATATTGTAAAGGATAAAAATGATAAGTGGAGATCCACAGTTGGGTTATATTGCCCGGAAAGGAAAGAAAATGAAGAAGATCGTAGTAATGACGCTGTGTGCATGCGCGTTCGTGATGACTGCATGTGCCAATGATGTTCCCGCAAAGAGTGCGCTGGAGACGGAGACCGCAGTGGTAGCAGAGGCTGCTCCTGTAGAGGTTACCGCCAAGGAAGATGTCAAGGAGGCAGAGGCCGAGGTTGTTTCCGAAAAAGAGAGCGCTGAAGATACCGTAGAAGAGAAGGCAGCTGAGGCAGAGGCATCTGAGAATGCTGAGGAAAAGGAAGAGGAAAAGGCTGCAGAAGAGACCGAAAAGGAAGTGTCTGCAGAGACCGCAGAGGCTCCCGCTAAGGAGGCAGCTCCTGAGTATACCTTAACCGAGATGGATGCTGTGATGTATGCTCAGCAGCAGGTAAATACCCGTAAGGGACCCGGTACTTCTTATGAGAAGGCCGGATCTTTCAACAAGGGCGATAAGCTCCATGTGGTGGCAAAGGCTTCCACCGGCTGGTATCAGCTGGAGGATGGCAATTTCGTGACCAACTCTACGAAGTATGTGGCAGAAAAGGAGCCGGCCAAGGAGATTGTAGCTGTTGCACAGGCACAGACTGCCGCAAATGAGCAGAAGAGCGTGGCAAGCGCTTCTACCCAGACCACTGCTCCCGCAAGCACTCCCGCTCAGGAGACTGCACCTGCGCAGAATACCGCCCCTCAGACCACCGAGACCGTATCTGCGCCTGCTCCTCAGGCGAATGAAACCGCTGTACAGCCCCAGGCTGCAGAGGTTGCAGCCGCTCCCGCACAGGAGACCGCCGCAGAGCCGGAACACAAGCCCGGTGATACCTGGGTGGTAGATAGTTTCGGCACTACTTACACGATGGAAGAAGATGGCTCTATTACGCGCCGGAGCATGGGTTTATATGGTCCTGTGGAAGAGACAAATTACAACGAGACCTGTGAGCACCTGAACAGCACTGTCGAAGAGACTGATGAGTTTGAGTATGATCAATACGGGACGTGTATTGCACATGTCGTAACATGTGTTGATACCTGTCATGATTGCGGGTCAGTATATACGCAAGTCAACCGCTTTACATACTAACGTTTCGTTCAGCTAATAGCCTGCGATATGTACGCTGACACAAAAAGAGATGCTCCCTGACTTAGGTCAGGGGCATTTTTTTGTCCGAAAACTTTCTTTTCTGAATCATTTTGTTCAAACTTTTTCATCATAATGTATATAAGGGATTCTCACGTCCAAAAACCCGGGATCCGGGATTTTTATGGTTCAATAGAGATGTCTCGCGAGAATTCCGTAACGAACAGTGTTTGATGCGGGGAACAGATCGTATGAGACCGCTGTGAGAAGAAAGAGATCAAGATGTCCGATTGTCATACAGAGAGAAAAGAAAGGTCAGTTTTATTCGGAGGAGCGGATATGAAACAGTTCATACAGAAAATGAGTCGTCTGGTGCTGGTCGCGATGGTGTTATCAGCTACTTTATCGACGGCATCGGAAGCGAAAGTCTGGGGTAAGGGAGTGATCGATCCCCACACGAATGAGGAAGAACCTCACGAATATGAGATACGACAGGACAAAGATGGTAATGGCGGCTCAGGCGCCGGCTTTTACTGGAGACCTAAGTCAAAAGGACTTCGAGGAGACGAAGGATCTTTTGTTTCGGAATACCTGATAGATGACGTGGGAGAAAGCCTGAGTGAATCAGTGACAATGTGCCCTGCCTGGGAAGGAGACTTTTATCCCAAAGATGATCCAGAAGGTAATCCCGAAGGCAACCCGAAATGGAAATCCGGCAATCCCAAGGATGTAGTCTATCCAAATGGCAAAGGTGTTATGAACAAAAAGAACATGGTCCTGGAGGAGAACGCTCCGTCCGGTCACCATGTCTATAAGCTGCGGGAGGGAGATACCAGTGGCACAAACATGCTCGTCGGAATGCTGGTACCCACCTATGTTCCGCACCAGCTCATCCATAATACACAGAACCCTAACAACTGGGGCGGATTTAAGAGCGGAAATGGCACCAACGCAAGTGCAGACTTCTTTACATCAAAGGCTGAAAATAATGGAAATGGCTTCCCTGGCTGGTTTGCATACTGCGCGAGATGCGGGGGTTATGTGAATGCGTACCTGTATTTATCCAAAGATACGGCCCAGAAGATAACGCATATTCCTTTGGGGGCAAAGTATACGCATATTGCCCGGAAGTTCCTGGAACAAGGCACTGAGCTCTCACACAGATGCAAAGCATATTCCATCAATCGTTACCAAGTAGAATTTAATACGAACAATTATACGGGAGTTAAAGCATTAAATTACAGCACCAATGTCGCAGACGGATATTATCATCCAGAGCCGACTTCCGAATGGTATTACTATAACGTATTTAGCCCCAATGCTATCTATGAAGGTAAGAGCATTAACAATGCAAAGACAAAGATCGAAGAAGCATGTAGCGTAATCATTCCGGGCTATAAGTTTGCCGGATGGTATGGCAACAAGGAATGTACTGGAAACCCGATTACAACATGGGAACAGCTGCAAAATCTCCATATGTATGATGGCTCCTTAAAAACCAACGAAGCTAAGATTACTGTGTATGCAAAATGGGTTCCGGCCGACGGAACATTAGCGACATATGACTCCGATGAGAAAACACTGGTCAGTGTAATTCAAACATCGGAAGGGATAAAGTCTTCTGCAAAAGTTGGTTACAAAGGCAGTGTTAAGGTAAATAACCCTACAAAGGCAAATATCACGATCTACTACAATGGAAACGGAGGAACTGCAGCAGAAAACTCAAAAACTGTATCCAGAACTTTTACGAGTTGGACCGATAAGACAGACTATGGTGCTTGGAATTCCAGGGATCATGTTTACACAAATACTTACGATCAGAGTTTTGGCACGGATAAACTGATCGCAAATTATGAGACAGGAAGTGTAAACCTCCCTTCCGCCACCCACTCACAAAAGCAGTTTCTTGGGTGGTACACTGCTGCGAATGGTGGGGAGTTGGTCGGAAAAGCCGGAGATATCTATTCTCCGAAGACATCTGGTAATACAGTAACTTTGTATGCGCACTGGGGTGATGTTGCAGCGTGGATCTCTCCAGTAGTTAAGAATGCAAATACAGGTGAGGTTTCTGTTAAGTGGGGATTAAATGGTGTCACGAGTGACAATCTCCCTTTTTATAAAGCCTATTATCAGGAAGGAACATCTGTAAGTACTTCATCGAACCGAATCACAAATGGAGCAGGAAGTAACTCGTCCTTTAGCAGAAGTATATCTGCTTCAAGCGTAAACCATCCCAATGAGGGCTATGACGAATATACAGTCGAGAATGGAAAAGATGGATTATATACCTTCACGCTATATGGCGCTCAGGGTGGCAACAATGGTGGAAATGGCGGAAAGACATCCTTTCAGACATATCTTGCTGCAGGGGATAGCGTTCTAAGCGTTGTCGGGAAGCAGGGGAGTGGAACGACAGGTGGTGGCGCAAGCGCCATTTACATCAAGAAAAAAGGAACAAGCAATTATGTTCTGTATGCAGTTGCCGGAGGCGGAGGCGCGTCTGGGACAAATGCAGCTGGTGGAATGGGCAATGTTTCTTTTGAAACAGGGAAAAGGGCTCAGACATCGCCCGCCTTTAATACATTTGGGAAGGCAGCGGCTGCGTCAGGACAGAGTAATACGGCGTATTATAATGCCGCAGGTCAGAAAATCGCCGTTCGTACAACATATACCGGAGCTGGTAACGGCTATCCAAATGGAAGCGCAAAAGAAGGATATATAAAGGAAGAAAGACATGAGCACGAAACACCGGCTGGAGGAGTCGCTGTTTATGACAAGAATGGAGCATTTGCAGGATATGACCGGTCTGGCGGCTGTTATACGAATAAGGCTTCTAAAGATCCAATCGACGCAGTGGACACAATCGTAAGTCAATGGGGAGTCAGAAGCTCTAATGGAGGATTAGCGGACGGCGATGAAGATGACTACTCTACTGATTGGCCGCTTTGTAGCACATATGCTGCAACGTTGGTGAGTGGCGGACTTCAAAGATATGGTAAAATAGAGCGTGTAAATAAAGATTCTGATATAAAAAATGGCCATGGCGGTATAGAACTGGACGGTCTTCCGGCTAATGGGATGTTCTGGGAACGTCCTGTTTATGGCGGGCCCGATTCCGTTGTGTTTCAGGGAGCTCTTGTTGTTGATGTTTCAAAAGCAGATAAGCTTCGCGTCTATATGGCGGGTATCCGCCCAGATTATGATTATCACAGTTTATCTTTTTATGGAAAGGCTGTGCATGTCGTCAACGATTGGCAATCATATTTTAACCAAAACAATATTTGGTACAAAGACAACAATGATACAAACTGGAACAATTATCCGGTAGATTGGAAATGGGCCAGAGAGCATCGGGTAAGATACTACCCGGGTGAAGCAAATTTTTATGGGACAACCGTAAAAAGACGCGGAGTGTATTTCGGCGGATGGCTTTGCCCTGAGTATACGGTAAATGCAGATTGGGCAGTCCATATTGACGGATTCCAATGGGATAATGCTAACGGGCAGCTTTCCGTACGGCATTACGGTGTGAGTAGTTGGGAAACTGTGCATGAATCAACGGGCAATGGCCATAAGCTTGGTTATGTCGATATCGACGTTTCTAACTTAAATACGTATAGCTTATTTGTGAAGTCTAATACATATTTTTACATCGGGCTCGTGTTGGATCCGGATGGACACGCTGTGTATACATGCGCAAATAACAATACTACATTTACGCAGACAAACCAGGGTTCTTCAACTGGTGGAGCGGGATACATCGATTCCAGAGTAAAGAATTATTCAAAAACTTCCGGTGAAAGAACCGGCGACGGAATGATCACATATTCCACTACGCTTGGTCAGACAAAAACGGAGACTAGCGCAACCGTTACTTGTCCAGATAAAGTGGCTCCTGAAAAGCCAACAGCAAAAGTCGATCCGGCAGAAGTGAGACATGATGGAATTGTTACAAAAAAGACGGTTACTTTGAAAGTGGCGGCAGATAAAGGAACGAATTATACCTTCTTTTGTCAGGCGTTTGATGCGTTCGCTGCAAATCCAAATGCTTTGTTTAAAGAATCGCCAAAAAGTATGGTGCCGGTAGTTTCCGGAATTGCGGGATATAAGTATGTTATCGACTTTAATTCAACAATCACTTTGAATAACCTTAAAAACGGGACCAATGTGTCTACGAAAACGACTAGCGCTAAGATAGAAAAGATCGCACTGGTAGAAAATAAAGATAAATACCTTCATGTGGTCTACTATGACGGAGCAGGGAACTATAACGACAAGAATATTCTCGATATTAATTTGGGGCATATCCAAAACCCGGATCCGGAGCACTATAAGGTTCTTACTCCAGAGCTCACGATCACAAATTCGACCGACGCCGGCATTTACCAGAGCGGAGGCATTTACTATGTAAATACGGATCCTAAGGTAGTGTTAAAGACGAAGCTTGTTGGAAAGATCGATGGAACTGCTTCACATTTCCGGTTAAACAAGCTTGCATGGGCAGAAAATACAGCTTATCCTTCCCCTGCGGGGTATACGGTATATATTCCGACAGCTAATTATGTACAAAGCAACGCGAATATCACTGGAGGAAGCTCTGTTCTGTCGACAGTTAACTGGAAAACTTCCAATGTAGTTCTTGGCGATAAGAAGACGATAACCGTAACACAAGACTTCCTGGTAACAAAAGAAGCAAAAGTGATCTTGACTCCATACGCCGAAGTGGATTGCACGGCACATGGAGAGGTCTTCTATAATACAGGAGAAGCGCGAACCGTATATGGCGATGGCACTGCTCCAGTTATAAAAAATGGAAATGGCAAAACATCAAAAGCGGTGTACGGCCTGACATACGACTATTTCTATGACTGGACAAAAACAGCTATTAAGCCTACCTTCACGATAACGGATAATATATCCGGTATTGCGAGCGTCAAGGTGTATGAAGGTATGGGCGACTATGGTAACTTGGTGGTTAATGAAGCATATGCCACGAGGACTACTTCCGCGACCATCAGCTGGGCCGCAGCCACGAACAGAGAACTGGCCTATACGATGGTAGTGACGGATAATGTTGGGAATTACCAAACGGTCTACATCATGACAAGACATGATGATACCGCGCCTACGATCACTAACAATGATGACAAGACATCGAAAGTCATAGACGGCGTCACATACGAATTCCTCTATGACTGGACAACGACTGCGTTTAAGCCTTCTTTCACGGTAACAGATATCCTTTCCGGGATCGCCAGTATCAAGGTATATGAAGGAAAGGGAACAACTGGCACCGCTGTTGTAAACAAGACGTATTCGAGCGGAACAGTATCAGCAGATATTTCCTGGACTGCTCCAAAGAACGCAGAGACTATTTATACAATGGTAGCGGTAGACAATCTTGGAAACACCAAGACGGTCTATATCATGACAAGGCATGATAATACACCGCCTGCAATCAAGAATAACGACGGCAAGACCTCAAAGTCCGTCGATGGCGTGTCCTATGACTACTTCTATGACTGGACGTCAACCGCGATCAAGCCGAACTTTACGGTAACAGATACTCTTTCTGGAATCGCAAGTATCAAAGTTTATAAGGGTAAGGGAACGACCGGCACCGCCGTTGTCGATAAGACTTATACGACACGGACTGTTTCTGCTACCGTCACCTGGAATGCACCACTGAACGCAGAGACTATTTATACAATGGTAGCGGTAGACAATCTTGGAAACGCCAAGACGGTCTATATCATGACAAGGCACGATGATACACCGCCTGCACTTACAGAGATGAAGAGCAAGGAGAACGTTGTGCCAGAGGTGGAAACCATTGAAAACATCAAGTATTACACTTATGGATGGACAGCCGGAAGCATCACGTTTGCATTTAACCCGTATGACATATTAACGGATGTAGCAAGCTTTACTCTTTATCAGACGGATTCTGCTTATTCTCACATGTCTGATCTGGTAAAGACATCCGGCAACAATCAGAGTATTCAGTATACGGATAATACGGAAGGCATCAGCTACTACGAGTTCGTTGCACTGGATGGAACGGGAAATAAGTCTGTTATCCGGATAAAGACCAAGATCGACTGGACAAGTCCTACCATCACAGGTCTTGAGGATTTCCAGGAAACTACTGAGAATTACATCAAAGGTCTGGACACCGGAGATTTCAGAGATGCAAGGGGAAACATTATACCGCTTGTCATCACTGTCTCTGTAACAGAGAAGCAATCAGACGCATCCATCATCCCTAGTGGCCTCAGGGATTTCTATGTGACCATTACAAATCATGATAACGGCCTGAGCAATACCTACACATCTGCGAACAAGAGTAAATATACTGGCACAGATAATGGAGGCATCACGGATGATAATGTGAAGATCGATATCATGGAAGATCTGGAGCTCTTCAATGGCCGATTTAGTATCGAAGCCTACGCAACAGACTATGTGGGAGAGGATGGTAATTCCACCATTGTGACGGTTGGAACGAGCGAGATGAGTCTTAACGTATCCATGGAGTCCATTCATTATAATGAAGGCTCCAAGGTGCGGACCTATACGGAAAAGGGAATGACTTACCGAGCATACCGCAAAGGAGAAGCCGTATGGCTGAAGGTCACCACAACAGGTTATGCGGATGCGATCCGTGTAGACTTCCCAGAATCCTTAAAGGGAACCAAGATTTACCGGTATAACGATACCAATGGAGATCATGTGCCGGATGAGGATTATAACGCAGACGATGTGATAGAGATCACAGATTACTATGATATCGTGACATCACGAGAGATCAATGGAACGGAAGATCTGATCGAGACAAACGGTAGTTGGACAGCATGGTACCAGCTGATTCTGCCGCTGACCGCAGAGACAAATATCGAGCGGGACGGAGAATCCGGGTATCAGCTGATGAGTGGAAGAGAAAGCTACGAGATCCAGGTGGTCGCTTATAAGAGCGGTTCCGGAGTCGTCACAACACCTTTCTCAAACGGCTATCGGGTCGAGGCAGGAGACCATCTCCTGGCAAGGAAAGTCCGGTTCAGCATCTATGGAAGCATCATGGATGATACAAGGACCACCATTGATGGACAGTGGTAAGGAAAGTCCCCGCAGCGAGCTGCGGGGCTTTTTTTGCGTGATACGACAGCGTTATGTACCTAAAATACGGAAAATAAAATATGGATAAAAAAATATTTTGCTTTTCTATTTTTTGACAGCTTTTCTATCATAATGAATTTGGAGCAAACTAAGATCGGATGGTTTGCTATGAAAGGCTAGATTATGGATTATTTGCTGATGAAAAAGGATCTGCCGGTAGCCGTGCTTCGGTTTGCGCAAAGGCAGATCATGTTAAGAGAAATACTGAATGCGGAAAAGATGCCGTATCTGATGAAGATTCCTCAGACAGGGGAATACGACATCATGCACTGGCTGGATAGGAGAATGCTGGCAAAGAGCAGGGCAAGCCTTTCGAAGATTCTAACATTTTATGAAGTTCCAACCAGGATGCATCTGCTGTTCAAGAACAAGGGGCTATCCCTTACGGACACCTATTGGCTTAAAAGAGAAGATGATTCCTCTACCTGGGGGGAAGTGAACTTCTTTGAGAATGATTACGGAGACAAGATCGGGGATTTCATCATCAACAATACTTTGGCAGAGCCGGCCCTTAGCCCGGACCTTACGACAAACGGGGTGATGGAGAAGAGCTGGCGGAAAAAAGATGGGCAGGACTTTTTGTTTAAGTTTGGAAGACCTCCGTTTTACCAGGAAGCGTTTAATGAGGTGCTCTGTTCTCAGATTGCAAGAGCATTTCCTGCTCTTCGGGCAGTTCCTTATTACCTGGGAAAGAACGGAGAACAAAGCTGCAGCCTTTGTCCGAACTTTATCACGCAGGATATCGAATTTGTCCCGGCGTCCGATGTTTACAGCAGGGCTTATGATCCTCTTGGAAATTCCAGGACGTACTTGGCAGAATTTGCAAAGCTCAATCACATTACGGAATACAAGGAGTTCATCAATCAGCTCCTGGTCTTCGACTATCTGATCGGAAACAGCGATAGGAACCTCGGAAACATTGGATTTATGAGAGATGCGGAAAGTTGCCAGTTCATCAGTATGGCTCCCGTCTTTGATAATGGCAATTCCCTATGGTTTGATGAGCCGACAGACCGTATCAATGGCATAGAAGATCCAAGTAAGCCCTTTGCCACTCCGCATGAAGAACAGATTAAGCTGACACATCATATTCATGGATTAAACATGCAACTGCTGTATACTTCTGTGCCTATGGTATACGAGGTGATGGCAGAACAGTATGATAAGAAAAGAGCGGAAAAGATCACGGAGATGATGAAAGTCAGGATCCAGTCTGTTGAGGAAAGGCAAAAACAAAGAAGGCATTCAAGAGATAGGGAAAAGTAGTGTTTCGCGCAGTTTTCACGTCCAAAACAAGGAATTTATCCAAAATATGGTATACTTCTTTATATAAGGAGATAGGAATATCTTTCTATATTTTTTCGAATAAAACATTGAAAAAACATTGAAAAAAACATTGGTGAAGACATGCATTTATTTAGATGGATCGGAAAGCAGTATTTAGACGCAAAAGAAGCATTTCAAAGCGAGCCTTGGTGGAGAGTAATTCTGAAGGCAATCATTTCGGGTAGGATTTTTTACTATATCCTTTTACTGGAGTTCCCGGTGATGGCAGTTTGTCTTATTTTGTCGCTCCTGAACCTCGTTCCGTACCCGGAATACAATGCTTTAGCTCCCAGCGCAGCATACAATACGGTTCGGACAATCCGGATCTTTGCTGGACATGCAAGTAGCATTCTGATATTCTTACTGCTCACTGTGGTCGGGTATGTGATTCCGCTTCATATCGCAGAAGGACATAAGAAATTTGACCTTTATGACACGTTATCTCCCATAGGGCTGATCTTGGCTGGTGTTGTCCTGTGGTTTGGGAAGGACTTTGCTTTGGTTCTGGCGCAATGGCCGCTTCCGTTCATCTCGGAAGAATTGCCCATTCAGCTGCAGATCCTGGACAAGATGTGCTTTGGCTATGCGATATACTCGGCGGCACTTGGATTGGTCCATCTCATCGTCATCATTGGCGGAGGAGCGCTCCTGATGGTTGCCGGTGCATTTGTGAAGCTGCTTAGACTAGACAAGACGTGGCACCATGTAAAGTATATGCTCTGGGATTCAGACTATAATATGGAAAAACACTCCAAGGCGGCAGTGTTTGCCAGTACCTTGATTGTGACAATTCTCTTTACGCTGATTAAGATTGGGGTTGTTGCAGGGCTTATCTATCTTATCTACCTGAAATTCCTGTAAAATACCCGAATAGCCTAAAAGAGAAAATCTAAGCTTTTATGGACAAATAATCGTTCGTGAACACCCAGTAAAAATCCACCTACTCGTTCATTACCTGGACGGGTAGGTTTTTTATTTTGGGGCGCGTCAAAGGAAAACCATTTTTTCCCTGTTTTTGCCATTTTACGTCCGTCTTTTTCATCATAATAGATATAGTTACACGGAATATGTCACATGGAGATTTTTATATGGCACCTCATGATGAAGTAGAAGAGATTATTGAACAGACTCAGGATAGCTCCGTTGCCTATATCGGTAACCTGATGGATCTGATCGACCGGTTGCAGAGAAAGAACTGGCCAATCGACGCAGCAGAAAAAGATGATCAGGCGATCAGTAAACTGTTCTCTGCAAAAGCCAGCAAGCACGGCATCAAGTCTCATAAGATGCAGGCTTATCACAAGAATAGTAGCTACATGATCTATTCTTTCAATATTCCTGGAAAAGACCTTACTTCGGGAGAGAAGATCGTTCAGATCAAGGCTCTCTTGGAGCACTATGGCCTTGACCTTGAACACTACGGCATGCCGGAGCACGGCCTCAATGCGCGCGATTTTGGCGTAGGTGAATGGAGACCACTTTCCGGTGTCGTTGAAAATATGAACAACCGGGAGATCGAACGGGCTTCCAAGGGTGATTATCGTGGAACCTATGCGATCGAGCCGAAATACTGTAAGATGGACGGCAAAATCTATATGCCGATCCACAAAAAAGACCACAATACCTTAAATCAGATCTTTGATGATATTCAGAACGGCAGAGTCAATCTGGATGAGATCATGGCGGAATATGCCGCAAATCATCCGGACGAAGCAGACCACGAAAATGACCCGGATCTGGAAGAGCTTGTCGAAGCAGAAGAAGAGTATTTAGATGAGCTGGAAGAAAAGGAAGAGCCTGGCGTAACCCCCTTAGAGGACGAAGAGCCTGAAGAGCCAGGTGAAGACGATGAAAAGGATTCTTCCGAAAAAGGCCAGAAAGACAAAAAGGGAAAAGAGGATTCTGGAGAACATTCGGGCGATTCAGAACCAGGAGACGATGAAGCGACACCTCTGGAAGATGATGAGGAGCCGCTTGCAGGAGAACAGGTAGAAGAGTCTGAGGAAGAACAGGTAGAGGTTCGCCCCGAAGAAGAGGAAGAAATCCAGGGACAAACTGCGCCAAAAGCAGAAGAGGAAGAAACCTTAGAAGATAAAACCTCTTCTCAAAAAGCGGACGAAGAGGATACGAGCAGATATGAGGAAGAGCCTGCAAAGGAAGAGGAGGATGCCTCTTACGAACAGAGAGATTCCATCGTAGAAGAGCCGGAAGACAGAGAGTCTGAGCACGAAGAGAACCGAGATGTAGAAGGCAACATTTCGGAACAGAGAGAGGTTGTAACTGAGGAAATTACTCCGGAAGAAAGACTTTCTGAAGAAGAGCACGAAGAAAAAGAATATTCTGAAGTAAAGACAGAAGATACAACGGTAGAAAACGTTGAGGCTACTGCAGAACAACAGGCTCCTCAAAGCGTTCCAGCGGCAGAACCGGATGTTAAGGATGTCTTATCAACCGAAGCCAAAAGAGAACGTTTCGAGACAGAAAGTGCTGTTCATAAAGAGGCAAGTGCTCCTATCGGAGGTGGGGAGTCTCTTACTGCTGAACAATATCGGACACAGATTGATAAGGCGGACGAAGAACAAAGACGCGCTGTAACAGAGCGCATGGCCGAGGCAAACAGGCAACGTGTCGAAAAACAGGCCCAGGAAACGGCAACCTGTATTGGAAATGGCTTTACCATTCAGAACATGGCAAATGAGTCCGGCGGAGAAACACCCTGGAATCAGGACTATCGAAAGCAGGACATCTTTTCATCGGAATCGTCTGCAACAAAGCCGGAGAGCGCTCCGGTAAATATTGCGAGAGAATCTGTTTCAGGAAGTGCTAGGGAGAATGAAGGAAGCGCTCCGGTAAATGCAGCAAGAGAATCTGTTTCAGGAAGTGCTAGGGAGAATGAAGGAAGCGCTTCGGTAAATGCAGCAAGAGAATCTGTTTCTGGAAGTGCTAGTGAGAATGAAGGAAGCGCTCCGGTAAATGCAGCAAGAGAGCCTGTTACAGGAAGTGCTAGTGAGAATGAAAGAAGCGCTCAGGTAAATATTGCGAGAGAATCTGCCCAGAAACATACACAGGAGCAGATGACGGCTATCCGACAGGCGCCTGCGGAAAATCCTTATAGCTATTCTTCTCAGGATGGCTCTTTCCGCATGGTGATGGAAAAGAGAGCCATGAGCTACGATATGTTCCACGGCAAGAATGATATCGTAGAAACGACCGGAGAAATGTTCACGAACCCTTATTCAGAGGATGTGAATCAGGGTGTTGTCGGAAAGAGTAAGAAAGAAGGTGAAGACTTCAGGGCCGGCATCGCATCGAAAGCATATGATGACATGATGCACAATATGCAGGCCATCACCGCGAACCGTTTGGCAAGAGACATGGAGAAAAAACGCGGAAACGATTACATCGTGACCGTGACCATGTTCCTAAACGCGAATGGAAAGACAAACAGAGGCTTCCATAGCTTAAAGGACAGCCAAAAAACGATAGATGACTTCTATGCACAGCTAGAGAAAAAGCGGCTGGTCAGAAAAAAGCCGAGCGGCGGTTATGACTGCAAAAGCTTGGAAGACCTTGCAAAAAAAGATCCAAAGGCAGTCCTCAAGTCTCTCGGATTATCCGAGGGCGACAAAGAAGCAGCTGCCATGATGGATGATATCCTGCTGTTCGTCAAAAAAACAAAGTCTTACCAGAGATCCAAGCATGATAATTATAAGAGCAGCCAAAAGTTCCATCAGAAGATGGCGAAGCACTCCGCCGGCGCTTCCGATTTCTACAAGGGCTTAGAGGATGCAAAGACTAATCTGAATAAGATCAAGCAGACGATCCATTACTCCAAATTGACCATGAAGATTGCCGCAAGAACGGCGCATCATATGGTCATGAAGGTAGTGCCCGGTGCAAGAAAGGTTGACCGGGTTATCCGAGTCGGCAAGGCAGAGGCGAAAGAACGGCTAAAAGAAAAGTCTGGGTATAATAAAGTCCGCGATCACTTTGATAAGAAGCGAGCCGAAAAAGGAAACGAGAAACAGAAGAAACGAGAGGAAAAGGATAAAAAGAAAAAAGAAAGAAGACAGCGATTAAGAGAATCTTCAAAGCTTCATGAAAGAGCCTTGTACCGGGCCGGAGCAATGACAAGAGGTGTCGTGAATGCCGGAAAGGTCGGAATCAGCATCTTAAGGGTTCCTGGCCAGATCTTCAGTTTTTCTAAAGTCGTTAAAGACAAGATCAAAAATGTCTTGAAGGCTGTTGCTGGCGGTTGGTTTTTGATTGTTGCCGCACTTGTAGGCATTGTAACGATCATCATGACGATTCTTTCAACGATTACGGCATTCTTTGAGCCTTCCGAATACGGTGTGGAGCTCAATGTCAAGACATCTGTCATGGGTAAGGCTTACGAAGCGCTTCAGCAATATGAGATGAACTGGGCACAGGCGCTGGGAGACAGTGAATACATTACTTCGATGTGGGGGCTGATCCTTTATTCGGAGAACCATATCCCTGTCACTCAGTATGCTCCGACGATCAATGGCATCGTGTCCTACGATTCCTCTCAGAAAGCGTTTATGGCAAATCCTTTTGGATTTACACCTTTGGATACCGGGATCTACAAGCCGATCACAAAGTTGGACGGCGGAAGTGAGTCAACGATCGTAACATATGGTGAAGGTGTCGGAACCAGCAATATCAAGGAAATCCTTACGATGGCACAGGTCTATTACGGATATGAGGATCTGAGTTACGATCCTTGGTATAACCTTGGAACTGCATGGACGAGCGGAACAAACTGGCTCAAAGCTAAGGCATCCGGAATCTTCTTTGGAGAGACGGAAGCCAGCTCCGATGAAGAGGGGTGGAACCTGAACGCAAGGTCCATGAAAAAGTACGCGACAGAACTGTTTGAGGCATCTCATCAGGAAGTTGTGGATCTGGAATACCTCCAGTTTGCAACGTGCTACACGGATTCAGTGTCCGGAACAGCAAATCTTGCAACGCAGCATGCTGAGAGCACGGGCGATACCGGAGAAGAGTCAACCACGAATACGGTGCTGGACAAGTGTACGGATTATGACCTTGGCGGTTGTATGAGGTTTGATAACTTCTATTATCAGCTCTTTGGCGATAACGTAGGCATCGCTGTACAGGACATATCCGGCGCATGGCAAAACATGGGTCAGTCCGTTCAACCAGTCGTTGGAACCGGTTTTTCGGAAGAAAAAAAGAGTGTCGCTGAGGCAGCATGTTTTACCGGTATGACGGAGAAGGAAGCGCTTTCCAAGATCGCATCGGATCCAGGATGTTGGAGCGTATCCCATGGAGAAGCTACAAGTAGCAGTTCCGAATCGAACACTAAGCCGGAGGATCTTCCTGAGCTGACAGATAATCAAAAGAAGTTCATTGAATTAGCTGGATTAAGTGATTCCGGCATCAATTCAGTAAGCGGATTTACCGCAAATGGTTCCACTATGACTGCTACCGCAGAGAAAGTGGACGTCAGTTCTCAGACATCTGATGAAAAAGATGTGTGTGACGAGTCAGGAAGGCACTATGGACAGACTGTATCCGAAAAGACGGTTGAAGGAGTTACTGGATACTATCATGCAGATGGTACAGAATGCGCATCCAATATTCACATCAATAGTGAGACTACTTATACGACGCAAAAAACGTCTTACGACATTGTTGTGAGGTGGTCCTGCGCTGGAGGGCACAGCGGAAGATTCTGTGGTGGGCACCTGGCAAGTAAGGTAACCGGCATCGTGTACAGCATCACAGCGGACCAGGCAGACGAAAATGCACTTCATATCGAAGGAAAAGAGCAGGAAGTTTTAGCCTGGGACGGCGTAAATACTTCTGTTGATACAGGAAGGCTCTTCAGCTCTTCTGACATCTTCGATGTTGACAGTGCGATCACCCATAGCAAGCAGCCGGATGATTGGGAAGGTTGGACGGCCGACAACATCGCCCTTGTAAACCTTAAGTACAATCAGGACTGGGCATCCCTCTATGGCGTGGAGATCGCTCCAAACATCGGAGGAAGCCCGCTTACGGCAAGCGAAAAGAAGGCAATCCTGGAAGCACTAAAGGTAACATACCCGAACTTAAGTCAGGAGCGGTACGAGCTAGTTGAGAGGGCGTTAAATTACGTCGGTATGGGCGGATATTCCCAGGCTCATCACCCTCATGGATATCTTGGCAAATGCAATATCTTCGGCGTGGAGAGCTGCAATATGACAGACTGCACCGGATGGACGTCCTTTATCACGGAAGGATATAAGACTATCAGCGGCCTGTATACCACTGCAACTTACTGGGGTGCCTTTAAGCTAAATGATTACTCGGTAGGAGTAGCGCAGCCAGGAGATATCATTATCCGATATGATAAGGATCCACATTCAATCCGGGGAGATGGCGGTGACCATGCACTCTTGTACATTGGAAAACTGAATTTCGATGATTCGCTCAAAGAAAAGCTCTTTGGAGATATCGAGTTTGAAGATGGATATTATACGATCGATTGTTCTACCGTTGATGGTGTCGGAAATATCTTCTTCCGGAAGAGATCATATGTAAATGGACAGAAATCTGGGTACGTATATTACATCGACATCGATAATCCTCATTAAAACATCAAAAAAACATTGTAAAAGAAGGCCTGCCGGGGATTCCCGGCAGGCTTTTCGATTGGAAAAACAGCCAAAAGTCATGAAGTGGCCACGCTTTTCTGAGTCAAATTCTCCATAATCTTCATGTAATCGATAATTGGAGAAACCCAATGGAGGAAAAAATATGGAGACTCTTAGAAGTTTGAATAATCCGATGAACGCTTGTCTCACAAACAGACAGTTCGGTGTAAATTCCCCGCTGTCCGAAACGGCAAAGAACGCCGGAAAGCTGGACCAGAAGATCAGAACCTGGATTTTCAAGATGATCCGAAAGGAGATGACGAAGGCCGAGCTCAAGGAAGAGTGCCTTCATGCCTACGACGAGGATCCTTCTGTCGTAGATTACGCGAAGATCAACAAGGGTACTACTCTGTATGAATGTCTTTGCCGGTATTTTGATTCCGAGCAGAGGTTCGATCAGATGGAGGAGTGTCCTGAGACGGTCATCGATATCTACGGTGTGACGGTAGACATTAAGCCTGACGTGCTGGTAAAAAACGGTGACAAGATCGAGGTCATCAAGTACTTCTTTGCAAAGCCCAAGGGCTTCAGTGAAGTAAGTATGTCCCTGTACGCTCTCCTGTATTACGGAAAGGAGTACGCTGCTGCAGAATATTCTGGAAAGAATATTCATGTGACTGCTTCTTTTTATTATCTTCGCCAGAAGACGGATAAGAAGAACGCTCTGGATCCCGGCGCGAGTGTGTTCAACCTGGACTTCTTTGCAAAGGAAGGCAAGAACGTAGTCTCTATGGCTGACTACAATCTTGGCCAGGTTGCGGATGAAACGCAGCGCGTTACGCAGCTTGATACCGAGTATTACGGAAAGTTCGTAGCTTTTGCCAAAGGTGCTCAGATGAATTTCAGCGAAGAGAAGTGCAGATACTGCACGATGAACGCTGTATGTTCCTATAACAAGATCAAGAATCCTCTTCCTTGTGCGCCCGGCGGAAACACCGCTACCGTGTACAATGAAGATCAGAAGAAGATCTTGGCTCACCGCGAAGGACTTGCAAGAGTTATTGCGGCAGCTGGAACCGGCAAAACGGCAACCATGACCGGATACATCGCTGAGCGGCTGAAAGAAGGTGTTGAACCGGAAAAGATCCTTGCGATCACATTTACCAATGCGGCCGCGAAGGAACTCACCTATCGCGTTGCCAAGATCTGCGAAGAAAACGGCATCGATGAAGAAGTGGCAAAGAGGGTCGTTATCCGCACGTTCAACGGCCTCGGTCAGGATCTCCTGAATGAGAACTATCAGGTATTTGGCTATGCTAAGGAGCCTGAGCCGATCATTCCCAGCAAGGCCAGCGAGATCATTGAGCATCTCCTTCTGGAAGAGAAGGTAGATGGCATTGATTATGATAATCTCAAAGTGGACGAGCTGTACTTAAAAGGCGGCATTGTCGTTACAAAGGCTGTCTTTGATGTCTTCAAGAGATATCAGATCAAATGGAATGAGCTGGACCGGAAGGCGGACTTCGTGATTGAGAAATGCGAGGCTGTATCGGATTCTCTCAATGAGAGCCTGGTGAAGAACCTGTATCCCCTGTATATGCGCTATGAGCAGGAGCTCAAGAACGAGTGCCTGAATGAGTACGCAGACCAGGAGATGGCATACAGCGAGCTGGAAAAGCGAGTTCCGGGATACTTTGCAGAGCATGGCTTCGAGTACATTATTGTCGATGAGTTCCAGGACAGTAATGTAAGACAGATGGGCATCTTAAAGCTCCTTCTGACTTATAAAGGCTTGAAGGCGATGGTCGTTGTGGGTGATGATGCGCAGGCAATCTACGGATTTCTGGATTCTTCCCCCGAAAACATCATTAACTTCTTTGGTCTTATGGGCCAGAACGGGAAGGACTACTACCTGACCAAAAACTACCGCTCAGCAAAGAGCATCATCGATCTGGCGAACCGGATCCATAACCTGAACCGGTTTAAGATTCCGAAGATGATGAGTCCTATGTCCGATGCGGAAGGAAAGGTTACCATCACCGCCTATTCCAGAAAGGAAGAGGAGTACCGTCATATCGCAAGCGAGATCAAGAAGAAGATCTCTGCAGGAGAAAAGCCTGAGAACATCGCAGTTATCGCCTTCACAAAGTCGGAGCTGCTCAAGATCCAGGAATATCTGATCGCAGAGGGAATCGATTCATCACTCTTGGTTCCCGAAAATGTGATGGAAAACTCCAGAGTAAAGGCTATCCTTGGTCTTTACAGTAGCCTTACGGAAGAAGGTGATGAGAAAGGTGTCGTAGCTTACCTGTCTGCTTGCGTAGACGGAAAGTACATGGCGCTGACCGAAAAGCAGCGCACGGATTTCATTAGCCAGCACCTCTCTTATGCCGAGGCTTTCCGGGAATTTACTCCGGAAGAAAAGCTTGCGCAGTTCAAAGCGCAGGTTGAGCGGATCCCCGGTAAGGACATCGATGAAGTATATACCTCCTTTGTCGAGCAGGTCGAGCGTGCAAAAACCTGGAGTGCGATCTCAAATCTGATCTATTGCTTCAGTGTTTATGGCGGCAAGGACACTGTATCCAAGGTGCTGTCTTATCCCGGCGTAGCGCTTACTACGGCACATTCTTCAAAGGGCCTCGAATGGAAGATCGTCTACAACACGATCACGAAATACGATGGCAAGCAGCTCCGTCAGGATGCTGCGAAGATGGAAGAGAGAAGAAGACTTCTCTTTGTATCTGCAACAAGAGCAAGAGAAGAGCTTTATATCTCCGGCCAGTACTACGCATTTGGAACTATGGCAGATGCCAAGAGCCCGGATGAAAAGCGCAATTTCAATCTTCATTATCTGATGAAGGAACTGTATGTGGTAAGCAACCGCTCCCTTCAGGATAACCTGAAGAAGTCCGCATAAGAAAAAAAGGAAAATGGTCTGCGAAAAGCAGGCCATTTTTCTTTATGCTTTTCTATCATAATCACCATGTAACCGATAACAGGAGCAACAAGAGGTATAAAAATGAAAACAGCATATTTTAGTGTACTTTGTAAGGCTTTGTACAAGGCAGAGCTGGAGATCCCGGACGATGTTCCGGCTGGTGAAGAGCTTTCCTATGTGCAGGAGCATATCAACGACCTTCCCGTTGGGGATCTTGCATTTGTAGAGGATCTGGAGCCTGAAGAGGCTGTGGATGAGCTGCACTGCGTCGTTGATGAAGCAGGTACCAAAATCTGAAGGAGAAAAATGGAACAAAAGGAAAGAAGGGAAATACTGACCAGCATCGCATGGGATACATTGGCCAGGATCAAGGAAGAGCCTACCTTGCGAAAAGCGGTGAACGAATCAAGGGGCTCGCAAGTTTTCTTCAATGGCAGAAAAGAATACTATCGCTGCCAGTTTAAAAGAAGGAAAAGACCTGCGAGAGTATTCCTTTCCGGGAAAAGGACTATGGAAGCCGCTCTAGCGTATAAAGGGCAGAAAGTGGCCGTCTTAAACTTCGCCAACGAGTACCATGTAGGCGGAGGATTCTTAACCGGCGCCGGCGCACAGGAAGAAAGCCTGTGCCGGTGTTCTACTCTTTATCCTTCATTAAATACGAAGGCTGCGGAAAAAGAGTTCTACAGAAGGCATAAAATGAGAAATAAAAGCCCATTGGGAAGCGGAGACGTCCTGGTAAATAGGGATGTCATCATCTTTAAAACAGATGAGGAGTTCCCAAAAGAGCTGCCAAAGGAAGAATGGAAAACTGTTAGTGTGTTCACATGCGCAGCGCCGGATCTTTCAAAAGGAACAGTCCACCAAAAAGCTGTCGAAAAAGCTCTAAAAAAGCGGATTGAGATGATCTTCCGATTAGGGATAAGCTGCGGAGCGGAGGTGCTGATCCTGGGAGCTTTCGGATGCGGGGTGTTCCAAAATCCTCCAGAACTCGTAGCACGGCTCATGGTCGAAATGGCTGAAAAGTACCGATGGTACTACAAGGCTATTGAGTTTGCCGTGTATTGCCCGGAAGGACATACGGAGAACATGGATGCCTTTCGCAAAGAGTTTCAAAAAAAAAGGAGAAATAAGCAAGATGTTCCGTGAGAGAAAACCAGGCGAAGCGAGCACAGAGAGTGCCGGATTTGCCACAGTATTTGGGATTGGTTTGCTACTTGTGCTGCATTGCATCTTTTATATGCTGTAGACAAATCGTCCGAAAAAAGAGAGGCTTGCATCATCTGCAGGCCTTTTTTTTATGTTTTTTTCTCCATAATCTCTATGTAATTGATAATTGGAGCAATTAAGAGGTATAAAAATGGAAAAAGATGTGCTTTTATTTCATGCCGGTAAAAACCGGTTCATCCGTGCGAGTCTTGCGGATCAGCAGGTGACTTTGCAGATCGGGACGCCGGATGGCTCCTGTATTACAAAGTGCATTCCGGCAAATGAGTGGGAGGATTATCTCTCCGCTAAGCTCTCGGCCGGATATGTACAAAAGGAATCACAGGAAGTGAAGGAAAGAAAGTACCACCCGGTACTGGATTTCTTGAGGCGTCTCTCCAGACAGGTCGTAGAGGGTTCCCTAAAGCTTTTGATCACTCCTTCCAAGAAGGATATTGAGGAAGCAGAAAGGATTCTTACGGAAATGGCCACGGAAAAAGATCTCGTAGCCTTTAATAAGGGTATGAGTACTCTGATCAGGCTTCTTCCCAGAAAAGCGAGAAATCCGATTCTGCTTTTGGCAAAGAGCGAGGAAGATTTCATCAAAATCCTGGAAAGAGAGCATGATCTGCTTGAGAGCCTTCGCACGTTTTCGGACGATGGAGCCGAGGACGTTTCCGGAGTGTCGTTTCAGGAGGCGGACAAAGAAACTGTCAAAATGATCAAGAACCACTGCGGAAGCCTTGGTTCGCGTGTACAGCATGTGTACTGTGTCGAGAACGCAAAGCAGAACGCGGCCTTTGAAAGCTACATGAAGACTAGGGGCGATAAAAGAACAACGCTTCTGTTCCATGGCAGCCGAAATGAGAACTGGTTCTCCATCTTAATGACGAAACTCAAGGTGAACCCGGTCAATGTGGTAATCACTGGAAAGATGTTCGGAAATGGCATCTACTTCGCACCGTCTGCAGCAAAGAGCTACGGCTACACTTCATGCCGCGGCAGTAAATGGGCAAACGGACGAAGCGAGAACGGGTATCTTGCCTTGTACGAGGTGGCAACCGGCCATGAATACCGGACAGATCACTGGGAGAACCATATGACGAGATACGACAAAAAGTCTTTTGAAAGAGAACATCCTGGCTGTGACAGCTTCCATGCTCTGGCAGGAAGAAATCTTTTGAATGACGAGGTGATCGTATACGACGAAGGCGCATGCCGGATCAGGTATCTGATCGAAATCGCGTAAAGCACAAAGGAGAAAAAATGGGACATTGCGTAAACTACTATGTAGTAGATAAGAAATCAGAGATCATGCCGACAGCTGAAGAACACGCTTTTATCAACACTGACAGACAGGAAAATCGTTCCGGAAGCTATCATGGAAATATGCGCATTTCGGAGGATAAGGTATTTCCGGATCGCGATAGCGCTGAGGAGTACATTGACAATCTGGACGGATTTTATCAGGATTATGCCGTCCGGTTCCATGATATTACAAGCTTACCGCACAGCAAAAAAGCAAAGCAGCTAGAAGAGAAGATCAGTGAGCTCAGAGCAAAGAAAAGCGAATACATCAAAGCTCACTCAGTCAAGACACACAAATCAGCACAGGTAGGATGTAAGAACTGCGGCTCCAAGCTAACGATCAAGTACCTGGGAAGCGAGATGTGTCCAGTGTGTGGACTGGATCTTCGTTCAGACTACATTTTGGAACAGGTTCGTAGCTATGACCAGAAGGTGCTGGACGTGGAGAAAACACTGAAAGAAGAGCGCCGGAAACAGCACGAAAAGGCTCCGATCAAATGGCTGGTCAAAGTTGATGTACATTGCTAAGGAGAAAAAAGGAGAACCTATGTTACAGACTACAATTGTAAGGAAGAAAACTAAGAATGACCCAGGCTGCGTCGCTGTATGCTCTGACGCTACCGAAATCTATCTTAGAGTTAGTGGCCGAGCCGCTTTTGGAACAGAAGAGATGCTGGCAAGGATTATTGACGGAGAATTTGTTGTTGATCCAGAAGTGGCAAAGAAGCACGGGATCTCAGTTCGAGTCAAATAGTGCAATAACATTGACTAGCACTACCGAAAAAGGAGAAAGAATGAGCGACCTGAGGCACTTATGGAAGGTTGGCCAACAGTGTGTGGCCGTTATGGATGGAAAGAAACGGCAAGGAACTGTAAAAGAGGTGTATGAAGATCATGTGATCGTCGATATCCCGACTGTTTCTGACCACTGTTGGTTTGAAAGCGGTCTGAATCTCGACGCGCTGTATCCACTGTATAAAAATCGATAAAAGTGATACATCAAAATAAGAAAGAGGGTCTGGCGTTTGGCTGGATCCTCTTTTGCGTTTCTTCTATATATAATGTATCGATCATGACGTAGAATATATATGATAGTACCAAATTTAACGATTATGTATGTAGTACCAAAAGGGATTGCAAAGAATGCCCTTCAGGATTAAAATATAGGTACCAAATAAAACGAACCTTAAAAGAGGTACAAAAATGGTCTACGGATATGCAAGAATCAGCCGAAAGGAACAATCTATTGATAGACAGATCCGAAATATCAAAAAAGACTATCCTGAATCACTCGTCGTACAGGAGGCGTATACTGGAACCAAGATGGAACGTCCAGCATGGACCAGGCTGCATAAAAGAGTAGAGACCGGGGATACGATAGTCTTTGATTCGGTATCTCGTATGAGTAGAAATGCGGACGAAGGAGTCGGAACCTACTTCGAGCTATTTGAAAAGGGTGTTCATCTGATTTTCTTGAAAGAGCATTACATCGATACAGATGTCTATGCTGAGAATATGAAGGACAAAATCGCACTCCAGGGAACGGACGAGGACGAGATCTTCAAAGGTCTCAATAACTACTTCCGTAAATTGGCCGAGAGACAGATCCGCATTGCGTTTGAGCAGGCTGAAAAGGAAGTGCAGGATCTGCATCAAAGAACCAAAGAGGGTATTGAGACTGCAAGGTTCAAAGGGAAGCAGATTGGCCAAAGGCCAGGAGCAAAACTAAATGTAAAGATGAAAGCTCCGGCACAGGAAAAGATCAGAAAGTATAGCAAGGATTTTGATGGCAGTCTTGCAGATCCGGAATGCATCCGAGTGGTAGGAGTGAGCAGGAATACTTATTACAAATACAAAAGGGAGTTGCGGGATGCGTGGCTCAACACCATGAATAGCAGAGACTCTGAAAATTATGAGTAAGTAAAAACCTGAAAGGAACATGATTGGAATATGAAAGGTAAAACTAAAAAGCAATGTAAAACTTGTATTCATATGGATGCAGCGCACTGTCGTGATGATGGGATGTGCATCCCGCAAGTATTTGCTGGAAAAGGATATAAGACTACCCTGGATAATATCCCTTGCAGATTTTACGAAGAGGCTCCGCCTACCAAAGAAGTCCCTTTAATAGGGAAATTGAAAGAAACACTGGTATGGGATAGTAATTATGGCGGGTATGTAGAGCAGCGAAATAAAAATCCAGAACCAAAAGAACGCATAGAAAGACCGTTTTCTAAAGAATATCAGAAGCTAGAAGAACAATTTAAAAATGGGGAAATCACATTAGGTGAGTGGATGGTGAAAGTACTAGATGTTCCGCTCTATGAAGATGAAGAATAGTATCAATACTATTTAAAATTCGAACATGTTCAGGTAGCAGAAAAGGGATAAGGCGTAGGGCCTTACCCCTTTTTTTACTCATTCTATACCTGGGCGCTATCATCCTTGTGGCCGTCGATATTCTCGCAGATTTCAGTTCCGTCCTCTGCATAAGTAATCCAATATTGTTTTCCTCCTCTACGCGAGCAATGCGGCAAGTGATGTCTTCCGCAATACCCTCTGGTATGTCCAATCATGCCTTTTCCATTCATTGCTAAAGACAAAAACTCATCAAAGTTGTCGCCGGCTGGGCGCGCCGTTATGGCGTCGCAGTTTAAATCCCTCGGATGAAAGGCATAGGCGTCAAGGACATAATCAAAATACTCCCTGCCTTCATCAGAGTCAAACCAGCTCTCCACATGATCCCAGGCAGCATTCCAAATCGAAGCAGAAAAAGCATTTCCCTCCTTAAAGAAATTCGTGCACTTGTAGTAATAGACCTGATAGATGTCGCGCGCGAGAGGGATGTCCTTGTACAGAACGCCAACCTTCGGATCATCAATATCTGCCATAAGGAGTAGCTTGAGAATGCAGGTTACAGAAAAACTGGATAAATTACGCATAGGCATCTTCCTATGGTACCAATCATACAGCTCTCGGACGACCTCTCCTCCCTTTTCATCAATCTCTTCCAGACAAACTCTTTCATCGGTAACGGAATTTAATTCCCTGTGGGTATAGGTATATTTCTTCCCTTTAGGGACCATATTTGCGATCCGGTAAATGTCGGTGGGTTCTGTTAAGACAGCAAAGGCAGCAAAAGCCTCGTAAAGAGGGCTTTTGATATATTCCCCATTTTCCTTCCGATTCGATAAATAAATTGTGTGCTCCGTATCATGGAAGAACCGGTCAACATACTCCATATTTTTTTTGTTCTGCATGATATAGCCGTTTTCAAATGGAGCATAGTTCTTCGCAAAGATGAACTCATCAAATTCCTTTAACGTGATGCTCATGGTAGTTCCTTTCGATCAATGTTTTAGTGATATTTTTATGATATTTATTTTAATAAAAAAAATATTATTTCTTACCTATATCATATCACAAGCACGAAAAAAGTAAATTTTTGGGCGTGAAAAACTGAACTAGGCACAATCAGGAAAAAATCGCTGCGTACAGTGTTTAACCAACATTTTTCTACAGAATTTTTATCATAATATCTATGTAACCGAAAGAAATCTAGGGTGTTCCCTATGTAAGAACTTATCTAAGGAGGAACTATATGAGTGCTATTTTTAATCCGGAGACCGGAAGTATGGTAGAAGAAGAGCGGGAAGAACTGGTCTACCAGACAGATGTTCAGTCCGGAGACATTACTATCGAAGAGATCATCGCGAGCTCCAGCCGTGCGGCAGAGCTGTCCGGGTCTGCTGTAGAAGTAGCAGAAGCGCTCGAATCGTTTGAGATTGATCCGATCGAAGAGCTTCTGGACAAAAGAACTGAAGAAGAGCGAAAAGAAGGCTTGAAAAGCGTTTGTGATAAAATCCAGAATGCAAGCCAGGTCGCAGACGATGCGATCGAAGTGGCAGAAGACTGCGAGAATTTCATGAACGCAGAGGATGAAAATCAGGATTATTCTATCCAGGCAGAGGTAGAAAATACCTTGGAGGATGCGGGCCAGGCTGCGGCAGAAGCAAAAGAATCCGCCATTGACTACAAGGAAAAACTGGAAGCGCTGCTTGTCGAGTATCAGAAGCTCATCGAAGCAAAGAATATTGAGATCGAGCGCGTCAAGGACCAGATCGATGGACTGCAGGCGCAGGTCGAAGAGGCTCAGTACAAGGCAACACACCGGTTCTGGCGCTTGTCCGACAAAATGGCAGCTGTTGCGGAGTTCTTTAAGGGTATCGAGGAAAACCATCACAACAAAAAAATGGATAAGGATGAGCGGTATCTGCATGCTGCAAGAAAGTACTATGAAAAGGTCAGTGAAAGGGTAGACGAAAGACTGCAGAAAAAGAACGACGCATATCACCATGCAAGACAGAGTCTGTTCGAACAAGCCAAAGCAGACTATCACAAGAAGGCGGAAAGACAGCTCGGTATCCTGGGGGTGCTCACTCGACCTAAGAATCGGGTAGAGCTTGCAAAGCCCGGAGACAAAAAGGACGAAGCTGAAAAGATCTGGAAGTTTGTACAGGGCAATAAGAAGTACATGAAGAAGCTCGAAAAGATCGAGAAAAAGTACGGATACCTTACCGACGACTCCAAGGACACTGTAATCACCGCGCAGTGGAAGCAAGATAAGAAGGATGCAGAAAAGCAGCTGGAGAGGATCGACATTCTTATGGAGGAAATGACCGCATACCGAGAAGTCGAGCGAGAGAAAGCTGCAGAAGAGGAACTTGCCAAAAAGATGTTCGAGCTGAAAGGCGCTATGACTGCCGGCGAGAATAGACGGGTCAAAAAGATTGAAAAGGGTGACCGAAAGAACGGCCAGGATATGGTTCAGTAAGTTTAGAAACCAGAAAAAAACACATACAAAACACCGAAAAAAGGGCGGCCTGCTCAAAACAGGCCGTCTTTTTTGTATCTCTTTCATCATAATCCTTATGTACCCGAAAATTGGAACAAAGAAAGGACCGTATATATGGAAGAAACAAAGAAATTTTACGAGTATGTACAGGCCGGAAGAGACTTTCTTGTATATGACCTTGAGACGACCGGGGTCCGTTCAACAGACAGGATCATTGAGATCTCGACCAGGTTATATCAGAAGGTAAACGGCAGATACCTTTGCACCGAACAGAATGAGTACTACGTGAACCCGCAGATGCATATCCCGGAGGAGGCGTCCAGGGTAAACCATATCACAGATGACATGGTGGGGGACAAGCCGACAATCGATGAGCTGTTTCCTAAGCTTCAGAAGATCTTTGATCCAGCTAAGAAGCTGGTGGTCATGGGCTACAACAGTAAAAAGTTCGATAACAAGTTCATGGACCGGCTCTTTACCGCACATATGGAGCTGTTCGACTTCGACTTCCTGGATGTCTACTTGATGGTGAAGGAGGCTTCTTACCTGCCCTGCGGAAAAAAGCAGGAAGAGGTATTCCGGTACTTCTTCCCAGACAAGGGGGATTCCCTGGACTGGCACAATTCCAGTGCAGATATCATTGCAACCTGGAATGTAGCTTGTGCTCTGACAAAGCAATACCGTTCCAGAGTGCTGCAGAGTAAAGATTCCGGGATCAAGACCGTAAGCGTAAAGAGTTATCGTTCCTACAGCCCCGGAGCAGGAAGAAAGTATCAGTTCTGGCGGGTTGTCACTGCCGATGGCGCTTATCATGAGTTCATGTACTCCGTCTTTGACGGGAAGTGGAAGGCGCACGATGAGGTGACGGACATCGAGAAGTTCGATATCGGAAGCCTGGTCAACGCCTGCAACGAATGGGCGCAAAAAAATGGTGCAGACCACCACAGGAAACTAGCATAAGAAAAAAAGGAAAAGACCGAATAAAAAAATTCGGCCTTTTCTTTCTTTTGTAAGCCTCTTTTCAGAAACTTTTTCATCATAATTCCTTTGTAATCGAGCTGAAATATGGAGAAATTGAAAGGAGGACAAAAATGGACGTTGCACACAGATACATCTTGTCTGTGAAAAGACGACTCAACGATGGTTCGCAAGAACTATTTAAGAGTGCGATTGAATATTATAAAGTAATGTCAAAGGTAATTAGTATAGAGAAACCTCGCGCACAGAAACTCGCACTGTACGTGAATCCACGCTTTGAAAATGCACGATTCTACATGGACCGGGTATGGGTAGAGGGCGTAACGGTGAAGACCGAGAAAGAAATGCTCGACCTTCCGTTTGAGACACGGGATAAGGCCTTTGACGGTCAACCGCTCGTTCGTATTGAGAGTGAAGGAGAATTTTACTACATCCTGATCACGGAAAGCTCCATGAAGTCGCTGCGTGATCATTACTCCTTTACCGGAAACCCTTTTGAGGAGGGCAAGGAAGAGGAGCGGGACAAAGCCATTATCAACATGACGAACCGTACCACCCGGCTTGACTGGCTGATCCGCGAATACGATAGCGGATATGAGTTAGTCGGAGTATACGGAAAAAGACATTCCGTAATGGATCCGAACCTGTTCTTGGAAGGAGAAGAGTATTTTATGGCCCATGGCTATGATTTTGACAGCTTTGAGATCATTCCTGGGATCATTACACTGTATCTGCGGTTTAAGGAGGACAATCCTTCGAAAACTTACCGGTGCGTGAGGATTACGATATGCGAGAACCAGATGTTCCCGTCAAGATTTGATTTTGGAATCCGCTATGATTCGGAGAGAGGCAAGGACTGGTATTGCTTCAGCCCGGTGGTCAACTACGTTGTGCCTGAAACCATCCAGGAATGGAAGGCTATCCTGGAAGACATCCGATTCGATATGCGTAGCCCGGAAGAGCTGGAAGCATGGACGATTTCAGTCATGTTCAAGAATAAGGACATTCTCGGAAAGAAGTTTGCAAGAGACCTGGAGCGTATCCAGGCAAAGAAGCCTGACTTGTCAGCATGGGAGCTTATGAGCGTATTCCATGACCAGATGCGGTTCCAGGATAACGTAAGATCCATGCGTAACAGTGTGGCTCTCTATACGGAGTGATGACTATGCATATAGTAAAGATCCTGCCGGAATGTCCATATTGTGGGAGCGTCCGAACAGGGCTGTACATTTATGAAAGGGAACATTATCCGAAACGAAAACAAAAGGCATTCGTCAGTGGTTTGCGAGTTCGCCTCGCAAGCCGCTACGAAAGCCATGGAAATCTCTTTTGTTCCGACTGTGGGAGGAGTTTTTCCGGGAAAATCAAAAGGAAAATCCTCTCCGAAAAGGAATTCTACGGATTTCTCTTAAAGAAGGGATTTCTGGAAGACCGAAATGGACTGATGCAGAATGAGGAACGGAGAAGAAATCAAAAGCCTCAGAAGAAGAAGGAAAAAAGTGACCATGAAGGGCTTCGCCTGGCGGTCACGATCTTCACGGGAATCGACATCCGAAAAAAGAAAAAGTAAAACCTGCCCACTTTCGGCGGGTTTTCTTTTTGCTTTTTCATCATAATGTATCTGGAAGAAGACGTTTATATTTGGCAAAGGAGGAAATATTATGCCAATTCAAACTAGACAGCATCAGAGCACAAAGAAAAAAGGACATCAGAAAGCCCATGAAGTACAAGATAATCCCGGCCAGGCAGTTGGTAAGAAGGTAGAAAACTCCGGTCTTACAAAGTTCCTGCTCTTCCTCAAGCATTGGACGCTGGATCTGGTTTTAGCGATTCCAGCAAAGATCCTTTATTCGATCCGCTATAATAAGGAAGAGCGGCAGGCTATGGCGAACAAGGCTGCAGACCTTGCGATGAAGCGGATGTTCGAAGGAAAAAAAGAGAGCGCCGGCACAGCCACGTTAAGACGCGAGATCATGCAGGATAACAAGCTGACGCAGGAGCAGAAGATCCAAAAACTCGCAGATTTGTGCCACAAGAGCGGTGAGACTCTTTATTGCAACTTAAAGGATGGCAGCGCACTTCGTTTTTCCGTGAACGGAAAGAGCGTTTATATTGCGATGTCCCTGCCTCCTAAGCCGGGACAGGACGGACAGAAATACTATTTCTTTGAGGAAGCATCCGGCAAGATCGATTATAACGGAAACGGGATCTTCTTTAACGGATGGGCTACCGCAAAGGAATACTCCGACATCATCCGTCTTGTAGAGAATGATGAACACGCTCTGGATAATATCCATCCTAATCTGGATCCTTGCGCTAAGGTATTCAACGAGAATTCCTTTGCATCTTCCAGGGAAAATCTGACCGAAGAAGACCTAGCAAAGGCGCAGCAGGCTGAAATGGGTATGGCCCAGAACAACGGAAAGACCCTCGAAGTAAACGAGAAGGGTCAGATGGCGTATCAGGGAGAGGACGAAAAGACATCTGGTTCTGCTCCCGCCAATGAGGCAAAACCGGAAAAGTCCGAGGAGAAGGCTGAAATGAGCGCAGTTGATCTGCAAAATGCTCAGCAGGCTGCCGAAAGAAAGGAATATGTTGCAAGGGAATATGAAGCTGTTCTTGCATCTGTGCAGACTATGTGCAATCAAATGGAGAGAAAGATTCCTGCCGGCGCAGATGTAGCTTATTACGCACAGGGCGTTATGGCCAGCGTTGATAAAATCAAAGATAAGATTGATGCGCTGAGCGAAGACGTGCCCGATATCAAGGCCGCTGAAGTCGTTCAACAGTTTTACGAGGCAGCTCAGCATTTCCCCGAACGTCTTAAAGAAGAGTACGGCTGGTCCAATGCACAGGAAGCTCCGGAACAGGAAAGTCCGAACAATGATATCCAGGCGGAACCTTCCGAACTTTTCGACGAGGGAGAACCGGATAAGGGCATGAGCTTGGAAGATCAAATGAGACAGGCTCTTAGGGAAAGCGAGCAAGATGGCATCACGAACGTTTCCCAGAAAAGCTATACTACCGCATTGGAAAAGAAGGCTGACAGAGTTCTGAATATTTCTCAGGGACAGACGACCGGGAAAACCAATAGAAGTAAAGGAATGGAGATATAAATGCGTTCCAGAAGAAAACGAAAATTTCCAAAGTAAGTGCAACATCCTTGTTGCACTTACTATGACAAAGTGTTGCAGTAACTATGACATAATCTTTTAAATAATTGGGAGATAACAATGTTAAAAAACAATGTAGATAATCTATTTCATGAAGTTTTGGCTTGGGTAAATAAAAAAGGTGTTAATTTGATTGAGTATTCGTTTCCAACAATAACTGAATTACCAGATCCCGAAACAGATGAAATTAAGGGATACGAGTTCACTTTCTATTCGTCAAATTCAATGTTCAGAATTTGGTATGAATTTCCAAATAATATTAGCTGTATAGGATATGATGAAATTAGATATGAAACCATATAGTTACGCTAATAGGACTTTCTGGCACGCTTAGTTTCTCTTGCAATAAAATTAGCTATTGCAACCTCTTCCGGGACTTCGGCATCTGGATTGTCCGTAAAACCGTAAGTGACGGAATCATCATTAGCGTATTGTATCGCTGCATGAGGAAAGAGTTTTAATGCCAGCTGATACGTGTTTGGATTGCGTTTTTTATCAGTAAGCGAAAATTTCCAAAGTAAGTGCAACACCCCTGTTGCACTTACTATGACAAAGCGTTGCACTTACTATGGCTAATTCCTTTGCCAAGGCTGACGGTATTCTTTTCGCTCTCTGGATACGCTGGTCCACAAGGAACTGATATTATGCTGCCTGCAATAATTAGCTACCTCCGAGCCAAAATAAAATTCTGTTTTATCAAAATTATGAGCTTCGTTTCCGTCTTTTATGTGGTCATTCCACCCTTTGAAATAAATTTTATCAGCTTCATCAACCTGACGACACTTTGTATATTGATGCATCACTTCGTAATTAATTTCTACCCCTTGTGAAACTACAGGAACATGAACAGAAAGGAGGTTGAGGAGTGTATTTGAAGTAAACCCATCTCCACGATAGGATAAGTTTAACACGTTGCAAAAATCTTGATAAACACTATCCGTTATCTCTGCAACATATGAATTGTGAGCATTTTGATATATGTTGGCAACAAAGCCATAATTTAACGCATGAATCCCAACTAACAATTCATATCGCGCATTGCTAAAACTAAAGATACAATCCAGTCTTTGGTTGGCATAGTTGAATGAGAAGTGTTCTTTAGAGACATTTTTATTTACCATATCTGGAACCAGCGTGTTAAGATTTGGAAATGTTAGTTTACTCATAGTTATACTCCTACACTTTATGAAAGATTTCGCTAGAATTGCCAAACAAGGAAGTCTGGTTCAATTAGAAACAATAAAAGGCGAGGTATTCACTGGGACCTTGCTGCCTATGTATTTTGTAATTCTTGATGATGGAACAATAAGTGCTGAAATCTATTTATCACAGCATGAAGAACATAGTGGAGAGTCTTTTGGAACTGTAGGTATCGCTCTACGTGACATAAAAAATATTAAACCTTATTGACTTGTCTATTTACTCCTCTACAATTAATCCGAAAATTTCCAAAGTAAGTGCAACACCCCTGTTGCACTTACTATGACAAAGTGTTGCAGTAACTATGACAAAGGAGATTTTATTATGGAACACAAAAACCTAGAAGACTGTGGATTTGTTTTGGTAGAAACAATAGATTGTCCTATACCTGATGTAAATCCAAACGCCAAACAATACATATACAAACGAACACAGAGCAATGACTCGGTTATATTTGATACCCAGCAAAACGGCATCAAAATATCTGGGTCTTGGTATAACCCATCTGATTTTGCAATGATTGTTCAGCGAGCAAGAGAACTGGAAATGCGGTTTTAATTCATAAAGATATTGTATTGGCCCTTTTGCAAATATTGCTCTGCTTCTTTTGCTAAATCAGTAAAGTCAAATGCCCTAACAGCTCCATGTTCTTCAAGTTCTGTAATGATTTTAGGAATGTTAGTGTTAAACCCAATAACAACCTCAATGAACATTTCGTAATGAAAACGCTGTGGGCGAAAGCGTATTTTATCACTTTCACAAATAAGGTGAAGAACTCGAAATATCTTGGTTCCAGGTCTTATGTTCTTTTGATAACGAATGATAAAAAGTTGCACAGCATAATAAAATTTGCGTCGTAACGGGTTCCACCCAACGACATTCCCATCATTATCGTTTTCTATGCTGTCAACGACATCGTTTTCACCATTATTTGCTGGAAACGCTGTCTCGACAACTCCATGAACGAACGGGTTAAACGCATGTGGCATGGGCTGATTTGTAAGAACACAAAAATGACGGGCCGCCCCGCTACCACAAGTTATGACATGTGTTGGGTGTTCTTTACCGTTCGGAGTACAGGAAAACTGATAGTATTTATCACGAATTTCACGGTTATTTGCGTCACTAATCTTTGTCATTCCTCCATAAAGTAAGATGCAATCATCCGCATCTACTTTATATTCTTGGCATATCTGTATGCGACGTTGTTCTCCCGTACAATCAAGGTGAGGAAGATTTTGCTCTAACATAATGTACTTAACTCTCCATTGACATCTTGTTATCGTTCTCTACAATTAAATATAGCGCACTAAAGAAAACGAGCATCAGAACAGTTTGGCGACCCTTCTGATGCTCTTCTTTTAGATGCGAAGCACCTAAACTTGATTATCGCCCTTATAGTATGTTACCCATTCGCTCTTGTCAAGGAGTGATGGGCTTATTTGCGTTTGGTGCTTTGTCTGCGATTCTATTACCAAAAGAGAGGAAACCCAGTGTACAAGCACCTCACCATCGAGAAACGAGTCCTGATTGAGGACCGTCTGAATCAGCAAAAATCTATCCGTTCCATCGCAAAGGAGCTGGCTGTCGCTCCATCTACCGTTCTCCGGGAAATCAACCGACACACTATCACCATTAAGGAAACCGGCAACTACTGCGCCATTCGCAAAGACTGCGCTCACAAGCACCTTTGTAAGAAAGAAGACTGTAAATCTCGATGTTCAAAGGTAAACGTCAAATCACCCGCCAACGGGTAAAATAAACGCCACTGTGATCAGTGGCGCTGTTTCCTGCACTCGTCCGGTAACGATTCTGACCAGGGCATCAAGTAGTCCAGGTCTGCAGGTTCTATATTTCCTTTTTCATCACAACATTTCGGAAGCTCCGTCAGGAGATACTTGAAATAGTAGTACGGTCTCAGTTCATTAAGTTTAGCTGTTTCCGAAATGCTGTAGACCATTGCGCTGGAGCTTGCACCCTTTGCCGTGTTATGGAACATCCAGTTCTTCTTCCCCAGGCAGAAAGTGCGGATCGCTCTTTCTGATGCAGAGTTGTCGATCGGAACTTCACCGTCGTCCAGGAATACCCGAAGGTATTTCTCCTGGTTTACGACATAAGCCAGTCCCTTTCCGGTCTCGCTCTTGGGCGGTACCGCCCCGAGTAAGATCTGTTGTTTTGCCCACGCAAAGAAGTCGTCAACCAGCGGTTTGATCTCGCTTTGCCGCTTCTGGAGACGTTCATTCGCAGGAAGTTGTTTCAGCTCCGTGTCTGCGTTATAGAACTCAGCTATCTTTTGCAGGGCCTGATAGGCTACTGACTGCCGGACAGCTGATGGATCCTTTTTGTCCGCTGCCTTTACGGCATCGGCGAACGACCTGCGAGCATGCGCCCAGCAATTCGCATTTGTCAGATCATCCAGTTTCTTATCGACCAGATGATACTGCTGCAGGCCATCGGTCACAAGGATACCTTTGTAATCCCTGTAGAATTCCAGCGGGATGTTGTGATCACGCCCCTTCTGGTATTCATAGACCACGATCTTTCGATCCGGATACAGCTCTCCGGACCGGTGGACCCACATATAGCACTTGCTGTTGGGATGAGTGCTATCCTGTATCACCTGTGTGGGCGTTTCGTCGGCCTGTGTGACATGTAGCTCCAGAAGCTCCTGCTTCATCCGCTCCACGAAGGGCTTGAAGTACTTCTCGGAGCATTGGATGATCCAGTTCGCCATGGTCTGCCTGGAGATGTTCACTCCGTTCCGCTGGAACTCCTGCTCGATGCGATGGAGAGCAGAGGAATTAACATACTTCACGTTCAGGATGGATGCCAGGAGAGAAGGTGTAACGATGCTGTTCCGAAGCAGATCCTTCGGCCGCTTTCCACGGAGGAACTCGTCCTGATGGTCACCATCGGTACCGACATATACTTCGACTGTATGAAGTTCAACGGTCCAGGATTCCGGCTCGTGTCTGAGCCGCTTGTAAGTCTCATCCGGCATCCTGCGCCAGTTGCCTTTGCCATAGAAAGAATCCAGTTCTTCCTCCGATACGCTGTAGGGAGGGATCACTTCCTCCGGCAGATCTTTGAGGTTAACGTCTCTGGTATTCTTTTTCTTGCGGCGGACATACTCGATCACTTCATCAGCTTCAGGCTCCGGCAGAGTCTCGTCGCAGGTTGCTTCCGCTTCGTCAAAGAAGGACAGCTGACCATCGATCACATCCATCTTTTCGGAGCGCTTACCGAAGCGATAGTTGTTGGCGATCCGAACCTGCTCGATGAGGCGCTCGATGTTCTCATTCATGAGCTCCATCTGGCCCTCCATCATGAGGATCATGGTGATCAGCTCTTCGCGGCTGCTATTATTCAGTTCCTCAAGTGTGTGCTTGGCCATCTGGTTACTCCTTACGGTAATGATTATACCGAAAAAGCAGTAAAATAGCGACTTTTGCACTTACAGGGGACCGTCATAATGCCTATGGTTCAAAGCTCGCCTAACGGCTGTGAAAGCAAGGAAATATAGAGTTTTCAAGGTTCAAAAAGATCTATTTTAAGCCATCGAGAAGGCATACAGTGCCATTACAGATGGGTTAAAAACACTGATAATTACTGGGTTTTAGTGGTCATTTTAAGCTCGAAAAAAATCTCTGTTTTGCACAATCAATAAGTTTTTCCCGGGGTCACAGTCTTGATCTTCGGATCAAGAGGATTCAGCCCCAGCATTAGATAACGGAATTGTTCCTCCGTAAGGTCAGCGGCCTCTGTGGTTGTACGAGGCCAGGATAGGGAACCGGCTTCAAATCTTTTGTACATGAGCAGAAAACCATCACCCATCCACAGCAAGCCCTTAATCCGGTCAGACCGTCTCCCGCAAAACAGGAACAGAGTTCCCTGTTCAAACGGGTTCTGATGATAACGGTCACCAATGATCATGGATAAGCCATCAATGCCCTTTCGGAGGTCTACCGTTCCACAGGCCAGTACGACGCGCCGGATACCGGGATATTCCTCAAGCATGAGATACCTCCATGATCAGCTTATGGAGGAGGGATTCGGATATGTTGTTGGAAACCTCAAGTGTGATCCCGTTGCACCTGATGACGGCGACAGAATCGACATCGTGATGCTCATCGGATGCTGGCTTGGGTTGCACGGGAACCGGAAGCTGGATTTCTGCGAAAGCTAGCTCCGTAGAGTTCTGTTCCTTAACGGCCGGCGGGAGTTTTTCAAAAGCTTCCTTACGGAATTTCCGAAGCCAGTAGTAATACGACTTCTCGCTGATTCCGTTTTGATACATCCAGTCCTTGGCTGTGATACCGTCAGGTCTGGACTGACACTGTCGGATGATTTCCATCCAGCTGTTGCGCCGAATGATTTTTGTGCTTTGATCCATGACATTTTACCTCTTTAGACTTACTCGAAAAAACTAACTAGTTTTTTCGGCTAGTCTAAAGTGTCTCACATCAAGGCTAACTATCCTAGGCGCGTGATTTTACGTTTACGGAACGAGTAACAGACCATTATGTATTTCACTATGTTGAGAATAGTATTGCTGAAAGAGATATTAGCCAGATTTCTTCACTCCAAG